>Ga0075520_1000263_pt1 | contig 22044 bp, 21 predicted proteins | sample NGEPerB_FD_75100 | JGI IMG/M metagenome (GOLD analysis project Ga0075520, IMG submission 75100) | Arctic peat soil microbial communities from the Barrow Environmental Observatory site, Barrow, Alaska, USA - NGEE PermafrostAB12-B | ecosystem: Environmental > Terrestrial > Soil > Wetlands > Peat ... | reverse complement strand
CGCTCCGTCCAGCGTCACCTGGGCCAGGCGCTTGGCCGGGTCGGTGATCACCACGACCTGGTGGGAGGAACCGGCCGCCACATAGGCGGACGCCCCGTAGGCGTGGTGACCCGGCCAGTAGAGTGCGAAAAGGTGGCCAGCCAAGCCGCGGCCGACAACGTCGACCACCTGGCCTACCTGCTGCAGCTCTGCGAGCTGGAGCTGCTCGAACGGGAACGGAAGGCAGCCGGCCGCCGCATGAAGGCGGCCCGGTTCCCGACCATGAAGTCCCTGGACAACTTCGACTTCACGGGCCCGCCCGTCGGTCAACAAGATGCTGATCGCCGAGCTGGCCAGGTGCGAGTTCATCGACAAGCGCGAGAACGTGCTCCTCGTCGGGAACCCGGGCACCGGCAAGTCCCACCTGGCCACCGCCCTCGCCGCGGCGGCGTGTGCCAAGGGCTACAAGGTGCGGTTCTTCCGGGCCACGGAGCTGGTGACCACACTGATCGAGGCCAGGGACGAACGGAGCTTCCTGCGCCTGAAGACCCAGCTGGCGAAGTTGGACCTGCTCGTCCTCGATGAGCTGGCTACGTGCCCGCCTCCAAGGTCGGCGCCGAGCTGCTCTTCGACGTGATCTCCACGGCCTATGAGCGGACCAGCCTCATCGTGACGACCAATCTGCCGTTCGAGTCCTGGACCGAGGTGCTCGGATCCGAGTGGCTCACTGGGGCCACCCTCGATCGGCTCACTCACCGGTGCCGGATCATCGAGACCAAGGGCGAGAGCTTTCGGCTCACCGACGCCAAGACCCGGGCCCGCCGGACCAGGCCCATCCCGGCTATGGACGAAGCCCAGGCCGCCAGGTAACTTCTGACCGAAGTGCTCCCCGTTTCGATCAGCATTCACAGCTTCTTCAGCTGAGCGTTCTCCTTGCGCAGCTCTCTCAGCTCCTTGGCGTCGTCGCCTTCATCCCTCCGTACTGATTTCGCCAGCGGTGCCAGGTCGACTCGGTGATGTCGAGGTGGCGGACCACCTCGTCGATCGGCTTGCCCTCGCCCAAGAGCTTCTCTCCCTCGGCCAGCTTTCGGATGACCTACTCGGGCGTGTGCCGGCGTCGCTTCATGGTTGTGCTGTCCTCCTTCCCCACATCGTGGGGCTCGGACTCGCACAACGGGTGGATCAGTTCACGGGGACCCGGTTACCGGTGGGTGATCGGTGTCCGGACTTGGGCACTGCCGGGAGTGTTCTCCGTTGGATTGGCTCCATACCGTAGATGTCGGGGTGGACTGCTTCTCCCGTATGGCATCGGGGCTCCGAGATCGAAATGGCTATTGCGCTAGGGTGCGAGCCGTTGCCTGACATGGAACCAGACGGTTACGCCACCGGTTCGAACGGGGAGACCTATTGCTGCAGTCACATGACTGATGACGGTGGATGAACCCCCAAGCGAGTTGACACCTCCCTGGCGGAGGACGGAATGTGGGTCGGCAACTATGACCGTTTGGACGTTGAATTCCCGCAGAAACACACGGAGGTCACTCGTGAGATTGCTGTTGGAAAGGACTGCCCGTTGGGCCGGCGTTTCAACACCACTGAGCGCGACGTCGAACAAGGTCTGAACCGACTGGGGCTCTAGGAGAGCGGGACTGGTGGTGCCGTCATGCCTTGTTGGTGCGGGGAACCATCCGTAACCGCCGATCAACTTGTAACGCATCCTAGCGACTGCCTGGTCAATCATGGCACTGTGGACGGGCTGCAAATTGGAGAATATTTGGAAGCTTGAAATGGCAGTGCTTGTCTGGTCCGGATACGGATAGGCGAGGACCACGCTATCGGCCGGGATGGAGTCGACAGCTGTTGAAGTGAAGAAGGTGGGGACACTCGTCGGAGACGCCGGTTGTGTATGGCTGGGTACCAATGGAAGGGTCACAGCCACAGCGATGGCACCCAACACGACAGGTCTACCCACCATGCTCCATTGGGCAGAGAGACGGACAAGATGACCCGGTCGCCTTAGTCGCTGCCACAACTCGTCGATCCCGATCGCGAACATCCCCGCCGCGAACATACCGGTGTAGAGCGCGAATCGGCTCGCCAGGAAGCCGTCGATAGCTGGAAGGTGCTCGAACAACGCGAAGGGAAGTGGCAGCTGCGTTTCGTGACCGTCGATCCAGAGACGAGGACCTAACGAGAGGACAAACGCGATCAACGCCATCGCCCCGGCGAAGAGGATCGCCTTCCTCTTGCGAAAGAACACCGAGAAGCAGGCGAGCACAACGATTAGGGGGAGGCCGAGGTACAACACTCTGCCATTAATGAGACGGTCGGCTACCTGTGTAAGCAGCCTCGGCTCGAACCATTGCCCGTAGGGAACGACAGGTGAAAGCAAGTCACTTGGAAACTGTGTTGTCAACTTTGCCGATGATGTCGGTGGTCCGTTGATGTGCTGCGGGCCGGTGAACGTCAACAACAGGGGATAGAAGAGCAACACACAACCAACACCGAGGGAATAGGCGAATGCAGTCACCGCGTAACGCCATCGGTCGATCAGAGTATGGCGACCAATTGAGAGGATCAGAGCGATCGCTATCGTGCCCATGATCACTGTGCTGGCAAAGACTTCGGTCGAAATGAAGAACTGGAGGGCACACGCGACGCCGAGAAGAACCCCTGTTCTCCCAGGCCGCCAGTTCTGGCGCACCAGGATCTCATGGAGGAGCAAGAAGATGACCGGCGGCAATGGCACGAAGATGAGAAAGAGGTGTGCGCCGGCGCCAAGGTGGAGCGTGTAGGCGGAGAAGCCATAGAGCAGTCCTCCGAGGAAGGCCGCTGGCCACCAGGTGGTCCAACGGCGGAGAACGAGACACATTGAAGTCGCCGAGCCTGCAAGTGACAGACGCAGCAGCAAGTTCCAGGTAACCACAGGCCCGAACAACTTCGTGACCGGCATGAAGACGACACCAAGGGCCAACATTGACCCGTTGATCCCGAAGTTTTGACCCAATGGATAGTTCTGCCCTTGAGTCAGGAAGAGGCTGTGTACCTGCGGCACCGCATGTGCGGCCCACGCGAGCCACCAGATCTGCACGATCGAGTCCATGGTGCCGATTCCCGCCATGTGGTCTGGACCCAGCGAGCTGTAGTGGCCGTACGTGACCATGGCGAGAACTATGTAAAGAATGCAACAGAGCGCCGCTGGCCACAGGCGCGTGATCGCCGACCAGCGACGGTCGCCTCTTCTGCCTCGTGCTCGATCCGAAGGAGTGGCTTCCAAATCACCAGAGGTGTTGGGCGCAGGTTCCAGTCGCACCGCCATCCGCTACTTGTTCCCCCGAGCTGGGACTACCAAGACGTCCACCACTTCAAACCAACGCACTAAGAAGATGTTCCCTCGGCCATTGCGGTACGATAACGCTCTGACGGACGCCGTGTAGGCCACTCTCAAGTGCGCCTGGAAGAGCTGCGTCGTCAAGGGCTCAAGCGCAACGTCCACGGCGAAGTCCGGAGATGGCATCCAGCCAAGTGTCTGTCGAGGGCGCCGGTTGAGTGACCGTGCGATGGCCGTGAGCTATTGCTGTGAGTACAAGGACAGGTCAACGATCTTGGGGAGGTATTGGCGCAACAAGCCATTGCGTTCTCGTTGGTCCCGCGTTGCCACGGACTCTTGGGATCGCAGAACAGACCTGGACACCGGCATCAACATGAAGCGCACAGGTTCGGTCATCTCCTTGTCCTGGTCCGAGGTCAGTGAGCGGCGCAGGTTGGCGGGCAGGGTGAGGATCCGTCTGCCAAGGCGATGCGCACGGCCTCGGCTCCATGTCCGTCGCGCTGCTTGCACAACATGACGTAGCGGCTGAGTCGGTCGACCAAGATGGCCATCGCGGTCAGTTGTTGCCGAAGATGCGGACCCCTTTCAGAGCCCCTGTCCAACTTACGCCGCACAGAACCTCTGACGCATGCAGAGTTCCAGCGTCAGATGGCATCATGGATCATGGATCCTTCACAGCAGGGACGGCTACGCAAGCGAATGGACCTGTTCGACTGCGGCGTCCTCGTGGTTCTCGCGGTTGTCTCAGTGTGGCCCATGATTGTGCTCAACGCTCGACAGGGTCCGAATGCCATCTGGAATGGAACGGACGGCATCCTCGTCTCGGATCAAATGAATTACCTGGGATGGATTCAGGTCGCTGCCAAACACGTTCTCATCTCTGATCCATTTACAACCGCGGGGAGTGCAGCCGACTATCTGCATCCCGGCCTGGCCATATCCGGCCTACTCGTACGACTTGGTATGACACCGACGATGGCTTACCTGGTGTGGGAACCGGTCGCAGTCGTTGTGCTGTTTGTGGGTTTGCGACGTTACGTCCGTGCTTCTCTTGTTGGCATTTGGCCACGCCGTCTCGCACTGGTTCTGTCTCTGTTCTACATCTCACCGGCGGGCGCATTGGTGGCGTGGCTGAATGGACCGCACTGGAGCAACTTCTTTCTTTTGCAGCCGATCGACGTTGAAATGTGGCCTGTTGGGGGCCTGTGGGGCTATCCGTTTACAGCGATTGCCATCGGAGCGATGGTGCTGTGCCTTCTGGCTTACGAGCGAGACCGCCGTAGCCTGCGCATCCGACCGGCTGCTCCCCTTCTGGCACTCTTGTGCGCCTGGCTGCAACCTTGGCAGGGTGCAACGCTGATCGCTATGGTTGTCGTTACCGAATTGACCCTCAGACTCCGAGGTGACCGTGTCCGTCTGGCCTTGCCAGCAATGATGCTGTCGGCAATCGCGGCTCCTCTTGTCTACTATTCCGTATTGAGCCATTTGGACTCGACGTGGCAACTTGCTGGTCGTGTCAATCTGACGATCTTTCCCGCATTCCCCTGGGAACCGATCCTTATTTCCATCGCACCCTTGGCATTGCTCAGTGCACTCGCGTACTGGCTTCCGATTGCGGGGTTTCACGATCTCGCTTTGCGCGTATGGCCCATTTCTGCTTTGACTCTCTATGGGATCATTGGATTCGCGCACATCGGCACGTTCCCGCTTCATTCTCTACAGGGGATAGGGATTCCTCTTGCCGTTCTTGGCGTTATGGGAGCACGGAAGCTTCATTTCCCTGTTCGAAACCGATCGAGGATTGCGATTGCTTCGGTCGTCGTCGCATTGCTCGTAATACCTTCGGGCCTGAGCGAACTTCATAGCGTGTGGGGCCTCGGATCATCCCCGACACTCTTTGGACCGCAGCCTGTATTCGTTACCGCCGATGAACGAGAGGCTCTCAACTATCTCAGGGAAGATCGCGCGCCGGGTGCCGTTCTGACGCCCTACTATCTTGGGCAGACGATCCCTGCGGAAACCGGCCGACACACCTGGTTGGGTTCGTTCTCGTGGACGCCCGATTTCTTCAAGAGAATAACGGTGGCAAATGACCTCTTTTCCGGTCGGCTTTCACCGTCATCTGTCAATAGAGTGGTGAGATCGAGTACAGCCAGATTTCTCTTGTCAGATTGCAATCAACATGCCGATCTGTCTTCGGTGCTCCGGCCCATACTGGGCTCTGTCCGTCACTTCGGCTGTGCCACGGTCTACCAATTGAGGCCAGGAGAGTAGTTGACAGATGTCATCTGTATGCCTCTGAGTATGTTTCCCGCTCGACCACACGACGATTAGCTCGGGTCACTTTGCGCTGTTACGACCGGGTCCCTATCCAGCGTCGATCCGCGCCTGACTGCGCCGGACATGAATCGGCGTAGCCGTGATGCCATGTGATCGAGCTCTACCTTCGTTGGCGGAGATTAGTGGCTCTTCGGGCGGACATCCGAGTCGGTGGTGCCGTTGGCATGCTGACCGTGGCGCATGTTCGGGATCAAAAGGCAAAAGTAAACGCAACGCAGGTGCCCACGAGCAACACAGAGCCAGCCATGATCGCTTGTGGATTCCGAGTGAGAAATACGGAATGCCGGATTGGATTTTCGATGAAGAGGTATGTAGCAGCAGCCAGAAGTAGTGCGAATGCCACGAGAGTCAGTTTCATCGCAACTGAGGACGCAAAGGTGGTGTGAGCATATTCGGCGGCGATAACCAGAATTGGCAGATGCCAGAGGTACCACGAGTAGGACAGGCGTCCGATCCAGCGGAAGGGTGGCAGACGCAGAACCACCTCCGCTCCCCGTCGCGAAGCCGCGGTGCCACCGGCGATCACGAGGGCGGTGCCAACCACGGGAAGAGCGGCGGAAATGCCAGGGTAAGGCGTCGTAGTCGAGATCGCTACGGCGGAGATCGCGATGCTCAACATACCGAGCCACGTTATGGAGGCTGCAATGACGCTTGGTAGCTTCTTGAGCTGCGGTGCCCCAACGGCAATCAGGGCCCCGATTGCCAATTCCCAGACCCGCGTTAGGGGAGAATAGTACGCGGCAAATTGGCCGGCTTTGGTGCTGATTGCGGAGACAGCAAACGAGAGAACTATCGCCGCGACAAGTCCGATCGCGAGGCGAGCCTGAAAGGATCGCCTGCGAGCAATCGACATAAGTAGAACGAAGAATGCGGGGTAGACAAGATAGAACTGCTCTTCGACTGCGAGTGACCAGTAGTTGGTAAGGGGTGAAGCTGGGCGCTTCACGAAGACATTTGGGAAGAGGTTGGCGAAATGAAAGTTGCCTAGAAATAGCGCCGTCCAGCGGCTGTCATCGGCAACAAGTCTAGCTTCTCTCCGGCCAACTAACAGATATGTTGCAACAAGCGTAACGACGATAACCAAGATAGCGGCGGGAAGAATGCGCTTGGCTCGCCGTGCATAGAACGTGAGGAAACTGATCTTGCCATCGCTCGCCCGTTCGCGCAGCAATAGTCCTGTAATCACGAAACCGGAGATGACGAAGAATATGTCGACTCCGGTGTAGCCGCTGCGAAACTCCGGAAGGCCAACGTGAAAAAGGACCACAAAGAGAATGGCGATCGCGCGAAGTCCTTCAACATCAGGTCGGAAGGGCCGATCTTCGGGCGCGGATCCTGCCTCATCTCCCGATGGCAGGAAGCGCAGATCATTGCGGCGACGGTCAGCAGCTAGCCACTCGACTTGGGGCGCGTAGTCGTCAGGACCGTGCATCAAGCGACTCTTCCGAGCAATCGTTCAATTCCTTACTTCACGTGAACCACGATCAGTCCAACACCTTCATCCGCGATTCGGCTGAGAGCGAAGCGAGACGTCTCAGATCCGCCATTATAGGCTTGGGGTGTGGCTCGACTTTCGGACTGGCTGGTGATGGAAGCGGCTTTCGGTGTCACGGTCGAGACGGACCATCGTCGGAGAAATAGTCAAAACCTGTGGATGAGAATCTGACCGACTATCCCTGATCGGTCGGCATCCCGATTCGATGGCGTTGGTAGCTCTGCGGTTGCACGCCTGGACCACCCTGACGTTCTACCCCGATCATGCGCCCCGCCTATGGGAGTACCCGATGGTGGCCCAGCTGATCGCTGACAATCTGCCTGTCAGGAGCAGGCTGGTCGACGTCGGGGCAGGGGTCACCCCTCTTGCCCCGTAACTTTCCTACTTGGGCCACGTGGTCGACACCGTCGATCCGTCACCGAACCAGCGGATATGGCCCCCCAAACCGGACTGGAACGAGTGGGATTTCCTCGACTATCGCTCGGCAGGCCTGGCCCACCAGTCGTGGAACTGCACACTTGATCAGCTGCCGGACAAGCCCATATTCTACGGTGCCAATTCGGTGAGCGTGATCGAGCATCTCCCGGCAGACGACCGCAGGGCCATGCTCGCAGACATCTCCGCTCGGGTACGCCCAGGCCGCTTGGTGTTGCTCACCATCGATCTGGTGCGTGGCCGTGACGGCCTCTGGAATCGCAATCGAGGCCTCGTGGTCGAGGACCCCTCGGTGCACGGCACGTTCCAGAACATCGTCGACGAAGGGGAGGGGGTCGGCCTTGAACTGTTCCACCAGGAGACCGTCCAGGACTGGGGGGACGCAGGTGTCGACATCGGGCTGCTTGTGTTCCGCCGGACAGCCCCACAAACGACGTACTGGTGGATGAGAGCCAGACGACGGATTGCTACCGGGATCCAGCGTTCACCAACGTAGGCGAAGTGGTCGAAAGGGCAGGAGGTGGACGTACCGTGATGACTAGGGCTGGTGCGCCTCGGTGGATTGGCCTGCGCCCTGCAGGCGTGCCTTGCGGTCCCACCAGCCGATTCGTGATTTGATTCGAAGAATGGGTCGTTCCAGGCCAAAGTAGCTAGCCGAAGCGAAGGCGATGGTCAGCCCGAGCACTGCGGAAGCGAGGATCCAATAGGGCACCATTCCCGGTTGCCATCCGGTCCACTTCATGAACTGGTTGATGAGGTCGAGATGCCACAGATAGATGCCATAGGAGATCACGCCGAGACTTGCCATCGGCCACGAACGCAGGAGTCGGCGAACCAGGGTGCCGTCCTGAGGTCCGAAGACAGCAGGCATGAGCAAGAAGAACGCAAATGCACCGTAGAGAGTCTGGCGCTCCAGGTTCACCCGCGGAATGACGAAGTAGAGGATCGAGTGGTCGGCGACCACATGGGATACGACCAAGAAGACCAGTGCCGCGCACGCCCAGCTTGCCCACGGCATGTACCGGCTCTGGAGCCACCTCGGCTCGGAATCATGCTGGGTGAACCAGGCACTCAGCACAGCCAGAAGGATTCCGAGAGCGAATAGGTCAAGGTAGGCCGGGAGCCAGCTGGTCAGCAATGAGGCAAACGCGGCCCTCGTTCCGCAGTTGGGGGCGCAGACGGCCACGAACTTCCCGCCCCTCACGGTGAGGAGCGGGAGATGCAACGCCCAGTAGCGGAAGCCGAAACTGACGGCAAACAGCACCACGATTCCGATCAGCTCACGGGTGAGCGGGCTCTTCTCAGATCGACGACGGAAGGAAATCACGGTGGCGTAGAAGGGGAGGAAGAAGTAGAAGCTCATCTCCGTGCACAGTGACCATGCCTGCGTGATGCCAGTGAACACCTGTGTCGGGAAGTAGATCTGCAGGAAGAAGTAGTGCGTCACCACTCCTTGCCACCCCGGACCGAGAGTGATGATATGGAAGACATAGGTCAACACCGTCAACGCCAGCCAGTAGGCAGGGACGATGCGGAGCAGTCGTCGCTCCCAGAACTTGCGGGTGTTGGGAGATGGAATTCCGGAGAGATGCGAGACGGCAAATGGCCGGTACAGCAAGAAGCCCGAGATGAGGAAGAAGACCGACACCCCAATCTCGAGCCGGCTCGTGTAGGCGCCTAGCGAAGACCGCTGGGTGAATCCCGACACCCAAGCCGTGTGCAGTAGGAGGACCGACACGGCAGCGATGGCCCGCAGGCCATCGAAACACGCAAAGTGGCGGGGCTTGCGGACGACTTGCTCGGCCGGTCCGCCAGGAGCAGTTGGCCCAGTTCCCCCGGCCAAGTGATTTGCCTCTGCTGCTCGGGTGGCAGGTGTCGCCTCAGTCTCGTTCTTCACAGATGAGTCCTCGCGCCGGCGTTCGGCTTTCGCCATGTGGAATAGGGACCAGAAGCAAGCAGTCAACGAATATGTCTCTCGGTCGCCTGAGGCACCCGAGCATCCGCACGGGATCCAATCTCTCTCATCCCGGAGGTCGTCGGATGGGGAGCCTGACCCGGCCGCGCTCTTGCTTTCGTCGGCGACGGGTGATCCCCATGCCGACAACGTCGACAATGGCGGCCATGCCGTCGAACACATTGACCTTCGACCCTGTGACATCGGTCCATTCATCGAGGGGCATCTCGAGGAACGATGAGATTGGAAGCCCGGGCAGCTCGGATATGCCGTCAAATAGGCGTTGGCACAGCAGAACATCGAATGACCACGGAGACCGGAACGGGCGTTCGATGGCGGCGACCAGGTTCGGGTTCACGCGAAACACCTTCGCCCCACACTGGGTGTCGTACACGGCGACGCCCAGCGCCATTGATGCCACGGTGGCAAACACTCGACCGGTGTAATGCCGAAAGGGACTCCGTTCGATGTGACTTCCGAGCCGGGCTACTCTCGATCCGAAGACGGCCGCCAGCTCAGGTCGCCCTTCGAGAAGGCGCAGCATGCGGAGTAGTTCGCCGCCCGGCGTGGCTAAGTCTGCATCGAGGTAGCCGACGATGGCCGCACCCGAGGCGACACTGTGAAGGAGCCCTCGACGGACGGCCTCCGCCTTGCCCAAGTTCTGCGGCAAGTCCAGCACGGTGATCGCATCGCTCTTGCGTTTGAGCCGATCGAGCAGATGCCGGGTGCCGTCGGTCGAACCGTCGTTCACGAACAACAGCTGGACCTCGCCTGAATCCGAGAGTACCAAGAACGCGTGCTCGTCCATGCGGTGTTCTTCGTTGTAACAGGGGACAACCACAGTGGGACGCGGATCACGCAGGGCTGTGACCGGCGCAAGCAGATTCTCGGTCATGGCGCCACGGCCACAGACTCTGAGCGGTTGTCCTTGCCGTTGGCAGAGCGCTTTCGACGTCGCTGCGATGAGGCAACGAGGAGACCGATCAGGAAGGTTGCGCTGACGAGTGCCATGATGATGCCGCCGGTGAAGGTGTTCGGCCAATAGCGGAGAGCAATGGTGTGCACCCCTGCCGGGACGCGGGCTTGCAGCATCATACCGGCGTACGACTCGAGGGCCAGTGGTCGTCCGTCGATGGTGGCGTGCCAGCCCGGTACATCCGTCAGGTGGAGCCGTAACGCCTGTGGCGAGCCCGATGATGTCACCAGTCGCCATTCGGATGGGCTCGCATGCCGGACGGTGATCGGCGTGCCCGCCAGGCTGTCGGACGGAAATGAGCCATCTGACAGGGGCGCCACCGTCGCCTGGCCCGCCCCGGGGATCCGATAGAGGTCTTCGTCACCGAGGTGGCGGACGAACACACTCCCCAGCGGACCTCGGATACCGGCCTTTTCGAGGACATAGCCCACCCCGAACTCCCGCGCCTCGGCCACGGAGGTCACCGCCGGGCAGAACAAATTGTAGCTCGGAACACCCGCGCTTGTCCCGGTGACTGCAGGCCAAACAGTGAAGTAGGACTTGGGGATGATCGGGTCGTAAACGTCGAGTTCGTGCACCCCATAGACACCATTGATGTTCGGCTGGAGACCGAGACTACAGCCGGGGACGCCGGATCCCACAGTGGCCGATCCGACCGCTGCGCTGAATGCATTCGTCGTCGATGTTTGCGGAAAGAAGTGCGGGCTCGACTGCAGCATCTGGGCGCCCGCGCTGACCAGGAATGCGGTCTGCACCGCCAACAGCCCGAATGCGGCGATGGTCCCCGGCCACCGGAGTCCACTCTGATGCTGTGCACCGCTGTTTGGGACACCATCGGTTTCTACCGGTCCGGACGGTCCAGCGGGGGACCTCCGCGGTCTCCGAGCCACCCAGAACAGGAACCCGGCGGAAACTAACCCGACCGCAGTTTCTACTGCCGGCCAGATGAAGCTGTGTGCTCGGATCGTTGTGTCGGTAGGTCCGAGATGACCGCGTCCGAAGATCCACAATCCAAGGAGGGCGAACGCCGCAACGCCGAAGCCGATGCCCAACCGACGGGCAGCACGAGCTGCAGGTGCACGAACGACGAGTTCGATCCCGACTCCAGCAAGCACCGCAATGGCCAGGGCCAATGGCATGAGCGACCGCACCAAATTGACGCTTCGGAGCAGAGGCAGGCTGCCGGCCAATCCATTCACAAGAGGTACGAAGACGAGGGCGAGGCACAGCGCGCACACCACGGCGAATCCCCGGACCTCGGGCCGGCGGTGGCAGACCACGACGCCCGTAATTGCTAGGACCAGCGCCGCCGCACCGACGTACGCTGCCGTCTCGGTGTACCAGATCGAGGCGCCGAAGAAGGTGAATTCGCCGTTACGGAAAAAGGGGGAAATGGGTAGGCCATCAAATCCCTGGAAGGCGAGGTAGGTGAGCGCGTGAGGCGCGAGGATTGCGCGACCAGTGGACAAACTGCGAACCGAGCGTGTCGCCAACTCGAGCCCGGGCAGAGCGAACGGGGCAGCAAGGGCACTGCCGGCCACCATGGCGACGGCCAGATCAATGGTCGGCCTGATGATCGGCCCGGATCCGCCCAACCATCGCGTCCGGCACGCCAACACCACGGCGAAGAACACGGCTGCGGCCAGGGCCAGCAGGGCGAAACCTTCGGGAGCACCACCGTAAATGGAGAGTGCGGTGCAGACAGCCAGCCCGACGATGCAGCCGGCCCGGTGGCGTCCGCGCATGATGAGCAATCCGAACGCGAAGATCCATCCGCCCCAGCTCATCACCGACGGAAAAGGGTATCCGAGCCAAGCGGCGATGGGGCCGCTCAGCTCGAAGACCGTTCCCACCGCGGCGCTGGCCACCACTCCCATGCCGAGGACGCGACCGAGCACATAGGCGCCCAACCCGGCCACCGCCATGTCGACCATCACCCCGACCGTGAACGCGTACCGCACCGGTGCGAGGTAGCCGACGAGTGCAGGGAGGCTGAAGGGTGCGGATTGCCAATTGAAGGCGAGCGGGATTCCTAGGCCGCCGTAGGGGTTCCATATCGGCAGGTGGCCCTGATGGACCTGCTGCCAGGCGATGGTCCACCACGGAATCAGCGAATTGGCCAGGTCTGAGTTCTGTATATTGGGGACTCCGACCCCAGGATGCTTGGTGAGGCCGTCTTGGGCCAGCAAATAGAACGGACCGAGGATGTTCCCGTGGATGAACGCGGGAACCAGTATGGCGATCCCCGAGATCAGCACCCAAGCTACGCCGAGGAGATCCCCAGGACGGACCACTTCGAGCGAACGGCGTGCCCTGGAGGGGCGCCTCACGGGATGAGGATGGCGTCCGAGCGTGCCATGGTCATCGCTGGCATGCAGCCCCCCTGCCAGAACTTCCGTTTGCACCCGCAAAGGGTAACACCGCGCTGGCTCATGGATTCAGCCTGGCTCACCCTTGGGGCTGGCTAACATTCGGCTTCCACTCTGACCTTCCCCACAGGTCAGTGACCTCGGAATCGGCCTGCCATCCCCCTGACGCGACGACCACCGCATCAATCTTCAAGTTCCGTCCAAAGAAGCTCCGGTCGGGAAGTTACTTCCCCGACTGGCTGATCGAGACCGGTGGCTGGCCGAACGGGCCCGGGTGGCCAAGGCCGCCCAGTCGATGATGGCCACCCTCATCCGCTCCGTCTTCGACCGGCCCGATGCCGAACAGGACCACGCCCAACACGCCCGAGTCGTCGAGCAGCTCTGCGAGCGCTTCGCTGATGCGGCCTCCATGCCCATCGAGGCACAGGTCGACATCTTGGGCTTCGCCTCGCTCTCGAAGGAGCACTGGCATCAGATCTGGACCAACAACCCCCAGGAGCGATTGAACAAGGAGATCCGCCGGCGCACCGACGTAGTCGGCGTCTTCCCCAACCGCCCGGCCATCCTGCGACTGGTCGGTTCGGCCCTCACCGAACGGCACGACGACTGGGCTGTCGCCCGCCGCTGCATGGGCGTCTAGTCACCGGCAAGGCTCGACGGCGGGTCATGGACGGGATCGCCGAGGAGCTGGACCTGGCAGAACTCGCTGACGTCAGTTAGAACTACAACCGAGGATCGATGTGGTGGTCGTCATTCACCACGGGTCTGGACGTGGCCATTAGTCGGTTGCGGCAGGCTCCACTAAAAGGACTTCCCGCTATGCTTCTCGAGAGGCAACTATGGCAACGAGAATGCTGATCGACTCTGCCGTTCGGTGAAAGGCCCCGACGGTGTCGCCTCCTGAAGGTCTGATGACGATCCCCGAAAGTCCGCTCGATCTCCCGTCGCGCCGCATGGGGCAGGTTCCCGCATTTGACGGACTGCGAGGAGTGGCGGTGCTCATCGTGTTCGTGTCCCACCTCGAGGTCATCCTGCCGCTGCCCACGTTGCTCGTTGTTCCGGGCGGCACCGTTTCCCTCGACTCCTTCTTCGTCCTTAGTGGGTTCCTGATCACCGCGCTCTTGCTCCGAGAACAGGCCAAGGACGGAAGAATCGGGAAGCTTGCGTTCTACCGGCGCCGCATCATGCGTTTGTTGCCGGCCCTCGCCGTGGTGGTCCTGGCCACCAGCCTGTTCGCCTATTTTACCGGAACGTGGACGAGCCGACACCCTGCGTCAATCCTCTCTGTCAGCTTCTACTACTCCAACTACTATGTCGCCGCGTCGCCCAATGCTTTTTGCGCCAACTTGGCGCCGGGATTCCAGCACCTCTGGTCTCTCTCGTTCGAAGAACAGTTCTATCTGGTCTGGCCATGGATCACGATCGCCTTGTTGAGCATCCGGACCCGTCTCCGGACGGTCGTCATCATCCTGCTATCCTTGATTGCCCTTGTGGCAATCCATCGGGCCCTCGCCTACCAAGGGACCCAGTCCTGGTGCGCCCTCTTTCACAGGACGGACACACGTGCCGATTCGATCCTGTGGGGCGCGCTATTGGCCCACATCTGGGTCCGTGGCAGGGAGCCCAAGAAGGGGGTCGTCGTCGTCGCATGGATCGCAGCAGCCTTCCTACTGGTTTGCCTGCCACTCTCAAATCTCATGGGCCCCTTCCTCTATCGAGGTGGGTTGGTGGGCATCGACTTGGCCTGCGCCGTGCTCCTGCTGGCGATACTGGACGCACGGTGGGCGGGACGGTGGCTCTTCGAGCTGAAGCCGTTCGTGGCGCTGGGGCTCGTCTCGTACGGGTTCTACTTGTGGCACATGCCCGTCTTCTATGTGGTCCAGCACTATGACTCCGGTTGGAGCGACCCTGTTCGCGTGATCGTGGCACTCGTCGGAACCTTGGTACTGACGCTCCTGTCGTGGTTTCTCCTGGAACGCCCCCTCATGAACTGGAAGAACCGGCTGGAATCGACCAGGCGCTCGTCTCCCGTACCCACCCCACTCGTCCAAGAACCCGATTCCTCCACTCGGTCCCCGGTCGTAGAGCCGTCCGTCAATGGTGCAGCGGATCCGCCCTAATGGGGCTGGGCGGTCTCACCTCCCGGGGTTCCGGATCACCACTTCAGTCCTGCTGGCCCCCCTGGCACGCATACGGGCACGTGACTATTGCAGCTCGGTAGCACACGGTCCGAGGAGCCGCAGAATGCTTCGTCAGGTTCGTGACGCAGGATTGCGCTCGAACAACGTCCACGCCCCGAACGTGCCGACAGGCGTGAACTGGGTCTTCACAATGGAATTCGGTGCCGTGCCACCATGAGCCACCGCCGAGCTGAGCCCCGCTCCGTTGTCGTAGCGGGACGTGAGGATGAGGAAATCATCGCGGCTTAGGTCACTTGCCAGACGAGAGTTCGTGCCGTTAGCGATGCCGGGGTTCATCTCCAGATAGTGGCTGCCCGGAACCAACTGAGGGAGAAGGAAATAGATGAATGTGTCTTCGTAATTTGCAGTTCGCAGGTCACGGGGTCCCACGAATATCCGCTGACCGGGCTTGGCCCGCATATCGACGGCATGCAGCAGAGCGGTGAGGTTCACCTGATCCTGCTCCGACGCAAGGGGAACCTGTCGGCCTCCCCCGGTAACGAGGTACTCCATCGGCTGCGGCTTGCCGACCCCCACCGCCGACCAGTAGGTCCGCCCGAAGTAGGGGTACGAGAGTACGAGTGCCACGACACCGACCAGAACCGGCATCAGATTGAACGGCGCCCGCCGGATTCCCCAGGGGGGTAGGAGAACCCCGGCAGGAAGGATGAAGCAACTCACCAGGGCAAGGTGGAGCGAATCGGTGCGCTGGAACGCCTCCGGGAGCAGGCCCAGCTCGAAGACTCCCATCACGAGCAGTGACACGCGTCCCCAGTCGTGTCTGTCCCGTCGGAGGCCCAGCACTCCGGTCAGCACGGTGGCCAGGGCGACCACGACGGTCAGGACTAGGAGAATCAACTCCTGCCGGGAGAGTGTGCTCAGAGGTAGCCGCCGGTGCGGTCCGGACACGAAGATGGGGCCGTAGACCTGGTCCCTGAAGACCGCACCGACACCCGCCTGGACGACATTGACGAGGATGGGGACGAGGCCCACCACCACTCCGAGGGCCAGCCAACGGATGCTCTCCCTGCGGAGAAAGGCCACGACGCCGAGCGCCAGGACGATGGCCAGGCCCATGTCAAGCCTGCAGCCCACGGCGCATCCGAACGCCACCCCGCCGACGACGAGTGGCGACCCACGTGCAGGTCCGGACAGGCCGATGTCGACCATGAGCAGTGCGAACGAGGCGAAGGCCAGCGCTCCAACCCACGCGAACGCGGCCAGCCCCAGAGTTCCAGCCAGGAAGACGATGCAGACTGCGCCTGCGACGGTGGCCGCCAGCGGGCCGCGGCGGCGCCAGGCGATGACCACCACCGAACCCAGGATGACCAGCCGATACCCGATCCCGACAGCCCGTTCCACCACCACGCTGGTGCCGAAGAGCTTGAACGCCGCGGCGATGACCCACAAGTTGGTGGCGCCGTACACGGATTCGAAGTCGCGGCTCGGCACCGCTCCATGCAGCAGCAGGGACGGATAGACGAGAAGGAGCCCTTCATCCTGCGGGAAGATCGAGAACCGGGATTCGATGTGGAGCGGCGCGGCGAATGCGGCGAGCAGGACCACCCCCACCGCCAAGGCCGGCACAGTTGCCCAGCGGTTGCTGCGCCCCGATTGGCCCACCCCGTGTTCAGCCACGACCACGGATCGTACTCCGGAGTACACCATCGACGGCAGGTTCAGGCCGGACAGTAGGGCCTCGCTCCGTTCCACAGGACTGATGACGCACCCCGGTCCGATGGGCGCCCGGGCTCACCACCTCCGCACCCCCCCGTCGGGGGCAACGACTCAGAAACCCCGGCCATCGGGTGTCGGGGCCAGGTCGACCACCGGGGTGCTGAGGTGTTGGCCGCCGGCCAACCCATAGCAACCGACGGCGCCGAAGGCAAAGGTGTCACCATCGGCGGCGACCAGCCAGTAGCCCCAGCCGGCGAGGGTGGCGGCCGCGAACGGGGTATTGCCGCCCGCAGAGGGCGCGGGGATCTCCACGTCAACGGCCGCCGACGCGCTGGCCACCGAGTGAACTACGGAGTCGGTCTCCACACCCTGGAAGGCAACTGAACCGTCGGGCAGCGAGGTGGTGTCTCATGCCGCTACTCACGACGAGCCGACCCGGGTGGTCGGGATGATGACAGGAGCAGGAAGCGCAGGGCTCGACACGATGACTGCTGCCGGCTTCCAGAGAAGGTAGGCCGCGTCCGGTGTCGCGCCGAGCCGCACCAGGAGAGTGGAGATCACGAGGCCAGGGTGGAGGAAGTCGGCTGTGGTCGGTGCCGTGGTAAACGGATCGGAGACGAGCAGGTGACTAGCAGCGAACTGGATCCATCCCAGGTAGTTCATCTGATCCGAGATGTAGGTGCCGTCTGTCCCTGTCCAGATGGAATTCGGACCCTGTCGCGCGTCGAGGACGATCATGACCCAGACGGACAGCACTGCGACAAGCAGCAGAAATACCCAATCGAAGAGGTCCATCCGCTCCCGCGTGGTGCACCACCGCGAAGAATCCATGAACCCTGATGGCAGCTGCCGTCCGTTCCGTGCTGCGGTGTCGGTTGAGCGATGGAGCCTTCGCGTGGTGAGCAGCTAATGCATGTAGTACGATGGCATGGTGGATAGCTACGCCTGGGGCGCATCCGCGAGCGAGTCACACGTTCGCTCCTTCGAAATGACCTGTTGCGCCACTGCCCCACGGGCCGCAGGGCAGCGGCTCATGGACTCCAACGGCAGGATGTAGCGAGGTAAGGTTCTCGCTCACCCTCCCAGGCGAACGGATCGGCGAGCTCAGGAATGACATTGAACCCCCCGGCCCCTGCTCCGATCCGTGGCAAGCGTGGCTGACGAGATCACTCCTCCGCCGTCCTCCTCCTCCACGTCACGGTCAACACACGCATCGCCGATCTGCCGCGTGGGCCGGCTCCCGTGGGTGCGGCACACGTTGGCTGTCCTGTGGATCGTGGCGGCAGCATTGGCGGTTCTGGGCCCGGCCCTCGCTCACGGCCCATTTCTCGGCGCATTTGATTGGCTTTCCAAGTACGGACTTTCAGCGCACGCCGGAGTGGTCCTCCATAATCGGACTAACGGTGACCAGATCGACACCATGATGCCGTGGATGGATCTCGCCTGGACGCAGGTGCATCACGGTCAGCTTCCCCTTTGGAATCCCTACAACGGATTGGGTATGCCCCTGACTTTCAATTGGCAGTCGGCGCCATTCAGTGTCCCCAGTATCGCGGGCTATCTGGTGCCTATGCGCTACGCATATGACACGGCGATGCTGGTCACACTGGTCATTGCCGGGACCGGCACGTATGTCCTCGGCCGGGTTCTCCATCTATGCACACTGGCCTGCATCGCGGCTGCCACCATGTTCGAACTGAGCGGACCACTGGTCGGGTGGATCGGATGGCCGCACGCCTCCGTCATGGCATGGGCAGGATGGGTGTTTGCCGCCGCACTCATGGTCGTCGGTGGACGGCATCGGGCCAGAGACGTGGCCTTCCTTGCTCTTGTACTGGCACTTTCCCTCTATGCCGGACAACCGGAAATTGCAATCATACTTGCTCTGTCCCTCGCCGTGTTCCTCGGTGTCTTGCTGGTGATGCAGGGGGTGCAATCGAAGCCAGTCCTCCGGCCGATCGTCGACCTCCTACTGGCAGCGATTGCGGGTACCGCGCTCGCCGCACCCTTGGTGCTTCCAGCTGCTCAAGTGACAGCCCTGTCGGTACGCAACACGATTGGTCGTGGTCAGGCGCTTCCGGCTCGCGATTTGATGCACGTGATTTCGCAAGGATTCAACGGCCTGCCATTTGCAGGTGACCAGGTCTTCAGTGACCCGATGTTCTTCAGCGAGGCCGCCGCCTACGTGGGCGTGATCGCTGTGGTACTGGCGGTACTGGCAGTGGCGGTGCGCTGGCGCAACCCGGCGGTCGCGGCATTGGCAGCTGTGGCCGTCGTCATGGCAGCAATCGTCTTTGTGCCGCCGGTGGCGTCATTGATGAACTCCCTGCCTGGCATCGGAAAGGTCCTCTGGCAGCGCACGCTGCTGCCAATGGCCTTCGCCATCGCCGTCTTGGCTGGCGTAGGGACAGACGCCCTCGTTCGCGGTGCGGAGGTTCAGGCCGTGCGGCGCTGGCTAGGGCTGGGCTTCGCAGTCGCTGCAGTCCTCTTGGGGTCCGTCTTCATCTTCGGGCGCGGTCACCTTCCGGCCTTGGAAGCAACGGACCGAACATCGAGCCTCACCTGGCCGATCGTCCAGACTGCCACCGGTCTGCTTGTGGTCGGAATACTTGCCTATCTGTACCGTCGGCCCGATCGGCAACGAGCGGCGGTGGCGAAGCTAGGAGACGGCGGATTCGGCGGCGATCCATCCACCTTGGCATTTCGTAACGTAAGGGGGTTTGGATCAAGGGCCGGAAGATGGGAGCCCCGCCTGCGACTGGGCGCCGGCAGATGGGCCGCACTAGGGTTGCTCGCTTGTGAGACTGCGTTTCTGATCATGGCGGGTGCGCCCTGGTTCTCGTCAAGCTCGCAATCGCTTACCCCCAATCCGGCGGAGGTGACACTTCGGCACGCAGTCGGATCGGCGACCGTCGGAGTCGGAGCCGGTGACTGCGGCCAGTTGGGGATCCTCCCCAATGTCAATGTTGCATTCCGGATCCACGAGTTGGATCTCTACGATCCGGTGGTCCCCAGTGCCTACTTTCAGACCCTTACAGCCCTCACGGGACAGCTGGGTGGCCTTTCCGAATACCTCAATGAGTTCTGTCCGCAAGTGAAGACCGCCGATGTGGCTCGGCGGTTTGGAGTCGCCTTCGTCCTGGAAGCCGGTGGTGTCGCCGGCCCAGCTGGCTCCGTCTTTGACCGAAAGGTCGGTGACGAGTACTTATACCGAATCCCGGGGGCCGGAGCTGCCACGGTCACTCCGGAGCCGCCGGCAAACGGGGCTCTGGCAGCCGACGCCATCGGAACACCCGTGCCGGTAGTGCATCCCGATCCAGCAACATGGAAGGTCGGGACACGCTCTCCGAGCCCCCAGTTACTTCGATTGCGATTAACGGATCTTCCAGGGTGGCATGCCACAATCGACGGGCGACCTGTGCCGCTCGAGCGCTTCTCGGGGATCATGCTGCAGGTCCGGATTCCTCCGGGACGACATACCGTCGAACTTCACTATTGGCCTGAGGCGTTCACTGTGGGCCTGGTCCTCGCTGCGTGCAGCGCGATTGGGCTCACGTCTGCCTTGATCATCGGACGGATTCGGCGTGTACGGGATTCAGCGTCAAGATGACGGACCGCTTCGGCGCGGATCCGACTAGGCCGTTCGCGTGGCGTAGTGGGAGCACAGGGATCGACCGCCCGACCCGCCGGACCTTGCCCTCGTGTGGTTCGTGATTACCATGAACCCCAGATCGGTCAGGAGATCCTCAGCCGGTATTCACCCGATGCAGGGCTCTCGGGACCTGGAACACTGACTGCACTGCCTGGTTCACCACTGAAGCGACTCGGAGATCGTCCCTCCCCTCATATTCGGGGGGATCTTATTTTCCCTGGAGGTAAGGCATGTCAGGAACTCTAGAAGCACACCTTCGTCATCAGATCGAACACTCAGCTCGCTTTTTCTGGCACCGGCTCCGCTGGCGGGCCGTCCGCGGATATCTGCCTCAGGATTCACCGTTCGAGATGATCGATGTCGGCGCCGGCGCAGGGCTTCTCGGGACGTACTTGAGGCGCGATCGACCACTAGCAACCTACCGATTTGTAGAGCCGATCGACTCGCTGAGCCAGTTCTTGCGCGAGAGGTACGGTGACCATGCAGACGCCGCCACTGACGCCGACTATCGGTCTGCTCAATTCGTGGCGCTTCTTGATGTCCTGGAGCACCAGGAAGACGATCGGGGATTCATGACGGATCTCGTCTCCAAGATGGAACCGGGCTCGGTGCTTCTGCTTACCGTGCCTGCCCTTCAAAGTTTGTGGTCCAATTGGGATGTCGCACTCGGCCATTTTCGTCGCTACGATAAGTCCTCTTTGCTCAGCTGCGTGGACGGCCTACCCATCACCGTGAACGAGGTGACTTTCTTGTTTCCGGAATTAGTGCCCCTGGGTATGGTGAGGTCGCATCGACGTGCCCCATCCGCAGAGGCGGAACTGAGCGATGAAGCCACGTTCCCCAATATTCCCCGCCTGGTCAATGATCTGTTGTACGGACTGGGATTAGCATCGCTGGCGCTGCGTAGTCATTGGAGGATTGGAACGTCGCTCTTCTTGGCGGCGACGGTGACAGAATGAAGGCCCTTGGGTATTCCTGGGGGACCTCATGGCCGTAAGGGCCAGCCAACGCCGTTAGAGTGAGCGGCTGGGCTGACGGTTGCCGGTGGATTCCAGAGCGCCGCACTCGAGTACCACGTAGACGCCAGGATCCTTTCGACGAGCGTGAGCACTCAAGTGGGTCACCGACAACCACAGACTCGACGTTGCCGAAGTTCGTCCTAGGACGCTGCTGAAGTAGTCACACCCAAAGGCTCGCGATTTCTGGCCCGATCGGCAAGAATTTGGGCATGGCACTCGGGTCGGCAAAGGTCCAGCATCGCTTCGACAATCCGAAGGAGATCCTCGGTGACCGGCTGCGGGAGGGCTCGATCTATCGGCTGTTGGCCGACCATGGGCATGGCATGTTCCCCGACGACTATTTCGGCGACTGCTACACCGATTCGATGAAGGGTCGTCCCACCATTCCGGCCCGGGTGATGGCCACGGTCATGGTCCTCCAGGCCTTCGAGGGGCTGTCGGATCGGGAGGCGTGTGACCGTCTGGAGGTGGATCTGCGCTGGCAGGCCGCCGCCGGGGTGGACACCGGAGCTCAGGCCTTCCATCCGACCGCCCTCGTGGGTCAGCGCAACCGCCTGCGGGCCTCTTCTCGTCCCCGGCGTCTGTTCGAGGACACCAAGGTGGTGGCGACCGAGACCGGGGCCATGAAGAACCGGGT
>Ga0075520_1000262_pt1 | contig 22092 bp, 18 predicted proteins | sample NGEPerB_FD_75100 | JGI IMG/M metagenome (GOLD analysis project Ga0075520, IMG submission 75100) | Arctic peat soil microbial communities from the Barrow Environmental Observatory site, Barrow, Alaska, USA - NGEE PermafrostAB12-B | ecosystem: Environmental > Terrestrial > Soil > Wetlands > Peat ... | reverse complement strand
GTTCCCGGCACCATTTGAGCAAGGCCAGATTGCGTATCGTGCTGACCCCCTTCTTCAACAGCGTGAGCAGATGGGTATTCAGACTCTCGATTCCGGGCTGTAATGTCGTTGCATTGGCACGCTTTAGGGCAAGTATGTCAGTTTCCGCCATATTCGACTTTATTTCATAAAAGAGACAGGGCCCCTTTTCGTATTGTCCCAGATCTACCATCACGGTACGCAAATGTTCGCGCGACATGATAGTATCGGTCGCAAACAGGTTCTTTCCATAGCGATCCCATAGAGTTCTAATCTCACTTACCACGCGTTCATTCGACTTTGCGGTGAAGCGCATCTCGACGCCATTGAGGCCGCAGAACGCACAATGATTTTTTTGTCCCCACCAACAGCCGCGGGAACTCTCGAAGGTCAGCGCCACTTTGTTGCCTTCCGCGAACTCGCCCGCTTCTTTCAGAAACTGTTCATATTCCGGTACGGGCAAGTCATCAAGCGGGGGCGCTTCATGGCCATGCATGAGGCGCTCCTTCGGCTGATTGCCTAAACTCAGACTCAATAGTGCGCGTTCTCCAAAGCCGCTGACGGCAAAATCGACATCCACGTACCCCTCAAGGACGCGTTGTCCCATGGGCTCCGAGCATGCGGCCCCGCCTAGGACTATCTGAACGTGTGGGAACTTTTGCTTGATAAGGTGCGAAAGCCAGAGTGACGGCAGCAATTGATTGAAGGATGTCGACATCCCTATTAAATCAGGATTCTCCAGCTCGACTCGCTGAAGGCATTTGTCACCGAGCTCTTTAAGCGCGCGGGCGCGCTCGGCGTAGGGTCCGTAAAGCTGCGTTAATTGCTGCTCAGTTTCTGCATCAGCCGGCGTGCCGTGCAGACCTTCAGCAAACAGCAATTCGCCCTTTAGGCCGCTGCCCGCGTCAATTATGAGGTTGTATTTATCTTCACCTATAAGCCGTGCAAAATCAAAGTGCAGGTAGACTTCACTGCACGCGATGCCTCGCGAGCGTAGCAAAGTTGCCAACTGAGCGACGGCCAAGGATGACAAAACCAAGGGCTGAAACGGCGGGCAGATCAATTGTACGCGCCGCGGTTTCTTTTCAGAGTCTAAGACCGACCCCCCAGTTTCGTCCAAGTCGGAGCCCACAATAGGTAATGACAGCGAAGCCATATTGCAGGATACAACCCTGCGCTTGGTCTCACCAGGAGAATTATCCAGCGTGTCCTAGTAGCGCGATTCATCAGGACTGATGGGTCCTTCGGACAGGCCGTTGTGCGGCCATCGCGCCACTAGCTTGATTTTCTTGGGCTTCGCCCAAACCCGAATTCGCTTCGCGAATTCCTAGTACCTCAATTCAATAGAATTGAGGTACTAGTGCGGGGTCGAGGTATGCTTCGAGTCGATTTTGGGGGTACCAGTACTCGGGCCTTAATTTAGGCGCTATAAGGGGACCATGGCTCACTATGCTCGTACGTTTTCTCTAGTCACCCAAGATAAGCACCAAGTCATCGACATTACCTCAAAAGTGCACGACATTTTGCGTGAGTCGGGTGTTCGTGAGGGTCAGCTTACCGTGTATACGCCGCACGCCACAGCGGCAATTGCCATCAATGAGAATGATGACCCCAACATCGGAACGGATTTCTTGCGTGCCTTGTCAAAACTCGTCGTCGAACATGATGGTTGGTTGCACGATCGGGTCGACAACAATGCCGCGGCCCATATCAAAAGTGCGCTCACGGGGCCTTCAGAAACGGTGCCCATTATTGAGGGTCGGCTTTGCCTGGGCACCTGGCAGAACGTATTTTACTGTGAATTCGATGGCCCGCGTCACGAGCGGAAGGTAATTGTCTCAATTGTGTCCTAGTGCCGCGATGAATGCCCCGACCCAATATCTCTCAGGCGTAATTCACGCGCACTTTCGGGACCCTGATGGCTGGTTGTTGAAGTTCGCTTGGGTAGCTGCTTCTGGTGTTGCGCTCTACCTGCTTTGGCATGGTGCTTATCCGCCATTTATTGATGCCGCCAACGTTGCCTACACCGGAGAAGTCATGCACGACTTGTGGCGTGGCGGGTCAGCCTATTCAAAGTGGCACGCGCTGCGGCCGGGGGCAGTCAGTCATTTGGCGTTCTACCGCGCCTATCATGTACTCAGGTATCTGTTCGCACCGGTTGCCACGATAAAGATTTTGGCGACCCTGGGGGTACTGACACTACCGGTGGCAATGCTCGCGTTGGTACGCGCCATGAAGCTTGGGGCGTGGTTAAGCCTTCCAGCTTTTGCACTTGCTTTTAATACTAACCTCAGTATGGGCTATCTGCCTTTTGTCATAGGTATTCCGCTTGTGCCTCTGGCGCTGACATTGATCGAGCACAACGCGAATGAATTTCGATGGTGGCGCTGCGGTTTGCTCGGTGCAATCGTGCTCGTTTCCCCTTGGTTTCACCTGTTCCTTACTGCCATTTTGGTGCCAATTGTCATTATTTGGTGCGTCCTGAGCCTTGCCGGTCGCCCTAGGATCTGGACTTTGGCAGTCGCTCTTGGAGTTACTTGCCTGATTGGACTAATATTGTTTCCACGTGGGCACACGCCCAAAATTCACCAGATTCTTCAGTGGATCCCCTATGCAGAGCGATGGGATCAGCTGGACCGCGACGTTCTACAGTGGACCACAGACGGTAAGGCCGCGTTGTCGTTTCCATGGCTGCTCTTGGCGTTCGTGTCGACACTGTGGCTGACGCGCAAAACACCCACAGTTGAGGGCGGTCTTCGAGTGGCTCGAGCTCCGATCCTGGCATTGGTACTGTTTCTAGGTTATCTATTGGGCCCAACATACATCAGTTGGCCTGAGCCGGCCTGGGGCTTTGGCACTCGCATCGGAATTGCGCTCGCTCTAATGTTGCCGTTGGTGTCGACTACTTCGTCCGTCGGGTGGCGCAGGTTTTGGCAACTTTCACCTTGGGTAGCCTTCACGTTTTGGCACTTGCTTTCGCTCGTTGCGCCGTTTCGCGCATATGATGCGCTCACCAGGCCATTGTCACGGCTCAGCTTGAGCGTACCGCATCGTTCAAGAATTCTGCCGGTGTTCGGTTCAGAATGGATGAAGGACCCCGAACGCTATGCTTTTGGCGGTTTTGCCGGGTTTGCCTTCAGGCACGTTGGCAAGTGGTTGGCTGTTGAAACCCAAAGCTACCAACCGGGGTCGTTTTGTGATGCCGGCTACCACCCAATCAGTTGTGTTGAGCGACTCCCGGCACCTCAGGGGCGCAACCTATCCAGAATTACGGCGGATACACTTTCTTCTTACGATTATATGTTGGTCCAGGAAAATATTCCGGACATGCAGGCTCAGCTCGGTGTTCTCCCACTCGATCTCGTCCGACGCGAAGGTGACTGGTCGCTTTGGCGCGTGCGGGCAGTACCGGCGCGGCCCGCCGAGTTTCCGCAGCCGTAATGGCTGGGCAAGTTTCAACAGTGCTTGAGATTTGCTCGCAACCTGTGCGATAAATAAGAGCCATGACCGATACCGGGTTCTTCCGTGACGTTCAAGACCAATTCGACAAGGCCGCTGCCCACACGGCACATTCCCCGGGGCTTCTGGACCAGATTCGCGCCTGCAACGCTGTTTACCGAATGCGTTTTCCGGTGCAACTTGACGATGGTCAAATCCACGTCGTAGAGGCCTATCGTGCGGAGCATAGTCATCATCTGACGCCTACAAAAGGGGGGGTCCGCTACAGCTCAGATGTGACTCAAGACGAAACCATGGCACTTGCCACACTGATGACGTTTAAATGTGCGTTGGTTGGAGTCCCCTTTGGGGGTGCCAAAGGCGGAGTGTGCATTGATCCTAAGCGGCATAGTCAGCGTGAAATTGAACGCATTACTCGCCGCTACGCCTTCGAATTAATGAAAAAGAACTTCCTTGGGCCCGCTGTCGACGTGCCCGCCCCCGACTACGGAACGAGCGAGCGGGAGATGGCTTGGATATCCGACACGTACCGGGCGCTGCGCCCGGATGATTTGAATGCGGCGGCGTGCGTGACCGCGAAACCTATTTCTCTGGGTGGCATACCCGGTCGCAAAGAAGCGACGGGGTTGGGCGTATACTACGGAATTCGCGAGCTGTTCGACGACGAGGTGATGCTCAGGCCATTGCGCCTTAGCGCGGGAATTGCTGGAAAATCAGTAATCGTACAAGGGCTTGGCAACGTGGGTTACCACGCGGCCCAGGCCTTTGAGCAAGCGGGTGCAAGGCTGATTGCCCTCGCCGAACTTGAGGGTGCTCTCTACAACCCAAAGGGTCTATCGCTTGAGCGGGTCATGGCCCATCGGCAACGAACCGGTAGCATTTGCGACTTTCCGGGTGCCGTGAATCTATCATCCATCGAGGCCTTGGAACTCGACTGTGACATTCTGATACCAGCTGCCCTGCAGCATCAGATTGTCGAAACCAATGCGGCCCGGATTCGGGCCAAAGTGGTTGCTGAAGCCGCCAACGCCCCGGTGACGACGGCAGCGGATACCCTATTGCGCGATGCCGGCATCCTGGTGGTGCCGGATGTATTTCTCAATGCGGGGGGCGTGACCGTGTCTTACTTCGAGTGGCTGAAAAACCTCGAGCACGTAAGCTTTGAGCGACTGATCACGCGCTGGGAAAAAACCGTTGGTGAGCGTTTCGCGGAGGCACTTGAGCGGCTCACGGGCAAGGCGTTGGACATATCGGCGCGCAGTACTTTGGCGTATGGCCCCTCCGAGCACGAAATTGTGCGAAGCGCCCTCGAAAACACAATGGCCATCGCTTACCGGGCGGTGCGGGAAATGTATCGTGAACGCAACCTCCCTGATCTAAGAACGGCGGCGTGGGTATTAGCAATCGATCGCGTAGCGGAAGTCTACGAACGGTCCGGCATATTCCCTTAGTGGCGCGATTCCATGCCTCGACCCCGCCCTGGCAGTTCGACGACGGCCAATGTCTCGGTGTGGTGTGTTTGCGGAAACATGTCAAAGACGGTAATCTCGTCAATTCTCCCGCCCGCCGATACAAGCGTCTTGAGATCGCGCGCCAGCGATACGGGATCACAGGCCACCAGCACGATGAGTTGTGGCCGCAAGCGGAGTGCCGCTGACAGCAGAGCTCTGGCGCCGGCACGGGGAGGGTCGAGCAGCACTAGGTCGAATTGACGGTCTGCGCGAGCCAAGGACTCCAAGAAATCCTTGGCATCACCCACTTGAAATCCGTTGAAAGGCAACCCTCGATCCCGCGCAACGCTGCGCGCCGCAAGGATCCCCGACGCCGCGATGTCAATCGCTTCTCCGACCAGACCTGCCGCCAACAGGGGTAGGGTAAAATTGCCGGCCCCCGCGTAGGCATCAACGAAGCTGGCCAGCGTTCGTAAAGTGGCTGCACTTACGACGGCTCGCACCAACTCCGAGTTAACCTCGCGATGCACTTGCGTGAACGCCGTTGCCGGCGCCATGAGCTCTACGTCGCCCGTTACCTCGTATCGCTGCTCTGCACGTCCTTCTTCGTGGCTGCCCGAAATCACGATTTGCGTTTGGGGAGGAAACAGATGTCCAAGTTTTTGAGCGCACAGGTTGGCCTTGGGTCTTGGTAAGAGTCGCGCCAGCAACTTCGGATCTTGCTTTGCGACGCGAAGCTCAATCTGATCGCAATGTGCCAGCATACGGCGTTCATTGTCGGTCAATGCTGCAAAGTGGGACAGTGCGCGATTGAGCCCAGGTTCCGCAACTAGACAGCGATTTACAGCGACTAATTCCTTTGAAGCTGTCGACAGAAATCCCACTGATCCTGTCGAATCGACGTGCAGTCGGATCCGGGAGCGATACCCAAAGCCATCACCCAACATTACGAATCCAATTGTGCTTGGGCGCGGAGGATCACCGCCAACCCGGCGCAGGGCGTCCGTGAGTATACCGAGTTTGGCCTGCTTTTGCCCCTCCAAAGACAAGTGCATTAAATCGCAACCGCCGCAGCGCAATGCTAGCGGGCAGCTTGGCTCAATTCGGGTAGGTCCAGAGCGAAGGATTCGGGAAATCTCACCCTGTGCCGTGCCCTTTCTGCGGGTCACTCTCGCTATTTCAACTTCATCGCCCGGTGCCATGCCGTCGACGAATATGACCTCACCGTTGGACAGACGTCCTAAACCGCTACCACCCGGTGCAATTCGCTCTATTACAACGACTTCTGGGCTGGGGTTGTTCTCGAGCATCCGGCGCGAATGGCGTGCACAGAACCTCTAGTCCCAGTAGTCCTCAATTTCCAGGGTATTATTCGCGAGGAGAGCGAACTTTCGATAAGGGCCCAATCAAGCCTGAGCCGCCGCCCGGTCGTCTTGACCGAAGGGGCGCGAGAGCGCAGGCTCGGGCCTGGCGGTTGTGAAGGTCGATCGATGAAACAGGAAAATGGCGTTGCAATGAAGGAGGAGCAGTCAAACGCACGAATACGGGAAGCGAGCGATTTGCCTATCAAAGAACACATACTGATGGTGAACGACTTGCCCCGGGGTCAGAAATACTATGAGGCCATGAAGGCCAAGATTCGTCGCGGAGACGTCGTGCTCGAGGTCGGTACTGGCGCTGGCCTGCTGAGTTGCCTGGCGGCTCGGCTGGGAGCTAAGCACGTCTACACCGTTGAGCAGTCACCCTTGCTTTATCAAGTTGCGCGCAATGTAGTGGAAGCCAACGGCCTATCCGACAAGATCACGTTGCTCAACGTTCATTCGAAGGATCTCGCATCTCTGGGCGTCATACACGAGCTGATTGATGTATTTGTGACGGAAACAATTGGTACTGAGGGGTTAGACGAAGGAATCATTCCAATCTTCGAACATATCAAACCATTGCTTTCGCCTGAGGCGAGAATCATTCCCGAAACTGTCAAGTTCAAGCACTGTCTGGTCAACATGAGTGGGATCCGTGAACAGTCGGAGATACTTCACCCAATACTGGGGGTGGACATGAGTGCGCTCAACTCCGAGGTCAAGTCGAATAACCTTTGCTGGATGCAACCGATTGAACTCTGGCGTGAAGTGTCCACCACGGCGGAGACGCCCGTCTTTGATCTGCTCAACTTCAAGGCTGCGGAGAGTACTCAGCAGTTGGATGTCACCAGCGACAATATCTGCGACGGAATGTTGAATTGGGCCGAGTTTCGGCTAGCCAAGAAGGTTTCAATTGAAACGCGGTACCGCTACTTTGGCAGTAATTGGGGAAATTCCATTCACTTTATGCCACGCCAGCTGGTGGTGCGTGGCAATACATGCGCCGCCCAGTTTCGCATTAGCAACGACAAATTGAGCTGGGCATTGAATTGGAAAATCGGACGAAAATAGGGCGGGCCTATGAGTGGAATAAATTCGCTGACGTGAAAAAAATCCAGTGAGACCTGGTACCTCGATTCTATTGAATTGAGGTACTAGAAATTCGCGGAGCGAATTTGGGTTTGGGCGAAGCCCAAGAAAATAAGGCTAGGGGCGCGATGGCCGCGAAGCGGCCGGTCCGAAGGACTCATTAGTTCTGATGAATCGCGCTACTAGAGCGCCCGGAAAATTGGTCGTGCGGTGACTTCAATGAGTGCCCGGGAGCAGCAATGTGGTATCGTCCCCACGTGCAAAAATCCCAAAGGAAGACCGAGTCTGTTCACGATGAGACAGACCTAGGCTTGGCGCCATCGGGGACTAGTTGTTTGCAAGAAAAAAATGGGGTGGACCGTTCATTGATTCGTTTGAACTTGCTTCGGACTCCCCTGGAGTGCCTACAGGCTTTAGAAGAAATGCATCAGATGAGCGAGAGTGCGCCTCGTGTCGACGAATCGATTCGTTAGAATTATCGAAACGTTTTGTCTTCACGAAGTACGGTTCATCGTCGTCGGCGGAGTTGCCGCTGTGCTCCAGCGCGTGCCCATCAAAACAGTGGACTTCGATATCGTACACGATCGCGAGGTAGAAAACGTGCACCGTTTGCTGGACGTTCTGGCTTTGCTGGGTGCGACATATCGGGACGACGCAAATAATCGCACGCCAACAGCCATTGAGTTGCTGGGTCCTGAAAGTCAACTGCTGCGGACTGGACGGCTGGACCTAAACATACGAAGTTCCCTTGGGGACGCGCTTGCGTATGCCGACTTACTGCCGGACACGGACCGCATAGAAGTTGCCGGTCATATTGTAGATATCTTGAAGCTCGAAAAGCTCATCGATATCAATCGACAATCAACACTCCCTAAAGATCGTTTCAGACTGGCGCACCTTGAAGCCACGCTCGAGGAACGCAACCGCATGCCACATTGATCTTCGCCTCCCGCGTTGCGTACAGCGACTCGCGGAGGCCGCTGCAGCTGGGGGAGACGGGCGGCACTAGTGGCGCGATTCCATCGAACCGATGGGTCCTTCGGACCGGCCGCTTCGCGGCAATCGCGCCGGTAGCCTGATTTTCTTGGCCTTCGCCCAAACCCAAATTCGCTTCGCGAATTGCTAGTACCTCGATTCCACGATACGGCTAGGAGGCCAAGTGCCGGCCATTGCCACAGTGGAGCATGCCATACAACAATAGCGACTTCATCTACAGCATCTTTGTCTCGTTTACATTGCGCGTCGCCGATCTGTGGCAACGTTAGTTATTAGGATAGCGCCGCGTTCCGATCACGGTATGGCCTGAACAGATTGGACTATGAATGCCACGCACAATTTATAGCAATTGCAGTGTGGCCGGAACGTGACGATTTGAGTAGTTGGGCAACTGCGCGATCACTAACGCATTCTACCTTTTCATTTGGTAAAAGCCATGCATGAGAATATTTCCTACATGAGTGAACAGTCTGACAATTCGACCGGGTTCAATGCATCGGTGATTGCGACGACCCAATCGGGCAAAGATGGCAACGCTGGTGCACTGGCGCTCGAGAGCCTAGAGCGACGCGATCTGGATGCTCCGGACTCCACTCAGCAGTCCGTACTGACGCGCTATTTTCGAGAAATGGCAACTCATAATGTAATGAGCCCTGACGAGGAGCTTGATTGCGCGCAAACGTTGGAGCAGGCCGAAATTGAGCACTGGATCGCTCTGCTTTCGTACGTGCCGGTGGCCGAACCCATCCTTGAGCGTTTGGAGCAGGACATTACCGAGGCTAGCGAGGCCTATCGGCCCGACGCGCCGCAGCTGGATGAGCTGCGGACGCTAGTCAGTGCGTATCGAAAGCAACGATCGAGGTTAACCGCTGCACAACTGCGGCAATGGAATGAGTTGTCAATTGAACTTGCGCGCGGCATTCGACTCCTCGATCCGGAGCGGCAATGGATGACCGGTGCCCTTAAGATTGCGGAGCAAGACGTTAGGAATACCCAATCTGTCAATGGACTTTCGGCCGCTGTAGAAATGTCGGCATACCTGCGGTACATTGCGCATGCCCGACAAACGGATTTGCGGCAACGTGAAGCCAAGAATCGATTCGTCAAGGGTAACTTGCGTCTCGTGGTGAGCATTGCCCGCCGCCACAATCGCGGTCGTTTGCCCCTGGTTGACCTAATTCAAGAAGGCAATATCGGCCTGATTAAAGCCATCGAGCGATTCGACCATTCTCGCGGCTATCGTTTCTCTACCTACGCAAGTTGGTGGATTCGCCATTGCATCAGACGTGCGGTGGCTGATAAGGGTCGCACTGTTCGAGTTCCTGTCCATATGCTTGACATCTTCAGCTGCATTTCCCGCGCAACACCGACAATTGTCGCTCGAACTGGGTGTGAACCCACATTGGACGAACTCGAGACAGATACCGGAATTTCCAAAAAAAGGCTCGCCCAAGCGCGGGAGTGTTATGCGGGCGCAACCTTGTCCCTTGACCGCCCCATCGGTGACGACGACGGTCGCCGTTTCATAGATTTGCTGGTCGAAGAGAACACCCTGTCGCCTTTTGATAACCTGGCCAAGCAGACCTGGTCGCGTGAAGTGCAGCGGCTGCTGGGTACTCTAACACCGATTGAAACGAGAATTATCCGATGGCGATTCGGGCTTGATGACGATGTTGAGCTCACACTGAAAGAAATTGGCGATAAGTATGGCTTGTCGCGGGAGCGGATTCGACAATTGCAGGAGCAGGCCATCGGCAAGATGCGCAAGCACGTAAGTGACAACTGGCGGTAATTGGTCCGGCCCTTGGGAGGGTTCGCGAATGGTCTGGGCCGCCTTGCGCGGCTGGCTCGTGGTATGAACGAGACTGCGAAACCCAAAACCTTTCCGAGGCACCGCTATGATCCAAGCTGACTTTGACCCCGAGTATGTCTTTTCTCATCACTCCGCAACGCCGGAGAAACTCAAGCAGTATGAAGCTATTCACGACTCGGCAAAGCAGTTCGCTCGGGTCATCCTAGGCAATGTCCCTGCCTCGAGCGATCGCGTCTCTGCGCTCCGGCTTTTGCGTGAAACCGCGATGATGGCGTGCGCCGCGATCTCGCTTGACGGACGGCTCAAGAAGTAGGCCGACCAGACTTGTGTCCGAGGTAACCATGCTCGCAAAGTTCCTTCCTAGAGCCGCTCCGAAGACTTCGCGAAAGCTATGGTGGGCGCTTACTGTAGCGCTTTATCCGCCTGCCTCCCTAATAGCCACGACGGCTGGCTGCGCCGGCAGCCTGTGCAAATTGAGCTGCGGCGAAAGTAATGTGTGCTTGGCGGGGGGGTGCTTTCCTGACGACAAGTCCCAGTGCGTAGACTACATAGATTCGCCTTATTGGACGTCGACATGGGAGAAGGGCTCTGCTATCCATTGCGTAAGAAATTTTGATACAAATGGCACACCTATGAGCGTAAGTTGCATAGGAATTAGTGGAGAAGCCAAAGACATCGCGTGTACCTGCAACTTCGTGTATTCTAACGGCGTCGCACATTGTGGGTAACGGGTGAGTACCCGTTAAGCCACCGAGATACCGTTCCGTTACTGTTTCAGCTTCCGGTAGAACAACGGTTTGTTACGGAATTGCAAGTCAGACCGTCCGGGCAAGAGCCGCACGTGAGCAAGCCGCCGCAGCCATCCAAAATGCTGCCGCAATTCGCTCCCCGCAGATCGCAAGTAGTCTTCATGCAACCGCATTGATTCGCTACTCCCTCACCGCCGCAGCTTTGTGGAGCCGTGCAAATGCCACAATTCAGGATTCCGCCGCAGCCGTCGGCGACTTGTCCACATTTCGCCCCAAAGCGTGCGCACGTGGCGGGCGTGCAGGTTAGGCCTTCCTCGCTGCAATTGGCAGGCCCGACGCCAATGCATACCTTTGCGCCTCCTCCGCGTCGTGCGCCACCGCCGGTGCACGTGCCACAACTCAAAGTGCCCCCGCATCCATCCAGCATTGTACCGCAAAACGCACCCATTGAAGCGCAGGTAAACGGAATACATCCACAAAGATTGGGCCCGCCCGCTGCGCAGGTATAGGGTGCCGCGCAGCCTCCGCAGTCGAGCGTGGCGCCGCAGCCATCCGGGATTCGCCCGCAAGCCGCGCTATTGCCGGCGCAGGTGGCGCGCGTACACCCGCATTGATTTAGACGTCCGCCGCCGCCGCAACTCAATGGTGAAAAGCAGGACCCGCAATCGATCACCTGGCGGCACCCGTCAGATATCTTGCCACAAGCAGCACCTTGATTGTTACAGGTCAATGCGTTGCATGAGTTCGATCCACATTGATTTGGACCTGCGCCGCCGCAGATTTGTCCCGCAAGGCAAATTCCGCACGACAAAACGCCGCCGCAGCCATCTAAAACATCGCCGCAGTGGGCTCCGAGATCTGCACAAGTCTTAGGTTGACATCCGCATTGATTGCCTCGGCCATTGCCGCCGCAAGTATTGGGCAGTGAGCAGTCGCCACAATTGAGCATATGGCCGCAATCATCATTCGCGGTACCGCATTCGGCGTTTAAATCGCGACACCCGAGGCAATTTGAAAGGTTTGTAACAATGCCTCCGTCCGCGACAATAACCGAATCATCGAGAAGTAGACCGGTTCGGCTACAGCTAATACTAAAAATAAGTGCAACGAACACTGCAAGCAACCTTCGGCAACGATTTAAAGAGCGCATTGCAAGTCCCTCGATGTAGGCGTGTCGCCCCGGGTTTGAATCTTCTTCAAGTCGTGCCTCAGCGGTAACAACTGGCCCAGTGTAAGCAGGTGCCAAATTGGGTCACCCTACACAATAAAATCCTGGTTTACGCGAAGCCGCAATAGGCGCGGCGCGGACATAAGCAATAAATGCACCGGCCGTCACCGAGCACTAAGGTAATTGTCGTAATTAGTAGGAACAAGTTTGTCGCACATCCGAGACAGCACTCGGACCAAGGACTTTCTCGATTGTTGGCGAAACATGTCGGCTGGATGAATCACGAGTCGCGTGTCCCGGGGCGAGCGAAGCGATGTGCATAGCGCCACTGCCGAGGTCAGTTGTGATTCTATTGCGGTAAGGGAGCCCCAACCAATTAGTCGTTGTGAAAAAACACGGCCGCGCCAGTAAATACCGCGCAAAAGCTCGTAAAATAGCAGGTCTGTTTGCTTGACGGCGATCAGAGCGGCGTCCGAAAGCAGCCAGGCGGGTGGAATGAACCGTTCCGCTGCGCTAGCGAAACCGGCCTCCGCCATTAATGTCTGTGAGGCAGCAAGGCTAGTCTTCGCCTCTAACTCTGTCGCAAATAGGTATTCTCCTTGCCCGCGAGCGAAACCGTAAGCCATTGGCCAACCGAGCATATTGAAGGAGTGTCTCGGCATCCGGTGCGTCAGGCCGTGCATAACCAATGTCGCGCCAAGATCCGCAAGTTGCTTCAAGAACCGAAGTGTTCCTGCATGTTCACCTATCTTCAATTGTCCCTCGTGAAACGGGATGACCAGTACCGTCAGTGATTCAAGTGGGAACATGGCCTCTTTTAGAAGGCTTACAGCCTGTTCACAAGCGGCCAGGGTCAATGGAGAGACATCATGCAGGCTAACTAGGAGCGCAGACTTTTGCTCCGCAAACCGACTCATTGGCACTTTGTTACCAACCATGGCAGTCAATTACTGCGCACGTAATGGTTCCAAATCGTAGAAAACGGGAATTGCCGCCATTGCCGCAGGGTTTGTTGACGACCATTGTGGGCCAAGAATCGGGAATAATTCAGGTCAGTTGTAACGCGGCGCAGCGCGGCCGCTAGGCTATCAGCATTAGGTGCATAATGTTGTGCTTGCACACCATCTTGCGCGAATTCGCAGGCACAGGCATCGGCGGGTAACACAACTGGAGTTCCGCTTGCCATTGCTTCGAAGATCACTAACCCCAACGTATCCACGCGACTTGCAAAAATGAAAGCGTCGGCAGACGCATAAAGACGACTTAGCTCGCGACCGTATCGCATGCCTACGAAATGAACGAAGGGTAAGTCCCTATACGCATGTTCCCAGTCGGAACGCGATGGACCATCGCCAACCACGACTAGGCGAGGGGGTTGTCGAGCGTCCTGAAGCCGCGTCACCGCCTCGACCATGATCGGGATATTCTTTTCGGGTGAAATTCGACCAACGCTGAGAATCACCGGTTCATTTCCCAGTTCGAGACCCAGCTCCGCGAATACGCGACGGTCCCGATGTGTCGGTGAGAATTCCTCGGGATCGATAACAAGCGGAATTGCCCGGATGCGATGTGACGACACACCGATGTCTTGGAGTATTCGTTGTGCCCCAAGCGATAGCACAAATACTTGATCCATTTTTTCGTAGAACCAGCGCAGGTACTTGCGAGTAGCGTGCAGTAGCGGCCGCCCACCCCTTAGGCAGGAGATTTGACCCGGTACGTGTGTATGGTAGGTGGCCGTCACGGGAAGGCTCAAGCGCTTGGCCGCATATAGCCCGAAAAGGCCCATTGTCCCCGGCGTGGCCAATTCCACATGTGATATTCTAGATTCGCGCGCCCAGCTCAAAATTCCTGACGGCGAGGGCACGTTAAGCTTCATGTGCGAATATAGGGGCAGAGTGAAAGAAGCCAGCGGCGCAAGGTGGTTTTGGCGGGTGTTCGAATGGGAGTTCTGGTCGTTACAATTGGGCACTGATACTTCATAGCCGTGATACTGGGCCTGCCTTACAAAGCGGTCACACCAACTAGAGACACCATCCGTGTAGCCGTTAGAGTCGGAAAAAATTGCAAGGCGACTCGAGGTCGCTGCGCGACTGTTACTGATTGCAGGCGCGCCCGCAGCGCGACCATTGTCGCAAAGCTTTAGGGACCGTTCCCTTAGTGCATATGAATCCGGTATCTGTGTCGCCTGCATTGAGTGGGTTCTTTTTCACTGTGGATTACTAATTTGCGCCACAATGCCTGAAAGGTGAAAGCAGTGGATGATTGTGACTGATAATTCATATCTAAAGTCATGAGTGCTCGCATTGGTGGGTCCCACAATGCTTGTAGGGATGTGTGTGCGAGGTCTAGCACCCCGGCTGTAGACAAGTCGGGCAAACGGTGAACTTAGGGTTCATTCAAGGAGGGCTCCTTCCTCAAATCTAGCGCAACTCGATGTTTGACGCATTGGTCAACCAAGGGAACGTCGAGACGCTTTCTGGCGATTTCCCGAACTTGTGCATAAGTCCATGCGGAGTTCTCGGCACGATACTTCACGTCCAAGTCTGCTACGGCGATGGCCGTTACGGCTCCAGTCCAGATGCGACTCATCGCAAAAGTCGCTAGCATTCCCCATTTGGCATCGATGAAGTCCACTTCCCAATAGTAGGACTGCGCAGGGCCCAATGGGTAGACGGCCACGAACGAGTCGCTTCCGAGCAACTGATTGCTCGAAACCAATCGAGAATGCCAAATCTTGCGCTGCGGCAGTTCGTCGCGAACCACCGTATTTAATGTAAATTTGGTATTTGACACGAAAAACACAGGGGCCTTCTGTACCCAGGATACTTGTACGCCGTTAGATACGGAGCGCGATCGAACATCAAGGGTATCCTCGAATAGATCCTTGTAATGCGTGTAGTCGTCGAGAATCGATACCAGCCTTGCGACGGGCGCATGGATGACCAAGCCGTGAGCGACTCCAATTACATTCGAGTGTTGAATCGTCTCGTAACAGCGGAGTACCAGACTTTCGCGGCGGGGTTTGGCTGATTGGGGAAGTTCTTTAACCCAGTGCGCAACCAGACTTGTGTGTGCCGCATTGATGCCACTTGGGGCGTCGGTTGGAACAGTAGCGAGGCCCGTGGCACTCGTTGTGAAGCTGCCTGTTGCCAAGAGTGTTGCCCACAATCTCCTGCATGGCGCATAAACGACGCGACTTTCTGGGGCATTTTCGGGCATCTGTGGGACGTGCCTCTAGCTCCAACAAGTACCACGACAAAGGACGAGTCAGGCAATCTACAGGAAACATGTCACAATCTTCATAGTTCTCAGTTGATGGGCTATCGGCTAAAATCGACCTTAGATGGCGCCGCTAGGGAGCGGCGGAGGTGGAACTGTCGCGGGCCCTGTGTGAGTATCCCAAATCCAATGTCCCTCCGACCTCACCTCATTCTCTCTTCCGCCTTGGTTTCGTGTGGCAACTCGGCGAGCGCCCCGCCGGTGACTCCGAGTCCTGCTTCGGCTCTGCCGAGCGCGGCAGCCCAAGCGCCCGCGGCGGCGCCTGCGCCGAGCATTGAGGCTCCGACCGCGAAAGCCCCAACGCCCGCAATTGCCGAACTCGTCGCGAAGGCCTTGCCCCTACCCGGCGCGACGGGGCCGGTCACCCTCGACTACATCGTTTATGATCGACAGCACGCGCGCGTCTGGGTGCCGGTTGGTGATACCGGCAGCGCGGACGTGTTCGATATCGCCACCGCCATGTTCACGCGAGTCGAAGGGTTCAAGATGGCTGAGCGTGAATCCCACGGCAAGAAGCGCATGATGGGACCTAGCGCTGCGTCGGTGGGCGATGGTTTCGTCTACGTCGGCAATCGAGCGACGAGTGAAGTATGTTCGGTCGACGAGAAGACCCTCAGGCTCGGGCCGTGCCTCAAGTTGCCCACGCCGACCGACGGCGTCGCCTTTGTCGCGTCGGCGAAGGAGGTTTGGGTTACCACCCCGAGGGATCAGTCGCTCACCGTCCTCAATGCGTCCAAGCCCAACGCACTCAAGCCGAAACTCGTCATCAAGACTCCCGGCGAACCCGAGGGGTACGCCGTCGACGCAGAGCGCGGCCTTTTCTATACGAACCTGGAGGACAAAAACCGGACGCTCGTCATCGACGTAAAGACTCACTCTATCAAGGCGAACTGGCCTGCAGGTTGCGGAGACGATGGTCCAAGGGGTGTCGCTGTTGACAGCTTGCGCAATTTCGTGTTCGTCGCATGTACCGCGAGCGTACAGATCCTCGACGGTGGTCACGGCGGATCGTTGCTCGGGAAGTTGGACACCGGCGCGGGCGTCGACAACATTGATTACATCGAGTCGACGCGGATGCTCTACGTCGCGGCGGCCAGAGCGGCACGGCTCACGGTGGCGCGAATCGACGACAAAGGACAACCGTCGATAGTCGCGACCGCCGCGACCGCAGAAGGAGCGAGAAATGCGGTGGCGGACGCGAACGGCAATGCCTACCTCGCCGACCCGCTTGGCGCTCGCCTGCTAGTGTTCACGGCTCCGCCCTCGCTGTAGGATACTCAACTACCCACGTGCAAATTCCGCGCCGGTGTGCCCGTTCCGATGCCCGTGCAAACAGCTTTCAAAACTGGGGGCTTTGGATAACTTTGCGTCCACCCGAAAGCTGGCTCCTCGCACCGGGCCGAAGTTGTCCGCGGCACTTGGCCAGGCGCTTCGGGCTGTAACCGCCACGGACGCCAATCGGGTGGTTTAGACACTTCAGATCAACGTGTTGGATCGATCGTTATACATCCACCTCTAATGAGAAGGGTCGCTGTCTTGTCGCTTTGAACTTTGTTGCAGGTTTTAGGACAAAGTACCATGTTGTTACTGGCGTCAACGTACCAGCCGTCCGCTGTGCCATTGATGCAGGCCGCGTCCGTCGGGTTAATCCGCTCGACTACCCATTGTGCGGTCGGTGTGCCGGTAGCGCTGTTAACAGATTCGTTGTAGATTACGTTTAAGTAATCGGGATTAATCGTTTGGCCATTCGTTGGTGGGGGGATCGGGAAGCTGCAGGGCAGAGCTGCTGCAATTATCGCTTTAAGCGCGTCTGTGAGAGCCTGCGTAAAATCCGTCGATTGTGTCATGTCGAAATGGCAGTAACTCGGATTTCCGGTTTCATTACAAGTGGGAGACACAGGCGTTTGTCCGGCCGTAGCCGCTTGCGATAGCCAAGTCCTACCGTTAAGCCCATTCACGATAGCTTCGCTGCCGGGTGATCCAATTACGAACGTCTTGGTGTAGTCCGACTGCCAAAACGCATTAACATGATCCAGAATCGGCTGAGGATCTACAGGGTTCTGCGTACTCCCCGTACCTATGCATTGGAACGACATGGTCGGTTGACCATCGGTGATCAACACCATAAAGCGGGCATACCCAGCGCTTGTCTGAGTGAAAGGGATTAGACCGTACTGAAACGCGTAGGTGTAGGCGTCATCCGTGGGAGTTCCCCCGGCGGGCGCCGCCGTGGCCAATCCCCGGGCAAGAGCAGTACGTTGCGTTGAACCCGCGACACCTAGCGGCTGAACCGGGACCATGGCGCCAATATTCACGCATTGATCGACAGTTTTCGGAGTGGTGGGGTCTAGGTAGGGCGTCATCATATCCGGGAAGAACAACATGCCGACAGCCGTTGTATTCGGCAGGCCGGTAGTTCCCGCAGTGGCGTCGCCGTTTATCGCTATACCAAGGGCGTCCCTGGTGACTTCCCATTTCGAATGCGTACCGGTGCCGTTGGCCTTGTCGACCATGGACCCGCTGTCGTCAACAACGAACTCCAGCAGCGCGGGCGATGGTTCGATTTCATGATTCCAGCCGGCGCAGGCATCGGACGTAATTTGCGTCCAGAGGGCGTCCGTTAGCGGTATTATGCCGCCGGTCCACTTTAAGTTACCTACAACTCCACCGTCGGCTCCGCCTGCTCCACCGCCGGCGTTGCAGCCAAGAGGGTTGGCGCAGAAAAGTATAGAGCCTGCGCCACCGGCACTGTCAGCCGCTGCAGCATCTCCGCTATTGTCTACGCCGTTTTTCGACGCGCAACTTATAGCCAATATTCCGAGACAAGTTACTGAGGAAGAGTACTTCAACATCATAAGACTCCCGTAAGCCATTCATCGGACTAATTTCCAGAACCGACTTCTTGTTAATAAGGATTCGCCTCGGCACCTGAGGCGAGAAACACTCGTCCATTGTGCGTTACCGATACTTCCGATACAAGACCTCAATGCTAATAAAGGCGTGGCTTCCGATAATGTGTGTGCAGTTGTGTGCGCGGCCAGCTTGATTCGACCGCTAATAAAGTGGCACTGCAATATCAACCCGGCAATTCAGTAGCAGGCTCGACAAGCCACTGGGGACCAGCCGAATATCTCGGGGAGCGATACTACGAGGCTACATGACGCAGAAAACCGTTGCGAGCGCTAAGAATTGCGCCTGAAAAGTCGCACCAGTGCAAGACGTGACGGTTGCGGAGTTCGCAATGCAATTTGTGGCGGCCTGTTGAGCTGCGCAAACCGTGGTGCGGGCTGTAGTTGTGCACTGCAAAAGAGCATTAAGCGACGCTTGGTCGGATATCGGGCAGTTATTCACGCATGCGTTCACCGCGCACAGCTGAGCCACCTGGTACTTCGCTGCACAAGCCGCCTCGCCCATAAGTTCGATGCATCCGGCAAGATTGAGTTCGTACATACTGGCGGAACTGGAGCCGTAGAGCAGAAGCGGTCCGTATTGGCTGGAACCCGCCAAGGGGGTGGCCGTCAAGCAAGCGCCGCACGTTTCATACGCGCCCCCCGCTTGGAAGTCCGTGCAGTTTCCGTTACTGAAGCAGTCCGTATAATACTGCGCCGCGAGCGCTGAGGTGCAGCTTGCGGCCATGTGCTGTGCCGACACATACGCCGGGTAGACGAAACTTGACATGTCAGCAGGTTGACAAGTCGTTGACGTGGCGCCGCCTATGCCTGTGATGATCGAAGCGCCTCCGGATGACACCGAGCCCCCAGTGGACGCCAGTCTGCCACCAGTACCTAGCGAACGGGCTCCGCCGGTTGCGGCCGTCCTGCCACCGGTGCTGAATCCCGTGCCGCCGCCGGACGTCCTCCCGCCGGTGCCCGTGGTGACGTATACTCCGCCAGTTGCCTCGTTGTTGCCGGTATCTTGCTGTGACGACCCGCAAGCTGAGGTGGACAACAGTACCAAGAGGGGAATGCCCGCACCGAATCGACTCATGGCGACGTGCAACCTTTCTGCGATTAGCAATAATCGCGGGAAGCCGGACAAGACTACCACAACAGGGCCAAGTCAGAACTCCATTTACCGATATTGCGGCAATATAATAGTAGCGCGGCTCCGACTTAAAACGATTTGCACTTGTCGGTGTGCGCTTGCAACACGTTCGATATCCTTGGACTTTCCGCCGGCGAATGGCCTAGCGTGGTTGGTTTGTGTCGGGAGTTGACCTGGCACTTTCGATGAACCACGGTCAAAAACGCGTACATCTGCTGTAAATTCCTTGCTGTCCCGAATTTGGAAGCAATCAAGGGCCCCGTCTCGAATCCACTATGAATGGATGCAAAACACACCTTTTCATACAATCGCCCCCAAATTCGTTGACTTGCGATTTGCCAAGCCCCAAACGGAAAATCAACACTGGTGGTCTCCCGGGCACCGTGACCGAGGACGCCAATGTTTTTGCAAGCCCTGCTCCTGATGAAAACAGTCCGTGACTCGTTGGTCATTGATAGTGTTTCGTAGACGTCTACGAAAAACTCGGGCACGCTCATCAATTGCGCCACAATGGCTGACCTTGAATTTCTTACGGATGACCACACATTACTAGAGCGGCTTTCACAGTAACGGAACGCCAAAATGGAAAGCCGCTCTAAGGAATCCGCAAGAGCGGATTCTGGGGTGAATCGACGAGCACAGCGAGGAGAAAGGGGCGAATGCCCCTAAAAGCAAAAGTTAGAGCACTTTGCGCACGAAGTGCGCCCCCAACAATGGCGGTCCAAGCCATTGAAAAGGGCTCTAGGTCGAAACTTCAAGCAATGTTGGCTCAGCACACTGGCATCCTTGATACATTCGAAGAATATCGATTTCTCCATGAGTTAAATTCGCTTCCGGTTACCGATTCAGACAGACAATGTCGCTAATATCCGGCGATCCCCAACGTGAACTTAACGCGATGTTTGAAGTCATGCTTGTGGTCTGCTGCCCCGACGCTAAGATGGGCCGCAATCCACCCGAATGGGTCCGACCCGGAGGGCTAGTTGAGCATAAGCCCGAGCTTATCCAATGTACTGTGTTAGCCTCGAATCGATGGACGTCATGCTTGGCCTTTACGCCGCGAGTTCGCCACCGAGATTAGCCGGCTTATGACATCAGACGCAGTTGTCGGCTCCCAAGTTCCTTTGGTTAGTACAAAGCGCAATTCCTTAGGGTTAGCCTGGAAGATTGGTGTTTCGCTTGTCACCCTCGCGGCTGTCATTGGTTTCGTTGTGTATGCCCGCGGAGTAAAATCCGAAAGTCTCTTGCTAGAGTTTGCGAGTATTCCTAGGGGTACCGTGGTGATGGCTTGCTGCGCTGTTCTCGGGCAGCTTGCGGCGCAAGGTAGCCGTCTGTGGGCGATCACGAAGGGGACCCTTCGCACTCCCTGGCGACTCACGTTGAGTGCGTTCGCCACTGGGCAGTTTGCCAATGCTTTCCTGCCGGTGCGTCTGGGAGACATCATGAAAGTCGCTCAGCTGGGCAGGGCATCGGGAAACGAGTCACAACACTTCGGCCTCGCAACAGGCGCTGTATTCGTGGCTGACAAGGCCGTTGATATCGGAGCGTTGGTCCTAATCCTATTGGTCGTTGCGCCCCTGCAGATTGCGCACGCCTCGCTTCCACGCATTCCGGTGTTGAGCGTCGGGGTGGGGACCGCCGCGGTCGCAGCTAGCGTTTTTCTGCTGCGCCAGCGCCAGTTCCACTGGGCCGTGAAGCTTCGCTCGATCGTTGGCAACTTCTTTCGGGCCATCATTGCCCTGAAGAATCCACGAATCTTGGTTCCGGCGCTTCTGTTTGGGGTTGCCGCTTGGATGATAGAGGCCTTTTCATTTTACGTACTTACCCGCGGAATCGGCCATCCACTTACGTATGCCCACTGCATCGTAGTGTTGGCGGTCTTGAACTTCGGTATCGCTATCCCGGTCTCGTTCGCCAACCTAGGTCCATTCGAGGCGTCAATAGTGTTCGGGATGGGGCTATTTGCCATTCCAGCCCCAGCAGCGTTAGCAGTGGCCACAGTGCATCATTCCCTGCAGCTGCTCTGCGTTTGCCTAGCTGCACTCGTGTCCTGGTTCGCCAGACCACGTCGTGAATTCCGGGTGACCGCCGATGATAAAGCTCGGGCGTTTCGATATTACGATTCGCGGGCACACAATTACAACCAAGCCGTTGCCCGGGGACCGCTGCAATATTTTCGTCATCGAGAGAGCAGCGCCATTCTCGGTTTGGCAAATTTCGGGCGGCCGGGCACGCGGACGATGATCGATGTGGGTTGCGGTGGAGGCGCGTATGCCATGGCCGCAAAAGCGGCTGGCATGCACGTCACCGCTACAGACATCTCATCGCGTATGATCGCCGCAGTCAGAAACAAAGTCGATGAGTCCTTCATTAGCGATCTCGACTCGCTCGAGGAGAATCGTAGATTCGACATAGTTGTTTGTTCCGGTGTGCTCGATTTCGTCCTATCCCCGGCAACTGCTTTTCGCAATTTGTGTTCGTTAGTGGACGAGCGAAGTTGCCTGGTGGTGCTAGTCCCGCGTGCCGGTTGGGCGGGTTTCATTTATCGCTTAGAGAAGCGCATTCTTGGCAACATGCACGTGAATCTCTATCAAAGTGCCTGGTTCGCCGCGCACGCACGCCAACATGGCTTATGTTTGACCGACGAGCGCCATCCGCTACC
>Ga0075520_1000260_pt1 | contig 22117 bp, 21 predicted proteins | sample NGEPerB_FD_75100 | JGI IMG/M metagenome (GOLD analysis project Ga0075520, IMG submission 75100) | Arctic peat soil microbial communities from the Barrow Environmental Observatory site, Barrow, Alaska, USA - NGEE PermafrostAB12-B | ecosystem: Environmental > Terrestrial > Soil > Wetlands > Peat ... | reverse complement strand
GCGGTCGTGCGTCGCTGCGCGGGGAGACCCGGCGGGCGGCCGCAACGTGGGATGAGCAAACAACTCAACCGGGTGGTGCTTGACCGGACGGGAACACGACGTGTTCCGCGTCCCTCGCCCGATCTCGCGGCATTCACCATGCTGGGCATGCCCGCCGCCGGAGGCGGACCTGCCCGCCTCGTCCCGCGCCTAGTCCTTGCCGTGCTTCGCGACCCAGTCCCCGCTGCGGTCCTTGTGCCACTTCCGCTTGATCGCGGCCCATGCCGTCGCGAACGCCTTCGCGTCGTCACCGTCGTACTCCTCGAGGGCGCTGTTGACGACCGCGAGGAACATCTTCTGTGCTTCCACCGGCAGCGACCCCTTCACACTGTCCGGCAGGTCCTTGATCGTTTTGTACGGCATCTCAGCCTCCAGTCATGCGCGCTTGGCGATGGTGTGCGACGAATTCTGCCACCGGCCGTCTCGCCGGGGTCACGTCCCCGCTTCGCCGACCGGTTGCAGGGTCCTGACGAGCCGTTTCACGTCGTAGCCCTGGGCGGCGATCTTCTCCAGCAGCTGGGTGTAAAGGGATTCATCCATCTGCGGCCGGCGACAGAGGATCCAGAGGTAGTTGCGGCCGGGGTGGCCGACCACCGCGTACTGGTAATTCGGATCCAGCTCGATGATCCAGTAGGCCCCGCTGAACGGCCAGAAGAACTGGACCCTCAGCTTGGCGTTCGTGTTCTTGTCCACCACCCAGGCTTTCCCCTTGACGCTCTTCTCCTTGCCGTCCAGGGTGAATTTGCGGCAGCGGTTGAGCACGCCGATTGCGCCGTCCGGCCGCAACGTATAGGTCGCAGTGACGCCGACGCAGTTCTTCTGGAAGCTCGCGGGGATGGTGGCAATCTCGTACCAGGTACCGAGGTAGCGCTGGAGATCGACGTCGGCCACCGTCCGCAGCGGCTTTACCGCGGCCAGAAGCGAAAGGCCGAACCCACCGCAGAGTATTGTTGCCGAAACGATCAACATCGTCTTCATCGGGCCGCCTCCGACTGTTTCATGAAGCGCCTCGTGGCTTTTGTGTGTCCGATCGAGGATAGCGCAGCCGGCGGCATGTGCGCTCCAAGGCGATTCTCCGTAACCTCCTGCCGGGGTTGCGGACGTCGACCTCGGCTCGTCGGCCGATGCGAGCATCGGCCGCTACACAGACCGTGCCGATGACGAAGCTGCGCCGAGACGCGGCGGGTCAGCGGGTCGGTAGGTCCGCGGGCTTCTTGGCCCCGAGCAACTCCTGGATCATCTCCTGGACGTACGGCCTCTCCTTGAGGCTGGCGTACGCCCCGGGGAAGTAGACCAGTCCGATCCTGGCGCTGGTCTTGCCGAAGTTCCTGACGACGACGGCGCAGCGCTGGTCGTGCGAGAGGCGGGTGTGGTCGATCATCGGGAAGTCGAAGAACCCGGTCCAGAACTCGACGTCGTCCGTGTCGTACTCGGTCGAGCCCGCCCTCGGGGTCTTGACCTCGAGGCGGACCAGCATCTCCTTCTGCGTCGAGTCGATGGTCTTGACGACGATCGAGAACTCGCGCGCGAACCCGTTGAGGGTCAGCTTCGCCGGCTCCAGGGCGACGCCGCCGGGGTTGGCGGCGACGTCGTCGAAGTCGATGGTGCGCTCGAACGACCGCCCGACACCCTCGAGGACCACCATCTCCTTGCGCGTGACTTCCTTTGCCACCTTCTCGAGGCGGTCCATCTGGGCACGCTTGGTGGGCGCCGAGGACTTGGCGATGTCCTCCTCGAGCTGTGCGAAGAGCGGCTTCAGGTTGAGCGACTCGTGGAAGTTGTACGCCAGCAGCTCGAGCTTGACGGTGCGGTCCTCGACCGAGGACGAGCGGGGCGCGAGGAACGACTGGATGATGGTCATGAACATGTCCTTGCGCAGGGCGCTGTCCGCGTCCTCCCGCTTGCTGATCAGCTCCGAGTAGAAACGGGCCCGGGTCTCCTCGGCCTGCCGCTTCTCCAGGAACTGGGAGCCGAAGAAGCCGAGGCCGGCGACCGCCATGGCGGCGAGCAGCCCGCCGAGCGGGTGGAGGATCACCGCCGCCTTGTCCCACCAGTCCTTCTCTGGCTTCTCTGGCTTCTCCATGGCTACTCGCTCCGCAGGGTGTACTTGCCGTCCTTCCTCTCGAGCAGGAGGTTGTAGCGGACCGAGTCCTCGAACGAGTGGATCGCGAGCGACGGCTTCTCCGCCCCGACCGTGACCGCCAGCGTGCACTTCCCCTGCTCCTGCGCGACCAGGCGGTACGCGCCGAACTTGTTGGTCTCGGCGGTGTACGTCTTCGCCCCGCACACGACCTCGACCTTGATCCCCTCCCCGACGGTCTTTCCCTCGTTCTTGATGGCGCCGAAGATCTCCCCCGCGAAAACGGGAGAGACGACTGCCAAAGACAACGCCGCTGCCGCGATCATCCTCATGTTGGCCTCCCCTATGGAACAACTGTCATTGTACTCGGGTGCGCCGGGCCAACCGGCTCGCACGCCCCACACATCGACAAGATGGAACCTCGCTTCGATATGCGGCGCAACCGCCGGGCGCGCGGCCGGTCTCTTTGCGGGGCAACAGACCAGGTCTTCGTGGCGCTGCCCTCAGCCGCGCGCCACGGCCCCTCGTCCTTGAGTCTTCGCAGGGCGGGCGAGGGCGCCCGCCCCTACAATCGAATCGTGCGGGGCGCGAGCGTCAACCTTGATTTCCTTGGAAAGTCTGCCGGAGGAGCTTGCGGCATCGCTTGTGCAGCAGATCAGCTACTTCAAGGCGCAGGAGCAGGAGGACGAGCAGCCCTGAGCCCGGTCGTGGGGGGCCTTCCGTGGTCGAGAGATCCAGGTGGGCGGCCGCCCTTCCCGCCTCCGGCGGCTGTCCTAGAGGATTCGGCGCCAGGTGGTGCGGTCAGCCGTGCCCAGGGTCGCGTCGAGCGTGACCTTGGCGGCCCAGGCCTCGCCCTTGACGGCCTCGGCACGCTTCTTGATCCGGACCTTCTCTTCCAACGTGAGGCCCTTGGGCTTGTCCGGCGCCACCGCCGCCTTCACGTGGAGGAAGAGGCGCTTCTTGCGGCCCTGCATCTCGATGGCGCTCGCCCCGGGCGCGTCCTCGTCCCAACGGAACACGGTAAAACCCTTGCTGCGGAGGGAGGAGACCACGAACGCTTCCCCTGCTTGTCCGATCTGTCGTGCGGTTGCCATCCTGTGGTGCCCCTTTCATTCGAACAGACGAAAGTTCTCAATTTAAATAGTATATCACAGGAGCGATCGCTGTGCGAGGTTGTGGAAGAACGTTGTGGAAGAACGACGAAGACAGGCGAACGCGGGTCGCCGGTGGTCGAGTTTCCTCGAAGGGGCGGCCCTTGCGGCCGCCCGCGGGTGAGGGGAAACGCTGCCATAGCGGGCGGGGGCAGGCAAGCCCCGCCTCTACATTTCAACGAACTGGTTGATCAGTGGCATCATCCCCGAGGTCAGAACGGACGAGACGATGGCGTCGACGGTCGGGTAGGTAGTGCCGATCACGGGCAGGAGGGTGCTGAAGATCCACGTTGCTGTCGAGATCGGATTGGCGACCCCTCCAGGTGTCGGAACCGGCGTCGGCGTCGGTGTCGCGCTTGAGCAGGGCCATGGTGTAGCCCGCCATCGTGGTATTCGGGTTGTGGATCTCGAGATCGCTCCGCCAGTTCGTCCCATTCGCCCCCGCCGAATGCGCCGAGTTCGAGATCAGGACCGCGGCCTCGCAACGACACCGGGTGGGCGCGGGGTTCGGAGACGCGAGCGGCTGCCGCGGCTCCGCGCCGATGAGGAGAACCTTTGCGGCGCCGGGCTCGTTGAATGGGGTGTCGGATACGAGGGAGGCGGTCATGCTGCGACGGGCTCTGTTGTTTGCGTGTGTGGGGGTGATGGCCGCCGGGGCGGCGGCGGCCGAGACGACGCGGACGTTGCGCGCCCAGCTTTCGGGCGACCCGGCGGCGCCATTCGTCGTGGAAAACCTAGCGGGCGCGATGACGGTGGTCGCCGGCAACGGCGACGCGGTCGTGGCCGTGGCCACCGTCCACGCGGACGACGCGGCGCTCGCCGACGCGATGCGGTTCGAGCAGGTCCGCGATGAGAACGGCGTCCCCGTGCTGCGGGTGATCTACCCGCTCGACCGCGAGCGGACGATCCGCTACGAGGCGCGCGACGAGGGTCATCACCACGGACGCGGGCACCACGGGCTCGAGTGGCTGTTCGGGAGCTGGGACGGGACGGAGGTCAAGTACGACGGCCACCGGGTCCGCGTCAGCTCGAGCAGCGGTGCGCGGCTCTGGGCCGACATCGAGGTCCAGGTGCCGCGGCGCGCGGTCTCGGCGACGTTCAAGAACCACGTGGGCGCTCTTTCCGCCGACGGGATCGAGGGGCGGATCCTCCTCGACACCGGCCGGGGCGGCATCACGGCCCGGCGCCTCAAGGGCGAGATTAAGGCCGACACCGGCTCCGGCGAGGTCCTGGCCGAGGAGATCACCGGCTCGTTCTCGTGCGACACCGGCAGCGGAGAGTGCAACGTCACCGGCTTCGATGGAACGGAACTCTCCTGCGACACCGGCTCCGGCCCGGTCCGCATCAGGCGCGTCAAGGCGGACCTCATCGTCGCGGACACCGGTTCCGGCCGCATCACGGTCGAGCAGGCCGACGCCGGGGAGTTCCGCGGCGACACCGGCTCTGGCGGGATCGACGCCGAGCTGACCGGGGCGAGACTGCGCCGCGTCAAGGCCGATACCGGCAGCGGCCACGTCAGCCTGCGGCTTCCCGCCGACGCCTCGTTCGAGGTGTTCGCCGACCAGGGCAGCGGCAGCCTCTCGTGCGGCTTCGCCGATGCCACGGCGGTCAAGAGCGACCACAAGGTCGTGGGCTACCGCCGCGGCGACGGCAAGGTGCGGATCGCCATCGACACCGGCAGCGGCGGCGCCACCGTCAACCCGGCCCGTTAGAGGAACCTCTCCCCCGGAACCGCCACGGCGCCGGACCGGTGGTGCCCCGGCCGGCCGGCGGTGGTACAACGGTCGCCGGCGGCCCCGTGCCGCGGCGGCTGAGGCGCGCGGGCGGGACGGGGCGCCCACAAGGGAGGGCCTGGCGATGATAGGGGCAAGGAGAGCTTGGGCGCCGGTCGTGCTTGCCGGCTTCGTGTTCGCACTCGGACCAGCGTCACACGCGCAGGAGACCCCAAAGGGCGGCGACGAGGCCGCTGCGACTTCTCCCATCAAGGTCCTGCTGGCGATGCAGAAGGTCTACGCCGGTTGCACGAGCTACCGCGACACCGGCAAGGTAGTGACCACGATCGTCACCGACGGCGGGCGCGCCACCAGCGAGCGGCCGTTCGCGACGGCGTTCGTGCGCCCCGGCCGCTTCCGCTTCCAGTTCATCGACACCGGGCTCGGCGACCGGTCCTCCAGGTACATCGTGTGGTCGGACGGCAACGAGGTGCGTTCGTGGTGGGACGCCCAACCCGGGGTGCGGCACCCGGGGTCGCTGCAGGAAGCACTCGTGCCGGCCACGGGGATCTCCGGCGGCTCCTCCGTCCGCGTCCCCGGGCTGCTGCTGCCTGAGGATATCGGCGAGGGGTCGCTGCTGATCGCGCCGGAACGGATCGAGGACGGCGTGGACCGCGGCGTGGCCTGCATCCGGATCAAGGGCAAGGGCCGCAAGACTCCCTACGCCCTGCCGACGGGACCCACCAGGAGCGTGACGGTGCTCGACGAGAGCATCACGCTCTGGATCGACCGCGCGACCTCGTTGCTGCGTAAGGTCGAGGAGAACAGGACGTTCGAGACCTACCACTCGGAGAGCACGACGACGTACACGCCGGAGATCAACGTCGAGGTGCCGGCCGCCGACCTCGCGTTCGGCGCGCCCGAGCCCCCGCCCGCGCGGTAGCACGCGTCCCTCGTAGGTTAACGGTCACGGGGACAAGCTCCGGCCCCTACATCATTTTAAATGTGGGGCGTGACCGCAGGGCGCGCGGGGTCAGTGGACGTCCTTGGCTTCGCGGAAATCGGAGAGGAAGTGCTGCAGGCCGATGTCGGTAAGCGGATGGCGGAAGAGCAACTGCAGGACCTTGAGCGGGACGGTGGCGACGTCCGCGCCGGCCAGCGCGCTCTCGACGACGTGTTGCGGGTGGCGCACCGAGGCGACGAGCACCTGCGTCGGGAACTCGTAGGCGTCGTAGATCTGCACGATCTCGCGCACGAGCTGCATCCCGTCCTGGCCGACGTCGTCGATCCGCCCCACGAACGGGCTGACGTACGTCGCGCCCGCCTTAGCCACGAGCAGCGCCTGCGCCGGCGAGAAGCAGAGCGTCAGGTTGGTCGCGATTCCCTCCTCCGAGAAGTGGGAGCAGACCTTGATCCCGTCCTGGGTGATCGGGAGCTTGACGATGACGTTCTCCGCGATGCCGGCCAGCTCGCGGCCCTCGCGCTCCATCCCCTCGGCGTCGGTGGCGAGCACCTCGGCGGAGACCGGTCCGGGCACGATCCGGCAGATCTCGGCGACCAACTCGTGGTAGCTGCGCCCTTCCTTGGCGACGAGGGAGGGGTTGGTGGTGACACCGTCGAGGATCCCCCACGAGGCGGCCTCGGTGATTTCGGCGACGTTCGCGGTATCGATAAAGAGCTTCATAAGTTCCCCTCCCACTGCCTAGAACAACGTTTCCTGGTCGGTTTCGTCCTCGGCGACCTCGCGCTCGGCGAGGCGGACCACCGCCACGACCTTGTCCTCCGGCTCGATCTCGATAAGCTTGACCCCCTGGGTGGCACGGCCGATGCGGCGGACGCCCGCCGCCGAGGTGCGGATCATCATGCCCTGCGCGGTGACGAGCATGATGTCCTCGTCGCCGCTGACGTGCCGCATCCCGGCCACGCTGCCGGTCCGCGACGTCACCCGCATGAGCATGGTCCCCTTGCCGCCGCGCCCCTGCTCGCGGAAATCCGTGACCGGCGTGCGCTTGCCGAAGCCGCGCTCGGCCACGACCAGGATCTCGCCCTTGTCGTCCGCCGGGAATGCCGCCATCGTCTCGACGAAGTCGTCGCCGCGCAGCGAGATGCCGCGGACGCCGGCGGCCACGCGCCCCATCGGGCGGACGCCGCTCTCCGGGAAGCGGATTCCCATCCCCTTGTGGGTTCCGAGGAAGACGTGGCTGGCGCCGTCGGTGAGGCGGACGTCGAGCAGGTCGTCGCCTTCCTCGAGCGTGATCGCGATAATCCCCGACGAGCGCGGGTTCGCGTAGGCCGCCAGCTCGGTCTTCTTGACCTTGCCCTTCTTCGTCGCGAAGAGGAGGAAGTGCTCGGGGTCGAACTCCTTGACGGCGACGAGCGCGGCCACTTTCTCATCCTGCGCGACCGGGAGGAGGTTGACGATCGCCTTGCCGCGCGCGGCCGGGCTCGCCTCCGGGACCTCGTGCACCTTGATCCCGTACACCTTGCCCACCGAGGTGAACACCAAGAGGAAGTCGTGCGTGGAGGCGACGAACAGGTGCTCCACCGGGTCCTCGTCGCGCACCGCGGCGCCGCGCCGCCCGCGCCCGCCGCGCCGCTGGGCGCGGTAGGTGGAGACCGGCGCGCGCTTGATGTAGCCCGAGCGGGTGACGGTGACGACGACGTCCTCGTCGACGATGAGGTCCTCGATCGAGAACTCGGCCTCCTCGGGGAGCAGTTCCGTGCGCCGCGGGTCGGCGAACCGGCGCTTGGTCTCCTCGAGCTCGCCGATGATGATGTCGAGCACCAGCTGCTCGTCGGCGAGGATCCCCTTGAGCCGCTCGATCAGCGCCATCACGTCCTTGTACTCGGCGACGATCTTGTCGCGCTCGAGGGCGGTGAGGCGCTGCAGCCGCATGTCGAGGATCGCCTGCGCCTGCAGTTCGGAGAGGCCGAAGTTGCCCATCAGGGCGGTCCTCGCCGACGGCGGGTCGGCCGCGGCGCGGATCGTCTTGATGACGGCGTCGAGGTGGTCGAGGGCGATGACGAGTCCTTCCAAAATGTGGGCCCGCTCCTGGGCGCGCGCCAGCTCGTAGCGGGTCCGCCGCGTGACCACTTCCTTGCGGTGCTCGAGGAAGTAGCCGAGCATCTGCGGCAGCGTCAGCACCCGCGGCTGGTTGTCGACGATGGCGAGGAAGGTGATCCCGAAGCTCGACTGCATCGGGGTCATCTTGAAGAGCTGGTTCAGCACGACCTGCGGCACCGCGTCGCGCTTGAGCTCCACCATGACCCGGATGCCGTCGCGGTCGGACTCGTCGCGCAGGTCCGCGATCCCTTCGATCTCCTTGCCCTGCACCAGCTCGGCGATGCGCTCCACCAACCGCGCCTTGTTCACCTGGTACGGCAGCTCGCTGATGATGATCGCGACGCGCTCGCCCTTCTTCTGGTGCTCGATGCGGGCGCGAGCCTGCATCTGGACCGAGCCGTGGCCGGTCGTGTACGCCTCGCGGATCCCGGCGATGCCGCGGATGATCCCGCCGGTGGGGAAATCCGGACCGGGCAGGAGCTTGATCAGCTCGTCGAGGGAGATGCCGGGGTTTCGGGCGAGCGCCACGCAGGCGTCCACCACCTCGCCGAGGTTGTGCGGCGGGATGTTCGTCGCCATTCCGACCGCGATTCCCGACGAGCCGTTGACGAGCAGGTTGGGGAACTTGGCCGGGAGCACGACGGGCTCGTTGAGCGAGCTGTCGTAGTTCGGCGTCCAGTCGACGGTCTCCTTGCCGAGGTCGTCGCCGAGCATCTCCTCGGTGAGGCGCGCCAGGCGCACCTCGGTGTACCGCATCGCGGCCGCGTTGTCGCCGTCGACGGAGCCGAAGTTCCCCTGCCCGTCGACGAGCATATGGCGCATCGAGAACGGCTGCGCCATGCGCACGAGGGCGTCGTAGATCGCGGAGTCGCCGTGGGGGTGGTACTTGCCCATGACGTCGCCGACGATGCGCGCCGACTTGCGGTACGGCTTGCCGGCGGTGCTTCCCTGCTCCCACATCCCGTAGAGGATCCGGCGGTGCACGGGCTTCAAGCCGTCGCGCACGTCGGGAAGGGCGCGGCCGATGATGACGCTCATCGCGTAGTCGAGGTACGAGCGCTTGAGTTCCTTCTCGATGGCGACCGGGATCCGTTCCTCCCGGGCAAAGAGCAAGTCGGTCATGATTTCCAGTTCCCTCTCTCTAGACGTCGAGGTTCACGACCTCGAGGGCGTTCTTCTCGATGAAGGCCCGCCGGGGTTCGACGGCGTCGCCCATCAGCACGGTGAACAGCTCGTCGGCCTCGGCCGCGTCCTCGATCCGGACCTGGAGGAGGCGGCGGCTCTCCGGGTTCATCGTCGTGGCCCAGAGCTGCTCGGCGTTCATCTCGCCGAGGCCCTTGTAGCGCTGGATCGAGAGCCCGTGACGGGCGCTCTCGTACACCCGGCTGACGAGATCGTGCATCGACTCGAACGTCTCCTTGACCGACTCGAGCTCGAGGTGGAACGGCGGGACGTCGAACTCCTTGAGATGCTTGTGGAGGTCGAGCAGTTGCGTGTACTCGTAGGTGCGTATGAGGTCGTAGCCGAGCTCGACCGACCGGTGGCGGCCGTTCTTGTTGTGGCTGACGCGCACCAGCAGGCCGCCGTGTTCCTCGTCGGTGGCCGTCGCCGCGTCGCCGTACTCCTCGGCGCGCAGCTCCTCGGCGAAGCCCTCCATCAGCGCGGCGTCGGCGAGCTGGTCGCGGTGGGCGACGCCGAGGCGCAGCAGCGCCATCACGAGGTCCTTCGGCCAGCCGCGCTGGTCGAGGCGCTCGAGGTGCTCGAGCGAGCGCTCGATGCGGCGGATCGCGTCCTTGAGCTCCTTACCCTTGAGCGTCCGGCCGCTCCCCGCCAGCGTCAGCGTGGCGCCGTCCGAGAGCCGGTCGAGGAGGAAGGCGGAAAGCTCGGCGTCGTCCTTGAGGTAGCGCTCGTCCTTCTTGTGCGCGGCCTTGTAGAGCGGCGGCTGCGCGATGTACAGGTAGCCGCGCTCGATCACCTGCTTGAAGTGGCGGAAGAAGAAGGTGAGCAGCAGCGTGCGGATGTGGGCGCCGTCGACGTCGGCGTCGGTCATGATGATGACCTTGTGGTAGCGCACCTTCGCAATATCGAAATCCTCGGCGCCGATCCCCGTGCCGAGGCACTGGATGATCGTGCGGATCTCGTTGTTCGACAACATCTTGTCGAATCGGGCCTTTTCCACGTTGAGGATCTTGCCGCGCAGCGGCAGGATCGCCTGGAAGCGGCGGTCGCGTCCCTGCTTGGCGGAGCCTCCGGCGGAGTCGCCTTCGACCATGAACAGCTCGGCCCCGGCGGGGTCCCGCTCCTGGCAGTCGGCGAGCTTGCCGGGGAGCGACGACGATTCCAGCGCGCCCTTGCGGCGGGTGAGTTCGCGCGCCTTGCGCGCCGCCTCGCGGGCGCGCGCCGCGTCCACGCACTTGGTGACGATGCGGCGTGCGATCGGCGGGTTCTCCTCGAAGAACTCGGCGAGGCGGGTGGCGACTACCGACTCGACCCACCCCTTGATCTGGGAGGAGACCAGCTTGTCCTTCGTCTGGGAGGAGAACTTCGGGTCGTGGATCTTGACCGACACGATGGCGGTGAGCCCTTCGCGCACGTCCTCGCCGGAGAGCCCTTCGGGGAGGTTCTTGAGCAGGCCGTTCGCCTGGCCGTAGTTGTTGACCGTCCGGGTGAGCGCCGAGCGGAACCCGGAGAGGTGTGTGCCGCCGTCGCCGTTGTAGACCGTGTTCGTGAACGGCAGCACGTTCTCGTTGTAGCCGTCGTGCCACTGCATCGCGATGGCGATCTGCTCCCCGTCCTCCGTGTCCTCGACGAGCTGGATCGGCTTGGAGTGGAGCGTGGTCTTGGCGCGGTTCAGGTACTCCACGAAGGCGGCGATGCCGCCATCGAACTGGAACTCCTGCTCCGCCCCGTTGCGCTCGTCGTGGAAGCGAATGAGAAGGCCGGGGTTTAAAAACGCCAACTCGCGCAGGCGCTGCACCAGGAGGTCGTGGTGGAACTCGAGGATCGAAAAGATCTCGGAGTCCGGTTTGAAGGTGATGACCGTGCCGTTCTTGGTCGAGTTGCCGACGCGCTTGAGCGGCGCCACCGGGACGCCGCGGCGAAACTCCTGTTCCCAGACACCGCCGTCGCGCCGGATCTCGAGGCGCAGCCACTCGGAGAGGAAGTTGACCACCGATACGCCGACGCCGTGCAGGCCGCCAGAAACCTTGTAGGCGTTGTTGTCGAACTTGCCGCCGGCGTGCAGCTCGCACATGATCACTTCCGCGGCCGAGCGCCCGCTCTCCTTGTGCGTGTCGACGGGGATGCCGCGCCCGTTGTCCTCGACCGTGGCCGCGTTGTCGGTGTGGATGCGCAGCGAGACGCGGGTCGCATACCCCGCCTGCACTTCGTCAACCGAGTTGTCCACGACCTCCCACACCATGTGGTGCAGGCCGGAGAGGTCGTCGGTGTCGCCGATGTACATCCCGGGGCGCTTGCGCACCGCGTCGGGACCTTTGAGAACCTTGATGCTTTCAGCGTTGTACGCTTTTCCGGTCAAGCTTTCATCCCTCCCGGCACCACAACTTCCACGACGCCGGCGTTCATGCGCCACACCGCCCCTCCGGTGAGCCGGGGGAGCATCATCTCCTCGTGCGCGGAGGAGAGCAGCGCCTGCCCCCCGTCGCGGAGACGGGCGAGCACCCGTTGCAACACCGCCGCGTCCAGCTCGGCGTCGATATCGTCAAAGACCACCAGCGGGCGCCGCCCCCGCTCGCGCCCCACGACCGCCATGGCGGCGAGCTTGAGCCCGGTCGCCAGCAGCTTGCCCTGCCCCGCGGACAGCGTGTCCCGCGCCGGAACGCCCTGCACGCTGAACTGGAGGTCGTGGCGGTGCGGTCCGACAGCGGTGTGCCCCCGTCCGCGCTCCAGGCGGCGCGAAGCTGCCAGCGCAGCGCGCAACCGGGCCACCAGGGTCGCGGGTTCTGCGACCGCGACGCCATCCGACGCATTATAGCTCAGAACGGGGTGCGCGAGCGACCAGCCGAGGGCATCGAGTTCCTCGCCGAGGTGTCGCTCCAGGCCGGCGAGTGCCGCCATCCGGAGGCGCACGATCTCGGCGCCGAGGACGGCAAGATCGTGCTCGAATGCGTCGAACTCCTCCGGCGGGCCCCAGCGCGTCAGCAGCGCGTTGCGATGCCGCAGCGCCCGGCGGTAGCGCTGCAGGGTGGGCAACGCCTCAGGCCGGATCTGGAAGCACAGGCGGTCGAGAAAGCGGCGGCGGTCCTCCGGGGCGCCCCAGACCAGGGCGCGGTCGTAGCCCGAGAGCGTGGCCACCGGAAAGAGTTCGAGGTACTCGGCGGCCCCGAGCCGGCGGGCGCCGCGGAACAGGGCGCGGGCGAGGGTCCCGGCGTGGCGGACGTCCTGGCGGATCTCCACATCGGTGCCGCCGCGGTCGATCACTCCGGCGAGGCTGAAGGCCGGGGCGCCGTGCCGGATCCAGGCCGCCGACGGCCCCGGGCGGAACGACGCCAGGTTGCCGAGCACGGCCACGGCCTCCAGGAGGTTCGTCTTGCCTGACCCGTTCGCGCCAATGACGGCCGTGAGGCCGGGTCCCACGTCCAGCTGCTGCGGAGCCAGGTTGCGAAAGCCGGAGACGGTGAGGCGGAGGATCGACACGAAGCTAGCCCGGATCATTCGTGGGAGTTCGTCGCGAGAACGCGCAGCTGGCTGGGATGGTGGGCGCATGCAGGGGTGAGGAGCCGAGGCGTATCCTCTGCGATACGCCGCAGGCTCCGAACCCCGAGTCCGCCCGCCAGACCGGCCAGATCCGCGTTCGCAGCAGAACCCCCATGAATAGTCCAGGCTAGAGGCGGATCGGCATGATCACGTACAGACACTCGCCCATCGCCGCGTCCTCCCCGGTTGGCGTCATCACGACCGGACCGTCCGCGTCCCGCAGCTGGAACTCGACCTCGGCCGTGTCCACCGCACCCAAGAAGTCGAGGATGTAGCTCGCGTTGACGAACACCTTCAAGGGCTGAGCCGAGAACGTGCAGGGGACCACCTCGGCCGCCTGTCCGAGGTCGAACCCGACCGAGGTGAGGGCGATCGAGTCGTGGTCGAACTGCATCTGGACACCGTGGGTGCGCTCGCTCGCGAGCAACGCGACGCGGCGCAGCGCGGCGGTGAGTTCCTGGCGCTGGACGCGGGCGCGGTGCGGGTTGTCGCGCACGAGCACCCGTTCGTACTGCGGGAAGCGGGCTTCGAGCACCCGCGACAACAACACCCGGTCGCCGAGCCGGAAGGCGAGGTGGTTCTCCCCCCGGGCGATGTACAGCGGCGTTTCGGCGTTCGCCGTGAGGTGGCGCAACTGGTTGAGGACCTTCCTCGGCAGCAACTGCTGCTCGAACGGGGGGGTCCCGGCCGTGTGCGCCGCCTTGGCCCACGCCAGGCGGTGGCCGTCGGTGGCGACCATCTCCAGAGCCTTCGCCGACACCAGCAGGAGCGCCGCGTTGTACTGGAAGTGCCCTTCCTCGCTCGACACGGCAAACACCGACCGGTCGATTAGGCGGCGCAGCGTCGGGAGGTCGACCGCAAAACCCTGTCCTTCAGGCACCTCCGGGAGCGTCGGAAAGTCGGCGGGGTCAAGGCTCGCCAACTGCGAGCTGAAGGTGCCGGAGCGGACCTCGACGCGGGACTCCTCGAAGCTGAGGTCGAGGGTATCGGTGGGCAGCGAGCGGATAAGGTCGAAGAATACCTTGCCCTGGACCGTCGTGCGCCCCTCCCGCCGCACCACCGCCGAGCACTGGGTGTAGACGGTGACATCCAGGTCGGTCGCGGACAGGTGCAGCCGGTCCCCCTCCGCGCTCAGAAGGATGTTGGAGAGGATCGGGATCGTGGTGCGGCGCTCGACGACTCCCTGGATAAGCTGGAGCTCTTCGAGCAGAACGGTGCGATTGAGCGTCACGTCCATGGGCGCGGTCTCCCGACTACTTCTATAAAGCAGAAATGATTGTACAGAGGTTCGTAGTAGCAGTCGAGCATGTGGAGAACCCCTCCCTGAAGGGCAGGGGTCTCGTGCGGCATGGGTTGGAGGCCGCGGTCATGTGGAAAGCGGGTGTGGAGAATTTGCCGCGTGGAGGGCGCGGCGACGCCGAATCCCACCGAGAGCGCGAGTTTTCCGCAGCTCAGCGAAAGTGTTCCGCGAACGTTGTGAGGGTTGCGTCGAGCGAGGGGTTGGTGCGGCGCTCCTCGGTGATGGTCTCGACCGAGTACATGACGGTGGAGTGGTGCTTGGCGAAGAGCTTGCCGATCTCCGGGTAGGAGAGGGACAAGATCTCGCGGATGAGGTACATCGCGACCTGGCGGGGGAACGCCACCGAGCGGCGGTTGTCACGCCCTTTGAGGTCGGCGACCTTGACCCCGTAGTGGTGGGCGACGAAGCGGATGATGTCGGGCGCGGCGATGTGGCGCTCCTGTGGAAGAAGCGGGGAAAGCGCGTTGCGGGCGGTCTCGAGGTTCGCCGGCTGGCTGGTCAGGGTGCAGTAGACAATGACGCGGTTCAAGTAACCCTCGAGCTCGCGGACGTTCTCCCGGACGCGGCGGGCGACGAACAGGACGACGTCGTCGGGGAGATCGAACCCCTCGCCATGCGCCTTCTCGCGGATGATGGCGCACTTGGTCTCGAGGTCGGGCGGCTGGATGTCGGCGACGAGGCCCCAGACGAAGCGCGTGCGTAGCCTGTCCTCGAGCCCCTGGATTAGGGCCGGGGGGGTGTCGGAGGTGAGGACGATCTGGTGCCCGGCCTCGTGCAGCGTGTTGAAGGTGTGGAAGAACTCCTCCTGGGTGCGCTCCTTGCCGGCGAGGATGTGGATGTCGTCGAGGAGGAGGACGTGGATCGAGCGGTAGGCGTCCCGGAACGCCGCCATGCGTTGCAGGCGGATCGAGTTGATCAGTTCGTTGACGAAGTGCTCGGTGGGGACGTAACGGATCCGGGCGCGCGGGGTGCGGGCCAGAATCTCATTGCCGATCGCGTGCAGGAGGTGGGTCTTGCCGAGGCCCGAGCCGCCGTAGAGGAACAACGGGTTGTACGCACGCCCGGGGTTCTCCGCGACGGACTGTGCGGCGGCGCGCGCGAACTGGTTCGACGGTCCGGGGACGAAGGTGGCGAAGGTGTAACGAGGGTTGAGCGGCGTGCCGCCGTGGGCTGGTGCGGCGACCTCGGTGCTCTCGCTCGCGAGCTCGAACGCGACGGTCACGGCGGTACCGGCTGCCTGCTCGGCGAACTCCTGCAGGAGCGCCAGATAGTGGTCGCGGACGTAGTCGGCGTACACGCGCGACGGCGCGACAACGGTGAGACGGCCGCTGCCGGCGCGGGCCGTGAGCGGCGCCAGCCAGACCTCGAACTCTTCCGCGGCGAGGCGGCTGCGGAGGAGGTCCTTGACGGCAGGCCAGAGGTCGGAAGGCATCGTGTGGGGCAAAAGAATACCACGGGGGCGCCGCCGATAGCGGACCATCCGCGGCGTTGCCCTTCGGCGGCTCGCATGCTCATGTGGCCTGCGGCCGGCGCAGCCGGCTCGGACTATGGCCCACCGACCCTCTTGTCCTGTGCCCTGTGCCCTGTCTCACCACTCCGATTGACCGAATGGTTGCGGGGGCGTAAACTCATCATTCCCCGTCGCCTGGCGTCGGGGGTGGCAAGGGGTGAGAATATGAAACGGACATTCCAGCCGAACAACCGGCGCCGGAAGAAGACCCACGGGTTTCGGGCGAGGATGAGCACGCCCGCGGGACGGCGCGTGCTCGCGGCGCGCCGCCGGAAGGGGCGGAAGCGCCTGACGGTTTGAGCCGGCCGGGGGCGTTCTGGACAGGCTGCTGCACCGTTCGGACTTCAAGCGCGTCTACGCCGGTGGGGCCAAGGTCGTCGGGAGGTACTTCGTCATCTTCGCGCTTGCGGGGGAGGGCGAGGTGCGCCGTCTCGGGATCACGGCGACCCGCAAGATCGGTGGGGCGGTCGTGCGCAACCGCGCCCGGCGCCGCATCCGCGAGCTGGCGCGAACACGCGAGGAACTGCTCGCCGGGTGGGGCGGTGAGATCGTGGTGAACGTCCGGCGCGCGTGCGCCGAGGTGGCGTGGGGCGCTCTGGCGGAGGACTTTGAGCGGTGCATGAAGAGGGCAACGACCGCTCCGCGGCCGCCCGCGCCGTGATGGCTGCGCTGGCCGGGTACAAGCGGTGGGTTTCGCCGCTGCTGCCGCCGGCTTGCCGGTTCGCACCCACGTGTTCCGAGTACATGCAACAGGCGATCGGTGTGCATGGGCTGAGGCACGGCCTCTGGCTCGGGGTGCGCAGGCTGAGCCGCTGCCACCCGTGGAACCCCGGCGGCCACGATCCGGTGCCGCCGCGCGAAAGGGGCTAGTCGATGGAAAAGCGCGTGCTGCTGGCGGCGGTCCTCTCCGGAATCGTGGTGATCATCTGGTTCTCGTTGTTCGCGCCGAAGCCGCCGAGCGCTCCGGCCGGGGCGCCACCGGTTGCCACGGGTACAGCGAGTCCGGCGGGCACTCCCGCGGGCGCGCCAGAGGCCGCTGCCCCGGAAGCTGCCACGCCGGCGGTTCCGGCGGGACCCGTGGTGGCGGCGGAGGTGGGCGAGGACGCGGCTCCGATCGCGTTCGCGGGCGACGGCTGGCGCGCCACGGTGGACCCGCGCGGCGGGGTGATCTCGTCGCTGGTGGTCGACGGGTACCGCGACGATGCCGGGGCGCCTCTGGAACTGGTCCGCGCCGGCGGCGCACCACCGCTGTCGGTTGCCGTTCCCGGAGCCTGGAATGAGGCGCTGTATAAGGTAACGCGCGAGAACGGCGGCGTCCGGTTGCGCTGGAGCGACGGCGCCGGCAACTGGGTGGCGAAGAAGATTATGGCCGGGAAAGGGAAGTTCGCGGTCGAAGTCGAGGTGCAGGCGGGCGGGGTCCCGGCGCGGGCCGGTGTGGTAATCGCGACCGGGATCGAGAAGACGCTCAAGATCGACCAGCAGGGGAGGTTCGGCGGCGAGGCCGCGGTCGTGCGGGTGGACGGCAAGGTGGACCGGTTGCTGGCGGCGAAGCTGGACACTGTGCGCTCGGTGCGGGGCGCGATCGACTTTGCCGGGGTCGAGGACCAGTACTTCCTCCTCGCGCTGCTGCCGAACGACCCGGTCGCCGAGGTGCGGATCTCGCGCTCCGGTACCGGGCCGACGGCCCTGCCGCAGGTGGTCGTCGTGGGCATCAACGGTGCGGTGGCCGGGACGCTATACGCCGGCGCCAAGGAGCGCGGCGTCCTGCTTGGCTACGGGCGCGGGCTCGCGGAGACGCTCTCGTTCGGCATTTTCGGCTTCCTCTCGGTCGGCTTCCTCGCGGCGCTGCGCTGGATCTACGGCTGGGTCGGGAACTGGGGCGTCGCGATCATCGTCCTTACCGCCGGGATCCGCATCCTGCTCTTCCCGCTCAACCACAAGAGCGCCGTGGCGATGAAGCGGATGCAGGTGCTGCAGCCGAAGATGAAGGCGATCCAGGACCGCTACAAGGAGCGGGCGAAGAAGGACCCCAACGTCCGCACCCGGATGAACCAGGAAGTGATGAATTTGTACAAGGAGGAGGGCGTCAACCCGATGGGCGGCTGCCTGCCGATGCTGGTGCAGCTGCCGATCCTGTGGGCTCTCTACTCGCTCTTCGCCTACGCGATCGAGCTGCGGCAGGCGCCGTTCGTGTTCTGGATCCACGACCTGGCGGCGAAGGATCCGACCTACATCACCCCCATCCTGATGACCGCCTCGATGGTGCTGCAGCAGCGGATGGCGCCGCAGGTCGGCGACCCCGCGCAGAGGCGGATGTTCATGTTCATGCCGTTCATCTTCGGTTTCATGTTCATGAGCTTCCCGGCCGGGCTGGTGCTGTACTGGCTGGTCAACAACCTGTTCACCATCGGGCAGCAGCTCCTCACGGAGCGCATGATGACGGCGTCGGCGCAGCCGAAGTGAGAGGAGGCCGGGGACCGGACCGCTCGGGCTGGGCGGCTCGGCTCGCCTCGGAGGGGCTGTCGGCCGAACTCGCGGATCGCCTGGCGAGCTACCTCGAGCTCCTGGGGCGGTGGGGCGGCGCGGTCGATCTGTTCGGCGGCGCGGACCCCGGAGAACTGCTGACCTCCCTGGTGCGCGACGCCCTGGCGGCGCTGCCGTACCTCGGCGAGACGGAAACCCTCATCGACATTGGGAGCGGGAACGGGTTTCCCGGGATACCCCTGCTGGTGGCGCGCCCCGGCGTGCGCGGCGTGCTGTTGGAACCGCGCGAGCGGCGGTGGGCGTTCCTGAAGGAGGCGGTACGCGAACTCGGCCTCACGGCGGACGTGCGGCGGGAACGCGTGGCCGACCACGCGGGCGGCGGCTACGACGTGGCGACGGTCCGGGGCGTCGGCTTCGAGGCGTGGCTGCCGGATTCGTCCCGCCTGGTGAAGGCAAGCGGCCGGTGGCTGTGGTGGACGAGCGCGGCCAACGCGGCGGCGCTCGCTGGACGGGTGCCCGAGGGGCGTGTGTTACCCTTCCCGCTGTCGGATCCGGCGCATGGCGTGTTGGCGGTCTGGCGCCGATGTTCCACGTGAAACATTTTGGAGAACTCTTGAAGAATCAAAGGGTTGTGGCTATCGCGAACCAGAAGGGCGGGGTCGGCAAGACCACGACCGTCATGAACCTCGGGGCGTCGCTCGCCGCCTACGAGCAGACGGTCCTGGCACTCGATCTCGACCCGCAGTCGAACTGCTCTTCTGGCTTGGGGTGGGCGGGGGAGGGCCCGACCTCGTACGAGGTTCTGGAAGGGCTCACCCCGTTGCGGGACGCGGCGGTCGCCACGCGCTTTCCCGGTCTCGACCTGCTGCCGGCGCGCCGCGACCTGGTCGGCGCCGGGGTCGAGCTTCTCGCCGACCCGGAGCGGGCGGAACGGCTGCGCCAGGCGCTCGCCGCATCCCCGACCGATCACCAGTGGGTCCTGATCGACTGCCCGCCGTCGCTCGGCCTGCTGACGCTCAACGCGCTCGTCGCCGCCGACGCGGTGCTGATCCCGATCCAGTGCGAGTACTTCGCGCTCGAGGGGGTGAGCGAGCTGATGCGGACGCTCGACCGCGTCCGGGCGGCGTGGAACCCCGAACTCGCGGTGGACGGCGCGGTGCTGACGCTGTACGACGAGCGCGTCAGCCTCTCGCACCAGGTCGTCGACGAGGTGCGGCGGTTCTTCGGCGAGGCGGCGTTCACCACGGTCATCCCGCGCAACGTCCGCCTCGCGGAGGCGCCGTCGTTCGGCCGGACGATCCTGGAGTACGACATCCGCAGCCGCGGGGCGCAGGCGTACCTCGCCCTGGCCGAGGAGTTGCTGCGGAGGCGGAGGGCGCATGAAGCGGTCCGCGTTGGGTAAGGGCATTGCCGCGCTGATCCCCGAGGGCGCCTCCTTGCGTCCCGGCACGGTGACCGAGGTGGCAATCGGCGAGATTCGCCCCAACCCGCTGCAGCCGAGAAGGCAGTTCGCCGCGGCGGGCCTCGAGGAGCTGGCGGCCTCGATCCGCGAGCACGGGCTCTTGCAGCCGGTGGTGGTGAGCCGCTCGCCCGCCGGCGGCTACGAGCTGATCGCGGGGGAGCGCCGCTGGCGCGCCTCCCGCCTCGCGGGCCTCGAGCGGATCCCGGTCGTGCTGCGCGACGCGGTCGCGGACGCCGATCAGCTCGCCCTCGCGCTGATCGAGAACCTGCAGCGCGAGGACCTCACCCCGATCGAGGAGGCGCGCGCCTACCATCACCTGCGCGCCGAACTCGGCCTCGCGCAGGAGGCGATCGCGGCCCGGGTTGGGAAGGACCGCTCGACGGTCGCCAACGCTTTGCGCCTGCTCCAGTTGCCGCTGTCGGTGCAGGAGATGGTGGACGCCGGCGAGTTGTCGGCCGGCCACGCCCGCGCCCTCGCCGGGGTGAGCGCGGCCGAGCGCCAGGAAGAGCTCGGGCGGCGGTGCGCCCGCGAGGGATGGAGCGTGCGCGAGCTCGAGCGGCGGTTGCAGCCGCCGCCGCGGCGGGCGGCGCGGACCGCCGATCCCGAAACGGCGGCGGCCGCCGAACGCCTGGCACTGGCGCTCGGCGTCACCGTCGAGATCAATCGGCGCCGGCGCGGCGGCGAGATCCGCTTGCGCTTTGCGAGCGAGGAAGAGCTCATCCGACTCTTCCGGCTGCTCGCCGGGGAGAAGCGATGAAAAAGGGACAGGGAACGCTCAATGGCTTCTTGGATCAGGGGTGCGCGATCAAGGGCGACGTGGTGTTCTCGGACCTGCTGCGCGTGCACGGCCAGATCAGCGGCACGGTCACCAGCGAGCACGAACTCCTCGTCGGGGAGGGCGGGGTCGTCGAGGGGGAGATCACGGTCGGGCGGCTGGTCGTCGCCGGCACCGTGAAGGGCACCGTGCGCGTCAAGGAGCGCCTGATGATTCACGGGACGGGCCGGGTGCTGGCCGAGGTGTTCGCTCCTACGCTCGTCGTCGACGAGGGCGGGGTGCTCGAAGGCGTGGTCCACATGGCGCGATGCGACAACCCTTCAGAACCCCCTACTTGACATCAGACTCAGAAGCGATTAGCGTGACTTCCTGAGTGAAATTGAGACGCTCATCAGGAGGGCACGATGAAGCGAGCCGAAAAGTTCTTCGTCCAGTATTTGCGTGACAACAACCTGAAGGTAACCAAAGAGCGCCTGATGCTCCTCGATGAACTCTTCGAGTCCACCGGGCACCTCGACGCCGACTCGCTGCTCTTCCAGCTGCGCAACCAGGGCAAACGAGTCTCGCGCGCGACGATCTACCGCACCCTCGACCTGCTGGTCCAGTGCGGCCTGGCGCGCAAGTCGCGCCTGGGACGCGAGCACTACGTGTACGAGCGCGTCACCCCGGGGAAGCGGCACGACCACATGGTGTGCACGAGCTGCGGCCGGATCATCGAGTTCTACGACACCGACCTCGACGAGCGCCAGCGCCAGGTCTGCCTCGAGCACGGCTTCCGGCCCAGCTTCTACAGCCTGCAGATCCAGGGGCTGTGCGCCGAGTGCCAGAAGAGCGAGTGACCCCCTTCGCCGAACCTGGTCGCAAACGCCGTGCGACCGTGCGTTAAGCGTACTTGACATCCTGCTCGCCGAGGCGGACGCCGTCGTCCTGCAAGTCGGCGGCACCAAGAGCCTCCGTCGCGTGCTCTACCTCGCCGCGCCTAACGGGTTGCGGCGCCCGCGGCGAGCTCCTTGACGAGGTTTCCGACGACCGCCTTGGCGTCCCCGAACACCATCAAGGTGCGGTCCATGTAGTACAACTCGTTGTCGATGCCGGCGAACCCCGGGCTCATGCTGCGCTTGATCACCATCACGGTGCGCGCCTTGTCGACGTCGAGGATCGGCATGCCGTAGATGGGGCTCGTCGTGTCGTGGCGCGCCGCCGGGTTGGTGACATCGTTGGCGCCGATCACCAGGGCCACGTCGGCCTGCGCGAAGTCGGAGTTCACCTCATCCATCTCGACGAGCCGATCGTACGGGATGTCGGCCTCCGCGAGCAGCACGTTCATGTGCCCCGGCATGCGCCCGGCGACCGGGTGGATTGCGAACTTCACCTCGACGCCAAGCTTGGTCAGCGTGTCGAACAGCTCGCGCACCTTGTGCTGCGCCTGCGCGACCGCCATGCCATAGCCTGGAACGACGATCACGAGGCGCGCGCTCGCGAGGATCGGCGCCGCTTCCTCCGGCGTGGCGTTCCGCACGATTCTTTCCTCGGTCAGCGCCGACGAGGCCTGTACCTGGCCGAATGCGCCGAACAGCACGTTGGCGAACGACCGGTTCATGGCGCGGCACATGATGATCGAGAGGATCAAGCCCGACGAACCGTCGAGGGCGCCGGCGATGATCAGCAGGCGGTTGTCCAGCACGAACCCCATGGCGCAGGCTGAAAGCCCGGCGTACGAGTTCAGCAACGAGATCACGGTCGGCATGTCGGCGCCCCCGATCGGGATGATCAGCAAGACGCCGAAAGCAAGCGCAAAGGTGCCGAACACGGGGAACAGCCACG
>Ga0075520_1000259_pt1 | contig 22121 bp, 16 predicted proteins | sample NGEPerB_FD_75100 | JGI IMG/M metagenome (GOLD analysis project Ga0075520, IMG submission 75100) | Arctic peat soil microbial communities from the Barrow Environmental Observatory site, Barrow, Alaska, USA - NGEE PermafrostAB12-B | ecosystem: Environmental > Terrestrial > Soil > Wetlands > Peat ... | reverse complement strand
TACAGACCGAGGGCGTGCTCGACCCCGTCGATGACCAGATCCATCCCCTCCCCCTGGATCAGGGCGATGACCCGGGCAACGCCGGGGTAGCTCGAGAAGGGACCGGGCTGGTTGACATCCGTGATGCTGATCCGCCAGTCGAAACCCTGGGGCCCAGACCCCGGCACCGAAACGACCTCACGCGTGAGACCGCCGCCGTTGCGCCAGGGCACGGTGGTGAGCTCGGCGAAGCGCACGATCCCCAGATGCTCGGCCGTGCGGTCAGCTCCCATGACGGTCTCCCGGATCCAGGACGCGGGCGATGGGGACGCCGGCGCGATAAAAGAGGTGCAGGTATGAGGGCGCGTCCAGCACCGTGAGATCCGCGCGGTTGCCTGCACGAATGACGCCGATATCGTTGCGCCGCAACGACTTGGCCCCACCGGCGGTCGCAGCGAGCAGCGCCTGCGCGGGGGTCAGGTTCATCTCGCGCACCGCCAGGGCCAGCACGAACGGGATCGATGAGGAGAAGCAGGTGCCGGGGTTGCAGTCGCTGGCCAGGGCGATACTCACCCCCGCATCAAGCAGACGCCGAGCGTCCGGGTAGGGCGAGCGGGTCGAGAACTCCACCCCGGGCAGGAGGGTCGCGACCGTCGTCTCCGATGCCGCAGCGAGCTGCTCGACATCCGCGGGCGTCAGGTACGTGCAGTGGTCGACGCTTGCCGCCCCCATCTCGACCGCGAGGCGCACACCCGGGCCATGGCCGAGCTGGTTGCCGTGAACTCGCAGGCCAAGTCCGGCGTCCCGGCCTGCGGACAACACGAGCCGCGCTTCGTCCTCGGTGAAGGCATGCGCACTGTGCGGCTCACAGAACACATCAATCCAGCGCGCATACGGCGCACAGGCCGAGAGCATGGCACCGGTGACCAGCTCAACATATTCCGAACGACGGTCGGCGAACTCTGTCGGGACCACATGTGCACCCAGAAAGGTCGTCTCCGACGTAAAGTCGGCGGCGATCCGCAACGACCTGGCCTCGTCCTGGACGGTCAGTCCGTACCCGCTCTTGATCTCAACGGTGGTTGTTCCCTGGCTGCGCATCTCGGCCACGCGTGCAGCAACCATGGTGTACAGCTCGTCATCGCTGGCAGCGCGAGTCGCACTGACCGAGGCGGCGATTCCGCCGCCGTCGTACCGGATGCCGGTCATCCTGGCCGCGAACTCCTGGCTGCGGTCACCGGCGAAGACGACGTGGGAGTGCGAGTCCACGAAGCCTGGGACCACTGCGCGCCCGCCTAGTTCCTGACGATGATCCGCCGATGGCCCGTGGGCGGCTGGTCCCACCCAGGCGATGAACCCGTCCTGTACGACGACGGCAGCGTCCCGTAGCAGGCCCAGGTGCTCCGAGTGGTCGCCGCCGTCCAACAGCGCGTCGCCGGTGACGAGCTCGGCGATACCGGTGAAGATCGTCGAGGTCATGAGCTCTCCCACAGAGGCTGGATTGCCTCCTGCAGCAGAGCCCCGACGTCGCCCAGCAGGTGCTGACCACCGGTCACTACCACGGCACCGTCCACGATCACCGTGTCGACGTCAGCGGCGCTGGCCGCGAGCAAGATCTGCTCCGGCGCACTCCCTGCGGTCCTGCGGCTGTCGAGCCGGACGGCCACCAGGTCGGCACGCCCGCCGACGGCGAGGCGGCCGCTTTCATCCCAGCCCAGGCTCTGGTGACAGGTGGCTGCCGCCAACAGCTCATCGGGTCGGAAACGGCCTCGCTCCAACGAGTCCAGGCGCTCATGCATCTCCAAGGTGCGTGCCTCCTCAATCAGGTCGGTGACAACCTGCTGGTCAGACCCCAGGGACAGCGGCGAGCCGGCATCCGACAGTCTGCGGGCCGCGCCGATGCCGTCTGCGAGGTCCCGCTCGGTCGTGGGGCAAAAACAGGCCGTTGTCGCAGTGCCGCCAAGCAAGGCGATGTCATCATCGGTGAGGTGGGTCGCATGAATTGCTGAGGTCGTGGGGCCGAGGAGCCCCTCGGCGTCCAGCAGCGCGGTGGGTGTCAGACCGTAGAACCACTGACAGGCCTGGTTCTCGCCCTGTTGCTCTGACAGGTGGACGTGCAGGGGCCGGCCTGCCGCGGCCACCGCAACGGCGCCGAGCTGATCTCGAGGCACCGCGCGCACCGAATGGACCGCCACACCAACCCGCATACCCGCGGACTCTTTCAGACCCTGGACGCGCTGTGCCCAACGGTCGGCGTCTCCGTCCCCAAAACGCAGCTGCATCGCCTCCAACGGACTGTGCCCCGCGGCACTCAGCCCCCCAGCAACGTAGCAGGTGTCGAGCAGGGTCAGCCGGATCCCCGCATCAGCCGCGCCCTGCCGCAGAGCCTCACCCATGGCGTTGGGGTCGTCGTAGGCCACCCCGCCGGGAGCGTGGTGGAGGTAGTGGAACTCCCCGACCGTGGTGATCCCAGCCAGCGCCATCTCGGCGTACGTTGCGGTGGCCAGTGCCAGGTAGGAGTCCGGGTCCAGCTGCGCCGCCACGGCATACATGCGCTCGCGCCAGGTCCAGAAGGTACCCCCGCCATCATGAGTTCGGCCACGCAGAGCACGGTGAAAAGCGTGGCTGTGCGCGTTCGCGAACCCGGGCAGGACCACACCTGGCAAGACCTGGGTATCACCGGGGAGGGTGCCAGAGGTGACCGCGGTGAACCGGCCGCCAGCGACTTCGAACGTCACGTCACGGCCGAGCCCGGAGGGCAGCAGAGCATAAGCCGCCCACCACCTCCGCGGCTTGGGCCGACTGCCCAGGCGGCTGCTCATCGGGCCAGTTCCTGAGTGACGGCGGCGAGGGCTTCTACGCCACGGTGACAGTCCTCCCGCTCGGCGAACTCAGCCGGCGAGTGCGAGATGCCGGTGGGGTTCCGGACGAACAGCATGGCTGTGGACAACCCGGCGGTGGCCAGAACTCCGGAATCGTGGCCTGCTCCGGTTGCCAGCGTCGGCGCCTCCTCGAGCAGGGCCGACAGCCTGCGCGCCAAAGGCGCGTCAAAGGCCGTCTCGGGCGTCCATGACTCCTCGACGGGCAGACTGCCGCAGCGTGATCCGACCACCTCCACGACGGCCCTGACTCCGGCCTCGAGCGGGCCCCGGGCATCCAGCCACGCTGTGACGTGCGACGGGATGGCGTTGACCCCATTGGGTTCGACCCGAACCTTGCCCACCGTGGCAACGCACCCCAGCGCAGTGGCGCCTTCCCTGGCCGCCAGCACCGTCGCCGCAAGGCCGATCATCGGGTCATGGCGGTCCTGCAGGGCCGTGGTGCCAGCATGGTTGGCCTGCCCATCCAGGTCGATACGCCAGCGCCCATGCGGCCAGATGGCGGAACCGACCGCGACGGGACGGCCCAGGTCGATCAGGCCCCGCCCCTGCTCGATGTGCAGCTCGACGAACGTACCGACCCGACGCAGGGTCTCCTCGTCTGGGCCGACCTGCTGCGCCTGATGGCCGGCGGCAGTCATCGCCTCAGCCATCGTGACTCCGTCCGCATCGCGCAGGCCCCGAGCTGTGTCAGCGTCGAGCTTGCCTGTGATCAAACCAGACCCGGCGCAGGCAATGCCAAAACGTGCGCCCTCCTCGTCGACGAAGTTAACCACGGCGATGGGATGTGATGGCATGAAACCCTTGGCCACCAGGGCGTCGATGACCGCCAGAGCCGAGACCACTCCCAGCGGACCGTCAAAAGCTCCGCCGTCTGGGACTGAGTCCAGGTGAGAGCCGATCACCACTCCGGGACGACCCTGCGCGACCCCAGCATCGGGATCTCCCCACCACGCCCACTGGTTGCCGGCACGGTCCGTGGCCAGGTCCAGCCCGCGTGCGGACGCCTCAGCGGCAAACCACTCGCGCAGCGCCCCATCGTGGCGGGTCCACGCATAGCGTCGATAGCCGCCGGTGCGCGCGTCGCGACCAATCGGGGCGATTGCCGACCACATAGAATCGAAGGTCATGTGCACAACCTAGGCGACGCGCTCGTTGCTCAGGTCTCGCGCATGGGAACCCTCACGCCTCGCTCTGCCGCAACGCGATCGGCGATCTCGTAGCCCGCATCCACGTGGCGGATGACCCCCATCCCGGGATCGTTGGTAAGAACACGGGCGAGCTTTTCTGCGGCCAGCGCCGTGCCGTCGGCAAGTGAGACCTGACCGGCGTGGATCGAGCGGCCAATACCGACGCCACCACCATGGTGGATCGAGACCCACGTTGCACCGGAGGCTGTGTTGATCAGTGCGTTGAGCAGTGGCCAGTCGGCGATGGCGTCCGAGCCGTCGATCATGGACTCGGTCTCGCGATAAGGGGAGGCCACAGAGCCGGCGTCAAGGTGGTCCCTGCCGATGACAATGGGAGCCTCCAGCTCACCGGAGGCAACCATCTCGTTGAACTTCAGACCGGCAACGTCACGTTCGCCGTATCCCAGCCAGCAGATTCGGGCCGGAAGCCCCTGGAAGGCGACCTTGTCGCCGGCCGCCCTTATCCACTTCTGGAGACGGTCATTGTCCGGGAACAGATCCATGATCGCTCTGTCCGTCTTGTAGATGTCCTGCGGGTTGCCCGAAAGCGCTGCCCAGCGGAAGGGACCCTTGCCCTCGCAGAACAGCGGCCGAATGTATGCAGGGACAAAACCCGGGAACTCAAACGCCCTGCCGTAGCCGCCCAGCCGGGCCTCTTCGCGGATCGAGTTGCCATAGTCGAAGACCTCCGCGCCACCATCCTTGAACTCGACCATGGCCTGGACGTGCTTAGCCATCGACGCACGCGCCCGGTCGGTGAACTCCTCGGGCTTCTTCTCCGCGTAGTCGTGCCACTCGGCCAGCTCCACGCCTTCGGGCAGGTAGGACAGGGGGTCGTGAGCACTGGTCTGGTCGGTGACGATGTCGATCTCCACGCCGCGGCGCAGCAACTCGGGCACGACGGTGGCGCAGTTGCCAACCAGTCCCACCGACAGTGCCCTGCGATCTGCCCTGGCGGCCAGGACCTGGGTGATCGCGTCGTCGATGTCGGTGGCGATGACGTCCAGATACCGGTGCTGCACCCGGCGCTGGAGCTTTGCCTCGTCGACATCCACGAGCAGGCAGACGCCCTCGTTCATGGTCACTGCCAACGGCTGGGCACCACCCATGCCACCAGCACCTCCGGTGAGGGTCAGGGTGCCGGCCAGGGTGCCGTTGAAGCGTTTGTCAGCCACGGCGGCAAAGGTCTCATGAGTGCCCTGCAGGATGCCCTGGGTGCCGATGTAGATCCAGGAACCGGCCGTCATCTGGCCGTACATCGTCAGACCGAGGTGCTCTAGCCTACGGAACTCCGGCCAGGTCGCCCAGTCGCCGACAAGGTTGCTGTTGGCGATGATCACCCGTGGTGCCCACTCGTGGGTGCGCATCACGCCCACCGGCCGACCGGACTGGACCAGCATGGTCTCGTCCTTCTCCAGCGTGGTCAGAGTGCGAACCATCGCATCGAAGGATTTCCAGTCGCGGGCCGCCTTGCCTGTGCCCCCGTAGACGACCAGGTCGTCGGGACGCTCGGCGTTCTCGGGGTCCAGGTTGTTCATCAGCATCCGCAGCGGGGCCTCGGTGGTCCACGACTTGGCGGTCAGGGTCGTGCCGCGGGGTGCGCGGACGGGACGGGCGCCTTCCATGACGAATCTCCTTGGTAGACGGTGCAGTGAACTATCGCAGCATTCGCGTGTATCAGCTGAGTGGGCCGGTGACGGTCTCGACCGCACACACGGCGCCTCCGGTGGCGACGAACTGCACAGTCGCCTCGATCTGGGGAGCCATGAACCTGTCGGCACCCGGTCCGGCCGTCGTCTCCCGAAGGGCGTTGATCACCGCACCGGTGGCAGCCGATGGCTGCAGCGGAAACCGCAGCTGTATGCCGCGCGCGGCCGTCAGCAGCTCGACCGCCAGCACCCGGGTAAGACCGTCGATGGACCGGCGCAGCTTACGTGCACCCGACCAGCCCATGGAGACGTGATCTTCCTGCATCGCCGAGCTCGGGATCGAGTCGACGCTTGCCGGAGCTGCGAGCCGCTTCATCTCGGAGACGATTCCCGCGGCCGTGTACTGGGCGATCATGTGTCCGGAGTCCACGCCAGGGTCGTCGGCCAGAAACGCGTTAAGGCCATTGTTGCGAGCGACGTCCAGGAAGCGGTCGGTTCGACGTTCGGACATGCTCGCGACGTCAGCGGCCACGATGGCCAGGAAGTCGAGGACATAGGCCACCGGTGCCCCATGAAAGTTGCCGTTGGACTCCACCCGACCATCCAGGGTGATCACGGGGTTGTCCACGGCGGCGGCCAGCTCGCGGCCTGCGACCACAGCGGCGTGCTCGACGGTGTCGCGTGCTGCACCAGCCACCTGGGGGGCACATCGCAAGGAGTAGGCGTCCTGCACCCGCGTGCACCCTTCGTTGTCGTGGCTAGCCCGGATGGGACTTCCGGCGAGGATCCTTACCAGGTTGCCCGCTGATGCGGCTTGCCCGGGGTGGGGACGCAGAGCCTGCAGGTCGGCGGCAAAGACGTTGTCGGTGCCGAGCAGGCCTTCTACGCTCATCGCTGCGGTGAGGTCGGCTACCTTGAGCAGGTTCCTGAGGTCGGTGATGGCCAGAACGAGCATGCCGAGCATGCCGTCGGTGCCGTTGATGAGGGCCAGCCCCTCCTTCTCACGCAACGCGATCGGGTTGATGCCGGCGGCGGTGAGCGCGTCGGCCGCGGAGCTCCGCTTGCCGCGGGCGTCACGGACCGGCCCCTCGCCCATCAGAGCCAGCGCGCAGTGTGCCAGCGGGGCAAGGTCGCCCGAGCATCCCAGACTCCCATACTCGTGAACCACAGGGGTGATCCCGGCGTTCAACATGGCTGCATAGGCGGTGGCCGTCTCCTCCCGCACACCCGTTCGTCCGGTAGCCAGGGTCGACAGACGTAGCAGCATGAGGGCGCGGACGACCTCACGCTCGACCTCTGGACCCGAGCCGGCCGCGTGAGAACGGATCAGACTGCGCTGAAGCTGAGCACGCATGTCAGGGGCAATGTGTTTCGTGGCCAGCGCGCCGAAGCCGGTGGAGACCCCATAGTGGGGCTCGACGTCGTCGGCCAGCGCTTCGATGATGGCGCGGCTTCTGCGGATCTCGGCCAGTGACTCTGCGGTGATCTCGATGCGGACGCCGCGACGGGCAACAGCCACCACGTCCTGAAATGACAGCGGACCGATACCGACAGCCACCGCGGCGACGTCGGAGTCCGGCTGGGCTGTCGTGGGGTGGGCTGATGTCATGTGTCAATTGGAACCCACCGGCGACCGGTCAACCATCCCCGAGCAGAGGTTAGTGTCTCGAATCTGAGACATGTGTCTGTGCCCGACACCGAGGCGTCAGAGGGTGAGATGGGCCAGGGTCGTCGCCCCACGGGCGCACTGTTGGTTCTTGGGCCGGCGTGCCCGGCAGGCAGGCTGAGGCAGCACAACCTGATGCGGTGCCTACTCGCCCTCGTATGCCGCCTTCAGAGCAGCGATATCGATCTTGCCCATCCCCATCATGGCCTGCATAACCCGACCTGACTTGTCGGGATCAGGATCACCCATGAGCTCGCCCAGGATGGGCGGGACGATCTGCCATGAGAGGCCGTACCGGTCCTTGAGCCAGCCACACTGGCCCGGCTCACCTCCGCCACTGGTGAGCTCGTCCCACAGGTGGTCGATCTCATCCTGAGTCACCGCTGAGACGAAGAAGGAGATCGCTTCGCTGAACGTGAACTGAGGACCTCCATTGAGGGCCTGGAACTCAAGACCATCGAGGGTAAACGTCACAGACATCGCGGTGCCCGGCAGACCGGGCCCGCCATCGCCGTATCGAGAGACGGACAGGATCCAGGAATTCCTGAAGACGGAGACGTAGAAGTTGGCAGCCTCTTCTGCTTGATCGTCGAACCAGAGAAATGGGCTGATCTTCTGCATCACGAGCTCCTCATCTACAGGCTCCCCGCTCCAAGGTGCGTGATCGAGAAGATACTCCGAACCGGGTGGGTTCAGCCAGGCTCTGGCGTTTTGCTCATCTCGACCTGGGCAACGACTCGTGCCACCGACACACCAGCCTGAGACACTTGCCTGATGGCCAATGCCCCCGCCGCCGGCCAGGCCCTGGCCATCCTTCGGCTTCTGGCACGGCATACCGAACCTATCCCTGCCTCTGCCATCGCCCGTGACCTGGGCCTGCCCCGTTCCAGCGTCTATCACCTGCTGGGTGTGCTGTGCGACCAGGGCTTCGTGGTGCACCTGGATGACGAGCGGCGCTATGGTCTCGGTGTCGCGGCCTTCGAGCTCGGTTCGGCCTACACCCGGCAGGCGCCGTTGCAGCGCCTCGCCCGTCAGCTGCTGGTCCGCCTTGTGGACTCAACCAGGCACAACGCCCACCTCGCGGTGCTGCACGGTCGAGACGTCCTGTACGTGATCGAGGAGCGGGCGCCCGGCCGACCACCACTTGTCACTGATGTGGGAGTGCGTCTCCCCTCGCAGCTGACGGCCAGCGGTCTGGCGATGCTGGCATCCCTGCCGCCCCCACAGGTTCGGGCTCTCTTTCCTTCAAGGGATGCCTTCGTCCAGCGCCACGGGGTCGGCCCGACGACGCTCCCGGGCCTGCGCGCCGTGCTGTCCCGGGTCCGCCGCGACGGCTACGCGTTGGAGGACGGGACAGTGACCCCGGACTTCGCCTCAGTCGCCGCGCCCGTCGTCGACCCCAGTGGGCACCCGGTGGCCGGAATAGCTGTCACCTACCCCGCCTCGGAGGTGTCCGCGGACCAACGCCAGGCCATCGTCGATCAGGTCATCCGGACCGCGACGGACCTGACCCGTCGGGTAAGGGGGCACCCCTGACATATCGTCGGAGCATGAGAGCCATCACGATTCCCGTCCCTGGAGACCCCGACGCGCTGATCCTCGCGCAGGTCCCCCCGCCCGTCCTGGCCGCCGACGAGGTGCTCGTGCAGGTGGCGGCCGCCGGCGTCAACCGGGCGGACCTGATGCAACGCCAAGGGTTCTACCCACCACCGCCCAACGCTTCGCCCTACCCCGGTCTGGAGGTCAGCGGCACCATCAGCGTCCTCGGCGAACGCGCGACAGGCTGGAAGGTCGGCGACCAGGTCTGCGCTCTGCTGTCGGCCGGCGGGTATGCCGAGCAGGTGGCGGTCCCCGTCACTCAGCTGCTGCCCGTGCCGGAGACGGTCTCCTTGGTGGAGGCGGCAGCGTTGCCCGAGGTCGTCACCACGGTGTGGTCCAACGTCTTCATGACCGCCAATCTGCAGCCGGGTCAGACGATCCTGATCCATGGCGGTTCCAGCGGGATCGGGACCATGGCGATCCAGCTTGCACGTGCGATCGGCGCTCACATTGCTGTTACTGCGGGTTCGGGCGACAAGCTAGAGGCATGTCGCCAGCTGGGCGCCGAGATCTTGATCAACTATCGCGAGCAGGACTTCGTCGAGGCGCTGAAGGACGCGACCCACGGGCGCGGCGCCGACGTGATCCTGGACAACATGGGCGCCAAGTACCTTGCCCGCAACGTCGACGCCCTGGCGGTCAACGGACGACTGGTCATCATCGGGCTGCAGGGTGGGGTCAAGGCCGATCTCGACATCAGCATCCTGCTGCGCAAGTGCGCGGCGGTCATCGCGACGTCGTTGCGCGGCCGGCCCGCCACCGAGAAAGCTGCCATCGTCGCTGCGGTTCGTGAGCACATCTGGCCCCTGATCGAAACCGGGCAGGTAAAGCCGGTCGTCTACCGAACCTTTCCACTGGCTCACGCTGGCGACGCCCATCGCGAGCTCGAGGCCGGCAGCAACATCGGCAAGGTTCTGCTCACTACCTGAGCACTCCCGCAAGCCGTCCGCCGCTTCGAGGTTCGGCCAGGAAGGTTTCCCATCTGCAGCTCTTGGCAAAGGACTGTGCCCGTCCCTGGGGCATACGCCTCGGTTTGCGGTATCCAGAATGGGCACCCCTAGGGCACTGCGGGCGCGAACAGCCGAGTAAAATATGGGTGTGGCCGGGTTGTCGCAAGGAACGTCTTCTGCGGTCGACGAACCGCCGGCGGCAGGTTGTGAAACCCTTGCGGCCGAATACGACTGGTCACGCAGCGAGTTCGGTCCGCGAGAGCAGTGGGAACCTGCCGTCGAGGCCGTCGTCCGCACGCTCCTGGAGACCACTGCCCCGATGGCCTACTGTCATGGCCCGGGCTACGCGATGGTCTACAACGACAGGTTCGCCGAGCTGCTGGGCTCAGGGCATCCGGGCGCCTGGGGCCAGCCAGCCGCCCTGTCGATGCCCGAGAGCTGGTCACGCCCCGGGTATGCCACCTCCGTTGACAGCGTCTTCGCCGGCGGACCCTCCTTCCACGACGAGGCGCTGCTTGATCTGGGTGGGCGAGGTCACCCGAGAGCGGGCTGGGCGTACCTGTCTGGCAGCTACTCGGCCGTCCGCAACAGTGACGGCTCAGTTCTCGGGGTACTCATCGTGGTCACCCAGATCGCTCCCGTGCTGGTGTTGCACGGTGGAGCTGACCAGTGCGACCAGGGCGCTGCGCAGTGGCCTGGAGCCGAGCTGTGGGACCAGACGGCCGCCCGCCATCCGCTGATCTGGTCGGGCTTTCGTGCCTCCGCCAGGCGCACCCCCGACAGTGCCGGCAATGGCGAGTTCTATGACGTCTTTGAGACCGGTGACGGCGGAATCGCGGTCACGCTCGGGGAGGTGATGGGGGCCGGCAACGCTGCCGCTGCGGTCAGGGCGCAGGTCAAGCTGAGCCTGCGGGCGGCCGCGCTGAGGAGCTCTGACCCCAACGTCATCTTTGACGCGCTCGACGAGCTGGTGAGCCACCTGGACGCGAGCGGACCGGCTCTGCGTGGCCAGGGCGAGAGCTCGACACAGGCTCAGACCGCCGGCTCCGGGGACGAGCTGCTCGTCACTGCACTGCTGGGGGTCTTCGATCCGACCACCGGTGATCTCGCCCTTGCCAGTGCCGGGCACACTGCGCCGGCGATTGTCGCTGGTCCAGGGACGAGTGGCGCTTCGGAAGTGCCCGGACCCGTGGCCGAGTACGCGCAGGTCAGGCCCGGGCCACCGCTGGGAATCAGCGGCACCCGCCCGGTCATCCCGATCGCTCTCTGCCAAAGTGATGTCCTGGTTGCGTTCACCAACGGGTTGATCGCCCGCCACGAACGCAGTCTGACCCAGGGGCAGTCGGCCCTGCTGCGAACCTTGAGCACGATGTCTGCGACCGCTGCACGCAGCATCTCCCAGCACATCGTCGACACGCTGATAGCGGACAAGGGTCCAGAACACGACTGCTCGCTGCTGGTGGTGGTCCGGCAACGTCGGGCCCACAAGGTGATCTCAGTTCTCGTTCCGCCAGAGGCCATTGCCGTTGGAGGAGTCCGCCAGTGGGCTCGCGGGCAGATGGCAACCTGGGACCTGGACGATGAGACCATAGCCTCCGCTGTCATGGGCGTCTCAGAACTGGTCACCAACGTGATGCAACACGCAGGCACAGCGGCGAAGGTCACCATGGAGCTTGCCGACCGGCTCCTGGTTACCGTTGAGGACACGGGGACGTGGAGCGCACCTCACAGCGGTCGCCAGGACCTCTCCTCCTCGCAGGGCAGAGGACTCGCTCTGGTGGCGGCCGTCTCCGATGCGATGGGCCACACCTCCAGGCTCGACGGGTCAACCGTGTGGTTCGAGATCGAGCCACCTGCGATCTCCCGTGGAACCCATCGCGCCAACGAGATCTAACCCCAACACGACAGAGCCTGACCTGCTGGCCGCAAGAGGTTGCCCACCATCAGTCGCCCTGGAGGCACTCCCAGCTCGTGTTCTAGAGGTATTGCCCCGTCGATCCGCTGTCACGCGGATCCGAACGGTTCCCCCTACCGCGTGCCGATCCGGTGGGCTGAGCGGGACCGCCCTCTTGACCGGGCTCACCCGGCGGGAGCGCCCGACGCATGTTCTGCAGCTGCTGCTGGGCGGCCATCTGCTGGGCGAAGAGCGTGGCCTGGATGCCGTGGAACAGACCTTCGAGCCAGCCGACGAGCTGGGCCTGAGCGATACGCAGCTCGGCGTCGGAGGGGGCCTCATCATCAAAGGGCAAGGTGATGCGCTCAAGCTCCTCGATGAGCTCCGGAGCAAGACCCTCCTCCAGCTCACTGATCGAGCGGCGGTGGATCTCGGCGAGGCGGGTGCGACCGGCCTCGTCCAGCGGCGCGCTACGCACCTCCTCGAGCAGCTGCTTGATCATCGAGGCGATGCGCATGACCTTGCCAGGCTGCTCAACGAGCTCGGAAGGGTCGCGGGTCTCCTCGCCGCCCGTGCGCTCAGTGGACGCATCCCTCCCGCCCTGGGCTACAACGACTCCCCGCTGCTGACGGTGATGGTCAGCCGGGCCCTGCTCGTCCTGAGTTGCGTTCATGATCCCCATCCTGCACCGTCGAGCACGTGCTCCGCTGCGTCCAGGCAGGAGATCACAGTGACCAGACAGGAAAACCCGGGAGCCTGGACGACGTTGAGCTCAGCGAGGCGCCATCCGGGCCCTGAGCATGTCGCGCTTGTCCTCGAAACGCCGCGCCTGCTTCTCCAGCCCAGCCATGAACTCGGCGAGCTCAGCGCGCGCGGCTTCCCCTTCCGGAGACAGCCCCTCGAGCTCGAAGACCTTCCAGAACCGCAGCACCGGATCCAGAACCTCGTCCTTGTGCTGACGCAGGTCGTAGATGCCCTCGACAGCCATCTCGACGGCCTTGCGCGCGAACCCGGGGATTCCCGCGCCCGGCATCTCAAAGTTCTTGACGACATCCAGGATCGCGACCATGGCCTGGTCCGGCGAGACCTCCAGGGCCGCGGCCATCAGGTTGCGGTAGAAGATCATGTGCAGGTTCTCGTCCGCGGCGATGCGGGTGAGCAGTCTCTCGCACATCGGGTCGTTGGTGAACTTGCCGGTATTGCGGTGTGAGACTCGGGTTGCCAGCTCCTGGAACGAGACGTAGGCCAGGGAGGCCATCAGCTCACCGGAATGGGCTGACTCGTATCCCGCGGACATGTGCTGCATCCGGAAACGCTCCAGCGCGACCGGATCCACCATGCGGGTGACCAGCATGTAGTCGCGCATGGCTATGGCGTGCCGACCTTCCTCTGCCGTCCAGCGGTGAACCCACTCGCCCCAGGCTGCGTCGCGTCCGAAGATCAGCGCAATCTCGTGGTGGTAGCTCGGCAGGTTGTCCTCCGTGAGCAGGTTGACGATCAGCGCCGAGCGGGCCACGTCCGAGATCTCGCAGTCACTCTCGCTCCACTGGTCACCGCCCATCAGGCCGTCAAAGTCACGTCCCTGGCTCCACGGGACATATTCATGGGGGAACCACTGCTTGGCGACCCCCTCGTGCCGGTTGAGCTCGCCAACCACCACCTGGTCGAGCTCTCGCAGCAGTGCGGTCTGGGTCATCATCTTCACCATGCTGATCCTCCTAAGGTGACACTTACCTACGATACCGTAGGTTACGTGAACGTAGGTTGATACGCGAACCTCGCGTAGCCAGCGCTGAGCAGTGACGTCCCATGACTCTTCACCTCCTGCGCATGGATAGGGTCGCGATCATGGCTCACCTCTACGACACAGACTCCGAGGCCAATGGCCTGTGCACCTTCGTCGATGCCTCGCCGTCGCCTTTCCACGCCTGCTCAGAGGCCGGGCGGCGGCTTGCGGCCGCCGGCTTCAACCTTGTGGCGGAGACCGACGCGTTCCCGGCCGAGCGCGGCCGCTACTGCCTGATCCGTGGTGGATCACTGATCGCCTGGAGCAGTGAGACGGCAGGCAGCCCGGCCACGCCCTTCCGGGTGGTCGGTGCCCACACGGACAGCCCCAACCTGCGGATCAAGCCCCAACCCGACCTGGCCCGTGGGGGCTGGCAGCTGCTCGGCATCGAGTTCTACGGCGGGCCGTTGTTCAACTCCTGGCTGGACCGCGACCTCGGACTCTCCGGCCGGGTCGCGGTCCGCGGCCCGGCCGGGGTCCAGACCCGGCTGGTCACGATCAACAAACCGATACTGAGAGTCGCCCAGCTCGCGGTACACCTTGACCGCGGCGCGAACGAAGGTCTCGTCCTGAACCCCCAACAACACCTGACGCCACTGTGGGGGGTCAGCACAGAGCCCGCAGACTTCCGCGGCTACCTTGCGGCCGCAGTGGGCGCAGACACTACCGACGTCCTTGCCTGGGACGTCATGACTCACGACCTTCAACCATCACGGCGCATCGGCCGCGAGCTCGACCTGATCGCCGCGCCACGCCTGGACAACCTGGCGACGAGCTACGCCGGTGTACGGGCGCTGATCGACGCAACGCGGTCGATGGCCCACGGCGGCCCGTCGCTCGCATCAGGCAAGTCGGTGGCCTCCTCAGACCCGTCCACCCCTGTTCTGGTGCTCTTCGACCACGAGGAGGTCGGCAGCCAGTCCGAACGGGGCGCCATGTCGACGCTGCTGCCCTCGGTGCTCGAACGAATCGTGACCTCGGCCGGTGGGGGTCGCGAGGACTTCCACCGCGCGCTCGCCGGGACCGTTGTGGCGTCCGGGGACATGGCCCATGCCACCCACCCGAACTATCCCGAGAAGCACGACCCACAGCATCAGATCGCGGTCAACGGTGGCCCGGTGCTCAAGACCAACGTCAAGCTCCGGTATGCGACCGACTCGGTGGGCGCGGCCGCGTTCATCATGGCCTGCGACCAGGCGGGTGTCCCGGTGCAGCATTTCGTGTCCCGCAACGACCTGCCCTGCGGTTCGACCGTGGGTCCGATGACCGCGGCGCTGGTCGGTGCCACCACGGTCGACTTCGGGGCACCGATGCTTTCCATGCACTCAGCTCGCGAACTGTGTGGTGCCAAGGATCCAGCAATGTATATCGGGGCCCTGGCCGCTTTTCTTCATCCGCTGATCTAGGAGCGCGATGGGCAGCGACCTGACGAAACGAGGAAATCTGCGGCTGATTAACCGGTAAACCTACAGAGTGTATCGGTATGACGTCCGTGACACGCGGTTCCCCACATACCTCTGGCTGGTCTAACCTGCGAGAAACTAACCGCATCTTCGCCCACGGAGGCCCTGCTGTGCCCAAGTTCGTCTATGACTTCGCCGAAGGTAATAAGGACCTCAAAGACCTGCTCGGAGGCAAGGGGGCGAACCTCGCCGAGATGACCCGGATGGGACTACCAGTTCCGCCAGGGTTCGTCATCACGACCGAGGCGTGCAGGACCTACCTGAGCGAGGGCTCTGCTCCCGCCGGGATGGATGCCGAGATCCTCGAGCACCTCACCGCGCTCGAAGGGGTCATGGGCAAGAAGCTGGGTCAGCCGGACAACCCGCTGTTGGTGTCCGTGCGCTCAGGCGGGAAGTTCTCGATGCCCGGGATGATGGACACGGTCCTGAATGTCGGGCTCAACGACGAGTCGGTGCTGGGGCTGGCCAAGCAGAGCGGCAACGAGCGGCTGGCGTTCGACTCCTACCGCCGCTTGATCCAGATGTTCGGCAAAACGGTTCTGGGCGTCGACGGCACGCTGTTCGAGGCTGCGCTTCACGTAGCCAAGGAAGCCAAGGGCACCCGCAACGACCTCGATCTGGACGCCGAAGACCTGCAAATGCTGGTCGGTGCCTACAAGAAGATCGTGCACGAGCACACCGGACGGGAGTTCCCCCAGGAGCCGCGCGAGCAGATGAACCTTGCCATCCGTGCCGTCTTCGACTCATGGAACGCCGATCGCGCGGTCCTCTACCGTCGCCAGGAACGAATCCCCTCAGACCTGGGCACGGCAGTGAGCATCTGCTCCATGGTGTTCGGCAACGTGTCTTCGGACTCGGGAACCGGCGTGGCATTTACCCGCGACCCAGCCACCGGGGCCCAGGGCATCTACGGCGACTACCTGCAGAACGCCCAGGGTGAGGACGTCGTGGCCGGGATCCGCAACACGCTGTCGCTGGCCGAGCTCGAGGGCCTGGACAAGAAGTCCTACGACGATCTGATATTGATCATGAGCCAGCTCGAGAAGCACTACCGCGACCTGTGCGACATCGAGTTCACCATCGAGCGCGGCAAGCTCTGGATGCTGCAGACCCGGGTCGGCAAGCGGACCGCAAGGGCTGCCTTCGTCATCGCGACCCATCTCAGCGACGAGGGGCTGATCGACGAGGCCGAAGCACTGCAGCGCGTCAGCGGCGCCCAGCTAGCACAGCTGATGTTTCCCCGCTTTGAGGAAAGTGCCACTCTCGAGCATCTCGGCAAGGGCATGAACGCTTCACCGGGTGCGGCCGTCGGCAAGGTCGTCTTCGACTCCGACACCGCTGTGAAGTGGTCACGTTCTGGTGAGAAGGTAATCCTGGTCCGACGCGAGACCAACCCTGACGACCTCAACGGGATGATCGTCTCCGAGGGCATCCTGACCAGCCGCGGTGGCAAGACCTCTCACGCAGCCGTCGTCGCCCGCGGCATGGGAAAGACCTGTGTCTGCGGCGCCGGAGACCTCACCGTCGACACCGTGGGCAGGCAGTTCACCACCAGGGACGGACGGGTCGTCAAGGAGGGCACCGTCATCTCGATCGACGGTACGTCCGGCGAGGTATTCCTGGGCGAGGTGCCGGTGGTCCCCTCGCCGGTAGTCCGCTACTTCGAGGGCGAGGTTGACCCCAACGCGGCCGACGCCGACGAGATCGTCAAGGCTGTCCACCGGATCATGCGGATGGCCGACGCACTTCGCCGGATGTCCGTGCGCGCCAACGCGGACACCCCCGAGGACGCAGCGCGCGCCCGTCGTTTCGGCGCCCAGGGCATCGGTCTGTGCCGAACCGAGCACATGTTCCTGGGCGACCGGCGTTCGATGGTCGAGGCGCTGATCCTTGCTGATTCCGAGCAGGATCGAGACAAGGCTCTGGCCGACCTGCTGCCTCTTCAGCGCGACGACTTCGTCGGCATCTTCGAGGCCATGGACGGACTGCCGGTGACCATCCGCCTGCTCGACCCGCCACTGCACGAGTTCCTGCCCGATCTCACCGAGCTGTCCGTGCGGGTCGCCCTGGCGGATGCCCGCGGGGATGTCAACGAGGTGGACCGGCGACTGCTGAAGGCAGTGCGCAGACTGCACGAACAGAACCCGATGCTGGGACTTCGCGGGGTACGTCTTGGCCTGGTGATCCCCGGTCTGTTCGCCATGCAGGCGCGGGCGGTGCTGGAGGCGGCGGTGTTGCGCGTCCAGGCCGGCGGTGACCCGCGCGCCGAGATCATGGTGCCACTCGTGGGTGCGGTCCAGGAGCTGGAGCACATCGCAGAGATGATCAGGGTTGTTGCCAAGGAGGTTCACGACACCTCCGGAGTGGACATCGCCCACATGGTCGGGACCATGATCGAGCTGCCGAGGGCGGCCCTGACCGCCGGTGCCATTGCCGAAGCGGCGGAGTTCTTCTCCTTTGGCACCAATGACCTGACCCAGACGACCTGGGGCTTCTCGCGCGACGACGTGGAGTCCGCATTCTTCTCACGGTATCTGGAGAAGGGCATCTTCGGCATCTCGCCCTTCGAGTCCCTGGACCGCGAAGGCGTCGGTCGTCTGGTCAAGATCGCCGTCGAGGAAGGCCGCAAGGCGCGGCCCGGGCTCAAGGTCGGCGTCTGCGGTGAGCACGGTGGCGACCCCGACTCGGTGCACTTCTTCCATGACGCGGGTCTCGATTACGTGTCATGCTCCCCGTTCCGGGTGCCGGTGGCCCGACTCGAGGCCGGACGTGCCAATGGGGTCGGCGGCAGCGACACCCGCTGAGCCAGCTGCCAGACCCCGGGCCTGCCGGGCGCATCCGTCAGGCCCGGGGGCCACCTGTGGCGAGTACCCCGTACAGGAGGGGTCCGTAGGCCGGGATCTATCCACCCTGCAGTCCTAGGTCTGGGGCTCGCTCGCCGGCTGCTCCGGCGGGCGAGCGTGGATGTCGTTGACGACGTTGTTGATGATGGCCGCCAGCGGGACGGCGATAAACGCACCGAAGATACCACCCAGGATCGTGCCGGCGGTGACTGCCATCAGGATGCCCAGGGGATGGATATTGACGGCCTTGCCCATGATGAGGGGGTTAAGCAGGTTGCCCTCCAGCTGAACCGTCAAGACCAGCGCCACCGCCATGAACAAGGCCATGAGCGCGCTCTTGGTCACCAATGCGACAAGGACGACCACAACCCCCGCCACAAGCATGCCGAGCAGGGGGATCAGCGAGCCGAGAAACAGCAGCACCCCCAGGGGGACCACCAGGGGCATGCCGGCAATCAGCATGATCACGACCATGGTGAACGAGTTGATCAAGGCCAGCAGGACCGTGCTGCGCATGTACGCGATGAGGGTCCGCCAAGCCACGTTCCCGGCGTGTGCCACCTTCACCCGGCTCTCCTGCGGGAAAAGCTGAACGACCCAGGCAAAGATGCCACCGTCGTCGCTCAGCAGGAACAAGGTGGCGAAGAGGCAGAAGACCGCCCCGCCGATGACCAGAAGCGCACTGTTGGCGGTAGCAAAAGCGCCCTGGGCCAGGCCGGCGCGGTTCTGGCTGATGGTGTTGGTCAGGTCGTTGACCAGTTGGTTGACCTGGTGCTCGGACATCCGTGCCGGACCTTTCACCAGCCAGTGGCGGATCGTGGCCACCGCGTCCAGCAGCTGGCCACCCAGCGCTGATGAGTTCGAGGAGACCTGCTGAACGACGAACCAGGCTGCAGCGACCAGCGTCGTCATGCCAAGCACGAACACCAGGATCGCGGCCAGGATCCGTGGCACACGGTAGCGCGTCAGCAGTACCACCATGGGCTGCAGGAGCGCGCAGATCATCACCGCGACGATCACGGTGATGGTCACCAGGCTGACCGAGTTGAGGATGACCAGGAGCACGAACAGGGCGGCCATCACAATGAGGAAGCGCAGCGCCCAGGCGGCCGCGACCTGAAAACCCCAGCTGACCTCGTCGGTGGTCCGCTCGTGCAGGGGGGTCATCCGGCTGCACGAGCGGGGCCCGGCTGCGTAGCCGCAGCCGAGGTGAGGGCCTCCAGCTCATCGTGGAGAAAACCCGCCATGACGTCGAGGTCGGGCACGAGCTGACGGCAGGCGATCAGCCCGAAGTACAGGTTGCCGCAATAGCTCATGACCGTGATGTTGAGCCCCTGGCCGTCGACCAGTGCCGACACTGGGTAGTAGGCCAACACCTTGGCGCCAGCGTAGTAGAGGGTCACGTTAGGACCGGGGATATTGGAGATGAAGAGGTTGAAGGGATTCACCCGCTCCAACAACCTCAGCTTGGCGGACAGCCGCCAGGCCTGGTTGGCGACCGCTGGCATAGCGAACTGGGTGACGTCTGCGAGAAGACTGGCAGGGATGGCGCCATGCTGCTCCTTGGCCGCACGCATGGCCTCGTGCATGGCTTCCAGTCGCTCCGCCGGGTCCGACAGGTTGGTAGGCAGGGGAGCCAACATCATCGACACCTTGTTGCCCATCGTGCCCTTCTGGTCGGTGGCACGCACCGAGACGGGAACAGCCGCGACCAACGGAGCAGACGGCAACGAGCTGTGCAGCGCCAGCCAGCGACGCAGAGCGCCGGCACACAGTGCCATGACGACGTCGTTGACGGTCAGTTCGCTGCCCGTCCTCAGACTCTTGACCTCGGCAAGCGGCAGGTCGGTAAAAGCCCATCGCCGGTGTGCTGACACCGGCGCGTTGAAGGGCGTGCCCGGGGCATGCAGTCCGGTCGCGGAGAGCAGCTCCTCGCTGTCCTTGCCCGGCAGGCGTTGGGCGAGCGAGGGACCGATCGCGTTGGCAAGCCCGGGAATGGAACGTGCGAGGTCGGCGACAACCCGAACGGCCTGCAGCGGCTGACGGGCAAGGGCCATGGCGCTGCGCCCGAGCAGCCACGTCGGGTCAGGTGGCCGCTCACCGATGAAGTCCTCGACCTCCGGGCAGGGTCGACCCTCGGGGGAGATGTCGAGCACGGCCGAGAGCAGGTCACCTCCGGAAACACCGTCAAGGGCGCAGTGATGGATCTTGGAGTAGATGGCCGCACGCCCGCCGGCAAGCCCGGTGATGAGGTAGAGCTCCCACAACGGGCGACTGCGATCCAGCGGGCGGGCATGAAGGCGGGCAACCTGTTCGGACAGCTGCTTGTCGCTGCCGGGGGCGGGCAAGGCAAGCTCCCGGATGTGGAACTCGATGTCAAAGTCCTGGTCGTCGATCCAGTACGGATGGTCGAGCCCCAGAGGCACCGTGACCAACCGGCGGCGAAAGATCGGGACCAGCGGCAGGCGCGACTCGATGAATGCGGTGAGGTGCTCGAGGGACAGCCGGGACTCGATGCCCAGGGCCACCCTGTCGTCGACGAGACAGACGCTGCCGACGTGCCCGTACACCGAGCTGGTCTCCATCGCCAGGAACCAACCATCAAGTCCGCTCAGCTGTTCCACAGGTCACTCCCTCATCGTGTCTTCTGATGTCACCTGTGCCGGTGTCATCCGCGCGGCATCCGGTACCGCAGATGCCATCCAGTCAAGGATGCGTCCGGCCGTCCATTCCGGCACCTCGAGCTGGGCTACGTGACCAACGTCCGGCGCCACCTCAAAGCGCCAGGACGGATTCGCCGCCGCGGCTGCCCGGGCTGCCCCCAGTGCCACGAGCCTGTCCTTCTCGCCATGGACAAGCAGCACCGGGACCCGAATCGCCTTCATCGCAGCCTCATAGGAGCTGCGCCGGACCAGCATACGCATCAGGGAACGAGCCGCGTCCAAGAAGTGCTTGTCGATGTCGGGGTACTCACTACGCTCTCGCGCCATCTGCAGGTGTTGCTCCAGGACCTCGGCCGGCACGCGGTTGGGGTCGACACAGCACAGGCGCAACACATCCATAGCCAGCTGCTCTGGCGAACGCACCCGGCGCCGGGCCCGGAGCATGGCCCGCCCGAGGTGGGGTACGGCATACATCCCGAAGCTGGCGGCCACCAGCGGATCCGGCTGAGACCTCACCTTGACCGGTAAGGCGGGGTCGATGAGAACCATCGCCATGACCGACTCGGGGTGCAGCCTCGCCTGCAGGATCGTGATCAGCCCGCCCATCGAGTTGCCAACCAGGATCACGGGACCTGCGGCCACCTCGCTCAGGAACCGGTGCAGCATCTGCTGGTTGGCGGTGATCGAGGTCGAGTGGGTGCCAGCCTGGGTGTGGCCGAAACCGATCAGGTCCAGGGCCAGGACATGGCAGGTGTCAGTCAGCAACGGGGCCAGGGCGGCCCAGTTGACCAGCGAACCGCCCAGGCCATGCACCATCACCAGCCACGGACCGTCCGGGGGGCCGCCGTGGTCGACGTAATGGACCGGCACTCCCAGATCCACCCACCGCGAGGTCGGGGGGGTGTACCGCCCACGATCCGGCGTCGCCTCGGCTCCCTGCTCGAACGCTCCCATCTGGGACGTGGCCTCTTCTCTGCTCATCCCCCGACAGTAACGGTCGTCTGGATTAATCCGAGGTCGGCCGCGCAGGTGCGTCTGCCCGCCCCCCGGGTGGCGATGGTACTGCCGTTGATGACACTGACGTCGTCATATACGGGCTGCCCCTGGATGAGGTTGCGGAAGGTGTACCGGGTCAGCGAAGTCAGGTCACAGCTCTGGCCGTACACCGCGATATCGAAGGCATATGGCTGGCCTGCCAGCTCCCCGGATTCGTCACCGGAGTTCGCCACGATGAAGTGGCTCATCGTGCCGCCACCGGTGAAGGTACCGACCCCGATCCGGTTGCCCTCGAGCTCGTCCTTGTGCAGGTGACCGTTGACCAGCAGGGTCGCGGAGGCGACCATCCTGGCTGCCGCCGGCTCATGGGTGATGACGATGTCTGGACGAGGCCGTGTGGCGAACACCCGGTTGAACGCATCCGCCGCGGGTTGCTCCTTCTGGGTGATGTTCAGGTTGTCGTCACCGAAGAACCGGGGGTCGTTGAACCCTGCGATGAGCACGCCGTTGATATCCAGCTCGGTGTACGACTGGGGAGTCGGCTGAAGCAGCACGACGTTCGGG
>Ga0075520_1000257_pt1 | contig 22215 bp, 19 predicted proteins | sample NGEPerB_FD_75100 | JGI IMG/M metagenome (GOLD analysis project Ga0075520, IMG submission 75100) | Arctic peat soil microbial communities from the Barrow Environmental Observatory site, Barrow, Alaska, USA - NGEE PermafrostAB12-B | ecosystem: Environmental > Terrestrial > Soil > Wetlands > Peat ... | reverse complement strand
GTTCAGCATCTCGCAAAGCGTGTCAATCACCGCCGGACGCACCCCCGAGAAACCCTTGGCGAGCGAGTTGGCGCGCCGCAGGACCATGGCGCGCGTAACCTCTTCGGCCAGCGGTTCGCCGATGCCCGCCGCGTGCGAGCGCAAAAGGTTGATTTGAAGCTTGCGAATATCGTCTGGCGGGATGCGAAGATCGGCGAGTTTGCCGACGCCGGTATTCACCGCGTACGCCACGCCGTCATTCTCAAGCAGCTCTTCGACCACCGCGCGCGCCCGCTCGACGGCGATACGCGCCTCGGGTTGCAGCAGGACCGGGCGCCGTTCCTGGACCACCTGGCGAAGGTCGTCGAGGCTTAGATTATTGCCGTCGATGTGGAGTGCGCGCATTGGAATATGGTCAGTTTCGACTGCCTAAGCGGGGTAACAAGAGTCGCAAGTTCCGCAGCCAGTTATCCGAGACCTGGCCCCACAGTTTTGGCGGGCGCCCCACTCGCCGCTGGCCTCAGTTCTTTCCCGCCGCCTTCAAAAACGACGCCAGGTACTTTTGCGGCAGTGGGATTCGTTTGAATTCAGAATCCACCACCAGATGCACGGTCTCGCCCTCGGCCAGAGTGATGCCGTCTTGGTCGCGCACCACCTCGTAGCCGAAATGCAACAAGGAATCGCGCACGTTCACCAGGCGCGTCCGGATGGTGACCATGTCATCGTAGCGGGCTGGGGCCTTGTAGCGGCAGCGCATGTCCACGACAGCGATGTGTGTGCCGTCCTGCTTTTCCATTTCGCTATAGGTGAAGCCCAGTTGGCGCAGCATCTCCACCCGGCCCACCTCAAACCAGATGACGAAGTTGGAGTGATAGACCACACCCATCTGGTCGGTCTCCGCATAGCGCACCCGAAACTTGGTCTCGTACACTTGAACTTCCAAGCGGGTATGTCGCGACTGCCTGTCTTCAGCTTTCAACCTGGCACCCACTCGGCTGGAGGCATGGCCCACTTCAACCATGAAATAGGCCGCAGAGGCGACAGCCCCTGGATCGCATCCGAAGCCTTATTTTTTCTCCGGCGGTGGAGAGTTGCTGGAAGCAGGTGCGTTGCTGACCGTCTGCCCTCGTACCACCTCACCTACGGGCACTGGCTTGCCGTCCGCTATGTAGTCAACAAATTGCGCCGGCAACGACTCGGCGGTGGGGAACCCCGTCGAATTCTGCAATTGGAAATGGACTCTGGGAGCGACCGAAGCGCCCGAGTTACCGCACTCTCCCACCGGATCGCCTTGCTTGACCTTATCGCCATGTTTCAACTTAACGCTATTTTGTTTGAGGTTCGTCATCAACGAGTATTCGTTGTCGGCGTGCGCGATTAGGATCATGTTTCCATTGGGAGTGTCCTGAGTGGGCTTGCCGGGAGCATTGTCCCCGATGTCATTTACCACTCGAACCACCCTACCGTCGGCAGGTGCCAACAACGGTTGGCCAAAACAGTAGAACTGTTCGTTCGTGGTGGCGTCGCCCTCAAAAGGACTCCCGTTCTTCAGCAGAACAAAATCGATGGCGAACTGCCGGTCGTCGGTCATCTGATAGCCGTTGTCAAAGACGCCGTGTCCGCCTTGGTACACCAGCCACTGGCCGGAGAAAGGCAGCTTCAACTTGGTGGTGTCCTTGTAGCCGGCATTATGGCCTTCGGGGGGCGAAGACAGCGGTCTGACCGTGAAACCATCGGTGCTGCCATTCTCGTTGACCAGGACCACAGTCGCCACCTGGACCTTGGCGTTCGCGAATTCCGACAGCCGCGAGTAAACCGTAACTCGTTTCAGCAGGAAGGGAGAGATATTCTCCGCCACCACCTTTGTCTCCGGGCCCAGTTTTGCTTTCAACTGCTCCATCATGGCTGCGAATTTTCGCCCCTCCTCGGCATTCTTTCTGTTTTCCGCCGGATACGTGGCCCAAATCGCGCTCCCCTTGCCAGCTTTGAACATGTCAAAAAGGTTCCTGGCACGCTCCTCGGCCGCTTGGCTCATCATCGGATAAACGGTATAGCCGCTGGACGCCTTGGCCGTAGCTGGCCCCTGCGGCTTCGATGCCGGTGACGAAGACTGGGCGTAGATCATAGTGGAAAGCAGCATTACTGCTGCAACGAAATGCGGACGAAATGTCATCATGACTCTCCCTGGTGAACTCTGACAGCGAATACAGCTTGCAGCGACGCTTCGTGACAACAGAGACGTGGCGCTATTCCGCTCACGCTTGATTGCAGCTTAAGGTACCGCCAATTCTATCGCAAGTGGCGTGTGCCTCTGGACAATCCCACTCCCTTGCCGCGGGACTTGGTCGGAACGGGATGAGTTCGCCAGTATCTCCACCAGCTATTTTCCCGTCCAGCACGGATTTCGCTTCTCCAGAAACGAGCTTACACCCTCCCGGAAATCGGCCGTCCTGCGGATGCGCGCGTTCTCCTCCACCGCGGCCGCGATCTCCCGGTCGAGGCTCTCCGCCGCGTAGCCGGTGAGCAGGCGCTTGGTCGCCAGCAGCGAGGCGGGACTGTTGCTCAGCAGGCTGGCCGCCAGATCGCGGGCGCGTTCCAGAAGCTTCTCGGGCGCAACCATCTCGTTGACCAACCCCATGCGGAAGGCTTCTTCGGCGCCAATGATTCGTCCAGTGAGTAGCAGATCGCGCGCATGTCTCTCGCCCACTTGGCGCAATAGAAAAGCCGAAACAATCGCCGGAACGAAACCAATGCGGACCTCGGTATAGCCGAACTTGGCTTCAGAAGAGGCCAGGGTGAAATCGCAGAGGGTCGCCAGTCCGCAGCCGCCCGCCACCGCGGCGCCGTTCACGGCGGCAATGGTGACCTTGGGGAACTCATACAACGTGCGAAACAGGCGCGCCATGGTGGCGGAGTCGGCCAGGTTTTCTTCTTCGGTGCGGCCGGTGATGGAGCGCAAATTGTCCAGGTCCATGCCCGAGCAGAATGCCTTGCCCGCACCCGTCAGGATCATGATTTGTGCAGCCGATTGTTCGATCTCGTCCAGGGCGCGCAGCAGCTCGCCAATGAGTTCGTAGCTGATGGCGTTGCGCTTGTCCGGCCGGTTCAGGGTGAGAACGGCGAGCGAACCATCGTAGGCGAGAGTGAGAGTCACGTATGAGTTAGGTTGTTTCGGCATGCGCAAGATCGTACGTGATAGCTTGTCGCCCGTTCACTTCCACGCTGTACCAGACGTAGTTCAACTGGCAACTGACCACTAACAACTGACAACTGACCACTGACAACTGTTTTTCTACATCTTGGGCCCGCTGAACTTGCTAGCGATCTCCACCGCCAGGCGGAGCGGATCTGTAATCGGCTTCTTCAGTGCCAAGTCAGCGCCTCGGCCCTTCAGCGCTTCCAGCAATTTCTCGGTTGCGATATTGCCTACCAGCACGTCCTGCGCAAAGGGACAGCCGCCCATGCCACCAATGGCGGAGTCGAATCGCCGGCAACCGGCATCATAAGCCGCCAGGACCTTTGCCGCCGCGTCGTCCGGACGGCTGTGCAGATGCACCCCAATCTCGACCCCGTCGAATTTCTCCAGCACCGGCCCCAGCACGTCGGCAATCTGCTGCGGCATCGCCAATCCTACCGTATCGGCTAGCGAAATGGCTTGCAAATCCATATCGGCAAGCAGGCTGATCCCTTCAATCAACTCGTCGGCATTCCACAGGTCGCCGTACGGATTGCCGAACGCCATCGAGATGTAGGCTATCGTGTCGAGCCCGCCCTCGTCGGCTTTCTCCTTCACTTTTTCCAGGATGTCGAGGTTTTCCTCCAGCGTCTGGTTCTGGTTGTTCTTCAGGAAGGTTGGCGAAAGTGAATAAGGGAAGCCCACGGTTCGCACCGCATCGGTGGCGATGGCCCGCTCGGCCCCGCGTTCGTTCACCACGATGGCGATAATCTCGACGTCATCCGGCGGATCAAGCTCGCTCATCACCGTCTCCGAGTCGGCCATCTGTGGGATGGCCTTGGGCGAGACAAACGACACTGCATCAATGTGCTTGAATCCCGCAGCAAGCAAGGCCTTCAGGTACTCCACCTTGACGGAGGTAGGGATCTGCCCAGGCAGCCCTTGCCAGGCATCGCGCGGGCATTCGATGAGTTTGATGGAATCAGCCATTAGCAGTTAGCAATTAGCTCTTAGCCGTCAGCTATCAGCTATCAGCCTCAAGCAACTAACTCTTGTCAGCCGCAATCGAAGCTTTCAGAGCTGAGAATCGTGCATGTTGTCATCCCGAGCGAGGTCGCCGCGGCGACCGAGGCGAGGGACCTGCTGTTGGCCCGGCGGCTCGACCCAAGTGGAGGGCTCTTAGCTGAAAGCTGACGGCCGATAGCTATGTCTGCAGAACCCCCACATTAAATTTCGCCACCTCGGGATTCAGCGCCGCCGCCTCCAGCGCCGTAATGATCGCCTCGCGCGTTTCCGCAGGGTCGATAATCTTGTCGATCCACAGCCGCGCCGCCCCGTAACGCGGGTCGGTTTGCTCATCGTAGGTCGCCTTGACTTCGTCGAACAGCTTCTTCTTATCTTCCTCGCTCAGCTTCTTACCGCCGCGCTCCAGTTGCTTGATCTTGATCTCCACCAGGGTTCCCGCCGCCGATGCGCCCGCCATCACCGCGTAGCGTGCCGTCGGCCACGCGAACAGAAAGCGCGGATCGTAAGCCTTGCCACACATGGCGTAATGCCCGGCGCCGAACGAGCCGCCGACAATCACCGTGATCTTCGGCACCACCGAGTTCGACACCGCATTCACCATCTTTGCTCCGGCGCGAATGATGCCGCTCCACTCGGCGTCGCGTCCCACCATGAAGCCATTCACATCGTGCAGGAAGAGCAGGGGCACGAGGTTCTGGTTGCAATCCATAATGAAGCGCGCCGCCTTTTCCGCCGACTCGGTGTAGATGACGCCGCCAAACTCGGTGCGCTTGTTACCAGAGTGGTCGATCTGGTGCACGTGCGTCTTCTGATTGGCGACAATTCCCACAGCGAAGCCGCCAATACGCGCATAGCCGCACAAGACCGTCTCGCCGTACTCCGCCTTGTACTCGCCAAACTGGCTGCCGTCCACGATGCGCGCGATGATCTCCTTCATGTCGTACTGGTGCGCGGGATTGCCATCGAAGATGCCGTAAATTTCTTCTGCGGAGAACCGTGGCTCTTCCGGCTTCTTGCGGTCGAAGACGCCCAGCTGGCGATTGCCCATTTTGTCCACCAGCAGGCGAATGCGCGCCAGGCACGACTCATCGTTAGGCTCGCGGAAGTCCACCGTGCCGCTGATTTGCGAGTGCATCTTGGCGCCGCCAAGCTCCTCGGCCGAGTATTTCGCGCCGATCGCGGCCTGCACCAGCGCCGGTCCGGCGAGAAACAGGCCGCTGCCTTCGGTCATCAGAATGTGATCGCACATCAGCGGAAGATACGCGCCGCCCGCCACGCACATGCCCATGATGGCGGCGATCTGCGGAATGCCCATGGCCGACATCACCGCGTTGTTGCGGAAGACGCGGCCAAAATCGTCCGTATCGGGGAAGACGTCTTCCTGCAAAGGCAGAAATACTCCGGCTGAATCCACCAGGTAAATCGTGGGAATGCGATTATCAATGGCGATGTTCTGGGCGCGAATCACCTTCTTGGCGGTCATGGGAAAGAACGCCCCAGCCTTCACCGTGGCGTCATTCACAATCAGCATGCAGAGGCGTCCTTGTACCCGCGCCAAGCCGGTTACCACACCGGCGGAGGGCGCGCCGCCCCACTCTTCATACATTCCCCATGCCGCGAAGCCGCCGATCTCAAAGAACTCCGTACCGGGATCGATCAGCAGCGCGATGCGCTCGCGCGCGGTCAGGCGGCCTTTCTTGTGTTGGGACTCGATCGCCTTATCACCGCCCCCCTGGGCGATTCTCTGCTCTTCATTGCGAACGTTGGCCACCATTTCGGCCATGGCTTTCAGGTTGCGTTCGAAGCGCGACGAGTCGCTTTTCACCTTGGTTTCGAACGCGGCGGGCGATCCGGAATGATGGCTATGGTCGGTCATGATGAGTAAGGAGCAAACTAACTACGATAAAGCAGGGGGCGGCTGCACGCAATGCAAGGCGGATGCGGGTAGTGTCCTAATTTCGCTCTAGCCCCTTTGTGCCGAAGTCCGTCCATTGACATTCATGCTAGAGTTGGTCGGGAAAAACTCTTATGAGACCACACCCGTCGGCAGGGGATACGGGCAACGATCAGAAAGCGATACGCAAGGAACTTATAGAAGCGAAAGCGATGCTCGGCAAGCTGATCGACACACGCGCGGACAAAATACTCAAGAAACCGAGAAAAGAGCTGCCCACTTCTGTTCCTGCATTGCAAGGTGGCCGCCCGGAATCGAATCGCAGAAAGTTCTAGGCACGCTTTGGTTGAAGTTGCTAGCCGTGGAAATTAGGACATTACCCGGATGCGGACTACAGCCCCAGCGCAAACGCCACGATGGTTCTGCCTCGCCGGCCGGTGCTTCGTTCCAGTTCGTCGAGCAACGCCGGCTCTATCCCTTCGGGATCGACTGTCATCTCGCAGGCGGCGATCTCTTCTTCGCTGGCGCCGTGATAACACAGCTCGCAGACACCTAAACCACCTTCTGATTGCACGGGCGGTCCGAAGACGCGGCAGGTGAGCGGTCGAGCAGCGTACAGGTCGCACTTCCCAGTCTGGGGATCGAGAACCGGGCAAGGCTCGTCATTGGCGAATTCTTCGAATAGAGACTCGGCCGCCTCGCCCTCATCCAGAATGCCGGTTTCCGCATCTCCGGGGAAGTCCTGTGAGAACCGGGCAATCGACGCGCGGGCGCGATCGCGTACTTGCGCGGCGCGGGCCGGGTCGGCCACTTCCAATTCGGCGAGCCCTTGCTGCAACCGAAGCGCGTCGAGCTGATTGATGGCAAAAGCTCCCATGCAGCACTGCGTGCATCCCAGCTTGCAGACCAACCACTCGCCACTGCGGCGGCCCGTATCGGCGAGGGCCGAATCGATAATCTGCACCAGCTTCTGATCGCCAGGTGGCAAGCGGGAGCCCATTGCTAGAGCATAGCGCAGGTGGCGGACCTGGTACCGCATAATCCATTCCGCTACGGCGCTGGCTGCAACGCCGTTGCCAGCGGATCGTCCACAATCGCATCCACCAGTCCGACATGTAAGGCTTGCGGTGCATGCAGCTTTTCCGTCGCCAGGAACATCTGTAGCGCGCGGGCCTTGCCGACGAGTCGAGGCAGGCGTAGGGTTCCTCCCCACCCGGTGATCAGGCCGAGCGCAGCGCCGCGATGTCCAAACATCGCATGAGCGCTGGCGATGCGGCGATCGCAGGCGAGCGCCAGATCCAGTCCTCCGCCCATGCAGTACCCCTGAATGACGGCGATGGTGGGAGCAGGGAAGCGGGCGACGGCAGTCATCAAGCGCTGACCCATCTGTGCGAACCGAAAGGCTTCCGCGCCGGTCAGGACCGCAATCTCGTTGAGGTCGGCGCCTGCCGAGAAAAACCTCGTATTGCCGGCGATCACCAGGCGCGCGGGCGGATGTGCCGCAAGGTCCTCGACAGCAGCAGTGAGGGCCTGCACTCGGGCGCGCGTCAGGCGGTTCGTGTCATCGTCGGAGACGAGGCGCAGAACGACGGCGCTGCCACGCGGCTCGCGAGAGTACAGAGTTTCTTGGGAAGCGGGATGCACCGGGAGCTAGAGTAGCAAACGGCCGGCATCTGAGCGGCATCGTCGCTGGCGTCTTCTCCGGCGAGCCGCCATGCTGCGGCGGATTAGCCGGAAAAGCGTTAAGATGTCGTTCACAAATCAAGAGGAGGGTGGCCAATGGCGCACCATGGGAGCCTAATGTCTTATTCCCGTAGATCGTTTTTGCAGGTTTCTACCGCTGCATCCGCGGCGGTGGCATTGCGCATTGTGACCGAGCCCATGCTGGCGTACGCGCAGGAGTTGCCGTACGCGCCCGTCGGCGGGGTCCGGATCAACGCCAACGAAAATCCACTTGGCCCGTGTGCAGCCGCGCGCAGCGCGGTGGCGGCGATCATGCCGGAAGCGGGCCGTTATCGCTTTCGCTTGACCGAGGAATTCGTCAGCCTCTTCGCGCAAAGCGTTGGCGTGAAAGCGGACCATGTCCGGATTTTTGCCGGCTCCAGCGAGCCGCTGCACTACACCGTGATGGCTTTCACCTCGCCACGGGCAAGTTACGTGACCGCCGACCCCGGATACGAAGCCGGCATGTATGCCGCGAAAAGTTCCGGCGCGCGGGTGATCAAGGTGCCGCTCACCAAGACTCAGGCGCACGACGTAAGGGCGATGATTGTCGCCGCGCCCGACGCGGGCGTGTTCTATGTCTGCACGCCAAATAATCCAACTGGAACGCTGACCAGCCATTCCGACATCGAGTACCTGCTCGAAAACAAGCCCAAAGGTTCGATCGTGCTGGTGGACGAGGCCTACATTCACTTTTGCGATGCGCCTTCCGTCATTGACCTGGTCACGTCGGGCCATGACTTGATCGTGTTGCGCACCTTTTCGAAGCTCTATGGAATGGCGGGCTTGCGCTGCGGATTTGCCATCGGCCGGCCCGACCTGATGCAGAAGCTCGAGGATTATGGCGGCGGCAACCCCATGCCCGTGACCGCCGTCGCCGCGGCGTCGGCGAGCCTGAAAGAAACGCAACTCGTGGCCGAGCGCAAGCGCATCAACGCAGACATCCGCGAGGAAACTTTCCAGTGGCTCGATCGCAACGGATACTCCTACATTCCTTCCGTATCCAACTGCTTCATGCTCGACACCAAACGGCCGGCGAAAGAAGTGATCGCCGCCATGGCCCAGCAGAACGTCTTCATTGGCCGCATCTGGCCGGTGATGCCAACCTATGCCCGGATCACGGTTGGAACGCGCGAGGAGATGAACCAGTTCCAAGTGGCGCTTCAGAAGGTGATGAAGGGAAGTGTGGCTGTGGGTAAGCTGCAACCCGACCCGCGAACCATCGACGGGTTTATTTTGCCGACGTGAGCGTTTCTGAAATTGTCATTACGAGCGAAGCGAGGAATCTGCTTTTGCTTGCACCGGAGCGATAAAAAGGAAAACAGCAGATCCCTCACGGCCTTAAGGCCGTTCGTGATGACAACTCAGAGAGAGCCCGTTCTTTCTGAGTGCCTCTGTGTCTCTGTGGTGAACTAAGTGGTCGTCGGCACTCCGCGCGACTTCACGTTCGTCCGGATGAACTCAATGATGGAATCCATCGGCGTGCCCGGTTGGAAGATGGCGGCCACCCCGCGCTTCTTCAGCGCTTCGATATCCTGGTCGGGAATGATGCCGCCCACCAGCACCAGGACGTCGTCCATCTGGTTTTGCTTCAGCAGGTCCATCACACGGGGCACGATGGCGTTGTGCGCGCCGGAGAGGATGCTGAGGCCAATGACGTCCACGTCTTCCTGCAATGAGGCGTTGACGATCATCTCCGGAGTCTGGCGGAGTCCGGTGTAGATCACTTCCATGCCGGCATCGCGCAGGGCGCGGGCAATGACTTTGGCGCCGCGGTCGTGGCCATCGAGGCCGGGCTTGGCAACCAGTACACGGATTTTGCGGTCAGGGGACACGATGAACCCTCTTGTTCTGTCATCCTGAGCGGAGCGACCGAAGGGAGCGGAGTCGAAGGACCCCTATACCGGCTCCAACCGTCAGCCACCAGCTATTATCAGAACAGTGAATCATAAACCCTGGACTGCGCTTTGGTAAGTGAGCCGCGTCACCGAACCAGGCGGTGGGGAGTACTGCGCGGCATCAAAAGTCAAGGCCAGCCCTGAGACTATCTACTCGGATAGGGCCTCTATCCTTTCAGATAGGGTTCTGCTCCGCCGATTTCTTCCCCACCGATGGTTGGAATTGGAGCGCAATGGTTTGCCTTCAGTCCCGTCAATCACTTAGCCCGCACGAGAGAGCCTTTTTCACCCAGGCCGCGACTGGCACTGAACTTGCTCCCTACAAAGGCACGCCCTTCGAGGAGAAAAATCGTGAAACTGTTCAGGCTACTAGCTCTCATGTTGGCGATTGGAGTTTTCCCATCGTTCTCGATCCTCGCCCCGGCTCAACAAGAGGTTGAGCCCGATCACTTCGAGCAAGCGCAAGCGGCGCAAGCAAACGGACAGGGCCCGAAGGCGCAAAGCGCTCACAAGGTTGCATCCGTTGGTCATCGCGGACATGTCCGTATGGCGAGCAAGCACTCCGGCAAGCCTAACCATCATCGGGCTCACGTTTCTGCGTAGAGGTGCGAACGTAGCCTGCCTGAAAGCTGATAGCTGAGGGCTGACAGCTTGCTGCTCACGCGAACGCGGTTTCGGTGTAGGTCCCGTACACGTCGCGCAGTGCCTCGCAAATCTCGCCCACCGTTGCGTACGCCTTCACGGCATCCACGATGAAGGGCATGGTGTTGGCCGGTGAGACCTGGCCGTTCTCGCCGGCCTTCGGTTCCTGCGCGGCGGCTTTCCGCAGAGCATCGAGGCAGCGGCGAACCTGGTCATTGGAGCGGCGCGCACGCAACGCGTTCAGCTTCTTGCTTTGCGCCTGTGCGACCTCTTCGCCGATGTAGAGGATGTTGGGCGCCGGTTCCTCGACGACAAAATCGTTGGCGCCAACCGTAATTTTCTCCCGCGCTTCGGTAGCGCGCTGGAATTGGTAGCTGGCCTCGGCGATTTCTTTCTGCGGATAGCCCTTCTCGATGGCCGCGACCATGCCGCCCATGGCATCCAGCTTCTCGAAGTAATCGAACGCGCCTTTCTCCATGTCGAGCGTCAGCCGTTCCAGGAAGTAGGAGCCGCCTAGGGGATCGACGGTCTGCGCCACCCCCGACTCGTACGCGATGATCTGTTGCGTGCGTAGAGCGATGCGCACCGCCTCTTCGGTCGGCAGCGCCAGCGCTTCGTCGTAGGAATCGGTGTGCAGCGACTGGGTCCCGCCCAGCACCGCGGCCAGCGCCTGAATGGCGACGCGCGCGATGTTGTTCATGGGCTGCTGCGCGGTCAGCGAGACGCCCGCGGTTTGCGAGTGGAAGCGCATCAGCCAGGTGCGCTGGTGCTTGGCGCCGAAGCGGTCTTTCATCAGCCGATACCAGATCTTACGGGCGGCGCGATACTTCGCAAGCTCCTCGAAGAAATCATTGTGCGCGTTGAAGAAAAAGCTGAGCCGCGGGCCAAACTCATCCACGTCGAGGCCGCGACGGTGCGCCCATTCGACGTACTCCACGCCGTCGTAGATGGTGAAGGCCAACTCCTGCAATGCGGTCGAGCCGGCTTCGCGAATGTGATAGCCGCTGATCGAAATCGTGTTGTAGCGCGGCGTGAACTTGGAACCGAACTCGAAGGTGTCAACCACCAGCCGCATCGAAGGCGCTGGCGGATAGATGTATTCCTTCTGCGCGATGTATTCCTTCAGGATGTCGTTCTGAATGGTGCCGGAAATTTTCTTCCAGTCGGCGCCCTGTTTCTCCGCAACCACGAGATACATGGCCCACAAGATCGATGCCGGCGAATTGATGGTCATGGAGACCGTCGTCTTCTCCAGGTCAATGCCGTTGAAGAGGATCTCCATGTCTTCCAGCGAATCGATGGCCACGCCGCACTTGCCGACCTCGCCTTCACTGAAGGGATGATCGCTGTCATAGCCCATCAGCGTGGGCAAATCGAAGGCGACGGAAAGGCCGCCGCCGCCGCTGGCCAGCAGATACTTGTAGCGCTCATTGGTCTCCTCCGGCGAAGCAAAGCCGGAGAACTGGCGCATGGTCCACATCCTGCCGCGGTATCCGGAAGCATGAATGCCGCGCGTGAAGGGCGGCTGGCCGGGATAATTCAGGTAATCTTCGTACTTCCAGTCGGCAGGAAGATCGGCGGGCGTGTAAAGCCGCCGAATCGGCAGGCCGGAGATGGTGGTGTAGCGCGCATGACCGTGCTCGTCGAGGTTGACGCCCGTGGGCGCGCCGATCGGCTTCTCCGGCCCTTTCTCCAGATTCGGAGCGAGCGTCTTCTCGGCCCATTGCTTCTCCGACTCGGAAGGATGGCGGCCATTCTCGAAGAGATCGGTGACCGGCGATTCCGCCAGGACTTTCCCGTCAGGCTTACGACTATCAGACATCAGCTACCCCTCTTGAACCCGAACCCTACATGCTAGTAGATGCGAGGAAGGGTAGCAAGAAGCTTTGGGAGACATGCCAACGCCGTCTTAATTCAGCGCTGCTTTGATAGTAGGCGCGAGGCGGATTCAATACAGACCATCTGCATTGCACCAGCCTTGTCCTTCGTGAAGGGGCATACTTCGAAGTCGCCGTAGATTTCTGTCTCGAACGGATCGTACCCCCAGAGCCTTGACACATTTTCCGGGGTTGTTTCAGTGGTGACACCGAGGATACGGTTTGTTCCAATCCTCCACATGCGTAAAGACGGAGTGCCGTTCCAGATGGAAAGCCGCCCATGCACGATAAAACAGGCGGTAGCAATATCAGGATCGTTCTTGCATGTGACCCATTCCGCTCCCCTTGTTTTGCCGGCGCGCGACAAAAGGGTGTCATCGGGCAATCGAGTTGCATTGGTTCCCGCAAGGTCGACTGCCCAGAGCTCGGGACGCGCAACGCAATCATGTTTCTGGTGCCCCTGCCAGATGGACGGACGTACGCGGAGAACCGGCTGACCGGTCTTGTCAAAACCCTGAGTTTCAACGGTCGCATTGCAGTCGGCCCAATGCATGAGATCCCAAGTATTGATCCATTTCGGTTGCCCGGTAGCGGTTGCATCCAACACGGCGATGTCAACGTCGCGGTACGTGTCATTTCGCCAGCTGTCCGTGCCGACGCGCTCCAGGAGGATTAACCGACTGTCCGGAGAAAAATCGACCACGCTATAGGAGCGGATCGCGTCGGGAGCATCGAGATCATTTTCCTGGAGTAGACGTTTGGATCGGGTAACACTCTGTAGCTCGATCTGCCGGCGCCTACCAGAGGAGGTAGTCACCAACGTCGCATTCTGGCGGCAGGAGTAGTCAGTCGCGCGGCGGGCCGATCCGGCAATGTATGCGCTCATTCTTGTTTCGGGAGATACCGCAAGCGCAGTACGACTTTCGCGTAGGCCCGGATTGTCGGGACAGTCAGGGGCCCCACCCTCAGCTACCGGAGGTAGCCATTTCGGTTCACTCTTGTCTCGGGCGCAAGCAGCAGCCGCGAACAGCGTCACGAACAGAACTATCCAGGGAAACTTCATCTCGGTCTTTTCTCGCGAGCGATATAAGTCAAGAAAACGAAAAGCCCCGATTGCTCGGGGCCAATCTGACGGTCTTGAACACATCTGCGAAACTGAAAGCACCTTCCACAACACGGTTACGCATAAATGAATCTATCCTCGCGGCGCGATTGCGTATGTGACCAGCATCACGTCATCGCGGGCAGGCGAAAATAGAAATTCTAGAAGTATCCCCTTGCTGCCCGCCGAGCGAACCTTCCGCGCTCGGCGGGTGAACGCAGCTAGTGTTGCGGCGGTTGCGTTGGCTCCGGCGGCGGTGCCTGCTCCGGAGTTTCCGGCGGCGTACCCGGCTGCGGTGCGGGCGTCAATCCCGGGACCGGGATAGGCGTCAAGTTGGGTTGGGTCAGGTCATTGGTATTCGCCGGCACAATGCCGGGCACCTTCGGCGGATGTTTCACCTGCGCGGCTTCCGCGTCGGACATATCAATGCCGAGCTTGGCTAAAGTCTCGGCGGTGGACAGATCGAGTTGCACTTTCGACTTCTCATAATTGGTGGCGGCAGCGAGGACATTCGACTCCGCCTGAGTCAAGTTGGAGGACGATTGCAACACCAGCGTGGTGGTGGAAGCGCCCATACGCAGTTTTTTCTGCTCGGCATCCAGGCTCTGGGCGGCGTAGTCGCGCGCCGCCAGGGCGGCTTGCAGTCCCACGTAGTTCTGTTGCATGGCGAACTGCGCCTGCCGCACTTGCAGGCGGATGGTGTTTTCGGTTTGCTGCAAACTCATTTGCGCCTGGCGATATTCTAACACTGAGCGCACCTGGTCGGCCTGAATCTGGCGGTTGCGCAGCGGAATGTTGATGTTGATTCCGACTCCTTTATCGGGCGCACTGCTGTTGAACAGATTGCCGAACGCATCGCTGTAGCCGGTGGTGGGAAACGATCCTGGCGGCGGGCAACCCCGGCTGGTATTCGTACACAAAGGGTTCTGCGGTCCCGCCAACGCGGAGGCGCCATAGAAAGCGAACAAATCGACCGTCGGCAATAACTGGTTGCGAATCGACTTGCGTGAGATTTCGTTGTTGGTGAGGGTAAGGCGCGCGCTAGCAATCTCGGGACGTTGCTTCAGGGCTTCGTCGATCAGGTCCTCCACCGGCCGCACCTCGTACTGTTCGGATGTACTCAGGGTGTCGGTAGGAATTACGGGCGCAACGGCGAGCATGGGGTCGGCCATGTTGCGGGTGATCGCGTTCTTCATAAGCAGTTGTTGCAACTGCAGATTCACCTGCGCGGTAATCAGGTTTTGCTTGGCCGTGGCCACGGCACTCTGCGACTGCACCACCGTCAGCGGAGCCAGCGTCCCGGCGGCCACTTGCTTCTGATTGTCGGAAAGCGTCTTGTTGGTGAGGTCCAGGGCACGCTGCTGTACGGTCACGTTGGCGTGAGCATTTACCAGGTCCCAGTAAATGTTCTCGATCTGCGAAACTGTCTGGATGACTTGCAGCCGGAAGGTCACGTCTTCAATTTCGCGATTGTTTCTGGCAATGCGGATCCATCGCAGGTTGGGATCGTAGCCGAATCCCGAGAGCAGGTGCTGGCGCACTTCAAAGCGGAAGTTCGGGGTCAGGGTAGGATTCAAAGTATTGAAAAGGGAATTCGACGCTGCGCGGTTGTTATTGAAACCCACCGTCATCAAGGTCCCGGTAGAAAATCCCTGGCTGTAGAGGAAGTTGGCCGTTGTCGTGTTTTGGGTCAAAACATTGGTGCCGGTAAAGATGGTATTGGCCTCTGGCGTGGTGGCGTGCTCAATCGATACCGTTCCCGAAAGTACGGGATCATAGTTGTCAAGCGGGGGGCCTTCGCCCTGCGTGGACGCGACAATGCCCCCCACTCCCGCACCGGCCCCGCCAACTCCGATGGTCGTGCCACCTGCGCCGCCGCCGGTGGAGCCCGTGGTGGAGGTGCCAGTGCCACCAGCCGACGTCGTACCGGTGGCTCCGCCGGGGGTGCCCTGGACCAAGCCGGTATTCACGCCGAGCGCAAACGCTCCCGAACTCGTCCGCAGAATGTCGGTATCGGCAATGGACAGGTTGTAGCGCTGAATGCCGATGTCAAGGTTGTTTTCCAGCGCCATCGCGACCGCATCGTTCAGCGACAAGTACATGCTGCCGTCTTTCATCAACTGGTCGATGCGGGCGGAGTTGGTCACGTTCAGTGGAGCAACATCGCGCGCCGTATAAACCACGAACGGATTGGGAAATTGCCGCTTGCCCCGGGTGTAGTCCTGATCGGAATAAACACGTGCATTGTGCTGCGGCGCCGGCGCCTGAGGCAGCGGGGTCAGCGGCGGGTTGTTGGGCGCGGTTTGCGGCGATGCGTTCTGGGCAAAACTCGCAGTGGCAAGTATCCCCAGCAGAAATGCAAATACCAAGATTGAGCTGACCGGCCTGACGGGCTTAGAACCAGACATTCTTTCGTCTCCCCAAAAAATGCGTTAGAGTACTTTGGGTTTCGCGTCTTTCACCTGCTTCCTGTCGCCTTATCTCTGACACGAGAATTCGCAAGGAAGCGATCTCAGATGACGCCGCAGAGGCGGGGAAACCGTTACCAACCTCATAAGCAGCAGGAAATGTCATAGTATAGCTGACACGCTGCCGCCGCTTGTGGACGGTATGTGCACAAGATTGAAATTCAGACTGAAAGGAACGCTTCGATGAAACGCCTTTTCGCAAGTTTTGCGATTCTGATTTTGCTTGCTCTTCCTGGTTTTGCGCAGCAACCGGCCGCTGCCCCGCCGCAGCCGTCCACCCATCACGCCGTCAAGACTCCGCCGCCGCCCTCCGCCGATGCCATCTGGGCTGATCTCATGGAAGGCAATAAGCGGTTCATGGCCGGCAAGCCCAAGGCCCGCCAGTTGGTCAGTCTGCGCACAAGCCTCGCCAGCAGTCAGCATCCTAATGTAATCGTGTTGGCGTGCTCCGACAGTCGCGTGGCGCCGGAGTTGGTCTTTGACAAGAGCCTTGGCGAACTGTTCGTAGTGCGCTCAGCCGGAAATATCGCTGACGCTATCGGAGTGGGCAGCATCGAGTATGCGGTGGAACATCTGGGCAGCAGCGTGCTCGTTGTGATGGGCCACACCAAGTGCGGGGCCGTGACCGCCGCGTGCTCGGGCGAAAAGATGCCATCCGCGAGCCTGCAAACTATCGTGGACAAGATCAATCCCGCGGTTGCTATCGCCGCCAAATCCGCCAAAGGCAATGAGCTGATCGAGGACGCGATCGTGCAAAACGTCCATCGCAGCGCCCAGGACGTGCTCGCCAGCAGCGAGATCTTGCAGCATTTTGTGGCAGACGGGAAACTCAAAGTGATTGAGGCGGAATATCAGTTGGATAGCGGGGCCGTGGTCCGGCTGGACAAGGCGCAGCACTGATTGCAGAGCGAACTGTGGCCCTGACTCCATTGTGCAAGAGTGGCTTTGTGGCAGTGAAGTCCGAGATTTGCGGCGTCGCTCGCAGCTTTACACTGCTTAAGAGAACGCCGCACGCCGGACACCCGGTTTGCATGCCCGGAATGATGTGAGCCGCAATCTCAAAATCACGCTGGCCTATGACGGATCGGAGTTTCACGGATGGCAAGTCCAACCGGGACTGCGAACTGTGCAGGGCACGCTGGCGGAGTGCTTTCGGCGGCTCACCGGTGAAGAGGTATTGCCGCAAGGCTCGGGGCGCACCGATGCGGGTGTCCATGCGCTGGCCCAGGTCGCATCGGTGAGGCTGGAGAGTCCGATTCCAGAGCGAAACCTGGTCATCGCGTTGAACGATGTGCTTCCCCCGTCGGTGCGGGTGAACGGCGTGGAGGTGGTCGCGGACGACTTCCACGCGCGGCATTCCGCCAAGGCGAAAACCTACCGCTATCGCATTTATCGCAAGGACATATGCCCGCCATTCCTGGCGAGATACGTTTTTCATGACCCCTATCCCATGAACGAAGAAGCAGTCATCCGCGCGTCGGAGCATGTCGTCGGCAAACACGACTTCACTTCGTTTGCGGCTTCCGACCCGGAGCGTAGCGCACGCATGGCGGAAGGCAGGGAAGCAGAAGCTTCCCATTCTGGAATCACCACGAACCTACGCACCATTCACCTTTCGCAGTGGATGAGAACGGACGAGGAGCTGGTTTACACTGTGCGCGGAGATGGTTTCTTGCACCACATGGTGCGAAACCTCGTCGGCACTTTTTTGCAGGTGGGAAAAGGTGCGCTGAAGATCGAGGATGTGTCCGCAATTCTCGACGCCTGCAATCGCAGCGCGGCCGGGCCTACTGCCGCCGCTTGCGGACTCTATTTGGTGAGCGTTGAATATTGAGCAAGATGCCAGCCGAAACCAAAGTTGCCGTCGGAAACAGCACCATCGTCAGCACGAATCCCGCGACGGGAGAAGTGCTGGCTGAGTTGGCGTGCGTCACTCCGAGCGATGTACAGGCTGCCGTCCTGCGCGCAAAGCAAGCCCAGCCTGCATGGGGGACGACTCCGGTGCAGGAGCGAGTCGCGCTGTTGCGGCGGTTTCAGCGGCTGCTCAGCGAGCAGCGCGATCAGGTTGCCGACCTGATTTGCCGCGAAGCCGGTAAGCCGGCAGTCGAAGCACTTACCACCGAAGTTCTGGTCATCCTGGACGCAACCGAGTTCTGCATTCGCAACGCACATGACTTCCTGCGCGAGGAACCACTGCCGCACGCCAATCTCGCCATGAAGACCAAGCGCGGCAAGTTGCTGCGCGAACCGTTTGGCGTAATCGGCATTGTGTCGCCCTGGAATTATCCGTTCTCCATCGCCGCCACGGAAACGCTCGGCGCATTGGTGACGGGCAATGCGGTCGTCTTGAAGCCGTCGGAATTAACGCCGTTGATCGCGTTGGAGTTGCAGCGGCTGCTTCTGGCAATCGGCTTGAACCCTAATCTCATGCAAGTGATGATCGGAGAAGGGGCCGCCGGTGCGGCGCTGATCGAGGCGCCCATCGACAAACTCATCTTCACCGGCAGTGTTGCGACCGGCAAACGCGTCGCTGAAGCCGCTGCGCGAAAGCTGTTGCCCGTCGTGCTGGAGCTGGGCGGTAAAGATCCCATGATCGTGCTCGACGATGCCGACTTGGAGATTGCTTCCAGCGGGGCCTTGTGGGGCGCGTTCATGAATGCCGGCCAGACGTGCCTTTCGGTCGAGCGTTGTTACGTTCATCGCAGCCTCTACGAAAAGTTCCTCCAAGCTTGCAGTAGCAAGATCGCCAAGCTGCGTGTGGGCAACGGAATTGGGTCGGAGGTTGAAATGGGGCCTCTCATTCATGAGCGCCAGTTGCGGATTGTGGACGAGCATGTGCGAGACGCGGTATTGCATGGCGCGCGCTTGCTCCGGGGCGGAAAACGCCTGACCGAACTCGGGCCAAACTTCTATGCGCCCACGCTGCTCGCCGACGTGACGCCGGACATGCGCATCATCCAGGAGGAAACCTTCGGCCCGGTGCTGCCGGTGGCGCCCTTTGACACGGACGAGGAGGCCGTTCGCCTGGCCAATGACAGCGACTTCGGGCTGGCCGCCAGTGTCTGGACCACTAACCGTCGTCGCGGCGAGGCGATGGCCAAGCAGATCGAAGCCGGCACGGTGATGATCAACGACGTGATCTCGTGCTTTGGGATTGCGGAGGCGCCGCACGGTGGGTTCAAACTCAGCGGTATCGGCCGCACTCACGGCAAGATGGGCCTGGCAGAGATGGTCCAGGTGAAGTACGTGGACACGGACCTGCTTCCCAGGATGCCGAAAGTCTGGTGGTTCGGCTACGATCAGAAGCTCAACCAGCAAATGGATGGCTTCATCGATCTGCTGTTCGCCAGGAGCTGGGGGGAAAAGCTGAAGGGGTTACTGCGCTCGGCGGGGCTGCTGCGGCGTGGCAATCGGATCTAGAAGCCTCCTCATGAATCGTTTTGTATCAGAGCACGTCTTCAGACGCGCCGCAGCAGCTCTACAACGACTTCGGTTTCAGCCCTGAGGGATTCTGTTTTTTGAGGAGAACCTATTGGACGGCACCACCGTATACGTCTTGATCGTTGTGTTTGTGGCCACCCTGATTCGCTCGGTCTTCGGATTTGGCGAGGCGCTCATTGCGGTTCCGCTGCTTGCCGTGCGAGTTCCGGTCCGCGTGGCTGCGCCGCTTGCCGTCCTGGTGTCCATCACCGTCGCGGCTGTGATCATTGCGCAGGACTGGCGGAAGATCCATGTGCGCAGTATGGGATGGTTGGTGCTCCCGACGCTATTCGGCATTCCGCTGGGCCTGCTGCTGCTCACCAGCGGCAACCATCGCCTCGTCAAAGCGGCCCTGGCAGTGGTCATCATCGCGTTCTCGGCGTATTCGCTGATCGGCCAAAGGCCTCCGGAATTGCACAGCGACAGCCGGTTGTGGCTTCTCGTCTTCGGATTCTGCTCCGGCGTGCTCGGAGGGGCTTACGGGATGAACGGGCCGCCGCTGGCCATTTACGGCGCCATGCGCCGCTGGTCCGCTCAGCATTTCCGCGCGACCCTGCAGGGATATTTTCTTCCCGCCAGCATCGTTGGCATGGCAGGGTTTTGGCTGGCCGGCCTCTGGGTCCCCGCCGTAACCCGTTATTACTTGATGGCACTACCGCTCACCTTGGCGGCGATACTACTCGGGAGAACGATCAATCGCCGCCTCCACGGCTACGCCTTTCTCAAGTACGTTCACGTCGGCCTGGTCGTGATTGGAGCCGTGTTACTGTTTCAGGCGATACGCAGTTAGCTGTCGGGATGCTACTGCGTCAAAGTGGCTCGGTATTGAGATATTCAACATAATTAGCGATACTGCCTTCATGCCCGAGATGACCGCCACTGATCCACCACAGCTTCCCAAGCACAAGCTCAAATACAAGAAGCAATTTCAGCGTGCCTGCAACGAGCCCAATGAAAAAGGCAAGCTATGCGGCGGGCATCTGAAGCGCTGGTTCTACCTGGCTGACGTGCTGGAGCAAGCCTGCGGTGACGTTCGGCAGGCCTTTGGCGATCAGATGGAGATCTATCGTTGCGAGCATTGCAAGACCCTGTACCTGCCCGGTTCAGAGGAGCCGCGCGGCCGCAATGTCGCTGGGGTGGGCAGCCAGTCCATCTTCGGATTAACACTTACCGCCAAGCCGGGTGAGGAAAAAGAGAAAACGTAGCTCTAGTGATCTCGTCCCTGATCGGCGCTGCCCTGCTCGCCTCCGGCTATTCAACAAACTTCGTGAGCCGGTCGTACCTCATGTTGGGCGAGAGGAGGGTGATCTTTCCGCCTTTTACCTCGACCTTCTTGGCTACCGGTGTGAAAGCGGCACTTGAAAAGAAAATGTCATATACGCCTGCCGGTAACTCCAACGAGTACTCTCCCTTCTCATCCGTGTAGACAGTCTTATCGTCAACGACATAGTGGTGAGTGCTTGGATCGAGACCCCAATGTTCGACGCGAACCAGGACATGATCGATGACAGCGCCTGACGGGTCGGTGACGGTTCCTTTCAGATTTCCCGCGTCGGCCGCAAACGACGAAAGGGCTAGAAAGCACAATGCCAGACCAGCCATGATTGAACGCATCGTAGATATCCTTCCCAATTAGTGACTCCCGAATTTCACCTTCACCGTCTTGATCTCGTACGGGTTCGTCGGGACGGTCACCGCATTGCCTGTCGAATCCAACTGGAGCGGGACCGGCGCAACCTCCATCAAGTTTGTCTCCCAAGCCTGCGTCGCCGTCGTCGGAAGTTGGAGAACGACGTCGCCCTTCTTCCCGGCCCACTCATAGAAGCGGACGATCAGCGCATCATCATCGGCGGCTTTCTTGATCGCCGTGATGATCACATTGTCCTGCGTCGTGGCGAAAAACGACTTCTCTGCGGGTAGCGTGCCGGGATGCTGCGTGGTTGTCTGCGTCATCAACGGATAATTCAGTTCGTAGCCCTGGCGCACGGTCATCGCCTCGCGCCAGGTGCCGCCATGCGGATACAGGGAGTAGGTGAACTCGTGCTGTCCCTGATCGGTTTCAGGATCGGGCCAGGTGGGCGAGCGCAGCAACGACAGGCGCAATACGTTGTCGTTGGCGTCGTACCCATACTTGCTGTCGTTCAGCAGGCTGAAGCCATGCGTGGCATCGGAAATATCGGCCCAGCGCAGCGCCGGAACTTCAAACTGCGCCTGCTCGGCGGGCGTATTGCGCGTTGTGGGCCGCTCGACGCCGCCGTAGGGAATCTCGAAGGTCGCCTTGTCGCTGCGCGCGCTGACTGGGAACGCGACCTTCAGCAGAATGTGCTGCTCGTGCCAGTCGGCCTTCATGTGGACGTCAACCCTCGGCACGCCGGGATACAGGGTGATGTCCTGTACGAAGCTGGATTTCTGGAAGTGATGCTTGACGCGGATGACGGCGCGCAACGGCGTGTTCTCCACCAGCTTCACCTCGTCGGCCTGCATCAGGTCCCAATGCTGTTTGACGAAGTCGGCGTCGATGTTCCACGCGTCCCAGCGCTTGGGCTTGTCCACGAAGGCCTGGAGCAGGTTGCCGCACGGCAGTCCGTCGGGCGACGCCGTGGGTGAGCCCTCGCTTTGCACCGGCAGCGCCAGCGCTTCGGTCTTGCTGCGCTTGTCGAAGAGGCTGGTGGTGCAGCCGGTCTTGGGATCGACCTTGAGTCGAACGAATTTGTTTTCCAGAGAATCGGCAGTGGCCGTCAACCATAGCTTTGCTGACGGTAAGGTTGCCTGCGGAATCAGCTGCACAAGTTCGTAGCCGAGTGCGGGTACGTTGGTTGCCAGCAGCCGCACTCTCAGGCGGCCCGTCCGCCAATTGCTGTCGAGCACTTCTATTGGCAGCGGATTACCATCAGGCCCAATCGCACCGACCTTGTTCTCCCCGTTCGGGAATTGCACCTCAAACTCCACCTC
>Ga0075520_1000254_pt1 | contig 22288 bp, 20 predicted proteins | sample NGEPerB_FD_75100 | JGI IMG/M metagenome (GOLD analysis project Ga0075520, IMG submission 75100) | Arctic peat soil microbial communities from the Barrow Environmental Observatory site, Barrow, Alaska, USA - NGEE PermafrostAB12-B | ecosystem: Environmental > Terrestrial > Soil > Wetlands > Peat ... | reverse complement strand
GCTGGTGGTGGAGGCCGACGAGTCCGACCGCTCTATGCTCAGCCTGAGCGTGGAGATCGCCGTGCTGACCAACGTCGAGCTCGACCACCACGCGACGTTCGGCTCGCTTGCCGAGCTGCGCGAGGCGTTCCGCCAGTTCCTCACCGCGCCTAGCTGGGCCGTCGTGTGGGATCGGCCCGAGCTGCTGGAGCTGCGCGTGGGCAACCTCATCGCCTATGACGCGCCCGAGCCGGCGCTGACCGCCGGGGGCTCGCACTTCCGCTGGCACGAGCACGAGGTCACGCTGATGGTTCCCGGCGTGCACAACGCCGTCAACGCCGCCGGGGCGCTGGAGGCCGCGCGCCTGGCCGGGGCCGATGCCGCGCCCGCGATAGCCGGCCTCGCGGGCTTCACCGGCGCGGGCCGGCGCTTTCAGCTGCTCGGCTCCAGCCCGCGCGGCGCCCCGGTCTATGACGACTACGCCCACCACCCGACCGAGGTGGCCGCCACCCTGCGGGGCGCGCGCACGCTGCCCCACCGGCGGCTGGTGGCCGTCTTCCAACCGCACCTCTATTCGCGCACCGCCTCGCTGGCGCGCGAGTTCGGCGCCGCGCTGGCCGAGGCGGATGAGATCGTGGTGCTCGAGGTCTATCCGGCGCGCGAGCGCGCCGAGGATCATCCCGGCGTCAGCGGCCTGCTGATCGCCGAGGGGGCCGCCGACGCAGCCGCCGGCAGGCCGGTCTACTGGCTGCCGAGCTTCGCCGACGCCGAGCCCGTGCTCGCAGGCGTGTTGGGCGAGGGCGACGTGTGCGTGGTGATGGGCGCCGGCGACGTCGACGCGCTCGCACGCGCGCTGGTGCGCTCGTGAGCGGCGCGGCCGCGGGGCGTTGCCGGCGCGCGTGGTGGCCGCGCGATCGGGGCCGGCGGCGATGAGCGCGGTGCCGCCGCCCGCGGGCGTCCAACGCGACTTTCCGCTCAGTCGCCTGACCACCGTGCGCACCGGCGGTGAGGGGGAGTTCTTCGCGCGCGCCGGGGGCGCCGAGGAGCTGGTGGCGCTGCTCGGCTGGGCGGAGGCGGTCGGGCTCGCGATCGCCGTCGTCGGGTCGGGCTCCAACCTGCTGGTCGCCGACAACGGGGTGAGGGGCTTGGTGGTCAAGCTCGACCGCGACCTCGCCGCGATCTCAGTGCAGGCGCCGCGGATGCTCGCGGGCGCCGGCGCCCGCCTGCCCGCCGTGGCCGCCGCCGCCGCGCGGGCGGGGCTCTCGGGGATCGAGTTCGGCGTGAACATCCCCGGCACCGTCGGCGGGGCAGTGCGGATGAACGCCAACGCCTACGGCGGCGAGCTGGAGCGCGTGCTGGAGTGGGTGGAGATCGCCACCCCCGCCGGGCTGGCGCGCCGCGCGCCGCGCGAGCTGGGCTTCGCCTACCGCAGCTCTAACCTCGCCGCCGGGGAGATCGTCGCTTGCGCGTCGCTGACGCTCGCGCCCGCGGAGGTGCAGACGGTCAAGGCGACGCTCCAGGAGATGCGCCGCCGTCGCCACGAGGCCCAGCCGCAGGGCATCAAGACCTTCGGCTCGACCTTCAAGAACCCGGAGGACCGATCGGAGATCGGCCAGCGCGCGCAGGGGCGCAGCGCGGGGATGTTGCTCGCCGAGGCCGGCTGCAATGGCCTGGCCGTCGGTGGCGCGCGCTTCTCGCCCAAGCACGCCAACTTCATCGAGAACACCGGCACTGCCAGCACCGCCGACGTGCTCGCTGTGATGGCCGAGGGCCGCCGCCGCGTGCTGGAGCGCTTCGGGGTGGAGCTCGAGCCCGAGGTGCAGACGCTCGGCGACGTGCGCTTTCCCTGGCGCTGAGTCGGTAGGGGATGGCGGCGCGAGGTCGAAGACCGTGTGAATGGACCGCTATCTCGCTGGCCGATCTCCGATCGGTCGATCTCTGATCGGTCGATCTCCGATCGGCCGCATCGCTCGTCCGCTGCGGATCCAGGCGCTCCGGCGCGCCAGGGTCCCGCTGCGCGCCGCCGCGGGCACGGGCGCCGCGCGCGCGGGACGCCCGGCGATCGGCCGGCCGCGGGCGTCCGCACGCGGCCGCCGAGCCACTCGCCCGCTGCGCTCGAGCATCGCGTTCGTGTGGGGGCGCCGGCGCATCCGCATCGCGCTCATCTGCGTCCTTGCATCCCTGCCGCTGGGGGCGGGCGGGTTCCTGGCGCTGCGCCACTCCCCGCTGGTCGCCGTGCGTCACGTGCAGCTGAGCGGCGTGCACGGCGCCGAGGCGCCCGCGATTGAAGCGGCGCTGGTGGCGGCCGCGCGGCATCTGAGCACGCTCGACGTGCGCACGGGCGCGCTGCGCGCCGCCGTGGCGCCATTCCGCGTGGTCCGCGAGCTGAAGGCGGTCCCGAGCTTCCCCCACGGTCTTCACATCGAGGTGGTCGAGCAGCTGCCGGTGGCGGCGCTGCTCGTGGGAGGCCAGCGCACGGCCGTGGCCGCCGACGGCGTGGTGCTGGGCCCGGGCCTGCTGTCGAGCTCGTTGCCGAGCCTGGCGGGAGCCTTCGAGCCCTCGGCCGGCCAGCATCTGCACGACCCCACGCTGCTGGCGAGCCTGGCGGTGCTGGGCGCCGCTCCCTCCGCGCTGGCGAAGCGCGTCCAGCGCGTCTACCCGGGAGGAGAGGGTCTGACCGTCGCCATGCGCAACGGGCTGCTCGTCTACTTCGGCGACGGCGCGCGCCCCCACGCGAAGTGGCTGTCGCTCGCGCGGGTGCTCGCAGAGGAGAGCTCAGCGGGCGCCTCCTACGTGGACGTGCGCCTGCCCGCACGCCCCGCCGCCGGCTTCCCCGCGGGCGCGGGCCCCGCCATCGCAGCCTCGAGCAGCGAACAGGCCAGCACCTCCGAATCGACCGTCGGCGCGCTGGCCGCCGGCCTGAACGGCAGCACCGGCGCCGGCACCTCCACGAGCACCGGGCCGCCCCCGGGCTCCGCCGCCGCGGAAGCCGCGGAATCGGGGTCCGGCAAATCCACCGAAAGCGCCTCCGCGCCGAGCTCGGAAGCCCCCTCGGAAGTGCCCTCCGAAGCCCCGACAAGCGGCGGCTGATATCACTCAACCTCAACTAAAGGGTTAGCCTATCTCCAGGGCGATCCTCAGGCGGCGGTCGAGAGTCCGGCGATCTGCAACGATTGTTGCGATACTACAAACGGTCGTTGACAGGGCGAAGATGCCTGCATAACGTGCACAACCCGGCGGTTCGACGATGAGTATGCTGCGAACCCTAGATTCCTACTGAAGGCTTCGGACAGAACCATTATGGAGACCAGCTCAAGCTATCTGGCGGTCATCAAGGTCGTAGGCGTCGGCGGCGGCGGGACCAACGCGGTCAGCCGCATGGTCGACGCTGGACTGCGCGGCGTGGAGTTCATCGCCGCCAACACCGACGCCCAGGCGCTCGCCATGTGCGACGCCGACATCAAGCTGAACATCGGACACGAGTCCACGAAAGGCCTCGGCGCGGGCGCCAACCCGGACGTCGGGCTGTCCGCCGCCTCGGAGTCCCGCGACGACATCAAGGAGGCGCTGAAGGGCGCGGACATGGTGTTCGTCACCGCGGGCGAGGGTGGAGGCACCGGCACCGGCGCGGCACCCGTGATCGCCGAGATCGCCAAGAACGAGATCGGCGCGCTCACCGTGGGCGTGGTCACGCGCCCGTTCGACTTCGAGGGCTCCCAGCGCGGCCGCCAGGCAACCGAGGGGATCGAGCGCCTGCGCGAGGTCGTTGACACCCTGATCGTGATCCCCAACGAGAAGCTGCTCGCCGTGGTCGAGCGCCGCACCTCGATGCTGGACGCCTTCCGCGAGGCCGACAACGTGCTGCGCCAGGGCGTGCAGGGGATCACCGATCTGATCACCATCCCCGGCCTGATCAACCTCGACTTCGCCGACGTGCGCACGATCATGCAGGACGCCGGCTCGGCGCTGATGGGCATCGGGCTCGCCGCCGGGGAGAACCGCTGCGGCGACGCCGCCAAGGCCGCGATCTCCTCGCCGCTGCTGGAAGAGTCCGTCGACGGCGCCACGGGCATCCTGCTGAACATCACCGGCGGCAAGGACCTCGGCCTGTTCGAGGTCAACGACGCCGCGGAGATCATCCAGAACGCGGCCGACGCCAACGCCAACATCATCTTCGGCGCGGTGATCGACGAGAGCATGTCCGACGAGGTGCGCGTCACGGTCATCGGCACCGGCTTCGACCACCGCCCCGGACGCACCGCCCGCCGCGACAGCCGCGACGCGCGTCCCGACAGAGGTCCCCGCATCTCAGAGCGCCAGCGCTCGACGCTGGAGATCTCCGACGAGGACATCGACGTTCCGCCGTTCCTGCGCTGAGAGCTTCGCTAGCCTGGGGCGATGTCCTCGACGGCACCCCCGCTGCTGCGCCGCACCCCCCTGTTCGAGCGCCATGACGCCGCCGGAGCGCGGCTGGTGGAGTTCGCCGGGTGGGAGATGCCCGTCCAATACGAGGGCGTGCGCCAGGAGCACATGGCTGTGCGCGAAGCGTGCGGGATCTTCGACGTCTCGCACATGGGCGAGATCGAAACCAGCGGACCCCAGGCGCAGGAGCTGCTGCAGCTGCTGCTGTCAAACGACGTGTCCGGGATCCCGCTCGGCGGCGCTCAGTACAGCGTGCTCTGCCGCGAGGACGGCGGCGTGCTCGACGACCTGTTCACCTACCGGCTGGACATCGATCGCTACCTCACCGTCACCAACGCCTCCAACCACGAGCGCGACCTCGCCTGGTTCCGCGGGCACGCCGGGGCCTTTCCCGAAGCGGAGGTGAGCGACCGGATAGAGGACTGGGCGATGCTCGCCGTGCAGGGGCCGCTGGCGCGGGAGCTCGTCCAGGCGATCTCCGACTCGCCGCTGCCCGCGCGCATGAGCGCCGGGACGCGCCGCCTGGGCGGCGTGGAGATGATCGTGTGCGGCACCGGCTACACCGGCGAGGACGGTGTCGAGCTGTTGTGCCCGCCGGACGCGGCGCCGGCTGTGTGGGATGAGATCGTGCGCCGCGGCGCCTTGCCCGCGGGGCTGGGGGCGCGCGACACGCTGCGCCTGGAGGTCTGCTTCCACCTCTACGGCAACGATCTCAGCGTCGATCGCGGTCCGATCGAAGCGGGCCTCGGCTGGTGCTGCAAGGAGGACACCGGTTTCATCGGATCGCAGGCCGTGCGCGCCGTGCGCGCCGCCGGCCCGGCCGAGAAGCTCATCGCGTTCGCCGTGGAGGGGCCCGGAATCGCGCGCCAGGGCAACCCGGTCCTTGGGGGCGGCGAGGTCACCAGCGGCACGCTGTCGCCGTGCCTGGGAACGGGCATCGGGCTGGCCTACGTGCCCGCCGGGCAGGCCGCCGCGGGCACCCCGCTCCAGATAGACGTTCGTGGCAAGATGCGCCCCGCCGTAGTCAAGGACAAGCCGCTCTACAGAAAGGGCTCGTGAATGGCCCAGGCAAGCTATCCCCACGATTTGCTCTACCACGCCGAGCACGACTGGGCGCGGATCGACGCCGCGGACCCCGCTCTGGCCACGCTGGGCATCACCTGGTACGCACAGGACGCCCTCGGCGAGGTCGTCTTCTTCGACCCGCCCGCCCTCGGCACGATGCTCACCAAGGACGCCTCCTACGCGGAGGTCGAGTCGGTCAAGGCGGTCTCCGACGTGATCGCCCCGCTGTCCGGGGAGATCGTCGAGGTCAACGACGCCATCTCCGAGAACCCGGCCATGATCAACGAGGAGCCCTATGACGCGGGCTGGCTCGTGAAGGTGCGGCTGTCGGACCCCTCCGAGCGCGAGACGCTGATGGACGCGGCCACCTACCGGGCCACGCTGGCTGGCTAGGCTGCTGGCAGTTGAGCCGCTACACCGCCACCACCCCCGACGATCTCGCCGCGATGCTCGCGGCCATCGGCGTGGACTCGCTGCAGGAGATCTTCGACCGCCAGATCCCCACGGAGGTACGCCTGGGCCGCGAGCTGGACCTGCCCGACGGGCTGGGAGAGCAGGACGTCTATGAGCACCTGCGCTCGCTGGCCGCCCGCAACACCAGCACCGAGGAGGAGCTCAGCTTCCTCGGCGCCGGGATGTACGACCACTATGTCCCCGCGCTGATCGACATGCTGATGGAGCGCTCGGAGTTCCTGACGCCCTACACCCCCTACCAGCCCGAGATCTCCCAGGGCGGCCTGCAGGTGATGTTCGAGTACCAGACCGCCGTCTGCGAGCTGACCGGCCTGCCCGTCTCCAACGCCTCCTCCTACGAGGGCCCCTCCGCGGTGGCCGCCGCGGGCTATCTGGCCAAGCTGCACAACGGCCGCAGCCGCTTCGTGATCAGCGCCGGGCTGCACCCGCACTCGATCGAGACGCTGCGCACCAACGCCCACGGCTACGGCATGGATGTCGTCGAGGTGCCGCTGACCACCGGCTCCGCCGGCGGGATCACCGACCCCGACGCGTGGGCGCAGGCGATCGACGCCGACACGAGCGCGGCGATCTTCGCCCAGCCCAACTTCTACGGAGCCGTCGAGGACGCCGCCGCCCTCAGCGCCGCCGCCAAGGCAGCGGGCGCCTCGCTGCCCGCTGGCGGCGCCGCCAGCGGGCAGGGCGCGGGCGCCCCCGTGGTCGTGGCGCAGGTCGATCCGATCGCGCTGGGCGTGCTCAAGGCCCCGGGCGAATGCGGCGTGGACGTGGCCGTCGGGGAGGGGCAGCCGCTCGGCAACCGGCTCGACTTCGGCGGGCCCTCCTTCGGGCTGTTCGCCGCCCGCCAGGAGTATCTGCGGCGCATGCCCGGGCGGATCGCCGGAGAGACGCTGGACGTGGACGGGCGGCGCGGATTCGTGCTCACGCTGCAGACCCGCGAGCAGCACATCCGGCGTGAGAAGGCCACCTCCAACATCTGCACCGCGCAGGCGCTCAACGCGCTCGCCGGGGTCGTCTACCTGACCTGGCTGGGGCGCCGCGGGATCGTCGAGCTGGGCGAGCTGCTGCTCGCCCGCACCCACTACGCGCGCGAGACGCTGGCGGGGATCGACGGCGTGGAGAAGCTCCACCAGCAGCCCGTGATCCGCGAGTTCGCCGTGCGCCTGGACGTGGACGTGGCCGCGGTCAGGCGCCGCTGCGCCGGCGAGGGGGTCAACCCGGGCGTGGACCTGCACGCCCTCACCGGCCGCGAGTCCGACCGCGGCGGGCTGCTGGTGGCGATCACCGAGCGGCGCACGCGTGCGGACATCGACCGTCTCGCCCGCGTGCTGGAGCACGCGATCGCGGCCGAGCGTCAGGCGGCGGTCCTCGCATGAGCACGATCGACGAGAGCCACCTTCACTCCGACCCGGGGATCGAGGGCCACAGCCCGCATGGCGGCAACGGGAGCGCCCGTGCCGGCGGGCCGATGGCGTCGGGCGGGGCGAGCCCGATGCAGCGCGAGCAGGCGCGGACGATCTTCCAGAAGGGCTCGCCCGGGCGCCGCGCGTTCGTCTGCCCGCAGCCGGAAGTGCCCGAGGTCGACGCCGAGACGCTGCTGCCGGCGGGCTTTCGCCGCGCCGAGCCGCCGCGGCTGCCGGAGGTCTCAGAGCCGGAGATCGTGCGCCACTACGTGGGCATCTCCAAGCGCAACTTCGACCTCGACTCGGGCTTCTACCCGCTGGGCTCGTGCACCATGAAGCACAACCCCCGCCTGCACGAGCGCGTGGCCGCGCTGCCCGGCCACGCCCGTCTTCACCCGCTCCAGGATCCCGATCGCGCCCAGGGCGCGCTCGAGCTGATGTGGAGCCTGCAGGGCGCCCTGGCCGAGATCTCGGGCCTGGCCCACGTCTCGCTGCAGCCCTCCGCCGGCTCCCACGGAGAGCTCGCGGGCGTGCTGCTGACGCGCGCCTACCACGAGGACAGGGGCGAGAGCCGCCACAAGGTGCTGACCCCCGACACCGCCCACGGCACCAACCCCGCGACCGTCACCATGGCCGGGTTGGAGGTCGTCAAGGTGGCCACCAACGAGGACGGCGGCGTTGACGTCGATGACCTGCGCGCCAAGGCCGACGGCGACGTGGCCTGCCTGATGCTCACCAACCCCAACACGCTCGGCCTGTTCGATCCCAACATCGCCGAGATCGCCCAGATCGTGCACGGCGTGGGCGCCACCCTCTACTACGACGGCGCCAACCTCAACGCCGTGATGGGCCTCTCCCGGCCCGGGGACATGGGCTTTGACATCGTGCACTTCAACCTGCACAAGTCCTTCACCCAGCCCCACGGCGGCGGCGGCCCCGGCTCCGGCCCGATCGCCGTCTCCGACCGGATCGCGCCGTTCCTGCCGCTGCCGCTGGTCGTGCGCGGCGAGGACGGCCGGTTCGACCTCGAATACGGCCGGGGGCGGGCGGGATCGAAATCCATCGGGCGCCTGCGCGGCTTCCAGGGCAACTACGGCTGCTTCGTGCGCGCCTACGCCTACATCTGCTCGCTGGGGGGCGACGGGCTGAAGGACGCCTCCGAAACGGCCGTGCTCAACGCCAACTACCTGCTGGCGCGCCTGCGCGAGCCGTCCGTGGCGGAGTACCTGCCGCTCCCCTACGGCGAGCTGTGCATGCACGAGTTCGTGCTCTCCGGCGGGCCGATGAAGAAGGCCCTCCAGGTCAAGACGCTCGACCTGGCCAAGCGGCTGCTCGACTTCGGCTTTCATCCCCCGACCGTCTACTTTCCGCTGCTCGTGGAGGAGGCGCTGATGGTCGAGCCGACCGAGACCGAGACCAAGGAGACGCTGGACTCCTTCGCCGAGGCCATCGCCACGATCCTCCAGGAGGCCGCCGAGGATCCCGAGATCGCCAGGGGCGCGCCGTACACCACGCCCGTGCGCCGGCTGGACGAGGTCGCGGCAGCCAAGCACCCCGTCATCCGCCAGGCGCTGGGGTAGGCTCACCGCCAGTGACGATCGAGCACCGCAAACTCGGCAGCACCGGGGTCGCCGTCAGCCCCCTGTGCCTCGGCGCGATGATGTTCGGCGCCTGGGGCAACACCGATCACGAGGACTCGATTCGCATCATCCACCGCGCGCTCGATGCGGGGATCAACTTCATCGATACCGCCGACGTCTACTCGCGCGGCGAGTCCGAGGAGATCGTCGGCAAGGCGTTGCGCGGGGGACGCCGCGACTCGGTCGTGCTCGCCACCAAGGTTCACGGCACCATGGGGGATGATGGGCGGGATCCAAATCAGTTCGGCAACTCACGCCGCTGGATCGTCAAGGAGGTCGAGAACAGCCTCAGGCGCCTGAAAACGGACTGGATCGACCTCTACCAGATCCACCGCCCAGAGCTCGACACGGACATCGACGAGACGCTGGGCGCGCTCAGCGACCTGGTGCACGCCGGAAAGGTCCGCTACATCGGCAGCTCGACCTTCCCCGCCCATCAGATCGTGGAGGCGCAGTGGGTCGCGCAGAGGCGCGGGCGCGAGCGCTTCGTCTGCGAGCAGCCGCCCTACTCGATGCTCATCCGCCGGGTCGAGGCCGACGTCCTGCCCGTCTGCGAGAAGTACTCGATCGGCGTGATCCCGTGGAGCCCGCTCGCCGGCGGGTGGCTCTCGGGCAGGTACCGCAAGGGAGGCGACTCGCCCGGCGCGAGCCGGCGTGCGCAGATGCTCCCGCAGCGCTACGACATGGCGCTTCCGGCCAACCAGGCCAAGCTCGACGCTGCGGACGCTCTCGGCGCAGTCGCCGAAGAGGCGGGGATGTCGCTGATCGAGATGGCGCTCGCGTTCGTCACGAGCCATCCCGCGGTGACCGCGGCGATCATCGGCCCACGCACCATGGAGCAGCTCGAGAGCCAACTGCCGGCACTGGAGCGGACGCTGAGCGCAGAGGTGCTCGACCGGATCGACGAGGTCGTCCCGCCAGGGGCGAACGTGAACCAGAACGACACCGGCTGGGACGCGCCCTGGCTCACCGACCCGGCGCTGCGGCGGCGCTAGGCGCCCCGGCGGCAGAGCTCCGGTGCGAGTCTTCTCCGGCATCCAGCCGACCGGGCGCAAGCATCTCGGCAACTACATCGGCGCGATCGCCCAGTACGTCTCGAGCCAGGAGCGCGGCGAGGGCATCTTCTGCATCGTGGACCTGCACGCCACCACCGTCGCCTACGACCCCGCCGAGCTGCGCGAGCGCGTGTATGACACCACCGCCATCCTGCTCGCCGCCGGCCTGGACCCTCAGCGCTGCATCCTGTTTCGCCAGAGCGACGTGCCCGAGCACACCGAGCTGACGTGGCTGCTGTGCAGCGTCACCGAGCTCGGGCGCCTGCAGCGGATGCACCAGTTCCGCGACAAGTCTCTCGCCCAGCGCGAGCTGGTCTCCGCCGGCCTGCTGCTCTACCCGGTGCTGCAGGCCGCCGACGTGCTGGCCTACCGCGCCGATGAGGTCCCCGTCGGCGAGGACCAGCGCGAGCACCTGGAGCTGATGCGCGACGTGGCGCGGCGCTTCAACGCGCGCTTCGGCGACGGCGAGGAGGTGCTGGTGGTGCCCGAGCACCGCATCCCCGCGGTGGGAGCGCGGATCATGGACCTCCAGGATCCCACCAGCAAGATGTCCACCACCGGGGGAAGCGAGCAGGGCACCGTGTACGTGCTCGACGAGCCCAAGGCGATCGAGAAGAAGCTGAAGAGCGCCGTAACGGACTCCGGCAGCGAGGTCCGCAGCGACCCGGAGAAGCCGGGGGTGAGCAACCTGATCGAGATCCTGGCCGCCGTCCGCGGCCTGGAGACCACGGCGATCGAGGCGGAGTTCGCGCAGGCGCGCTACGGCGAGCTGAAGGGCGCCGTGGCCGCCGCCGTCGTCGAGTACCTGGCGCCCGTGCGCGAGCGCTACCAGGCGCTGCGCGCCGATCAGGACGCGCTCGAGTCGATCCTCGTCGACGGCGCCGCGCGCGCGCGGGCGATCGCCTCCGCCACGCTCGCCGGCGTGCGCGCGCGGATGGGCGTTGGCGGGAGCAGCCGGTGAGCGCCGCCAGCCCGTCGGGGCCGCTCGATACCGTGGGCGCATGAGCCGCGCGCCGAGACGCACCGCCCCGGTGGAGCCGTGAGCCTGGCCGCGCTGCAGCTCGACCTGGATGTCTTCAGCGGGCCGTTCGACCTGCTGCTCACGCTGGTGCTGCGCGAAGAGGTCGATCTGCTGGAGCTGCAGCTGGCCGAAGTGGTGCTCGCATACCTCGACCATCTCGAGCAGCGCGGCGAGCTGGACCTCGAGACGGCCACCGAGTTCATCGTGCTGATCGCCGCGCTGCTGGAGCTGAAGTCGCGTCTGATGCTCAGCGGCGAAGAGGAGCAGCTGCTCGACATCGAGCCCGAGCAGGCCGCCGAGGAGCTGCTCGCGCGGATGCTCGACGGGCGCCGCTACCGGGCCGCCGCCGCCCATCTCGGGGAGCTGCTGGCGGGCGAGCACGGCGTCCGCTTTCGCGCCGCCCCGCTTCCCGCACACCTGCGGCGCACCGTGCTTGAGCCCGCCGAGGGCTCCCAGAGCCCGGAGCTGCTGGGCGAGGCGATCGGACGGCTGCTGAGCGTGCCGCCGTCCATCAACCTGCGCCACATCGCCACGCCCAGGGTGTCCGTGGCCGAGCGGCTGGAGCACCTGCGCGGCCTGCTGGCGCGCGGCAGCTTCAGCTTCGATGAGGCCGTGCGCGGCGCCGACCGCATGACCGTGGCCGTCACGCTGTTCGCGCTGCTCGAGCTGTACAAACGCGGCGAGGCCGGCTGGGAGCAGCGGGAGAGCTTCGGCGAGATCGCCGTCAGCAGCCTCGCCCGCCGCGCGCCCGCGCAGCCGCTCGCGCTGGCCGCGGGAGGCTCCGGAGGATCGGTGGGGTGAGCGCTCCCGCCGAAGACCAGGAGCCGGCCGGCGAGCAGGAGCTGCCGTCGCTGGCGCGCACCGTCGAGGCGCTGCTGTTCCTCTCCAGCGACCCGCTCAGCCCGGCCGAGCTGGCCGACGCCACCCAGGCCGGCGAGGGCGCCGTGCTCGCCGCGCTGGCCGTGCTGGGCGAGGAGTACGCCCCCGGACGGCGCGGCGTGCGGCTGCGCGAGCTGGGCGGCGGCTGGACGCTGGCCAGCGACCCCTCCAGCGAGGACGCGGCCAGGCGGCTGCTCAGCCGTCCGCGGAGCGCCACACTGACCCCCGCCCAGGCCGAGACGCTTGCCATCGTCGCCTACCTGCAGCCGATCTCCCGCCCGGAGATCACCCGCATACGTGGCGTCAGCGCCGACTCCGCGAGCGCCACGCTGCTGGAGCGCGGCCTGATCGAAGAGGCGGGCAGCTCCCAGTTCGGGGCGGTCCTGTACCGCACCACCACCCAGTTCCTGAAGCTGTTCGGGCTGCGCAGCCTCCAGGAGCTGCCCGACATCGTCCGCTGGGACCCAACGCCCGAGGAGCAGGCCGAGCTGCGCGAGCGCCTGCTGCGCGCCGGCGAGGCGCGGGCGGGCGGCGGCTCGGCCGAAAGCTAGGCCGCGCGCGCGGCCAGCTGGCCGCAGGCGGCCGCGATGTCGCGCCCGCGCGTGAGCCGCACCGTGGCGGGCACACCGCGCGCTTCCAGCGCAGCGCGAAACGCAGCGATCGCCTCGCGTCCGGACCCCGTGAAGGACGAGTCGGTCGGGTTGAACGGGATCAGGTTGACCTTGAAGATCGGCTGCCCTCCGTGCGAGCGATCGCCCGCGCCCGATCCGTTGAGCACGCGCGCCAGCTCCAGCGCCTGCTCGTAGCGGTCGTTCACGCCCGCCAGCATCACGTACTCGACGAACACCCGCCGGCGCCTGCGCGCGTAGAACGCGCGGCACGCCTCGATCACGTCCGCCAGCGGGTAGCGGTCGTTGACCGGCATCAGCTGCGAGCGCAGCCCTTCCTCCGCCGCGTGCAGCGACAGCGCCAGGCGCACGGGCATGTCGCACTCGGTGAGCCGTTCGATCCCCGGTATCCAGCCGACCGTGGAGATCGTGGTGCGCCGGTGTGTGATGCCGATCTCCGGCAGGCGCTCGCAGGCCCCGAGCACGGCGTCGAGGTTCAGCATCGGCTCGCCCATGCCCATGAACACGCAATGGTCGATCGCTTCGATGCGGCGGAAGTGCAGCGCCTGCTCGACGATCTCCGAGGCGCTCAGGTTGCGCGCGAAGCGCATCGCGCCGGTCGCGCAGAAGCTGCAGGTCAGCGGGCAGCCCGACTGCGAGGAGACGCAGATCGAGCGGCGTCCGTCGCGGAAGCGCATCAGCACCGCCTCCAGCGCCCGCCCGTCGGCCGTGGCGAACAGCGCCTTCAGCGTGCCGTCGCTGGAAGTCGCCTGCTCGGAGACGCTGAGGCAGGAGAACGGCAGATCGCGCGCCAGCGCGTGGCGCAGCGCCGCGGGGATGTCGGTCATCTCTTCATAGGCGCGCGCGCCCCGCGCCGCCCAGGAGAACACCTGGCGGGCGCGGAAGCGTGGCTCGCCGAGGTCGGCGAGCGTCTGGTCGAGCATCTGGAGATCCATGTTCTTCTCAGTCCGCCGCTGCGGCTGTGCGCCTCCTATGGTTGCAGCAGATGAGCCCCGCCACCGAGCAGCGACCGTGCGACTAGGCAAGTACCTCGCCCACGCAGGGGTCGCCTCCAGGCGCTCTGCCGAGGAGCTGATCGCCGCCGGGCGGGTCACCGTGGCGGGGGAGATCGTCACCGACCCCGCACGCGACGTCGGCGAGGACAGCGCCGTCGCCCTCGACGGACGCACGCTCGCTGGAGCCGAGCCGCGCGTGCTCTACGCGATGAACAAGCCCGTCGGGGTGCTCTCCACCGCCCGCGACACCCATGGCCGCCCGACCGTGCTCGACCTGCTGCCCGCGGACGGGCTGCGCCTCTATCCGATCGGGCGCCTGGACGCGGACAGCAGCGGCCTGATCCTGCTCAGCAACGACGGTGAGCTGGCCAACCGGCTCACGCACCCGTGCTTTGAGGTGCCCAAGACCTACCGCGCGCGGGTCGGCGGGGGACGCGTCGCCCGCGCCGCGCTCGACGCGCTGCGCGCCGGCGTGGAGCTCGAGGACGGGCCCACCGCGCCGGCCCGCGTGCGACGCGTGGAGGAAGGCCTGATCGAGCTGACCATCCACGAAGGGCGCAATCGCCAGGTGCGGCGCATGTGTGAGGCCGTCGGGCATCCGGTGCTGGAGCTGGTGCGCACGCGCTTCGGTCCGCTCTCGCTCGGGAGCCTGCAGCCCGGCGAGCACCGGCGCCTGCGCGAGGCCGAGGTGGAGCGCCTGCGCGCGCTCTCCCTCTGACACAATCGCGCCCCATGCGACTGTTCGCCCTGCGGGGTGCCACCAGTGTCGAGCGCAACGACGCGCAGCAGATCCTGGACGCGACCACCGAGCTGATGCAGGCGATCACCGTCGGCAACGGGCTGAGCACCGAGCGCGTCGTCAGCTGCATCTTCACCGTCACAGACGACCTCAACGCCGAGTTCCCCGCGGTCGCCGCACGCGCAGTCGGCTTCGAGCACGTGCCGCTGCTGTGCGCCCGCGAGATCCCTGTCCCGGGGTCCATGCCGCACGTCATCAGGGTGCTGCTGCACTACTACGCCGAGGAGGGCCACGAGCCCGTGCACGTCTATCTCGGCGAGGCGCGCGGGCTGCGCACCGACCTACGCGCCGCCCAGTAGCCGCACGCGCCGCGACGGCGCCCGGCATCGGCGCTCGGCGAGCGGCACAATGTGGCGCGTGGCGATCGAGTTCTCAGAGCGCATCCGGCGCATCCCCTCATATCCGGCCGCGGGCGGCTACGCGCTACAGGCGCCGCTCGTGCGCCTGGCCAGCAACGAGTCGCCGTTCCCGCCGCTGGCCGAGGTGCGCGCCGCGATCGAGCGGGCGCTGTCCACCCTCAACCGCTACCCCGACCCCTCCAACTCGCTGCTGCGCCGCCGCCTGAGCGAGCGCTACGGGGTGCCGAGCGCCCGGATCGCGATCGGCAACGGCTCCTGCGACATCCTGCTGGCCGCCGGTGAGGCGTTGCTGGACCCGGGAGCCGAGGTCCTCTACGCGTGGCCGTCCTTCTCCGTCTACCCGCATCTCGCCGCCGCCTCCGGCGCACGCGCCGTGACCGTGGCGCTCGATGACGCCGAGCGCCACGACCTCGAGGCGATGCTGCGCGAGATCACAGTCGCCACCAGGCTCGTGCTGGTGTGCAACCCCAACAACCCCACCAGCACCGCCATCCCGCTGGCGGACATCGCCGGCTTCCTCGCGGAGGTGCCCGCACACGTGTGCGTGATCCTCGATGAGGCCTACTGCGAGTTCAACCTGCTGGAGGACCCGGACGCCTCCATCGAGCTGCTCGACGCGCACCCGAACCTGGCGCTGCTGCGCACCTTCTCCAAGGTCCACGGCCTGTGCGGGCTGCGCGTCGGCTTCGCGCTGTGCGGTTCGCAGGAGCTGCCGCGCGCCCTGGACCAGGTGCGCCAGCCGTTCTTCTGCAACGCCCTCGCCCAGGCCGCCGCGCTCGAGTCCCTCTCCCACCAGGACGAGGTCATCGAGCGGGTCACGCGGACCGTCGCCGAGCGGATCTCCGTCGAGGAGCGCCTCCACGCGCTCGGCATCCACGCCGCCGAGTCGCAGGCGAACTTCTGCTGGCTGGCGCTCGGCTCCGAGCGCGACGAGGCCGAGATCGTGCGCGGCCTGCACGAGCGGGGCGTGCTCGTGCGCGCCGGTGCAGCCCTCGGCAGCGCCACGCCCGCGCTGCGCGTCACCTACGGGCTGCCCGAGGAGAACAGGCGCTTCATCGACGCGCTCGCCGAGGTGCTCGCGCTCGCCCCGAGCTCCCGCTGAGCGAGGCCACGCGGCGGGACCAACTTCACCGAGCCCGATCCGGGCTCGACCTGCAGTTGTCTCCCAATCCTTTACCGCAGCTCGATTGTCTGCTACAAAGGGCTTCGGATGATCATCAGCGCAACGGCATCACTTCGCACTCACCTCACGCCCGTCGCCTGGTCGTCCTGCTACGCCTGGCGATTTAGCTAGGCGCTTCGGCCTCCACCCGTTCGTGAGCGGGTGCCGGCGGCCGCATCGGGTCCCCGCCGCGCGGAGACCAAGCGCCACCCACGCGGGCGCCCTGCCCGCTCTCCTCACGAGCAGCCGCTGGCGGACAGCCAGCACCTAACATGCCCAGGCGTCAGTGAAAGGATGAGTCAATGATGATCGTCATGAGAGAGACCGCAACACCGGAGGAGGTGGATGCGGTGATGGCCAAGATCGAGCGTGCCGGTGCGCACGCACACCGCAGCGCGGGCGCGCGCGTCACCGTGATCGGCGCGATCGGCGACGTCGAGCAGGACGCGAACGTCGCCGGCCTCGGCCTGGAGGGCCAGCCGGGGGTGGACCGGGTGGTGCCGATCCTCAAGCCCTACAAGCTCGCCTCCGCGCAGATCACCCACGGCGAGCGCACCGTGATCGACATCGAAGGGCGCAAGATCGGGGGCGATAGCTTCGCGCTGATCGCCGGGCCGTGCACCGTGGAGTCGCGCGATCAGACGCTGCAGACCGCCGCTGTGGTGCGCGACGCAGGCGCCACGCTGCTGCGCGGCGGCGCCTACAAGCCGCGCACCTCCCCCTACGCCTTCCAGGGCCTGGGGCAGGAGGGGCTGCGGCTGCTGGCCGAGGCCAAGGCCGAGACGGGCCTGCCGATCGTCACCGAGCTGATGGACATGCGCGACATGGACGCCGTGCTGGAGGTCGCCGACGTGGTGCAGATCGGCGCGCGCAACATGCAGAACTACCCGCTGCTGGCCGAGATCGGGCGCTCCGGGCGCCCCGCGCTGCTCAAGCGCGGGCTGTCCTCCACGCTCGATGAGCTGCTGATGGCCGCCGAGTACATCCTCAAGGAAGGCAACCCCAACGTGATGCTGTGCGAGCGCGGCATCCGCACATTCGAGACCGCCTACCGCTTCACGCTCGACCTGATGGCCGTGCCCGTGCTCAAGGAGCTCTCGCACCTGCCCGTGATCGTCGATCCGAGCCACGCCGCCGGGCGGCGCGACCTGGTGCTGCCGCTGTCGCTGGCCGCTGCCGCCGTCGGCGCCGACGGGATCATCGTCGAGGTGCACCCCAACCCCGACGAGGCCATCTGCGACGGACCCCAGGCCCTGAGGGCCGAGGACTTCGCCGACTACGCCCGCGCCGTGGAGCAGGCCGCCGCGCTGGCGGGCAAGGCGCTGAGCGCCGTGTGATGCGCCTGGCGCCGGGGCCGGCCACTTGAGGGTCGCCGTCCTCGGCGTCGGGCTGATCGGCGGCTCGATCGGCCTGGCGGCGCGAACGCGCGCCGACGCGCAGGTGTGTGGGTATGACCCCGACGAGCGGGTGCTCGCCAAGGCCCTGGAGCTGGGCGCCATCGACATCGCCGCCGAAGACATCGGTTCCGCCGTCGCCGACGCCGACGTCGTGTTCGTGGCCGCTCCCGTGGGGGCGCTGGCCGAGACCGTGCGCCTGGCGCTCGCCGCCGCCGGCCCCGACTGCGTGGTCAGCGACGTCGGCTCCACCAAGCGGCTGCTCGCCGACGCCGGCTCCGACGAGCGGTTCGTGGGCGGGCACCCGCTGGCGGGCGCCGAGACCGCCGGCGTGGAGCACGCGCGCGAGGACCTCTTCGACGGCGCCAGCTGGTATCTGACCCCCGCGCAGGGAAGCACCGCGGGGGTGCTGTATGAGCGCCTGCACCGGCTACTGGTCAGCTTCGGCGCTCGTCCCAGCGCCATCGACGCCGATACCCACGACCGCCTGATGGCCTGCGTCTCGCACCTGCCGCACGTGCTCGCCAACCTGCTCGTCACGCAGGCCGCCGGCCTGCTGGGCGAGGAATCCGAGCGCCTGCCCGCCGTCGGGCCGAGCTTCCGCGACGCCACCCGCGTGGCCGGCGCCAACAGCGCCATCTGGACCGACATCTACATGTCCAACCGCCACGCCCTGATCGCCGGCATCGACGAGCTGGCAGCACGCATGCAGGTCCTCCGCGGCTGGCTCTCGGCCGGGCAGGCCCCCGCGGTGAGCGCCTGGAACGAGCAGGCCCGCGCCGACCGCGAGGCGCTGCTCGGCTCCGGCCTGCTCGGCGGACCCGTGCACGAGCTGCGCGCCTCCGTGCCCAACCGCCCGGGCGTGATCGCCGAGATCGCACTGGCGCTCGGTCGCGCCGGCGTCAACATCGCCGACATGGCGCTGTCGCCCTCCGAGGACAACCGCCAGGGCGTCGTGGCGCTATGGATCCGGGGCGAGGAGCAGCAGGGGCGCGCGCGCGAGCTGATCGCCGACCTCGGGTTCCCCGTCGTGCGAGCATGACGCGCACGAGATCTCGTGCGAGCATCAGGGGGACGCGATGAACATGCGCTTTGAGCCTGCGGGCGGACTTTCCGGCGAGCTGCGCGCACCGCCCGACAAGTCGATCTCACATCGCGCCGCGCTGCTCGGCGCGATGGCCACCGAGCCGGTCCGGATCGAGCGCTACCTGCATGCCGCTGACACCACCTCCACGCTGCAGGCCGTGCAGGCGCTCGGGGCGCTCGTGGAGGTCAACGGCGAGGAGGTCGTCGTGCGCGGCACCGGCCTGCGCGAGGCGCGCGAGCCCGACGGCCCGATCGACGTCGGCAACGCCGGCACGCTGATGCGGCTGCTGCCCGGCTGGCTGGCCGCGCAGGAGGGCCGCTCCTTCACGCTTGACGGCGACGAGTCCATCCGCCGCCGCCCCGTCGACCGGATCGCCACGCCCCTGCGCCAGATGGGCGCCGAGCTGCAGGCGCGCGAGGGCCGCTTCCCGCCGCTGCAGGTGCACGGCGCACGCCTGCGCGCCATCTCCTATGAGCTGGAGGTGGCGAGCGCCCAGGTCAAGTCGTGCGTGCTGTTCGCCGGGCTGGCAGCCGACGGCGCCACCACCGTCGGCGAGCCCGCGCGCAGCCGCGACCACACCGAGCGGATGCTGCTGCGCGCCGGCGTGGCCATCCACCGCAACGGCCGCCACGTGACGGTGGTCAACGCCGACGAGCTGCTGCTCGAGCCCGTGAGGATCCCCGGCGACCCCAGCTCCGCCGCCTTCCTGATCGCCGCCGGCGTGCTCGTGCCCGGCTCGCGGCTGCTGATCCGCGACGTGGGCGTCAACTGGACCCGCACCGGCTTCCTGCGCATCCTGCGCCGCATGCAGGGGATCGTGCTGGGCGACCTCGAGGACGAGACCGGCGAGCTGCAGGCCGAGGAGCCCGTCAGCGACCTCGACGTCGCCCACGGCGCGCTGGAGGGCACCGTCGTGGAGGCCGAGGAGGTTCCGCTGGCGATCGACGAGCTGCCGCTGGTGGCGCTGCTCGGCTGCTTCGCCGAGGGCGAGACCGTGGTGCACGGCGCCCAGGAGCTGCGCGTCAAGGAGTCCGACCGCATCGCCGGGGTCGTGGAGGGGCTGCAGGGGCTCGGCGGCGAGATCGAGGCCACCGCCGATGGCTTCGCCGTTCGCGGCAGCGGCGGCCTGCGCGGCGGCACCATCGACGCCCGCGGCGACCATCGGCTGGCAATGCTCGGCGCCGTCGCCGGGCTGGCCTCGCGCGAGGGCGTGGAGGTCGTGGGGATGGAGGCCGCAGCCGTGTCCTATCCGGGGTTCATCGAGGACGTGGCGCGGCTTTGCTCGTAGCGATCGACGGTCCCGCCGGCGCGGGCAAGTCCACCGTCGCACGCGAGCTGGCGCGCCGGCTCGGCTTCACCTACATGGACAGCGGCGCCATGTACCGCTGCGTCGCGCTGCTCTCGCTGGCCGCACCCGGCCGCGAGCCGGGCGAATTGGCCGGCGCGGCCGCGATCGAGCTGGGCGGCAGCGGAGCCGCAGGCGACGGCGTGACAGGCGGCGGGATGGCAGGCGGCGGGATGGTGCGGCTGGACGGGCGCGACGTGAGCGAGGCGATCCGCGCGCCCGAGGTCTCCGAGGCCGCCTCCGTGGTGGCCGCCAACCCGGCCGTGCGAGATGCGCTCGTGGCCAAGCAGCGCGAGCTGATCGCCCACGGCGATTGGGTGGCCGAGGGCCGCGACATCGGCACCGTCGTCGCGCCCGATGCCGAGCTGAAGGTCTTCCTGACCGCCGACTCCACCGAGCGCGCGCGCCGGCGCGCCGCCGAGCTGGGCGCAGACGTCCAGACGGTGCTCGCCGAGCAGGCCATGCGCGACGAGCGCGACAGCGCGCGCGCCCACAGCCCGCTGCGGCCCGCTCGCGGGGCCGTGACGCTCGACACGACCGGCATGGGCGTCGAGCAGGTGGTGGAGCGCATCGCCGCGCTCGCCCGCGCCGCCGCCGCCGCCGCCGGCTGAGCCGGGAGGAGCCCGCTCCCCAGTCATACTGGCCTGATGAAGGTCGCCATCGTCGGCTATCCAAACGTGGGCAAGTCCTCGCTGATCAACCGCCTCACGGGCACGCGGGAGGCGGTCGTGCACGAGCGCCCGGGGATCACCCGCGACCGCAAGGAGCTCGACTGCGAGTGGAACGGGCGCCTGTTCACGCTGATCGACACGGGCGGCGTGGACTTCGAGGACGAGGACCCGCTCGCGGGCTCGATCCGCGACCAGGCCCGCGCCGGGCTGGCCGATGCCCAGGTGGCGGTGCTCGTCGTCGACGCGCGCGCCGGGGTGCGCCCCGGCGATCAGGAGATGGCCGACCTGCTGCGCCGCTCGCCGCTGCCCACGATCGTCGCCGCCAACAAGTGCGACGGCGTCGGCGAGCTGTCGCTGGCTGCGGACTTCCATCGCCTCGGCCTGGGCGAGCCGCTGCCCGTCTCCGCCGCCCAGGGCCTCGGCTCGGGCGACCTGCTGGACCGGATCGTCGAGCTGCTGCCCGAGGGCGACCGCGAGCCCGACGAGGACACCGTCCGCCTGGCCGTGATCGGCCGGCCCAACGTCGGCAAGTCCTCGCTCGTGAACCGTTTTCTCGGCGAGGAGCGCGTGATCGTCTCAGAGCTCGCCGGCACCACCCGCGACGCGATTGACATGCCGCTGATGGTCGGCGAGCGCAAGCTGATCCTCGTGGACACCGCCGGCATGCGCCGGCAGTCCAAGGTGGCCGACTCCGTCGAGTACTACACCGCCCTGCGCTCCCAGCGTGCCGCAGAACGCGCCGACGTGGCGCTCGTCGTCTGCGACGCCGCCGACGGCGTCACCGCCCAGGACCTGCGCATCGCCGAGCTGGCGATGAAGGCCAGCTGCGCCACTGCGATCGTGCTGAACAAGTGGGACATGCAGGAGCACCCCGACAGCGACACCGGGGGGCGGCTCGATCTCGACCACGAGCGCGCGCGTGTGGCCGAGAAGCTGCGCCTGCGCCCCCGCGTGCTGACCGCCAGCGCCAAGACCGGCCGGCACGTGGCGCGTCTGCTGACCGAGGCGATCGCGCTCGGCGACCGCATGGCCGGGCGCATTCCCACGCCCGAGCTGAACCGCTTCCTGTCCGAGGCAGTGCAGGCGCGCCAGCCGCCCGTGGGCTCGCGCCGCGGCGCCAGCGGGCACCGCCTGAAGCTGATCTACATGGCCCAGATCGGCGAGCGCCCGCCGCGCTTCGCCATCCAGGTCAACTCGCGCACGCGCGTCACGCGCGACTACGCCTACTTCCTGGAGAACCGCCTGCGCGCCCGCTACGCGCTGGACGGCGTTCCGCTGATCATCGACTTCGTCGAGCGCGGGCAGCGCGGCGGCGCCCGAGCCGCATAGACTTCTGCGACTTTTTCCAACCCCCGCCCGCAATCGACCCGTCCCGTCCGCCCATGAAACCTGGAGCTGATCCCGCAAGTCATGACTGAGCTAACCGAACACGAGTTCCTGTTCACCTCCGAGTCGGTCACGGAGGGACACCCCGACAAGATCGCCGACCAGATCTCCGACGGCGTCCTCGACGCGGTCCTCACGGACGACCCCTACGGCCGCGTGGCCTGCGAGACGCTGGTCAACACCGGCCTGGTCGTCGTGTCCGGAGAGATCTCCACCGACACCTACGTGGACATCCAGGAAATCGCGCGCGAGACCGTGCGCAAGATCGGCTACGACAACGCCGCCTACGGCTTCGACTGCGACACCTGCGCCGTCATCAACGCGATCGACAAGCAGTCTCCAGACATCGCCCAGGGGGTGGACGCGGCCTATGAGACCCGCCACGATCCCTCCGACGAGGATGAGCTGGACGTCGCCGGCGCGGGCGACCAGGGGATGATGTTCGGCTACGCGTCCAACGAGACCGACGAGCTGATGCCGCTGCCGATATCGCTCGCGCACAAGCTCGCCAAGCGCCTCTCGGAGG
>Ga0075520_1000253_pt1 | contig 22336 bp, 20 predicted proteins | sample NGEPerB_FD_75100 | JGI IMG/M metagenome (GOLD analysis project Ga0075520, IMG submission 75100) | Arctic peat soil microbial communities from the Barrow Environmental Observatory site, Barrow, Alaska, USA - NGEE PermafrostAB12-B | ecosystem: Environmental > Terrestrial > Soil > Wetlands > Peat ... | reverse complement strand
TGAGCATGCCTTCAACATGGCGCGCCATGGTGTCGAGCGAGCGCTCGACGTATGCCTTGGGATCGCTCTTGCGCAGCGCCATCGCTTCTTCCAGCGGCATGCCGCTGGGCACATAGCCGTTCAGCGGGTCGTGTGCCGAGGTCTGATCGGTGAGAATGTCGGGCACCACGCCGCGCTCGGCCAGCTCGGGAATAATGTCGCCGCAATTGCCCACCAGCCCGACGGAGATGTTCTCCTTCTTGCGCACCGCGTTCTTCAGGATGCGCAGCGCTTCGTCAAGCGAGTTCACCATGAAATCGCAATAGCCGGTGCGCAGGCGTTTCTTGATGCGCTCGGGATCAACCTCGATGCCGAGGTAGCAGGCGCCGGTCATGGTCGCGGCCAGCGGCTGCGCGCCGCTCATGCCGCCCATGCCGCCAGAGACGATCAGCTTGCCTTGGAGATCGCCACCCAGATGCTTCTCGCCTGCCGCGGAGAACGTTTCGAACGTGCCCTGAATGATTCCTTGCGTGCCGATGTAGATCCACGAGCCGGCGGTCATCTGCCCGTACATGATGAGGCCCAGCTTTTCCAGCTCGTTAAATTTCTCCCAGTTCGACCAGTGGCCCACCAGGTTCGAGTTGCAGATAAGCACGCGCGGCGCGTACTCGTGCGTCTGAAAGACCCCGACCGGCTTGCCCGACTGCACCAGCAGCGTCTCGTCGTTTTCCAGCGCCTTCAGCGACTTGACGATGGCGTGGTAGCACTCCCAATTGCGCGCGGCGCGGCCGGTTCCGCCATACACCACGAGGTCCTGCGGGCGCTCGGCGACGTCGGGGTCGAGATTGTTCATCAGCATGCGCATGGCGGCTTCCTGGCCCCAGCCCTTGCAGGAGAGCTGATTGCCCCGCGGCGCTTTCACTGGGACATACGTAGGACTAGATATATCGGTGGCGACTGGCATAACAGCACGATGGTAGCAGTAGCCAGTTGCCGGTTGCCAGTAGTCAGTTGTCCCATTCTGTCGAAATGACTCGACCCGCGGTCCAACCACCGGGGTTTAGCTTCAGACCGGCAGCAATGGCCATCCATCGGATTGGCCGCAGCATGTCGAATTCACCAACTATTCACGCTCTGTTCATCGTTCTCTGATGTAGACGAGTGGCCGTGCAGGTAAGCTATCTTCAATTGCAAACCTGATCGGAGAGTGGGGAGATGGCCAAACAGCCGCTCCCCGATTTTTATTGCAGTGGCCAGTTCTCAGTACCCAATTCCCATTTGCCAGTGGTCAGTTGTCGGCTGCCCGTTCCAGCATTCTGGTAACTGGCAACTGGCTACTCCCTTATAATCTCCCCACATGTCTGAGTCCTTACCGCCGCCTTCGACTCCCCCGAATGAAGTATTAGCACGCGAAATGCGCGACCGGGCGCGCGGGATGTTCGAGCACGCTCTGTCGGAGTGCAGTATTCCGCGGGCCTTTTCCAAACAGGTGCTCTACGATCGCGGCGAGCTAAGCCTGGGGAACGATGTCTATGCGCTGGGAGCTTTCTTGCGGACGCTGGTGGTTTCCATCGGCAAAGCGGGACACACCATGACGGAGGCGCTCGCCAGCACCGTCGGAAACAGGTTCACGGGAATCATTGCTTGTCCTAACGCGCCGCCGGCACAACTGTTTGGCTTTCGCTATTTCCTGGGCGGACATCCCCTCCCCAATGAGGAGTCGCTGCGCGGCGGCGATGCCATCTTGAAGCTGCTTGGCGCCCCGTCACCGCAAACGCTGGTCATCTATCTGATCAGCGGAGGAGCTTCGGCGATCGCCGAGAAGCCCATCAGCGCGAGCATTTCGCTCGCCGACGTGGTGCAGACTTATAAGGCGCTCGTGCTCTCGGGAGCGCCCATCGCCGAAATCAACGCCATTCGCAAACATCTCTCGGCCTTGAAGGGCGGAAGGCTGGCGCGCGCGGCCGCGCCTTCCTACCAGATATCGGTCCTAGTCTCCGATGTGCCGGAAGGGGCCCTCGATGCGCTGGCCTCGGGTCCCACAATGCCAGACACAACCACGGTCGCCGACTGTTACGCGATCGTGAAGCGTTACAAGCTACTGAAGAACTTTCCCGCTAGCGTGCGCGCGTTGTTCGAACGCGAGCAGTTGCAGGAGACGCCCAAGCAAAACGATCCGGTGTTTGAACGTTCCTGCTACACCACGGTGCTTTCGAACGCCACTGCGGTCAACGCTGCGGTCGAACGCGCGGTGTCGGGCGGCTTCGCCGTCGAGGTGGACAACGGCTGCGACGATTGGGACTACCAACGCGCCGCCGATCACCTGCTGGCGCGGCTGCGCGAATTACGCCGAGGCGTATCGCGCGCCTGCCTTATCTCGGGTGGCGAGGTCACGGTGAAGGTGGGAGCCAACGCAGGCATTGGCGGACGAAACCAGCAGTTTGCGCTTTATTGCGCGCAGAAAATTGCGGGCGAGAACATCACCGCGCTGAGCGCCGGAACCGACGGCATCGATGGCAATAGCGATGCGGCCGGCGCGGTGGTGGATGGAACCACGGTCGAACGGGCCCGGATGCGCGGATTGGACCTCGCCGCGGCTTTGATGCAGTTCAACGCCTACCCTTTGTTTGACGCCATCGGGGATGGCATCATGACCGGACCGACCGGCAACAATGTGAGGGACCTTCGAATTTTGATGGCGTATTGAGGCGAGGCGTTCTAAACCTGCATCCCTGAACCTGATTATTCATGAGCACACGTGATTTCTTGGATTGTCGTCCTGAGCGACGAGCGCAGCGAGGAGTCGAAGGAACCCTATGATCGCCGCAATCCCAGACTTGTTGTTGTGACGGGCGGCCACACTGTGATTTCTAGGCAGGTATAGGGGTCCTTCGACTCCGCGTCCGCCCGACCCGCAAAAAAAGCGGGTCAAGCGGGCGCTGCGCTCAGGATGATACCCCAATATTCCTGATGAAGGTCGGCTCTATCCGGACGCCACCAACTCAGAAGCCGACCTAGCGTACCGGTTGCGCGTGGCGCTCCAGCGATTCCATGGTTGTCAGGATGGTATCGGTCACCAGGTCGATCCCTGGGTCCGAGCTCAACATCATGTGGTAAAGGCGACGGCAGGGCCACTCGGCATTGAAGTATTTCCGAATGAAGGCGGCGCGTTCGCGATCGATGGTGTCCACCATCTCCTCGGCGTATTTCTCGTCCATCTTGAACTTGACCATGCGGCGGATTTTTTCCTCGCGCGAGCCATACACGAACACGCGAAATGTGTCCGGCCGGTTTCTGAGGATGTAGGGCCCCCCGCGGCCCACGATCACGCAGTTTCCTTCTTCGCCCTTCTTCTCAATGAGGGTGGTAGCCAGTTCCACTATCTCGTCGGCGCCGAACAGTTTGTCATCCGAAATCGGCAGCGACCGCTCGTAACTGCCGCGCCAAAATACCTTGGCCAGGCGATGCATGAGCGGGTCACATTTCTCTTCACGGCGCGCCACCGCTTTTTCGTCGACCGAGGCGAGCTTGGCGATCTCGCAAGTGAGTTGCTGATCCAGAAGCTGCCATCCCTTGCGCCGCGCCAATTGCGCGGCCACCAGGCTGCCACCGGCGCCATACTCGCGTTCGACAGTAATCACCCTGAACATCGGCTGCCACCCCACTAGCCCGAATCATAGCGCAAGCTGTGCCGCCCGAACCATAGCAGAAAGGGACTGCCAAGGCGGAGGTTGCCGCCAAACCCCTTGCAGTCATCGGTGCCGATAATTGTTAAGTCTTGTAATGCATAGAGAGACGGTTGCGCCCGTAGGGTTAGTAACGACATCAAAACGATTGGGCAAGAGGAGGCCAAGAGTATGCGAAGACTAGTGCTGTTTAGCCTGCTGCTGACGATGAGCACGGCAGCGGTAGCTCAGACATCTCCCGCGACGGCGGCGACTCCGCCAGCTTCAACCTCGGCAGTTCTGATGTCGAGCAATGGGCCGGTGGTGGCCGATTACGGCAAACAACCACAGTCGAGCGACCCGGCGGAAAACAACATCGCCAAGGAAGTTCGCCATGAGTTGCTGATGCTGCCCTACTACTCTCTGTTCGACGATCTGGAGTACACAGTGCAGGGACGCACCGTGACCCTGAGCGGCAGTCTTACCAGCGAGCATGGCGTAACCAAGGCAGATGCCGAAAATGCGGTGAAGCGCATCGAAGGCGTAGACAAGGTCATTAACAACATAAAGATCTTGCCAGCGTCGCCGATGGACGAGCGGGCGCGGATCAAGGTTTATCGATCTCTGGAAAACACGGGATCGCTGTCCCGGTATTTCTGGGAGGCTGCGCCCAGTATCCACATTATTGTCGACAATCAGCGGGTCACGTTGAAGGGTTTCGTGAACAGCGAGATGGACAAGAACCTGGCTACCATGGCCGCCAATCAGGTGCCCGGTATTTTTCAGGTGACCAATGAATTGCGTGTTGTGAAGTAAGGTATTCGGCCTGCCGATTGGTGGGAGCCCCCGCATTTATGGGGGAGGGGGGGCTTCCACCAAAAGCATTTCCCAGACTCTTTCCGCAGCCTGTTAAGGAATGCCTCACCCGTTGCCAATACAGGTGAAGCTGCACTACGGACGTCGATAACGTGCTGGACAAGGTATGCTTTCAATATGGATCGCGTACCGTCAGCGGCGGCGGAAAGTTTTTCGTTTGATGTAGTAGTGATTGGCGCCGGCCCGACCGGCCTCGCCTGTAGCATTGACGCCAAGCGCGCCGGCTTCACTGTAGTTAACATTGACAAGGGCTGCCTGGTCAACTCGCTGTACAACTATCCCAGCAACATGACGTTCTTCACCACGCCTGAACTGCTGGAAATCGGCGACCTTCCTTTCTCCAGCCCCAACCAAAAGCCCACCCGCCAGGAAGCGCTGGAGTACTACCGCAAAGCGGCCGAGCATTACCAACTCGATGTGCGGCAGTACGAACCGGTATCGAAGATCGAAGGCAGCGACAATCATTTCGTCGTGCACACCACCAACCTGCACGGCCACTCGTGCGAATACCACGCCCGCAAGCTGGTCCTGGCGACCGGCTATTATGATCGGCCGAATTACATGAACGTTCCGGGCGAAGATTTGCCCAAGGTCATGCATTACTACCGCGAGCCGCATCCCTTTTTTGGACTTAACGTGCTGATCGTCGGCGGAAAGAATTCGGCGGCGATTGCCGCGCTGGAGTTATGGCGTCACGGTGCGCGAGTCACGCTGGTGCATCGCGGGCCGGGCATAAGCAATTCGGTGAAGTACTGGATCAAGCCCGACATCGAGAACCGCATCAAGGCGGGACAAGTGAATGCCTACTTCAATACCTGCGTGCGGGAAATCACTTTGGACGGTGTGGTGCTCGAGGCACCGCAAGGTGAAGTGATGCTGGAGAATGATTACGTTTTTGCGCTGACCGGCTATCATCCGGATTTCGAATTTCTCTGCGCGCTCGGCGTCAAGTTGAGCGGCGAAGCTGACAAGCGGCCAGTCGTCAATCCTCAGACCCTGGAAAGCAATGTGCCGGGAATTTATCTGGCGGGCGTAATTGTCGCCGGCATGCGCACCAGTGAGATCTTCATCGAGAACGGGCGCTTCCACGGACAACTCATCGCGGCGGACTTGAAGCAGAAGCTGAAGACGGAAGCCGTGTCGGCGTAAAAGCCGGATGCGGCGAGATCAATCTACCCCAGAGTAATCGTTCCCCCGCCTATTTGTTCGTTGATCAGGCGCGCGACTAGCGCCTTCAAGCCCTCTCCGGTTTTGCTGAGCACGAAGTCCTTCTTCTCCTCAGACCAGTCGAGCTTGAAGCTGGTGGACAGCGCCGATATCCAGATTTGCCGTACCGGTGAGTTCGGCGAGATAACGAACCTTCCGGGAGGCTCTTCGAAGCTGATGTGCAGCGCCCCGGAATTTTCTTCGACCTCGAAGTCGGCGTCGCCTTCCGCGGCATAGAGGCTGCGCTTCAGTGCTTCCAATGCCGTATCTGCGCAGCGGCGAAAATCCTGTTCGTCCATGCCCGAATTATACGTGCCGTTGAGGCTACGAACTACCGCACTACGCCTTCCAGTGGCGAGCTCGCGGTGGCATACAGCTTCTTCGTCATGCGGCCAGCCAGATAGGCTTGGCGTCCCGCCAGCACCGCGTTCTTCATGGCTTCGGCCATCAGCACCGGGTCCTGCGCTCCGGCGATGCCGGTGTTCATCAGCACGCCGTCAACCCCAAGTTCCATCGCAATGGCCGCGTCCGACGCTGTGCCCACGCCCGCATCCACGATGAGCGGCACCTCGGTGATCATCTCCCGCAGGATGCGAATGTTCGGCTGATTTTGAATGCCCATGCCGCTGCCAATAGGCGCTCCCAGCGGCATTACTGCGCTCGCGCCGGCATCAATCAGACGCTTTGCAACTACAATATCATCAGAGGTATACGGTAGAACAGTAAAGCCTTCCTTTACCAATACCCGAGTCGCTTCGATGGTGGCCTGCACGTCGGGAAAGAGGGTTTGTTGATCGCCGATGACCTCAACCTTAACCCAATCGGAAAGCCCGACTTCACGCCCCAGGCGGGCGGTGCGGATCGCCTCGTCGGCGGTGTAACAGCCGGCGGTGTTGGGCAGCAGGAAATATTGCTGGGGATCGATGTAGTCGAGCAGCGACTCCTTGCTGCGATCGAGGTTCACGCGGCGCACCGCGACGGTGACCATCTCGGCGCCGCTGGCCGCCAGAGCGCGCGCCGTCTCCGGCCCTGACTTGTATTTGCCCGTGCCCACGATGAGCCGCGAACGGAACTGCCTGCCTGCAATAGTGAAGTTGAAGGAGTCCATGCGCATATTGTAATGAAAAGCGGAAGAGTGTGGATGTGATCGGCCGCACAGAAGCTGACTTGGCGGTTGGCAAATGGCAACCTTTGCGCCCGCTGTCCGTCGTCATTTAGATTGTGAAGAATGGCGACAACAGGTGAACGCTTCGAGCGCGCCGTATCCATCATGGCGCGGCTGCGTGGTCCCGGCGGATGCCCCTGGGACCGCGAACAAACCTTCGACACAATCAAGCCCTACACCCTGGAGGAAACCTACGAGGTGCTGGAAGCCATCGACGCCCGCGACTGGGACGAACTGCCGGGCGAACTCGGCGATCTGCTCTTGCAGGTGCTCTTCTACTCGGAGATGGCAGCGGAGGAAAAGCGTTTTTCCATCGACGATGTGCTCGACCGGCTCTCCAACAAGCTGATCGATCGTCATCCGCATGTGTTTGGCGACGTGAAAGCCGAGACGCCGGGCGACGTACTGCGCAACTGGCACGCACTGAAAGCTGAGGAGAAGAAGAAACGCCAGACGGAGTCTGGAGAGAAGGGGAAGGAGCAAGATCATCGCGAGTCGGTTCTGGCTGGAGTGTCTTCCGCTGTGCCAGCGTTGATGGAGGCCTACAAGATCAGCTCTCGAGTGGCCAATGTCGGCTTCGATTGGCCCAACATCGAAGCGCTCTTTGAGAAGCTGAACGAAGAAACGCAAGAACTCCGCCAAAATTTGGAGGAGTATCCCGCGCCGGGTCCGCGTCCAGAGTCGGCCGCAGGCGTGGCGGGCGCGCGCGGCGCGAAGATTTCCCCGGAATTGCGCTCGCGGCTGGAGGACGAGGTCGGCGACCTGCTGTTCGTGCTGGTGAACATCGCGCGCTACCTCGCACTCGATCCCGAGTCAGCGCTGCGCAAGACGAACCGCAAGTTCCGCCGGCGCTTCCAGTATCTTGAAGACAGGCTTCGCGAGCAGGGACGCAAACCGTCTGGGGCGTCACTCGACGAGATGGAGTCGCTGTGGCAGGAATCGAAGCGGCAGGAAAAGGCGTGACCACAAACACAATCGCCGTCCGCAACTGCACCGAGCTGGAGGAATTTCGCGCTTGCGTGACTCTGCAGAAACAGGTCTGGGGATTTGCGGATAACGAGTTAGTGCCGTTGCGAATCTTTTCTTTGGCGCCCAAAATTGGCGGGCAGGTGATCGGCGCGTGGGCCGGCGAAACGCTGGTGGGCTTTGCCTTCTCGATTCCGGGAATCCGCAGCGGGCATCCCTATTTGCATTCGCATATGCTTGCGGTTAAGGAAGGCTACCGCGATACCGGACTGGGGCGGCGCATCAAGCTGTTTCAGCGCGAGGACGCCATCGCTCGCGGTTGCGCGTTGTTGGAGTGGACCTTCGATCCGCTGGAGATCAAGAACGCTTACCTCAATCTCGAACGCCTAGGAGCCATCGCTCGCCGCTACAACATCAATCAGTACGGGATTACGTCGTCGCCGTTGCAGGGTTTTCTTCCAACCGACCGGCTGGTTGCCGAATGGTGGTTGACGTCGAGGCGGGTTGAAACTCTGCTCTCCACCGGCAAGCATCCCGAGTTTGTCGAGGAGACGCGCGTGGAGGTCCCTGTCGAGATCTACGCGTGGAAGGAACAGCCGGACACGCGGCAGAAAGCAGCGGCGGTGCAACTGCGCAACCGCGAGGCATTCCTGTCGGCGTTCTCGCACGGGCTGGCCTGCCTGGGTTATGAGCGCGATGCAAGCGGCAATGGCAGGTTCCTGCTGGGACGGTGGGATGAAGACTGGTCGTACGCGAGCAAGTGATCGATGAAGATTGAAGCCATTACCCTGCGCGAGCTGCAAATGCCGCTCGTCCACTTTTTTGAGACGAGCTTCGGACGCACCACTACCCGGCGCATTTTGCTGGTGACGATCCATGCCGACGGACTGGAAGGCTGGGGCGAGTGCGTGGCCGGCGAAGCGCCGTTTTACAGCGAGGAGTACATCGAGGGCGCGTGGGATGTAAGTGTGCGCTACCTGGCGCCGGCGCTGCTTGGCAAGACGGTACAGGCGGGATCCGAGGTGCCCGCTCTGCTGGCGCGTATCCGGGAACATTGCATGGCCAAGGCGGCGCTGGAAAATGCGGTCTGGGATGCCGAAGCGCAAGAGAAGGGAACCCCGCTGTGGAAGCTGCTCGGCGGCACGCAGCGCGAAATCGCGTGTGGCGTGAGCATCGGTATCCAGGATTCGCACGAACAACTGCTGCAAAAAATCGAAACCGAACTGGCCGCCGGATATCAGCGCATTAAAGTCAAGGTGAAGCCGGGATGGGACGTCGAAGTGCTGGAGAAGATTCGCGCCCGCTGGCCCACCATTCTGCTGAGCTGCGACGCCAACTCCGCTTACACGCTGGCCGACAGCGACCGTCTCAAGGATTTCGACCGCTTCAATCTGCTGATGATCGAGCAGCCGCTGTGGAGCGACGATTTTTACTTTCATGCGCGGCTACAGAAGCAGTTGCTGACGGCAATCTGCCTCGATGAAGCCATCCGCAGCGCTCGTGACGCCGAGGCCGCCCTGGAACTTGCTGCCTGCCGAATCATCAACATCAAGGTGGGGCGCATAGGCGGTTTCTCGGAGGCGATCCTGGTCCACGATGTGGCGCAGGCCTTTAACGTCCCTGTCTGGTGCGGAGGCATGCTGGAGTCGGGAATTGGCCGCTCCCATAATGTGGCACTTTCGACGTTGCCAAACTTCACCCTGCCGGGCGATGTTTCGGCTTCGAAGCGATACTGGAAGGAGGACATCATCGAGCCCGAGGTCGAGGTCTCACCCCAGGGAACGATCGCCATCAGCGACAAGCCTGGCCGTGGCTATGAGCTGCGCAAGGACTTAATTGAAAAGCTGACGGTGCGAAAAGAAGTGCTGAAGACGTAGCGTTTCAGAAAGGCGCCGGGGTTTCTAAACACTCAATTCGGGATGCGCCTTCGCGCTTCACTTGTGTTTTGCCGCCTTCACGCCGCCACCATTTTCGGCCACTACTTCATCGCTTTTGTACAACAACTCCAAAGCTCGAGCGGTGGTGATAGTGGCGGGAACCGAACGAAAATCGTAGGTCGTTTCCGTGGACGAAATGGTGAGCGGCTTAACCAGCAGGATCCTGCCATTGAACTGAAGGGTCTGACGCACCATCTCCCAGTGGCCTCCGCCCACTTCCTTTTGCTCGATGACAAACTTGCCCCCGTGGTAGAGCCTGCCCAGAATGCCCCAGCCGAAGTCCACATCCTTGAACAGGGTGCCATCAATCTGGGCGAAGCGTTCCGCTCTCGGATCAATCAGCATGTCGCCTTGCATCCCCTGGTACACCATGGTTTCGTGGTTCGGGGGATCGAATCTCGGGTTCGGCTTAAAGGTGAGGCGTACGAGCCGGCTACCGCTAGGGCCGGGCTGCTCTCCCGCATAGGTGTAGAGAAACGCATTGGGCAGGCTGGTTAACATAACCGACTCCCGCTGGTCTTCCTCTTTGGTAGCCTGCCTTCTCTTACGGCGTGCCTCGGGATCGTTGGCGAACTTCTGTAGCTTCTGATCGTCCTTGGCCCGCTGCTCGGGCGTCAGGGGCTTGTCGTTGATGGCTATGGTTCTTAGCAGTCCCCCCTGCGGAGTCTGGATTACTTCTTTCGTAATCGCATGGCCCTTTTCCTCGTCGCGGTCCTTGAACATGAAATAAACAGGCGAGTTGCTGGCTTTGATCTCGTTGGCGGCAGCGCGGCGCACCAGTTCGAGCGGGTCGATATCTGGCTTCTGCTGGGCGCGACCCAGCATACCGACCGTCAAAGCACACATCAATACGGCTACAGTCCGACCCATACTCTTTCCCGATGGCTGCACAGGTTCTACGCTCAACCGCACGGTAACTCCACCCCCATTAGACGAAACGCTACGCGTCTTAGTTGCTTTTTCGACAAGCTCATTCGTGGTACCGGGAAAACCCGTAGTTGCAGCATTTTCCAGCTAAGTGTCGGCTCCGGCGGAGGGTCTGGTGCACTCGTTCAAGACGTTCGCGAGCAGGCTGCCCTTTTGGTTTCAGGAGGAGATTGTTCTCCGAGAGTCGCAAATTCTCATCCGGCGGGTATAGATTTGTGAAGCGGATTACGCTGTGCTGAACCGGCAAAGTCAGCCAAGCGGTCCCGCATCGGCTGGCAATCTCACCGCTTCACTCCTAATGCGACGAACGGTCATTCCCGAGCTGCTCGACGACGATCTAGGCACAGCCGCGGAGATCGCGGGAACGCTAAGCGATTTGCGGCATATCAATCAGTGGTTCGGGGGAATGCGCACAACCACCGCGTTACTTCGACGAGTTGCGCGCGAGTGTGGTTGCCGCAAACTCTCGCTACTTGAAGTGGGCGCGGGGGCCGGAGACGTGCCCTTGGCGGCACAGAGCGTGCTCGCAGCATCCGGCATTGGGTTGCAGGTGACCCTGCTGGACCGCTTGTGGTCACATCTGCCACGCGGAGGCACAGCGTCGGTTGCCGGCGACGCCTTGCGCCTGCCCTTTCGGAATGGCACATTCGATGTCGTAAGTTGTTCGCTGCTGGCCCATCATTTTGAGCCCGAGACACTGGTGAAGTTTGCCAGTGAATCCCTGCGCGTCTGCCGGCAAGCAGTGCTGATCAACGATCTCATCCGCAGCCGCTTGCACCTGCTGCTGGTTTATCTTGGATTGCCGCTCTTTCGCAGCCGTATCACTTGGCATGATGCACCGGCGTCGGTCTGGCGGGCCTACACCTACGACGAGATGCAGGCTTTGCTGGCTAACGCGGGAGCCAGAGAAGTTCAGGTTTCGCGGCATTACCTATTTCGCATGGGCGTGCTGCTGTGGAAGTGAGAAAGGCAGCGGTTAGCTCTTAGCACTTAGCAACTACTGAGATTCGCACGACTCTTAGGTGTTGTCACCGCGAGTGCAGATGGAGAGATCTGGCGCCTGCCACCAAATACCAAGTGCTAAGAGCTAAAAGCTGATTGCTAATTGCTAAATGCTAAATGCTGATCTCCAATTTGATCTCGCGATCCTGGGCGCGGGTCCGGCGGGAACCTCCTGTGCAATTACGGCGGCGCGACTGGGTGCAAGCGTCGGCTTGTTCGAGGCCAAAGACTTCCCGCGACATCGAGTCTGTGGAGAATTTGTTTCGGCGGAATCGCTGGATGTTCTTGCCAGCCTGCTGCAAGATGTGCCAGCGGCCGAAAGGATATTTCAAACCGCGCCGGTGATTGGTCGTACGCGTTTGCTGCTGGGCCAGCGGGTAGTCGATGCGCCCGTCGCTCCTCCGGCCCTCAGCATTTCTCGCTACGAGCTTGATGCATTGCTATGGGAGGCTGCACGCCGGGCTGGAGCGGTGACTCATCCCAACTGTGAGGTGGTTGGCAGCGATGGTGACGGTCCGTTCACGCTGCGAACGTCTTCTGGGACAGTTAAGGCGAAAGCGCTGATCGTCGCAGCAGGCAGGTGGTCACAGTTTACCGCTGACCGGACGGTTCCAGCGGGTCCCAAGTGGATCGGCCTCAAGGCACATTTCCACGAACCGTGGACGATGCCCTGTACCGATCTCTATTTTTTCGCTAATGGCTACTGCGGTGTGCAACCCGTAGCCGAGGGTGTAGTGAATGCGTGCGCCATGGTGCGCTCCGACCGAGCGACTTCGTTGGAAGAGGTTTGCAAGCTCCATCCAAGATTGGCGCGCCGAGCCGCGAATTGGCGCGCGACCATGCAGCCCGTTAGTACGGCTCCGCTGATCTACCGCCAGCCGCAGCCGGTGCAAGGGAACACGATATTTGTTGGCGATGCAGCCGCGTTTATCGATCCCTTTGCCGGCGACGGCATTTCCATCGCTTTGCGGAGCGGGTCGGTGGCCGCACAGTGCATCTGCAAGTTCCTGACGGGCCCGGCTGCGCTGAGCGAAGCCGTGGACCTTTACCAGCAAGAGTATTTCCGCCAATTTGCGCCGCTGTTGGCGGCCGCTTCGCGGGTGCGCTCCTTGCTGTCGTTGCCGCCCTTCGTCCAATCGACAGTATTCGAACTGCTACGGTTGCCGGGCCTCTTACCCTGGGTGATTCGAAAGACTCGTCGTGCCGTGTGATTCGGGTGCCAATAGAGAAGCCTTCGATCTAAACTACAAATCCACAGACTTCACGAAGCCACCCAGGAGACAGATCGAATGGCCGATCCGGCATCGCAAATATCCGTCCGTAACACCGCGCCGCGCGACTTCAATGGCATCACCGAGCTCTGCCGGAGAATTTATCCGGAGACGCCGCCATGGAATGCCGACCAGCTCTCGTCGCACCTACGGGTCTTCCCGGAAGGTCAGTTCGTGGCTGTGTATGGTTCAGACGAAACGGTCGTGGGAATGACGGCCAGCCTGATCGTCGACTGGGACAGTTACGACATGCTCGACAGTTGGGAGCAGTTTACCGCTGACGGCATGTTCACCAATCACGATCCGCAGAACGGGCACACGCTTTATGGAGCAGAAGCGATCGTCGATTCCACCTTGCAGCATCATGGCATTGGCGACAAGCTCTATGGCTTCCGGCGCAGCCTGACCGAATCGCTCCAGTTAAGGCGGATCCGGGCTGGGTCGCGACTGCGTGGCTATCACGAATGCGCCGCCACATTGAAGCCCGAAGAATACGTCACCGAGGTCGTGGAAGGTGCCCAATACGACCCGACGCTCAGCTTTCAGTTGCAGGAAGGCTTTCATGTTCTGGCGGTGGTACCGCATTATCTAACCGACGATCCTGAAAGCCTGGGCTACGCGGCAGTCATCGAATGGTTGAACCCGCAGCTAGTCCGGCCCGAGCACATCGCCGGCAGACCTAAACAGTTCTTGCGCAAGAACCTTCTCGCAAGAGAACAAAATGTTTGCGCAAAAGGTGCGGGGGCAATGTCGGAAAGCTGAGGCGGAATTTCTATCGAATCACCAGCACTTCCCGTATGTTGTCGCGGCCGAGAAAAAACTTGATCGAGGAGTATTCGCGGAAGAGATTCTCCACATGCCGGCTGTTGAAGATGCGTTGCAGCTTGTAGGCGCGGGCGGGCTGCAGTTCCAGAGTGTCCTTGGAAGCAATGTTGTACCGGTAAAACGGAGCCTCGGGGCCGACGTCCTTGGTGTGGAAGAAGGCCAACATGATTCCGCCCGGTTTCATGGCGACCTGGATTCGCTCAATCAGGGGTTTCACCAGAGGCTCGGGCAAGAAATCCGCCAGGTCCCAGAACATGACCGCATCGAATTCCGCTCTCGAGAAGGCGAGGTTTTCATGGAGAAAACGCTCGACATCGAAGGTGGTGCCGCCGTCGCCGTTGGGGATGATGAGGGTTTTGTCGCTGGCAGTGCGGAGTACGTCTTCCTGGTGAAATCTATGTCCCAAGCCGGTCATGAAGGTGATGCTGGCAGGCGATGTAGAGCCCAGGTCGAGAACCTTGAGGCCTTCTTCGCGAGAGATCGAGCGGATAAATTCGCTGAAGCCGGTGGAGCGACGGCTCAAGCGTTGGCCGGGAACATTTTCGTCATCCGTGCTCTGCCGGACAGAGCCACCGAATAGCCTGCTGAAGATACCAGGAGCCACTGCGAGCATTGTATGAGCAGAACGTCGCTGCCATCAATCTTTTCGCGCTGGCCGCAGCGGGAAAGGTTTGGCGGGATAGTCAGGATGATGACGAGGACGATTACGGGGCACTTTGTGCGTAGCGCCCCGTGAAGGAAGCCAGGCTTCTAGAACTTCTTGGGCTCGAGAAGCGATCCTTGTACCGAACTGGCGGGCACGGGGGCTGCTGCCGCCAGCGCGGAAGCCGGCGGTTTCGTGTCCAGCTTCCCGGCGGGTTCCGCCTTCTGGATGTCAATCGTCCCCTTAAAGAAAGCGCCATCTTCGATGGAGATGCGCGCGGTGGAAATATTTCCGGCCAAGGATGCGGTTTTGCGCAAGTCGACGCGCTCGGTGGCGTGGACATCGCCATCCACTCGGCCATGCAGAATCACATTGCGGGCTTCGATGTTGGCCCGCAACCGTCCATTGGGACCGACCGTGAGGCTTTGACCGCGCAGCGAGATAGAGCCCTCGATCTCGCCGTCGATGATTAGATCCTCACTGCCCGAAAGTTCACCCTTCACGACGACCGACTTGCCGATGGTGGCCACCTCATGGCTGCGAAGGCTCTCGCTCCGCGTTGCTTCAGGGGGACGCGTTGGCGCACTCAGAGGCGGATTATAAGCTGGGACTGGTGTGCCCTGCTCCGGACCAGGCGTGGTGTGTTCGTCTTCCTTGCGCTTCCACATACGGTTAAGCTCCACGCGGTTCGCGGCACCGGCCAGCAGGTGTCCGCGGCGCTCCTCGTTGGGAGCGCCTGAACCGCTTGCAAGAGCATACTCAACTGCAAGCGCAGCCGCAAACCATTTTGCCGACAAAACTGCAAATTACGGTGACTTTCGGGCGACTTCCGGGCGGCCTGGGTAGTACTAACGAGCTCCGGTTGGCCGTCACCACTATCCGCTACCGGCTCCCGTATAATTGCAGGATTCATACCTCTCGCCGACGCGCAAGCAAATCCACCGGCGAGAGAACTCAGGATTTATTCCCATGACTCAAATTGAGCTGATTCTTGCCCGCGAAATTCTGGATTCGCGCGGTAATCCTACGGTAGAAGCGGATGTCATTCTGGAGAGCGGTGCGCGCGGGCGGGCAGCCGTCCCCAGCGGTGCCTCCACCGGCGAGCACGAGGCGCTGGAGCTGCGCGATGGCGACAAGGGCCGCTATGCGGGCAAGGGCGTGCTGAAGGCGGTCGCCAACATCAACGAGGTCATCGGGCCTGAACTGGAAGGCATGGACGCCAGCGAACAGCGCGACCTCGACAATGCCATGCTGGTGCTCGACGGTACGCCAACCAAGAGCAAGCTGGGCGCGAATGCGATTCTCGCGGTGTCCATGGCGGCGGCGCGCGCCATGGCTGACCACCTGGGCATCGAACTTTACCAGTATCTCGGCGGTTTTACGGCCGGCCTGCTGCCCACGCCGATGATGAACATCCTGAATGGCGGCGCGCACGCCGACAACAACGTGGACTTTCAGGAGTTCATGGTCATGCCGGTAGGCGCGAAATCATTTAGCGAAGGTCTGCGCTGGGGCGTCGAGACCTTCCACGTCCTCAAAGGCGTGCTGAAGAAGCGCGGCTACAACACCGCGGTGGGCGACGAAGGCGGCTTTGCGCCGTCGGTGAAGTCGAACACCGAAGCCATCGAAGTCATCCTCGAAGCCATCACGCAGGCGGGCTACAAGCCGGGCGAGCAGATCGCGGTCGCGCTCGATCCCGCGGCCAGCGAGTTCTACGACAGCGCCAAAAAGAAGTACGTCTTCAAAAAGTCCGACAAGAGCGAGCACTCCAGCGAGGAAATGGTGAAGTTTTGGGCCGATTGGGTGCGGCAGTATCCCATGGTGTCGCTGGAAGACGGCTTTGCAGAGAACGACTGGGAGGGCTGGAAGCTGGTGACTGACGAGTTGGGCGGCAAGATCCAGCTTGTGGGCGACGATATTTTCGTGACCAACATCGGGATTTTCCAGCGCGGTATCGACGCTGGTGTGGCCAACTCAATTCTTATCAAGCTGAACCAGATTGGCTCAGTGAGTGAGACCATTGACGCCATCAACCTGGCACGCCAGAACGGCTACACCGCGGTGATCTCGCATCGCTCGGGCGAGACGGAAGACACGTTCATCGCCGATCTTGCCGTCGCCACGGGAGCAGGGCAGATTAAGACCGGCTCGGCCTCGCGCACCGACCGCATCGCCAAGTACAACCAGTTGCTGCGCATCGAAGAAGAACTGGGCCCGGCGGCGAGGTTCCTGGGATTGAAGGCGCTGAACTATCACGGGGAGCTGGCGGGGAAGAAAGCAGGGGCTAGGGGTTAGGGGTCAGTTTCGAGTTTCGAGTTGTAAGTACCAAATCCGCGAGTTGTCATCCCGCCCGAGGTGGTAGCGCTATAGTGGTCGCGATGAAGGACTCCGTGGGAAGGCTGGCCAATTGGGCTTTGCAACAACGAGCCTCGGAACGAGGCGGAAGATGATAGCCCCGCCCTTCAGGGCGGGGTTGCCGTGTCAAGAGAAACTGAGTCCCTCGGGGACGGCACAACTAACAGGTGCCGTGCCCGAGGCACTCACATTCTGTAATCATCTTTACCCACCGCTGAAGCGGTGGGCTATCTTATTCCGTCCCGCGGAGCGGGACTGATCAGTTCGTGTTCGGGCATGACAGCCAACAACGCACTTTTTCGCCCATCCGCAAGCGAAGGATGGGAGCACTATTACGGGTTGTGATTGGCTGACTGCTGACTGCTAATTGCTAATGGCTACCATTCCCAAACCGCTCGTCCTCATCATCCTCGATGGCTGGGGTTATGCTCCGCCATCTCCTGCCAATGCCATCTCGCTGGCGCGCAAGCCCAACTACGATCGCCTGCTCGCCGAATTTCCCAATACGCTGATCCACACCAGCGGGCGGTACGTTGGGCTGCCGACCGGCCAGATGGGCAACAGCGAAGTCGGCCATCTCAACATCGGCGCCGGGCGAGTGGTGTACATGGACATCACCAAGATCGATCTGATGATTGAGAATGGTGAACCCTTTTCCAATCCCGCTCTCGTCGAGGCGATGACGAGGGCGTGCACTGGCGGTCGGCGTCTGCACTTTTTTGGACTACTCTCGGACGGTGGCGTGCACTCGCACCAGAACCATCTCTATATGCTGCTGCGCATGGCCAAGCAGAACGGGGTGGACCGCGTCTTCGTGCATTGCTTCATGGATGGACGCGACACCCTGCCCACCAACGGCGCCGGCTACATCGAGCAGTTGCAGCAAAAGATGCGCGAGTACAACGTCGGGCAGATCGCCACCGTCAGCGGCCGCTACTACGCGATGGACCGCGACCGCCGCTGGGAGCGCGAGAAGAAGGCCTTCGACGCGATGGCGTGTGGAGACGCCGAAGGCGGCCGCTACATTGACGCGGTGCAAGGCGTGAAGGATTCCTACAACCGCGGAGTCACGGACGAGTTCATCATCCCGTTTGTAGTCACTGACAATCGCGGTGAACCGGTGGGCACGATTCGCGACGGCGATGTCTGCATCAACTTTAATTTTCGCGCCGATCGCGCTCGGCAAATCACGCGTTGCCTGGCGCGCAACAGCCACTTCACGCCGCAGGGTGGGCGCGAACTCGAAGGCTGGGAAGATCTCGACCGCATCATCCCGCGCGACCGCGTCCCCAAGGATCTGACGTACACCTGCATGACGCGCTATGACAAGAACTTTACCTTGCCGGTCGTGTCGCCGCCCGAGTCGCTGACCAACATTCTGGCGAACGTCATGGCCGATCGCAACTTGCGCAATTTGCGCGTGGCCGAGACCGAGAAGTACGCCCACGTGACCTACTTCTTCAATGGGGGCGTCGAGAAGCCATTTCCCGGCGAGGACCGCGTGATGGTGCAGTCGCCCAGGGTCGCGACCTACGATCTGAAACCGGAAATGTCGGCGCAGGGAGTTGCCGATGCAGTGGTCAAGGCGATCGCGAATAACACCTTCGACGTGATGGTGGTGAACTTCGCCAATGCCGACATGGTGGGACACTCCGGCCAGATTCCGCCGACCATCACTGCCGTCGAAACCGTTGACGGCTGTCTGGGCCAGATCTACACCGCACTCAGCCAGCACGGCGGAGCCATGATCGTCACCGCCGACCACGGCAACGCCGAGCAGATGATCGATCCGGCTACGGGCGGCCCGCAGACGGCGCATACCACGAATCCCGTGCCATTCATCGTGGTGGCGGAGCATGCGGTCACGCCGGGGCAGTTCAAGGGCGACACGCGCCGCTTCACCCTGCGTCCCGATGGCGCGCTGCAAGACATTGCTCCGACCATGCTCGGGATTCTCGGTGTCCCGCAACCCAAGGAAATGACGGGGCACGATTTGCGGGTGATGGCGGAAGAGAAGAAGAGTTGATCCCGGTCTTCAACTTGAAACTCGAAACTATAAACTTGAAACTGTCTTCGTGAAACTTCTCATCGCTCTCCAGCACCGCTTCGAACTGTGGCAGGTTCCGCCATGGTTCTCTGAGCGGCTGCGGCGCGATTTTCCGCAGCTCGAAGTGGTACATCTGCCCAACTACGATCATGTGATGGAGGAAATCGTCGATGCTGACATCGCGATTGCATGGTCGCTGCGCGGGGAGCAGATCAAGGCGGCGAAGAGACTGCGATGGATTCATTCGACGGCCGCGGCGGTCCATCACCTCATGACACCGGAATTGCTGGTCAGCGACATCGTCGTGACCAACGCGCGCGAGGTCCACGGGCCGGTGGTTGCCGAACATGCGATCGCGCTGGCGTTCGCACTCGCCAAGCGATTGCCGCAATCGGTGCGGTATCAGCAGCAAAAGCACTGGGCACAGCGCGACCTATGGGACGAGCAGCCTCGTCCCCGCGAACTCAACGGCGCAACCATGACGATTGTTGGGCTGGGCGCAATTGGTGCTCCACTGGCACGGCTGGCGAAGTCCCTGGGCATGCGCGTGGTTGGTGTGCGCGAGCATCCGGAGCGGGGAAACGAAGTGGCGGATGCTGTCTATGGGTTCGAGGAACTGGACGCGGCATTGAGCGCGGCCGATTTTATTGTGCTGGCCGTTCCGGTCACACCCAAGACTCGCCACTTGATGAACGCCGAGCGCCTGGCCCGGCTGAAGCCGGACGCTTATCTGATCAACGTAGGCCGCGGTGTTCTGGTTGACGAAGCTGCGCTGGTCGCGGCGTTGCGCGCAAAGAGCTTCGGCGGCGCGGCGCTCGATGTCACCACCGAGGAGCCACTTCCGCCCGAGTCTCCCCTCTGGGAGATGGAAAATGTTTTGATTACCCCTCACATTGCTGGGTTGACGGAAAAGATGTGGGAGCGCCATTACGAGCACTACACGAAGAACCTGCGACGGTTCCTATCAGGCGATAGGCTGCTCTGGGTGGTGGACAAGGGGAAAGGATATTAGTCGTTTTTGGCCTGCATTGGAAAGGCGGCAAATTATCTCACAGCGGGGTCGTATAATGGGATGGAAAATCAGGCCATACGTGAAACAGCCCGGCGGGAACCGGACTGCTGAGCGAAACCATTTCGGAGCGCAATCCAATGGTACGGCAGGAGTGGACTCCGTGGCAAGTCCTCAAGTTCTCCTCAAGTTCTCCATTTCGTTGACGTCAAGGGCGGAGTTAAACCACCGGGGCGGAGTGGATCTGGCCGCATTTGCGTTTATTGTGCCGTAGGGAGGCGAGAGATATTGTGACGTTTGGAGGTTCGGGTCGGCTGGGAGGATTATCATGGCAGGGGACTGGAAAGAACTCGTAAGTAGATATCAGGGGGCGGTCGGGCGGGCATCGGAAATGGTTCGCACCAGGCATGTTTCGACGTCCGCAAGCAACATTGAATGGGAGGACTTAGAACAGCGGCTGGGAGAAGTGCACCGGCAGTACGTGACGGGGAGAATTCCGCAAGCACACGTCAGCAACGAGGACAAATTACAATTCCAGGTTCTCTTGGAGAACCTGGAACTTTCGAAGAGCCGTTTGGACGATCCGGAGAAATTTGAGCGCGACGCGGTCGAGCGAGCGCTGGCCAGTCTTAAGCACCATGCATTGATCCTGATGGACACTGGTCCTCACGGGCCCATTACGGGACGGCCGAATTTCGATGGAGCCGGGCCTCATTGTCCCATCACCGGACGACCTGATACAGGTCACCAAACGCCAACTGGCGGCGATGAACCTGACGGTAAAGACAAAATCTAGATGCCTTTTGGAATCGAACCTCTCGCTGATATCGCTGACAAGGCCAACGCCTCCGGCTTGAAGTTTCCGACGCTGATGCGGATCGTGCTGCCTGGGCTATTGTCTGCCGGCTTCCTTTATCCACTAATTCATCCCATAACCAGCCTGATCGAAGGCGACTTTGGATATCACTGGAGCCGTCTTCTTTTGTTCGCTGGAATGACTCTTCTGGCGGGAATCACAGTTTCGATTCTCTCCGATGAGATTTACAAAGCCTACGAAGGACGGGCGTACTGGCCGAAGCGTTTGTTGACGTGGGGGATGGCGAGACAAACGGCACGTGCGCAAAAATTAAACCGCGAGCAGGAGGAGTTAAAAGGAAATTCCGACGATAAAGATCATAGGCAATATAACGAGATCTGGACCAAGCTGATCGACTATCCCCGCGGCAAAGACGACCAACCCTATCCCGACAAACCCACGCTCCTGGGAAACATTCTGTACACCTATGAAAGCTATCCCAAGGACCGGTATGGCATCGACAGCGTTTTCTATTGGCCAAGAATCTGGATGGACATGGATAAGGACAAGAAAGAAGAGATTGACGAAGCCTGGAGCGTGGCCGATGGGCTGTTAAGCCTTTCGGCCGTCAGCTTTCTTGGAGGAACGTTGTGGGTGGTGCTGGGAGTGTTGGACAAACTGGATATGCCCGTCACTCGCGTGCCGAACGGTGGCGCCTGGACGATGGTTGCGGGAGCCGTTTCCATTCTGATGGGCTACGGTATCTATCGGGTTTCGCTGCCCTTCCACCGCAAGAACGGAGATCGATATAAGTCAATCTTCGATCTTTACCGGAGCAAGGCAGCGTCGATGACCGAATTGAAGCCCAAAGAAATTGCTTTGTGGACGGCTTCGTGGGCTTACTTTCAATATGGCCTGCTATTCTGCCCGGTATGCGGGCGCTACAATCTAATCACTGCCGACACTTGCAAGTCGTGTAACTCCAACCTCCTGAGGGTGCAGCGCACATTTATGGAAACCGGGAAGTTTCCCCTGCCGCCGGTTTAGAAAGCTGGTGAGATCTCTGCGTTGTTTGCCAAGCTGGCACGGCCCCCCTGTTCGGATTTCGTAACAAAGTACATTTTCCAGATTCCGTGGGTCCAGTTTGCTGTTGGAGGTGCTGGGACTATTGCTGATCGTTGGTTGCACATCCTCCACTCCGCCCACATCCTCTGACAGTAACCAGAAGCAGAGTGATACGGTTACTTGCGTCGAACCCCAGAATCCATACAATGAGCGTCTGAATCATTCAACGAGGGTTGTGAGGAATATGAGCAACAGGAATCTGAATTAAGATCTCGCCATAGATGGCAGCCCCAACAATCCCAGATTAGCGGCAAATAGCATTCAGCACTCAGCACTCAGGCAAGGTAGGCCCTTCATTGATGGCTCGCGGCTGACTACTGACAACTGACAACTGACAACGAATTGCCTCATCCCGCCGGCACGGTGAAGTGAAATACCGACCCGCAGTCAAGCTGTGAGGTCACGCCAATGGTCCCCCCGTGAGCTTCGACGATGGCCTTGGCTATTGCCAAGCCCATGCCTGTGCCTTGCACGCGATAACGCTGGTCGCGTCCCCGATAGAACTTCTCGAAGATTAGCGACTGCTCCATATCGTCAATGCC
>Ga0075520_1000252_pt1 | contig 22345 bp, 12 predicted proteins | sample NGEPerB_FD_75100 | JGI IMG/M metagenome (GOLD analysis project Ga0075520, IMG submission 75100) | Arctic peat soil microbial communities from the Barrow Environmental Observatory site, Barrow, Alaska, USA - NGEE PermafrostAB12-B | ecosystem: Environmental > Terrestrial > Soil > Wetlands > Peat ... | reverse complement strand
GTCACGGTGCCGGGAACCGAGATCGGGCTCGAAAGCGACCTCGGGCTCGCGGAGAAGAAGTTCGCTCTCCAGATCGACGGTTACCTTCGTCTCGGACGCCACGCGCGGCTCGACTTCGCGTACCAGCAGTGGAACCGCTCGGCCGCGAAGATCCTCTCGCGGCAGATCCAGTTCAACGGGGCGACCTATTCCGTGGGTGGCGAGGTGGACTCGACGCTGAACGTGAACGTCGGCGAGCTCTACTATGGATACTCGTTCGTGAACAACGGCGATCTCGAGATCGGCCTCGGCCTCGGTGCGAGCGTCTTTTTCAACCGGGCCTCCCTCGACGCGGTCGGGACGGTCGTCGGGCCGGGCGGGACCGTGGGCGGCACCGCCGTCAGCGAGAGAAAGGATTTCATCGCGCCGATTCCGGCCCTCGAGGGCTACTTCACGTTCACGCTCCTGCCGCAGCTGTTCCTCAACGCCCGGGCGCGCGGCTTCAAGGCGACGATCAGCGGCTCGTCCGGCAGCATGCTCGAGGCGACGGGCACGCTGGATCTCTTCATCACATCGGGACTTGGCATCGGCGGCGGCTACAACTACACCCGCATCGACTACACGCGCGATTCCGATACGCTGACGCAGGTTCGCTACCACTACAGCGGACCGGTGTTTTACGTCGCGCTCGCGTTCTGAATAGGGGGCCGCGCGCGGGCCATTGCTCCCGGTCATCGCCCACGAAGGGCTTCGATGAACTCTCGGGGCGAGACGACGGCGACGCCCTGTCGTAGACGCGAGGGGAAGTGCCGGAGGTTCCCGGTGACGAGGAAGTCGGCATGCGCCGCGAGCGCGACCTCGAGAAAGGCCTCGTCGTCGGGATCGGGGAGTCGCTCCGGGAGCGGCTGAGCGACGGCGAACTCGCCGGTGGCCTCGACCTGAAGCAGGAGAGATTCGACCATTTCAGGATCAAACGCGAACCCGCGGCGCGCCAGGACCTCGCGATATTCGCCGAGGATCCGTTCGTCGAGAAGAAGGGGGAGCGCGCCCGCGGCAACGAGCGCGACGATCTCTCCTGGCCGGCCGAAGGGGGACCAGAGTCCGGACACCATCACGTTGGTGTCGAGGACGATCCTCACCCCTGCTGCCGTCTCCGGCGGACGTCGGCGATGACCGCGTTGATCTGTTTGAGCGAGAGGTTCTTTCTCCGGCGCTGGGAATCCTGCTGAATTTCGCGAACGGCTCGCACGGCACGATCCCTGCGCAGCGCGGCAAGCGTGCTCTCCAGGTAGTCCTCCCGGACGTTGGTAATGATCGCCATCGGCTTGCCGTTCGAGGTCAGAACAAGATCCTTTTCCCTCTTGAGATCCTTCCAGACCTTCGTCGGCCGGCTCCGGAGATCGCGGACTGTGACGAACTTCATGGTTTCACCATCACTCAATAGTGTACACGATCGTCACCCGAGCCTCGGAGTCGCTAGTACGCCAGCGTCTTCCGCGCCGCCGCGAGGACCTTCTCGGCGTTCGGCAGGATCGCGCGCTCGAGGGCGCGGTTGAAGCCGACGGGCGTGAACGTCGAGCCGACGCGGTCGACGGGCGCGTCGAGGTGCTCGAAGAGCTCGGACGCGATGCGCGCCGCGATCTCACCGCCGAAGCCGCCGTGCACTTTGTCCTCGTGGACGACGAGGACGCGCGACGTCTTCTTCACGGAGGCCGCGACGGCGTCCCAGTCGAGCGGCACGAGGGAGCGGAGGTCGAGAACCTCTAAGCTCTTTCCCTCTTTTGCGAGCGTCTCGGCGGCGGCCAGCGCGAAGTGCACCGGCGTGCCATACGCGAGGATCGTCAGATCGCCGCCTTCCCGGCGACGGCGCGCCTTGCCGAAAGGCACGGCGAAGTCCACCGGCACCCGTGCCTTGGCCTGCGCGGAGTTGTAGAGGAACTTTGGCTCGAGGTACACCGTGATGCCGCGCGAGCGCATCGCCGTCCGGAGAAGTCCCGCCGCGTCGTCCGCGAACGCGGGGACGACGACGCGGATCCCGGGGAGCGTCGTGAGCCAGCCCTCGATGTTCTGCGAGTGGTAGAGGCCGCCTCCGATGTAGCCGCCCGAGGCGATGCGCACGGTGACGTTCGGGACGAACTGCCCGTTCGTACGCCAGAACTCGTGCGACATCTCGACCATCTGCTCGGCCGCGGGCCAGAAGTAGTCGGCGAACTCGGCGCCTTCGACGACGACGCGGATCTTCTCGCTCAGGCGCGAGAAACCGTCGGCCGTGCCGAGAATGAAGTCCTCGGCGATGGGGCCGTTGAAGACGCGTTTCGGCCCGAACTCCTGCTGCATGCCCTTCGTGACGTTGAAGATGCCGCCCTTCTCCTTGTATGCGACGTCCTGTCCCCAGATATAAGTGTCGGGGTTCTCGCGGAACATTTCCTTGAGCGTCGTGTTCAGCGCCTGGATGAGGGACATCTCGGCCGCCGGCTTGCCGTCGACGGTCTCGGGCGTGACATACGTGTCCGCGAGACCGTCGCCCGCGGGGGCCCAGGGCTCGGGCGAAACGTGCTCGAAAATGGAGGCCGGGTCGGGGTCGGGCGCGCGACGCGCGCGGTCGGCGGATTCCTCGTAGGTCTTCCGGTTCGCGTCTTCGATCGCGACGATTTCCGCCTCGGAGAACGCGCCGCCCTCGACGAGGGAACGGCGGAGGCGTGCCAGCGGGTCGAGCGCCTTCGCGGCCGCGAGCTCTTCGGGCGAGCGGTACAGCTCCTGCCGGTCGGAGTTGGAGTGCGAGTGGATGCGCACGCACTCGGCGTGCACCATCGCGCAGCCCGCGCCCGATCTCACGAACGCCACGGCCTCTCGCAGGGCGCGGAGCGAGTCGAAGAGATCCTTGCCGTCGCAGTGGACGATCTTGATGTTCAGGAACCCGGAGAAATTGTCCGAGGCGAAACGATTCGCGGTCTGGTCGCTCTTCGGAACGGCGATGCCATAGCCGTTGTCCTGCACGACGAAGACGACGGGCAACTTCTCGCGCGACGCGCCGTTGACGGCCTCGTAGAAGTAGCCCTCGGACGTGGACGACTCGCCCACGGAGCAGAAGACGATCGCATCCGAGCCGTACGTCTTCACGGCGCGGCCTAGGCCCGCGGCATGCTGGGCATGGTTCGAGACGCAGGACGAGACGTTCTGGATGTGAATTTCGGGCTTCGCGAAGTGGTTCGACATGTGCCGCCCGCCGGAGGCGACGTCGTCGCGCTTGGACATCCCGTTCAGCAGGATCTCCTCGGCCGACAATCCGCCGGCGAGGCACGTCGTGAGGTCGCGGTAATACGGGAAGAGATAGTCGTGCCGGGGGCGGAACGTGACGCCGAGGGCGACCTGGATGCCATCATGCCCCGCGCACGGCGCGTGATACGACCAGCCGAGGCCCTGCTTGAGGAAGTTCGGAGCCTTGTCGTCGAGCAGCCGCCCGAGATGCATCAGGGCATACCACCGCCTGAGCTCGTCCCGGCTCGGGGCGAGCCGCGCGATGGTCGCGGCGGCTTCGGACGGCGAAGCGCCCGCGGCTGTCAGGACACCCGGTTCGGCCATTCCACTCCTCCAGAGGGGGATTCTCCGGGGCTGTCGGGGGCGCCGGCCGGAGAAGGAGTCTCATCTTACCGCTTCGGGTAGAATCCGCGATCCCGCAGCCCCCGCCTTCTTTCCCGGGGGAATTTCGATTGGCGGGCCAGGAGAACCCTCGTGTCCCAGACGCTCATCTCTTCGTCCGCCGAAACCGCCGAAACCGCCGACCGCAAAACCTTCGAGGCCGCCCTCGCGGCCGACGCGGCTTCCCCGAAGAAGAAGCTCATGGAGGGGCAGGTCGTGAACGGCGTCATCGTCGGCATCACCCCCGACGTCGTCCTCGTCTCGTTCGGCGGCAAGTCCGAAGCGCTCATGGATCTGAAGGAGCTCGAGGGCGAGAAGGTCGGCGACCGCATCGAGGCCGTCGTCGTGAAAGCGGGGCCGGACGTGCGGCTCTCGCGCAAGCTCGCGGTGGGACATCGCACGAAGGCCGAGCTCCGGGCCGCCTCCGAGGCGAAGATCCCCGTCGCCGGAAAGGTCATGGCCCGGAACAAGGGCGGCTTCGAAGTGATGATCGGAGGCGCTCACGGCCTCCGCGCCTTCTGCCCGGTCTCGCAGATCGACCTCGGCCGCCACGAGGAGGCGGCGCTCGCGGCATATGTGGGGCAGACCTTCGATTTTCGCGTTCTCGAGTACACCGAGGACGGGCGACGCGTGGTGGTTTCACGCGTGGCGCTCCTCAAGGTCGAGCAGGACGAGAAAGTCGCGGTGACCCGCGAGAAGATCATCGTGGGCGCCGTGATGCCCGGCCGTGTCCGCTCCCTCACCGACTTCGGCGCGTTCGTGGATCTCGGCGGCGTGGACGGGCTCGTGCACGTCACGGAGATCTCGCGGCGAAGGATCGCGCACCCGAAGGATGTCCTCACGGTCGGCCAGGAGGTCACGGTCAAGGTCACGAAGCTCGCGGATGAAGGCAAGCGCATCTCTCTTTCCATGAAGGAGCTCGAGGCCGATCCCTGGCAGACGCTTCCGGAGCGCTTCGCGCCCGGAGCCTCGTTCACGGGAACGGTCGCGCGGCACGCGGACTTCGGCCTCTTCGTCGAGGTCGAGCCGGGCGTGGACGGGCTCGTGCACGTCTCGGCGCTCCCCCCGGGCGTTTCCATCAAGGACCCGGCGGTCGCCGTCGGACAGACGGTGCAGGGCTGGGTGAAGGAAGTCGATCCGAAGCAGCGCCGGTTGTCGCTCTCGCTGCGCGAGGTCTCCACCTCGAATCCGTGGGACGGGATCAACGAGCGCCATCCCGAGGGCTCGGTCATGACGGGCGAAGTCGAGACCGTCGCTCAGTTCGGCGTCTTCGTGCGCCTCGAGCCCGGTCTCACGGGCCTCATTCCGAACTCCGAGTCGGGCGTGCCTCCCGGCACGGTCAACCGCCACTTCGCTCCCGGCCAGAAGGTCGAGGTGAAGGTCATCGGCGTCGACCCGGCCAAGCGGCGCATCTCGCTCTCGGCGGCCGGCGCGAAGGCGGAAGCGGACCGCGGCGATCTCCGGAGCTATCGGGAGGAAACCGCGAAGCGCGAGAAGGCGGCGACGCCTTCCGTCTCCGTCTTCGGCTCCTCTCTCCTGCAGGCGCTCACGAACCCGAAGAGCAAGCAGAAGAAGAGCTGACTCCCGGCGATACGGTCCCAATGTGACGTTCGTGCGTCGCCTCGTCCGATGGGCCGCGGCCCACTTGCAGGCGGTCGGGCTGTCGTTTCTCCTCCTCGTTTTCGCGGCGGCCGTCTTCTGGTTTTTCGCGTCCTTCGTTCCGGATCGGCGGGACGCGGCGACCGAGGGCTGGCGCCGGGAGCTCTCGCTACGCGCGGACCTCAGGCGCGACCTCCTCGACCGGCGCATCCTCGACGTGAAGGAAGACCTGACGTTTTTCGCTGCGTTCCCGTCCGTTCGCGGGCTTCTGACCCCGGGCCTGTCCGAGGAAACCGCGGGCGCCCAGGCCGCGCACCTGCAAGGAATCCTGTCCGATTTCCGGCAACACGTTCACCAGAGGTCCGTTTCGATCCTCGACCCGTCCGGGCGCGTCTGCGCGTCGAACGGCGGTCCCGCCCCCGGTGCGGCGGCGCTGGCGCTCGCGGCGGACGCAATTCGTTCGGGCGTCCCCGGAGTCGCTCTCGCGCGCGAGCCGGACGGCGTGACGGGCCTCGCGAGCGCGGTACCGGTCACGGGCGACGCAGTCGGCGCCGGGCGGCTCCCGATCCTAGGAGCCGTCCTCTCCACGGGCGACGCCTCGACGTCTCTCTTCGATCTTCTCGGCCAACCGGTGGCGGCCTCGTCCAGCGAGTCCCTGCTCGTCGGGGAAGACGGGGCGGAGGTTCTCTTTCTCTCCCCCCTGCGCTTCCGCCCGGATCCGCCGCTCTCGTTCCGGCTTCCGCTCGCGAGCGCCGGTTTGGCCGCCCGCGCGGCACTCTCGGAAAAGGACCACTTCCGAGTCTTCTCAGACTATCGCGGTGCGAGGGTGTTCGCCGCCGTGCGACGACTGGAGAGCACACCTTGGGGCCTCGTCGTCAAGGTCGACGAGGACGAGGCGCTCGCGGCCTTCCGGAAGGACATGCTCCAAAAGGGAGTCACCTGGGGCGTGCTCTTCCTCGCGCTGTCCGCCGCGGCCTTCGGCTTCTGGCGCTCGCTCGTGATTTCGAACGAGGTGACGCTCGCGCGCAGCGAGGCGCGGTTCGGGGCTCTCATCGAGCAAGCGACCGACGCGATCTTCCTCAGCGGGAGCGACGGCCGTGTTCTCCAGGCGAACCGCGCGGCCGAAGTCATGTACGGTTGGACGCGGGACGAGCTTCTCTCGATGCATGCGACCGATGTGCGCGCGGGCGGGACGCGCGACGCGCTCCGCCACGACATGGAGATCGCCGCCGCCCGGGGAGGCCTCCTTGTCGAGACGCGCCACCGGCACGCGGACGGGAGCGAGTTCGCGGTCGAGGTCAACATAGGTCTCGTGAAGGCGGGAGACGAGACGCTCTTTCTGTCGACCGTGCGCGACATCACCGCGCGAAAGGTCGCGGAGAACCGCATCCGCGCCCTCAATCGCCTCCTCCGGACGATCTCGGAGGTGAACCAGCTCCTCGTCCGTGCGACGGAAGAGGAGTCGCTCCTGAAGGACGTCTGCCGGATCCTCGTTTCGCACGGCGGCTACGCGCTCGCGTGGATCGGGCGCGCCGACCGGGAGACGATGCGGGTCGTGCCGGTCGCGAGCGCCGGAGATGAGGCCGGATATCTCCAGCGGATCGAGGTGCGCTGGGACGATACGCCCGAGGGCCGGGGCCCGCTGGGAATCGCGATCCGGGAGGGGCGCCCCGCAATCGTCTCGGACGTCCAGGTCGACCCGATGGTTGCTCCCTGGCGCAAGCTTCATGCTTCCCCTGGTTTCGGGTCGATCGCGGCCATCCCCATCCGGCGCGGCGGCGAGGTGACCGGGGGTCTCGTCGTCTACGCCGCGGAGAAGGCCTTCGTCGACGACGAGGAGCTCGCGCTCCTCGAGGAACTCACGGGGAACATCTCCTATGCCCTCGACGTGCTCGACGCACGCCAGAGCGCTCGGAAGGGCGAAGCGCAGCTCGAGCAGACGCAGCAACAGCTCCAGCAGGCGCAGAAGATGGAGGCGGTGGGCCGGCTCGCGGGCGGCGTCGCCCACGACTTCAACAACCTCCTCACGGTCATCCAAGGCTACGGCGAACTGCTGCAGGCGTCGCTCGAGGGCGATGCGGAGAAGCGCGAGAGCGTGGTCGAGATCGTCAAGGCGGCCGAACGGGCCACGGCGCTGACGCGCCAACTCCTCGCCTTCAGCCGGCAGCAGGTTCTCGAGATGCGCGTCCTCGACGTCGGTGCGGTCGTGGCCGACACCGAGAAGATGCTCAAGAGGCTGATCGGCGAGGACGTGGAGGTCGTCGTCGAGAGGCCCGCGGTGCTCGGCCTCGTGAAGGCCGACCCGGGACAGATCGAGCAGGTCGTCCTCAACCTCGCCGTGAATGCCCGGGACGCGATGCCCGGAGGCGGCCGCCTGACGCTCGCGTTGGCCAATGCGGATCTCGAAGTGCCGCTCGCGGCCGCGCAGGATTCGATCCCGCCCGGGCGGTACGTCGTTCTTTCGGTGACGGATACCGGAACCGGCATGGATGCCGAGACGCTCGGCCACATCTTCGAGCCCTTCTTCACGACGAAGGAGAGGGGAAAGGGGACCGGCCTCGGCCTGGCGACGGTCTACGGCATCGTCCGGCAGACGGGTGGGTATATGGCCGTGGAGACCGCGCCGGGCGCGGGGACGACGTTCCGGGTCTATCTTCTGCGCTCCGACGAGAAGACGACCTCGGGCGTTCGCCGGAACGTGCACTCCCGACGCGGGACGGAGACGGTCCTCGTCGTCGAAGACGAGCCGGCCGTCCGCGCCCTCGCGAAGGTGGTCCTCGAACGGCAGGGCTACACGGTGCTCGTCGCCGAAAACGGGGCGGCCGCGCTCGACGTCGCCACCCGTGACCCGCGGCCCATTCACGTTCTCCTGACCGATCTCGTCATGCCGGGGATGAACGGATACGAGCTGGCGTCCCGCGTGGCGGTGCTCCGCCCGTCCATCAAGGTGGTGTTCATGTCGGGCTACACCGCCGATGTCCTCACGGGCTTCGACCTCAAGGCGGGACAGGCATTCATCTCGAAGCCGTTCAGCGAGAAGGCCCTCGCCGCGAAGCTGCGCGAAGCTCTCGACGTGCCGCCGGCCTGAGATCCTCTCGCCCGCCGCGCGCGCGGCGTGGTAGGGTTCCTTCCGGCGTTCTTTCAAATCGTCCTCGAGTCCCCTCGACCTCCGGGGGCGAAGAGGGAAGCGGGTGAGATTCCCGCGCGGCCCCCGCCACTGTGACCGGGGACGCGCACGGCGAGATCCCACTGGTGGCGAAAGATCGGCTTCGGGCCGGTGGCGCCTCCGGGAAGGGGCCGGGCGCGGACGATCCGGGAGCCAGGAGACCTGCCCGAGGAACATCGTTTCAGCGTCGCCTTCTCCGGGGCTCGGGAAGTCGCGGTGCCCCGCCTCCGCGCGCGGGCGCGCCGCTCCTTTCCGATGGGAGGGTGGAGCCAACGGAACGGAGGTGTTCCATGGTTTCTCGTGTCGTCCGGGCCCGATCGTCGTGTGTCCTTCTCTTCCTCTTCACAGGCCTCGCGCCCTGCCTCTTCGCGCAACCGTCACCGCCGCCGGCGGCCTCGAAGCTCGCCGCTGACGTCGTCGTCTCGGCCGCGGCCGAGCCGGAGCCCGCCGTTTCCCTGGGCGCCGCCGCGACGGTGATCGACGCCCGGGAGATTGCGGCGTCCCAGGCGACGACCGTCCTCGATCTCCTGCGTACGGTTCCCGGACTCGACGTCGTGCAGTCGGGCGGGCCGGGCACGGTGGCGTCCCTTTTCCTGCGCGGAACGAGCTCCACGCAGACCCTGGTTCTCGTGGACGGCGTCGTGCTGAACAGTCCCTATTTCGGGGGCACCGACCTTTCCGCGCTGTCGCTCGCGAACGTGGAGCGCGTCGAAGTCGTGCGGGGGCCATTCTCGGCGCTCTACGGTTCGGAAGCGATCGGAGGCGTCGTGCGCATCTTCACGCGCCGTGCTTCGGGAGACGAGGACATTTCGGGCCGCGCCACCGTCGGGGCCGGAAATCGCTCCACGAAGGAGGCGTTCGCCGAAGTCGCGCTCGGCTCGGGGCCGGTGACCGCTTCCGCGGGATTCCGCCGCACGCTCACGGATGGCGATCTGCCCAACGAGTTCTTCGCCGCGACGAATGTCTCGGGGACCGTGAGCGCCGCCCTTTCGGACGTGCTTCGCGTGGGCCTCGTCATGCGGCGCGACGAAGGGCGCACGGGCATTCCGTCCTCCGGGGGGATCCCAACCCCGCTTCGCGCGACGACCAGCGAGACGACGACGTTCGAGGCGCCGGTCTCGCTCGCGCTCTCCGCGAAGTCATCCGTCGAGGCGTCGTTCCGCTGGGTGAAGGACAATCCCACGTATTCCGACCCCGATGCCGGCTTCAGCTCGTCCTCGACGGACGCGCGGCGCGCTGGCGCGCGCGTTGCGTTCACGACGGCGGTCGGCGCGCACCGCCTCACCGCCGGCGCCGATTGGGAGCGGACGCTCGTCTCGAACGAAAGTAATTTCGGGGTCGCGCTCGACGACGCCTCGACCCGGACGTTCGCGTTCTTCGCCGAGGACCGCATCGCGCTCGCCGGCGAGCGGCTCGTCGTGACGGCCGGCGTCCGCTGGGACGACCACAGCGCGTTCGGCAGCGCCGTGAGTCCCCGCCTGATGGCGGCCTGGCGCGTGACCCCGAGTCTCAAACTGCGCGCGGCGGCGGGCACGGCCTTCCGCGCGCCGTCGACCGGTGAGCTTTACTACCCGTACTCAGGCAACCCGGCGCTCCGCCCCGAGAAATCGAACGGCTACGAGGTCGGCGTCGAAAAGATGCTCGCGAAAGGCGTCGTCCTGGAGGTGTCGGGATTCTGGAACGACATCCGCGACCTCATCGACTACGACGCGACCTCCACGTTCATGAATCAGAACATCGGGAGCGCCCGGACGCGCGGCGTCGAGGTGACTCTCCGGACGCCCGTCGGTGCTCGGTCGATCGTGCGGGCGTCCTACACGTATCTCGATGCGAAGGACCTCGATGCGAGCGAGTTCCTCGTGCGGCGTCCCCGCCACCGCGCCTCGGCGACATACGCGACGACCTTCGTCTCCGGCGGCGCCTTCAGCCTGACGGGAATGTGGGTGGGCGCCCGCCCGGACCGCGACGCCGCGGGCTTCACGAAACTCGTCGAGGACGCGTCGTACCTGAGAGTCGATGCGGCCGTCACGCTGCCTCCGCTCGCCTTTTCGCTCGCACCCTTCGTCCGCATGACGAATCTGCTCGGGCGCGACTATGTGGAGGCGAGCGGATTCCCGGCCCCGGGCCGCCGCTTCCTCGCGGGGCTTGCCGCGGCGTTCTGACCGGTTTTTCGCGGCCTCAGGACTTCGGAGGGAAGCCGTCGAACAGTTTGTTCACGGCTTCCTGGACCTTCTCGTCGCGGTCCTTCGGTGTCTCGTCGGCGTCCACAATTCGCGACGCGCTGCCGCGCCAGACGAGCTCCTTGGCCTTCGTATCGATCAGGTCGACCATGAGCGTACCGACGGGGATCTGCTCGACGCGGGCGGTGTTCCAGTACGGGCCGCGCCAGCGCCAGCCCCAGCCCCAGCCGGAGCTGTAGGTCGTGACCTGGGTCTGGCGGCGTGTGCGCGTGTGGAGGACGACCCAGAGGTCCGGCGTGCCGTCGGCCTTCGCGAGCCCGCGCGACGCGAGCGTCTTGTCGATGGCGGCCTGGACCCGCCTCATCGAGATTGGACTGTCCGGCGTGCGCACGTCCTTGAAAGCGAACGTCTTGTAGGAGGAGAAGCTCGCGGCGCGGTCGTAGTCGACCTTCGTCTCTATGCTGGAGCAACCCACGAGGAGCAAGGCCATCAGGAGAAGGGGAGTCCGTTTCAAGGGAGCACCTCCATGGAAAAGACGTGCAAGAGCCTTGCCGGGTTTACGTGCTCCCCTCGGGAGACGGCCTCAGCGCGCCCGCGCGAACGTGTCGCAGGCGCCGACTTGGCCCGTCTGGAAGCCCCGGGTGAACCATGCCTGGCGCTCCTTCGAGGAGCCGTGCGTCCACGTTTCGGGCGTCACGCGGCCCGTGGCGGCCTTCTGCAGCCGATCGTCTCCCACCGCGGCCGCGGCCGCGAGACCCGACTCGACATCGCCTTTCTCGAGGATGTTCCGCTCGCCGCTCGCGTGTCCCCAGACGCCGGCGAGGCAGTCCGCCTGCAGCTCCAGCCGCACGGATAGCTCCTTCTTCAGGGAGGGACGCTCGGCCTGGGCGCGCCGCATCTTCTCGTCGATCCCGAGCAGCGTCTGAACGTGATGCCCGAACTCGTGGGCGATGACGTAGGCCTCGGCGAACTCGCCCGGGACGCCGAATCGTGAGCGCAGCTCGTCGAAGAACCCGAGGTCCAGATAGACCTTGCGGTCGGCGGGGCAGTAAAACGGACCCATCGCGGACTCGGCGAACCCGCAGCCCGACCGGATCGCGTCGCGGTAGAAGTCGAGTTTCGCGTGCTGGTAGGTTCCGCCGAGCTTGGGAAATTCCGCGTCCCACGTTTTCTGGACGTCGTTGACGACGAAGGAGACGAACTTGATGCGCTCCTTCTCTTCGGACGACTGCGCGACGGGAGGACCCGAGTGCGTGACGTCCACGGCCGAAGGACGCCCCGCGCCCGGGGACGGGTTCGAATCGAGCAGCGCGAAGAAGTTCCGCTTGAAGACGAGGCTCAGGATGCCGAGCACGATGATCCCGCCGAGGCCGAGGCGCATGCCGCCGCCGCCGAACCCGAATCCTCCGCCTCCTCCACCCTCTCCCCGGCGATCCTCGATGTCGGGGCTGACTTCTTCGTCGCGGTTCCAACGCATCGGCGTCTCCTGACGCACGGATCCTATCCTCAGGATCCCGCCGTTTGACCGCACTGCGGCCCGGTGTTACCTTTCGCGTTCTCTCCGGACCCGGGTGGGGCTGTAGCTCAGTTGGGAGAGCGCTTGAATGGCATTCAAGAGGTCGACGGTTCGATCCCGTTCAGCTCCACCAATCTCATTCCACCTCACCGCTTTCTCCAGCGCGCGATGGCTGAGTGTCCCTCTGGCTGAACGGGATACGAACCGTCGACCTGAGGGGTGCGGGGACCTCTTCCCCGCATACAGATCCGAAAAGCCCGCCTCAGCGCGGAGCGCGTGCGGCGCGGCCCGAACGGCGCGAGGCGGGCGTGTTCGATCCCGTTCAGCTCCACCAATCTTCTGTTCTCACACCCCTCGCGAGGACATCTAACGGCGATCTCAAAACGACTGAAACACTTCCGTCGGTGATCGTGTAGTTCGACACCATACCTATGTAGACGGGATTTCGGAGGATGTTCGTGCAGATTGTGTTCTTTGAGAGGACGCCGCCCTTCCTCAAGGCGTCTATATACTGCCCGCACGTACCCGGTCGTGCCGCTGACGTGTCGAGGAGGCTTCGTGACTGACGGCATGCTCTCTAGCTCTCTTCCGTCCCTCCCGCAGAAAGACGACGAGAAACGGGGCAGACACCGGAGCTACGAGCTGTCGCTCGCACGAACGCGCTACAACTACACGACCAGCTACTTGTACCCCGCGCCTCTCGCGGCCCAGGTGCCCGATTCCGAGAAGTTCTCGCTCCCGTACAAGGCGAAGGTTGCGCCCATCCTCGTCGAGATCGCCGAGAACTTGAAGAGCGTCCTCGTCGATCGTTTCGAAGCGCAGCTGCGTTCCGACCTTCCGGCGATGCCGATGCCGTGGATGGTCGAGCTGAGGGTCGCGATCGACGACGCGGAGAAGCAGTTCTCGGGCCTCAACCCGCTGAACGTTCCCGCCGACTTCGCGGCCATTCACCGGATCTTCGAGGCGCTTCACGACGGCCCGCCGGAGCTGGTCGACACGTACAAGAAGCTCGCCGAGATCCCCCTGCTCGTGGAAGGGCTCGAGAAGGCGCTCACGAAGTCGCTCGCGGACATGAAGGACGTCGGCGTGACGTCGTTCCTCCGGGACACGCTCTACGACGTCCTCCGGACGCCGGAGAGGGGCGACGCATACCTCCACGCGACGGACATCGCCGAGTTCGGCACTCTGTACCCGGCCCTCGCCGGGCCGCCCGCCGTGATGAACTTCCGCCCCGAGCCGTGGATGCGCCTCGCGCCAGGCCAGGAGGTATGGGAGAGCGACTGGTATTTCGGCTGGCTCCAGATCGCCGGCTTCAACACGTCGAATTTCAAGGGCGTCTTCCCGGCGGGCGCCGCGCCGGAGCTCGCGCTCGACCTCGGCGCGCTGCTGAAGAAGATGCCCGTGACGGACGCGATGCTCCAGAGCGCCTCCGGTGACTCGTCCCTCACGCTGCAGCGGGCGGCGGAGATCGGCCGGCTCTACGCCCTCGATCTCACGATGCTCGACCGCGTCCCGACGAGCAAGCTCCACGGGGACCAGCGCTACCTCGCCGCGCCGATCGCCCTCTTCACCTGGAATCCGGAGCCGGGGCCTGGCTTTCCTGAGGGCCGCGGCAGCCTGCAGCCCGTCGCAATCCAGCTCGGCCAGAGCCACGATGCGGCAAGCTATCCGATCTTCGTTCCTGGGGGTGACGCCGTTGCGTGGAAGCTCGCGAAGTTCTTCGTGCTGAACGGCCTCGCCGTGCAGCACGAAACGGTTGCGCATCTCGGCGCCTGCCATCTCACCATCGAGACGCTCGTCGTCGCCACGAATCGCCAGCTCTCCATCGAGCATCCGATCCTGGCGCTCCTGACGCCTCATTTCCGGTTCACGCTCGACATCAACGAGGGCGCCAAGCACAGCCTCATCATTCCTCACGGGGTGGTCGCCTCGGTGCTGTCTCCGAGCATCGCCGGGAGTCTGGGGATGGTCCGGGACGCGCGCCTCGCGTGGCGTTTCGACCAGAACCTGCCGCACCGGCTGTTCGCGCTCCGGGGCGTCGACCGGGCCCGGCTGCCCGAATTCCCGTTCCGCGACGACACCCTGTTGCTGTGGGACGCGATCCGCGACTACGTCCGCACGTATCTCGCGTGCTACTACGGCGGCAGCGACGACGTGCGCGCCGACACGGAAGTGCAGGCGTGGGTCGAGGAGATCACGAGCCCTGCCGGCGCCGCGTTCCGCGGGCTCGACGGCCTCAAGTTCACCGGCGGTTCCGCGGGCGAGGGCACGGCGCAGATCGACGGCTTCGACTATCTCGTCGACATGGTGTCGCTCATCATCTACACGGCCGGACCGCAGCACGCGAACGTCAACTATGCGCAGTACCCCCTGATGTCGTACCTGCCGAGCGTCTCGGGGACGGCGTACGCGGCGCCGCCTTCGGCCGCGAAGGCCGGTGGTTCTCCCGACCCCTACCTCGGAGTGCTGCCGCCCGTCGACGTCGCGCTCTATCAATTGTCTTTCGGGTACCTCCTGAGTAGCGTGCAGTACGACACGTTCGGCACGTACACCAACAATCCCCGCCGTCCCTACTTTGCCGACGAGCGCGCCGAGGCGACCGCCATCGACTTCCGGATGGCCCTCGCGAGCATCGAGGCCGAGATCCGGAAGCGGAACAAGACCCGCCCGCTGCCATACGAGAACCAGCTGCCCTCGATGATTCCGAACAGCATCTCGATCTGACCGGCCGGGCGGCCGCGCGTCAGGCGGCGGCGAGGAACCCGGCGTAACGGGTCTTCAGGTCCAGGACCTTCGCGTCGGCGCCCCACGCGCGGTATCTCTCCATCGCCGCGAGGACGTGCGTCCGCGCCGCGCGGGAGTCCCCGCGGTCGACCAGCATCTCGGCCGCGAGCTCGTGCGCGAGCCCCGCGTCCTGGATGAAACCGTGGTCGTGCGCCGCGGCGATCGCCTCTTCGTATCTGCGGAGCGAGCGCCCGGGGCGTCCCGTCGCGCGCAGCCACTCGGCGTCCACGAGGAGCGACCGGTGCTCGAAATTGTGGGGGCAGGCCCGCGCCCACTTGCGAATGCGGCCGCGGGCGCGGAGCACGCGGACGAGACACGCGGCCTTCGCCCACCCTCCGCGGCGCGACTCTTTCAACCATCCCAGACACGCGAAATAGTGCGCGATCGAGAGGTAGAACGTCGCCGGCAGCCCGATCTCGCTCACCTTCAGGAGCTCGCGGCCCAGCGCGGGGCCGCCGCTCCTCCGGAAGAAGCACAGGAGGCGCGCGCGGTCGAGGAGGCGGAAAGCATTCTGGGTGTTGCTGAACTCGGCGGCGTGCGGGCCATCGCCGGCGTCGGCGGCCGGGACGGAGGCGAGGCCCATGAGGGCGTCGACCGCCTCGATCGTCGTCCGGTGCATGACCTCGGTGCCGATCTGTCCCGACGCCCGGATCGTCTCGAGGGCGTCGAGGGCCGTCGTCCGCACCTCGGAGAGCGGCTCGCCCATCTCGAGCCGCGCCTTCGCCCAGCCCATGTGGCAATAGCCCGCGAACTCGGCGTCCTCCACGCGCCGGCCGAGCGCGTAGCCCTCGCGGCACCACTCGGCCGATCGGGCGATCGGCTCCCTCCAGTGCGACACGAACTGCCCCATCGCGTGGTGCAGCTTCGGGAGGAACGCGGCGCCGTCGGGCGCGCCCATGAGGCGCGTGCCGAGCCGCGAGAAGCGCGTGGACGCGCCGTAGAGGCCCACGGCGTTGAGCGCCGTCGCGAACCACACGAAGAGGAGCGCGTGCGTGGGCCCGCGGCCGTGGCGCAGCATGAGCGTCAGGCAGTTGCCGATGAGGACGGGCCACAGGTACGGCCGCGAGACGTACGCGCACGCCGTCATCGACGACATGATGCGGATGAGGCGCAGGGCGCGCGGGTCCTCGACCTGCGGGAGCGTGGCGAGCGTCTCGTCCGTCATGTCCCGGACTTTCCAGAGGACGCGGCCGAGGATCCGGGCGATGTCGAGGCGCGTGGGGTCCGTGGGCAGCGCGAGGCCGAGCCGCCCGCAGATCTCGATGCCGGCCGCGATCGCCTTCGGGTACTCGTTGAGCGCCGCATACGCGAGAATGCGGGCCTCCCATCCGGGCGACTCGTCGAGGGCGCCGCGCGCGTTCGCGGCGATGCGGTCCGCGGTCGCGAGCGCCTCATCGACGCGCCCGAGCGGGATGAGCGTTGCGGCAAGCGCGTGGTCGACCGAGAGGGCGAGGTCGTATTCGCGCTCGTAGGGGCGCTCCGGCAGGAGCGTTCGCGCGCGCTCTAGGTAGGAAACGCCCGTCGAGAAACCGCCCGTCGCGTTCGTGGCGAGGGCCGCCGAGAGGTGGAGGCGGGCGACCTGCGTCCGCTCGCCCTCGTCGCTCAGGACCCCCGGGCCGTGGCGGTCCAGGGCCTGTCCGAAGTGACCCACCGCCTCGAAGAGCGTCTCCCACCGCCCGCCTGCGGCGAGCGCGCGGGCGAGACTCCTCCCGAGGCGCAGATGGAGCCCCGTCCGTTCGTCCGCGGGCAGGCTCGAGTACAGCGCCTCGCGCATGCGGTCGTGGGCGAGGTTGTAGCGCTCCTTCTCCCCCGGAATCGCGACCACCATCTGCTTCTCGCCGAGGATCTGGAGGGCCTCCCGCGCCGTCTGCCGCGCAAGTCCGCTGACCGCTTCGAGGACGTCGGAATCGACTGGCCGCCCCGAGACGGCGAGGATGTCGAGGACGCTCCGCTCGTCGACGGACACGCGGGCCGCCCGTTTCAGGAACGACGCCGCCGCGTCGATCCGCAGCCCCTCCGCGATCCGGGCGTCCGAGCGATCCCGTCCCTCGGGTACCCAGAGCCGGCCTTCCTCAAGGAGGTCGCGCAGGACCTCCTCCACGAAGAACGGCAGCCCTTCGCTCGACTCCGCGACGCGCGCGGCGAGGCCATTGGGGAGCTCGGCGAGACCGAGCATGGACCGGAGCAGGCCGGCGACGTCCTCGTCCCGCAGCGCGGCGAGCTCCACGACGCGCGGCACGGGCCGCCCCGGTCCGGACTCCATCAGCCGCGCGACCGGCCGGCCCACGACGTCGTCGATCCGGTAGCTGCCGAGAAGACAGAACTTCGACCCCGCGCCACTTCCCGAACGGATCGCGAGAAGCGAGGAGACGACGTCGATGGTGCCGTCCCGGGCCCATTGCAGGTCGTTCACGTAGGCGACGTAGGGAACGAACCGGCCCAGTCCGACGAGGAAGTCGGCGATGGCCTCGATCACCCGCCGACGCTCCGCGTCCGCGTTCTCGAGCGGTGGCGTCGGCGCGACCCCCGGATCGAGCGCGAGAGACGGCACGAGCTTCACCATCTCCGGGGCGTGGTCGTTCAGGAGCGACTGCGCGCCCACGGACGTCGCGAGGCGGGCGGCTTGCAGGACGAGGTTCGCCATCGGCCCGGATTCGGTCAGGTCGCGCTCGAAGCAGTCGACTTCGAGGAAGGGGACGCCGCGGAGCTGAACGGTCTGCCGCACTTCGCGCATGAGGCGCGACTTCCCCATGCCGCTCCTGCCGGTGACGAAGAGGCCGGCGTGCTTCTCTCCCTGCAGGCCCGCGTCAACGGAGCGCTGGACGTCCTCGAGCTCGCGGCTGCGGCCGACGAAGGCGCTCGAGAACAGGTAGTTCTCGCGGGCGTCCCGGGTCTCGAGCTCGTACGCGAGCCCGCTGGCGCGGTTGATCAGGTCGAGAAGGTCTCCGGCGCTCGCCGGACGTCCGGACGGATCGACGCAGCAGAGCTGCTCCACGATCTCCCGAAGCCAGGGCGGGACGCGTTCCGCGTGCGCGCCCGCGAAGCGCACGGGCTCGGTCATCTTCCGCTTGAGCAGGACGTCGAGGCCCTGGGTGGCGCTGTAGGGCGTCTCGCCCGTCAGCAGACGGTAGGCCATGATGCCGAGGCTGTAGAGATCGGACCGATGGTCGCCTTCCTTCGCGCTCGCGATCTCGGGCGAGAGGTAATGGGGAGTGCCCATCACGAGCCCGCGGACGCCGCGCAGGCCGGCGAGGCCGAAGTCGAGCACCTTCACCTGGCGAAGGGCGCCTCGCGAGCTAACGACGATGTTGCCGGGCTTGAGGTCGAAGTGGACAACGCCGCGGCCGTGGAGGTACGCGAGCGCCCGGATCACCGGCACGAGGAGGTCGAGGGCCTCCTCCCAGGGCACGATCCTTCCGGACGGAGCCCGGACCGCGGGCGGCGTCGCGTCCTTCGGCGGCGCGGGTGGCGGAGACCCGGCGTCGAACGTTTCCTCCTCGGCGGGAGGCTCGGCAGCCAGGAAACGGTCGAGCGGCACGCCGGGCAGGAGCTCCATCGTGAAAAAGAAGGCGTCGACGCCCGCCACCAGCTCGAAGTCGTAGACGCGGGCGACGTTCGGATGCCGCAGGGACGCCATGGTCTTGAACTCGGCGCGAAACAGTTCGACCGTGTTCCGGAGCGGGTGAAGAAAGATCTTGAGGGCCGTCGGACGCCCCGGAAAGAGCTGGTCGTCGACGCGGTAGACCCCGCCCATTCCCCCGCGCGCGAGGAGACGGTCGACCCGGTAGCGCCCGTTGACGACGAGGCCCGGCCGGATGAACGAGTCCGTGGCCTCGGACGCTTCGCCCGCGAATTCGCGGTCGGCCGATCGAACCGAACGACCCTCGCCGTCATGGAGGCTCGGCGTGTCCAGTGTCGTGTCGGCGTCGTCGGCGGGAGTTCCGCTGATAGCCCGCGGGCGAGACGACATCGCAAACCTCCGCCCGGATCCCTTCGCTGTCTGGCGTCAGACGCTCTGGGCCTTGTGTGCTCAGTCTCGATTGCGACTCGGATTCTGTCAAGGGATGTAGGGGCGGCGCTCGTGAGGCGGGTCGCCGCCGTTATGTACGGAACGAGGATCTTCGACGGCTGGAGCTTCCCGCACGATCCGAGATCCCGCCTCCTGAAGGGCACGCTCGACGACGTGAAGGCGTGGTACACGAAGCTCGGCGAGCGCCTCGGCGCGCCGTTTCCACGATCAACGAGCTCGGCTACCAGCACCTCCGGGCAGAGGAGCTCGGCGCGTCCCTCGCGGCGTTCCAGTACAACGCCGGGCTGTACCCGGACTCCCCGAACGTGTGGGACAGCCTCGGGGACGCACTCGACAAGCTCGGCCAAAAGGACGAAGCGCTCGCGAGCTATCGTAGGGCCGTCTCGCTCGCCGAAGCGACCGGCGACCCGAACCTCGACGCCTTCCGGAAGGACGCCGCCCGTCTGGCCGGCCGCGCGCAAGGGGACGTGAGGTAGCGATCCGGCTGGCCGCTACAATCGCCCGCGACTCATGTCCATCTCCACGGGTTCCCGTCTCGGGCCATACGAGATCCTCGGCCCGCTCGGAGCGGGCGGGATGGGCGAGGTCTATCGCGCGCGTGACGAGAGGCTGAAGCGCGATGTTGCGATCAAGGTCCTGCCCGCTTCGTACTCGCAGGACGCGGACCGTCTGCGGCGCTTCGAACAGGAGGCGCAGGCAGCCGGGGCGTTGAACCATCCGAACATCACCGCGGTCTACGACCTCGGCGCCCACGACGGCGCGCCTTACATCGTGACCGAGCTGCTCGAGGGCGAGACGCTGCGCGCGCGGCTTGCGGGCGGCGCCTTTGCCGTCCGCAAGGCGATCGAATACTCCGTGCAGATCGCGAAGGGCCTGGCCGCGGCGCACGAGAAGGGAATCGTCCACCGTGACCTGAAGCCCGAGAACCTGTTTCTGACGAAGGACGGGCGGGTCAAGATCCTCGATTTCGGCCTGGCGAAGCTCACCGAGATCGAAGGGTCGGGCGGGCAGCAGACGAACCTGCCTACGGCGTCGGCCGGCACGGAGCCCGGCGTCGTGATGGGGACGCTCGGATACATGTCGCCGGAGCAGGTGAAAGGACACCCCGCCGACCAGCGGTCGGATCTCTTCTCCTTCGGCGCGATCCTCTACGAGATGCTGTCGGGAAGCCGCGCGTTCCACCGCGACTCCGCAGCCGAAACGATCTCGGCGATCCTGCGGGAAGAGCCGCCGGACCTTTCCACGACGAACAGGAACGTCCAGCCCGGGCTCGAACGGATCGTGCGGCACTGCCTGGAGAAGAACCCGGAGGAACGTTTCTACTCGGCGCGCGACCTCGCCTTCGATCTCGAGGCGCTTTCGGGGCTTTCGGGGACGAGCGAGGCGGCGGCGAAGTTCCCGGGCGCGAGGAGCCGGCCGTCGTGGCGCCTCTTCGCCGGCGCCGTCCTCGCCGCGGCGCTCGCCGGCGGTACGCTGGCGTACCTCGCCGCCCGCCGCGGCGAACGGCCGGCTCCCGCATTCCACCAGATCACGTTCCGCCGCGGCAGCATTTGGAACGCGCGCTTCGGGTCTGACGGCAAGACGGTCCTCTACTCCGCGGCCTGGGACGGGGGCGCCACGGAGATCCATCTCGGGCGTACCGACGGTCAGGATTCGCGCCCCTTCGGGTTGAAGGGCGCGGATGTCCTCGCGGTCGCGCCGTCGGGCGACGTCGCCGTCGTGCTCGGCGCGAAAAGGTCCGGGGCATTCACGCGGGTAGGAATGCTCGCGCGCGCGGGAGCGACGGGCGGCGGCGCTCCACGCGAGATCCTCGAGAACGTGGAGTTCGCGGACTTTCCGCCGGACGGCCGCGACCTCGCCGTCGTCCGCCTGGTCTCGGGGCGACGCCGCCTCGAGTACCCTGTCGGCAAGGCGCTCGTCGAGACGACGGGCTGGATCGGCGAGCCGCGCTTCTCGCCGCGCGGGGACCGCATCGCCTTCCTGGATCATCCCGTCGACGGCGACGACGGCGGCGCTGTCGCCCTCGTCGACCTTGCGGGGAAGAAGTCGACGCTCACGCCCGTCTTCGCGAGCGCCAAGGGGCTCGCCTGGTCGCCCGACGGCTCGGAGATCTGGTTCACGGCGGCGGAGACCGGCGGCAACCGCGCGCTCCGCGCCGTGAAGCCCTCCGGGCGACTGCGGGTCCTTCTCGCGGGAGCGGGGGCGTTCACGCTCCAGGACGTGTCGCGGGACGGGCGCGTCCTGACGACACACGATCTGACCCGGGTCGGCTTCGTCGCCCGCGGGCCGGCGGACCCGAGGGAACGCGACCTCTCGTGGTTCGACTGGAGCCTCCTCGCCGACCTGTCCGAGGACGGCAGGACGGCGCTCTTCAGCGAGTCGGGCGAGGGGGGCGGGGCGGGCTACTCGGTCTTCATCCGGGGCACGGACGGCTCGCCCGCGGTCCGCCTCGGAGAGGGCGAGGCTTTTTCGCTGTCTCCCGACGGCAAGCGCGTCCTCGCACTCCTGCACCCGACGGCCGACCAGCAGCTCGTGATCTATCCGACCGGCGCCGGAGAGCCGAACCTACTTTCCCTCCCGAACCTCCGCGTTCGGGCGGCGATATGGCTGGCCGACAGCCGCCGTTTCCTGATGACGGCGGCGGAGCCAGGGCACGACAGCCGCGTGTACCTCGGCGACTCTGACGGCGGCGCCCCGAGGCCCCTCACGCCGGAGGGCTACCGGGCGCCGCGGGGCGTGGGCCTGATCGACGGACGGCGCTTTCTCACACGCGGCCCAAGCGAAAAGGTCTACGTCCACTCGATCGAGGGTGGCGCGCCCGTTCCCGTGCCGGGGATCTCACCCGCCGACGTCATCCTGGGTCCGGGTGCGAAGGACGGGACGGCGTACGTGCGGCGGGGAGCCGACCTCCCCGCGCGCATCGCGCGCCTCGATCTCGCGAGCGGTCGGGAAGAACCGTACCGGGATCTCGTGCCGGCCGACCCGACGGGGATCGTCGACCTCGTCACCATTCGCATCACGCGCGACGGTCGGTCCTATGCGTCCTCCTACGGCCGCGTCCTCTCGGATCTCTATCTGGTCGAGGGGCTGAAGTGATTCCTCGCAAGGCCGGGGTTTCCAGCCCCAAGCTGCTATGGGCTGCCACGAGCGCCCTGCTTCGAGAGCCTTAGGCAGTCAGGGCGCCACGCCGCTACGCGTTCTTGACGGGCTTGATCTCCCCGGTCGACATGTCGTAGACCCAGCCGTGGACGTTCAGCTTCTTCTCCTTGGTAGCCCTCTTGACGAAGGGAAATTCGCGGAGGTGCTCGAGCTGGAGTCGGACGTTCTCCTCCACGATCAGCCGCATCCGCTGCTCCTTCGTCATCTCGATGTGGAGCGCCCTGATCTTCTCGTCGATCCGCTCGCGCGCCTTGAAGGCGTTCATCAGCCAGATCGGAACGTACTTGTACTCG
>Ga0075520_1000251_pt1 | contig 22348 bp, 18 predicted proteins | sample NGEPerB_FD_75100 | JGI IMG/M metagenome (GOLD analysis project Ga0075520, IMG submission 75100) | Arctic peat soil microbial communities from the Barrow Environmental Observatory site, Barrow, Alaska, USA - NGEE PermafrostAB12-B | ecosystem: Environmental > Terrestrial > Soil > Wetlands > Peat ... | reverse complement strand
GATGTCACCGATGACGACAGCGAGTGAGCACCGTTCGGCGTCCGGCCGCCGCGAGCGCGGGGGAGCGAGCATCGCAGGCGCCCCCGGCGCCGAGGAGCGGAACGACCCCAGAGCGAGCCATGGGCAGAGAGCGGAGCGAGCGCGGAGTCGAGAGATGTCACCGATGACGATCGTTGAAACGGGAGTTGATCGATGAGTAACCGCATCGGGGTGCCGGTCTTCCTCACCACCGACGTGGAGTTCGACGACCTTACCCATGCCCGCGCGGACGAGCTGATCGCCCGCTACCCGGTGCCCCGGTCGGCACTGCTGCCATTGCTGCATCTGGTGCAGTCGGTGGAGGGCTTCGTCTCCCAGTCCGGCATCGAGTTCTGCGCCCGCAAGCTCGAGCTCACCGATGCCGAGGTCTCCGCGGTCGCGACGTTCTACACCATGTACAAGCGCAGCCCGTGCGGTGAGCACCTGGTCAGCGTCTGCACCAACGCGCTGTGCGCGGGACTCGGCGGCGACGCCATCTACGCGACGCTCTCGCAGCACCTCGGCGTCGGACACGAGGAGACCTCGGGGGAGCCCGGCGCCCCCGGGTCGATCACCCTTGAGCATGCGGAGTGCCTGGCCGCCTGCGACCACGGTCCGGTGCTGCAGGTGAACTACGAATTCTTCGACAACCAGACCCCCGACGCCGCATTGGATCTCGTCACCGATCTGCAGGCGGGGCGGCGGCCGTCACCGACCAGGGGTGCGCCGCTGACCGACTTCAAGTCGGTCGAACTGGAGATCGCCGGCGTCTTCACCAACCTGCCGGAACGGGTGGAGGCGCCGACCGCGTCGGTGCCGACGCTGCGCGGTTCGGTGCTGGCCGAACACACGGGCCAGCGGGCACCGACGATGCCCGAGCACGCCGACATCCCGCCGATGCCGGAAAAGAAGTGACGGCGACGGTGAAGTCAGCTCAGAAGTCAGCTCAGAAATCAGGACTGCATTCAGCGCCGTTTGGCATCGGGTCAGGGATTGAGTCAGGAATATCAGGATTGAGGGTGTCGCCGTGAGCACTCCGCCGTCGCAACCTGGTGCGCCGGACGCGGTCCCGCCGCCCGCCGCCACCCCTGTCGAGGAATCCGCGACAACCCGCCCCGGCGGGCCCGGCACTTTCTCCTCGCCGGGCACCGGCGAACCGCCGTCACCGATCCCGGTGACGATCGAGCCGCCGGTCGCGCCTCCCGCCGATCCCGCCGGGCCGATGTCGCTGAGCACGGCCCTGCGCGGTGCGAGCACGGGTGCAGGGCAGGACTGGCCGATGCCGGCGGACGGCGGTGCGCCGTTGACCCCACTGCTCACCAGGCGCTGGGCGTCACCGCGGTCCTGGAGTATCGGCACCTACCGTCAGCTCGACGGCTACCAGGCGCTGCCGATCGCGCTGGGTGTCGAGCCGGGCCGGCTCACCGAACTGGTCAAGAACTCCGGTCTGCGCGGTCGTGGCGGCGCAGGCTTTCCCACCGGGCTGAAGTGGTCGTTCCTGCCTCAGAGCGACACCAAGCCGCACTACCTGGTGATCAATGCGGACGAGGGAGAACCGGGCACCTGCAAGGATATTCCGCTGATGATGGCCGATCCGCATTCGCTGATCGAGGGCTGCATCATCACCTCGTACGCGATCCGCGCGCCGTTCTGCGCGATTTACGTTCGTGGCGAGGCGGTGCACGCGATGCGCCGGGTGCAGCATGCGGTCAACGAGGCGAAGGCCGCCGGATTCCTCGGCAAGAACATCATGGGCACCGGGTACGACCTGGAGATCGTGGTGCACGGCGGCGCGGGCGCCTACATCTGCGGGGAGGAGACCGCCCTGCTGGATTCTCTGGAGGGTCGCCGCGGGCAGCCGCGGCTGAAGCCGCCGTTCCCTGCCATCGCCGGGCTCTACGCGTGCCCGACCGTGGTCAACAACGTGGAGACGATCGCGTCCGTGCCGGCCATCGTGCTGGGCGGTTCGGACTGGTACCGCTCGATGGGCACCGACAAGTCCCCCGGCCCGAAGATCTACTCGCTGTCCGGGCACGTCACCCGCCCGGGGCAGTACGAAGCCCCGATGGGAACAACACTGCGCGAACTCCTTGTTTCCGCGGGCGGGATGCTCGACGGGATCCCGCTGAAGTTCTTCACCCCGGGCGGATCATCGACGCCGATCTTCACCGCGGCGCAGCTCGACGTGCCGTTGTCCTTCGACGACGTCGCGGCGGCCGGCTCGATGCTGGGCACCACCGCGCTGATGTGTTTCAACGAGACCGTGTCGGTGCCGTGGGCGGTGTGGAAGTGGCTGGAGTTCTACAAGCACGAGTCCTGCGGCAAGTGCACGCCGTGCCGGGAGGGCACCGGCTGGCTGGTCCAGATCCTGCGCCGTGTGGTCTCCGGCAGCGGCACGCTGGAGGACCTCGACACGCTGTCCGACGCCGCCGGTAACATCGCGGGGCGCTCGTTCTGTGCGCTCGGCGACGCCGCCGCGACACCGATCCTGTCCAGCTTCAAGTACTTCCGGTCCGAGTTCGAGGATCTGGTCACCGGTCGCATACCGCCGGTCATCGAGGCCAGGTCCCTGGTGGGGGCGCACTGATGACGCAGGTTGCCAATCCGCCGTCCGCTGCGCCGGCGCCCGAGCCGGAACCAGTGCCGGAAGGCCATGTCCGGCTGACGATCGACGGCATCACCGTCATCGCCCCCAAGGGCGAGCTGGTGATCCGGACCGCGGAACGGATCGGCATCGCCATCCCGCGGTTCTGTGACCACCCGTTGCTGGAGCCGGTCGGCGCGTGTCGGCAGTGCCTGGTCGAGGTCGAGATGGGCGGCCGGCCGATGCCCAAGCCGCAGGCCGCGTGCACCCAGACCGTCGCCGACGGCATGGTCGTCAAGTCGCAGCTGAGTTCACCGGTGGCGGAAAAGGCACAGCGCTCGAACCTGGAGTTCCTGCTGCTCAACCACCCGCTGGACTGCCCCATCTGCGACAAGGGCGGTGAATGCCCGCTGCAGAACCAGGTGCTGGCCAACGGCTCCGCGACCTCCAGGATGCACGAACCGAAGCGGGTGTTCACCAAGCCGATCGCGGTGTCCTCGGAGATCCTGCTGGACCGGGAGCGCTGCGTGCTCTGCCAGCGCTGCACCCGATTCTCCGACCAGATCGCCGGCGACAAGTTCATCGACCTGCTCGAGCGCGGCTCGGCGCAGCAGATCGGCATCAATTCCGCCGAGCCGTTCCAGTCGTACTACTCGGGCAACACCATCCAGATCTGCCCGGTCGGCGCGCTGACTTCCGCCGCCTACCGGTTCCGCGCGCGACCGTTCGACCTGGTCTCCACCGAGACCGTGTGCGAGCACTGCGCCAGCGGCTGCGCGCTGCGCACGGACCACCGGGCCGGCGCGGTCACCAGGCGGCTGGCCCGGATCGATCCCGAGGTCAACGAGGAGTGGAACTGCGACAAGGGCCGCTTCGCGTTCCCCTACGTGCGGGAGGGTGACCGGATCACCCGGCCGATGGTCCGCGAGCCCGACGGCGCGCTGGTGCCCACCTCCTGGACCGATGCCATGGAGATCGCCGCCCGCGGGTTGCTCGAGGCTCGGGACAACGGCGGGGTGGGCGTGCTGACCGGTGGCCGGCTGACCGTCACCGACGCCTACGCCTATGCGAAGTTCGCTCGATTGGCGTTGCGCACCAACGACATCGACTTCCGTGCGCGGCAGCATTCGGCCGAGGAGGCGGCCTTCCTGGCTGCCCGGGTCGCCGCCGGCACCCCGGAGAGCACCGGTGTGTCCTATGCCGCGCTGGAGAAGGCGACGGCGGTGCTGCTCGTCGCGCTGGAGCCGGAGGAGGAGTCGCCGATCCTGTTCCTGCGGCTGCGCAAGGCATCTCGCCGCGGCGTGCCAGTGTTCTCGCTCGGCGCGCTGATCACCCGCAGCCTGGAGAAGATGGCCGGCACGCTGGTCGGTGCGGTGCCAGGTGACGAGCCTTCTGTGGTGACGGCGTTGGCCTCCGACACCCTGGCCGGAGCCGGCATCCCCGACGCGCAGCACCGCAACAAGCTGGGTGCGCTGCTGCGGACTCCCGGCGCAGTGGTGCTGGTCGGCGAGCGGGCCGCGGAAATCCCCGGTCTGCTGACCGCCGTCGCCGAACTGACCGAGGCGACCGGCGCCGGGCTGGCCTGGGTACCGCGGCGGGCCGGGGAGCGCGGGGCGCTCGATGCCGGTGCGCTCGCTGGTCTGCTCCCCGGTGGTCGGCCGGTGTCCGATCCTGCGGCACGCGCCGAGGTGGAGCGGGCGTGGGGCGCGTCCCTGCCGGCGACGCCCGGACGCGACACGGCCGGAATCCTTGCCGCGGTGCGCCTGCCCGAACCCAGTCCCGAACCCGGTCCCGAACCCAATCCCGAACCAGCTGCCGACTCGGCCGCCGATGACGTGCTGGGTGAGGAGCCGGTCGACGGGCCCCGCGGACTCGCCGGGTTGCTGGTCGGCGGCGTGCAGATCTCCGACCTGCCGGATCCGGCGGCCGCGATGGCCGCGGTCGCCAGCGCCGGCTTCGTGGTCAGCCTGGAGATGCGTGCCAGCGCCTTCACCGAACTGGCCGACGTGGTGTTCCCGGTCGCGGCCGCGGTCGAGAAGTCCGGGGCATACATCAATTGGGAGGGCCGGACCCGGCCGTTCGCGGCGGCGTTGCCGCAGGCGGGAACCCTGGACGAGGCCAGAATCCTGGACACCCTCGGCGTCGAGATGGACGTCGACCTGTTCACCCAGACGCCGGCGGCGGCGTCGGCCGACATGGCCCGGCTGGGCGTGTGGACCGGTGACCGGGAGTTCGCCCCGGTGGCTGTCACCGAGCCGGGCGTGACCGTGCCCGCTGCGGCGGAACAGCCGGGCGCCGGGTTCTTGCTCACCTCCTGGCGGATGAACCTGGACGGCGGTCGCGGGCTGGACGGTGAGCCCCACCTGGCCGGCACCGCCCGGCCGGACGTGGCCCGGCTGTCCGCGACCAGCGCTGCCGCGCTCGGGGTGCGCGACGGCGACCTGGTCTCCGTCCGCGGGCCTTCGAGTGCAATCACACTTCCGGTCGCAGTCACCGAGATGCTCGACGGGGTTGTCTGGGTACCCGCCCGGATCGACGGCATCGGCACACCTGGACGGCTCGGCGCGAACGTCGCCGACCGGGTCCAGGTGGTGGCCGCCGGCGACACCGGCGCGGCCGCAGGAAAGGGACGCTGATGAACTCGCTCGCCGGCACGACGATGTGGTTGGCCGACACCGCCGTGCCCGATCCGGACGGATCGGTGCAGCCGTTGCTCTCCGACGACCCCTGGTGGCTGATGCTCGTCAAGGCGTTGATGGTGTTCGTCATCCTGCTTCTGCTGACCCTGTTCGCGATCTGGTTCGAGCGGCGGGTGGTCGGCCGCATGCAGCACCGGCCCGGCCCGAACGTGAACGGCCCGTTCGGTCTGCTGCAGTCGCTGGCCGATGCGGTGAAACTGCACTTCAAAGAGGGCATCATCCCGGCGCGGGCGGACAAGTTCGTCTTCATCGCCGCGCCGGTGATGTCGGCGATTCCGGCGGTCCTGATCTTCTCGATCATCCCGGTCGGCGGCGAGGTCACCATGTTCGGTCAGCAGACCGCGCTGCAGTTGACCGACCCGCCGGTGGGTGTGCTGGTTGCGCTCGCGCTGGCGTCGGTCGGTGTGTACGGCATCGTGCTCGGCGGCTGGGCGTCCGGGTCGACGTATCCGATCCTCGGCGGCCTGCGCGCCGCGGCGCAGATGATCTCCTACGACGTGGCCATGGGCCTGTCGTTCGTTGCGGTGTTCCTCTACGCCGGCACGCTGTCAACCTCGGCGATCGTCACCCAGCAGGAACCCGGCTGGTACATCTGGCTGCTGCCGGTGTCGTTCATCGTCTACTGCGTCTCGATGGTGGGGGAGACCAACCGCGCGCCGTTCGACATGGCCGAGGCAGAGGGCGAGCTGGTCGGTGGCTTCAACACCGAGTACTCCTCGATGCGGTTCGGGCTCTTCTTCCTGGCCGAGTACATCAACATGATCAACGTCTCGGCGATCGCCGTCACCCTGTTCCTGGGCGGTTGGCGGGCCCCATGGCCGTTCTCGCTGCTGCCGTGGGCCAATCAGGGCTACTGGACCATGCTCTGGTTCTTCATCAAGGTGCTGGTCTTCATGTTCGTCTTCGTCTGGCTCCGCGGCAGCCTGCCCCGGGTCCGGTACGACCAGTTCATGTCGATCGGCTGGAAGGTACTCATCCCGGTCTCGCTGGTGTGGATCGTGCTGGTCGGATCGGTGCGGGTGCTCCGGAACTCGGAGGGCTTCAGCACCCTCGAGGTGCTGCTGTGGGTGGGCGTCCCGTTGGCGTTGCTGCTGATCGCGGTGGTGTTGTGGCCGCAACGACGCTCCCGCGAGCAGGAGGCACAGGACCTGCGGGACGAGCAGGAGGACGAGCTCGAACTGTCCAGTCCGCCGGGCTATCACGGCGTCGTGCCGGAATCCGGCGGCCGCTACCCGGTGCCTCCGCTCGACCTGAAGGTGCCGATCGCGCCGATCCGCCGGGTGGGCGTCATCGACGATCAGCGGGCCAGGCTGCCGGCCGTGACCAGCGGTGCCGCCCGTACCCCCAACGCGCCGGGAGGCAGCGATGTCGATTTTTGATCCCGTCAAGGGATTTGGGGTCACCTTCGCGACGATGTTCAAGCCGGTCGTCACCGAGGACTACCCCAAGCATCCCGACCAGCCTGCCCCGCGCTACCACGGGCGTCACCAGTTGAACCGTCATCCCGACGGGCTGGAGAAGTGCGTGGGCTGCGAGTTGTGCGCCTGGGCGTGCCCGGCCGACGCGATCTTCGTCGAGGGTGCGGACAACACCGAGGAGGCGCGGTTCTCCCCGGGGGAGCGGTACGGGAAGAACTATCAGATCAACTACCTGCGCTGCATCGGCTGCGGGTTGTGCATCGAGGCGTGCCCGACCCGCTCGCTGACCATGACCAACGAGTACGAGCTCGCCGACGACGACCGGCAGCGGCTGATCTACACCAAGGACATGCTGCTGGCCCCGTTACTGCCGGGCATGGAGCAGCCGCCGCACCCGATGCGCCTGGGTGACGAGCACGACTACTACGCCCGCGGCCCGGAGCTGCTGCGGCAGGCCCAGCAGTCCGGCCCGGGTTCCGGCCGGCCCGCCGACGGTGCCGCCGACGATGCCCACACCCCGACGGGAGCGCCGTCGTGATCGCGGGGCTGGCCGGCAGTGCGCTGCTCGGCGCCGCGCAGGCCGTCGCCGACACCGCGACCGATGCGGCCACCGAGACCGGCGGCGAGCAGATCGCGTTCTGGGTCCTGGCGCCGCTGGCCCTGCTCGGCGCGGTCGGCATGGTGCTCGCCCGCGGCGCGGTGCATTCGGCGCTCTGGCTGGTGCTGACCATGCTCTGCCTCGGCTGCCTGTACATCACCCAGGACGCCCAGTTCCTCGGCTTCGTGCAGATCATCGTCTACACCGGCGCCATCATGATGCTGTTCCTGTTCGTGCTGATGCTGACCGGCCGGGACTCCGGCGACTCGATCTTCGAACCCCTGCGGGGGCAGCGGATGATCGCCACCGTCGTCGGCATCGCGTTCGTCACGCTGGTGGTGACCGGCCTGCTGCGGGCGCTGGACGTCACGCCGACGGTCGGGCTGGCGGGCGCGCAGCTCGACCGCGGCGCCGTCGGATCGATCGCCGCGGTGCTGTTCACCGACTACCTGTTCCCCTTCGAGCTGACCAGCGCGCTGCTGATCGTCGCGGCCACCGGGGCGATGGTGCTCACCCACATCGAGCGGGCCCCCGGTGAGCGCAAGAACCAGCGGCAGCGGGTCTACGAGCGGATGCGCTCGGACCGGATGTCGCCGCTGCCCGGGCCCGGCGTGTTCGCGACGTCGTCGTCGAACGCCACCCCTGCGCTGCTGCCCGACGGGACCATCGCACCGGGATCGGTGTCCGAATTGGTCGAGTTCTCCGAGAGCGAGCGGGTGGCCCGGCGCTTCCAGAGCGGAACGATCCTGACCGCCATCGAGACGACCGAGCATCCACATCGCATCGAAGGCAGCGACGGCGACCTGGACCTGGTCGAGGGATCGCTCACCGAGGATGGTGAGCCGCGATGAGCGCCAATCACTACCTGGTGCTCTCCGCGCTGCTGTTCGGGATCGGCGCGGTCGGTTTCCTGGTGCGCAAGAACGCGATCGTGGTGTTCATGTGCGTGGAGCTGATGCTGAACGCGGTCAACCTGTCGCTGGTGACGTTCTCCAGCATGTGGGGGAACCTGAACGGCGTCGTCTTCGCGTTCTTCGTGATGGTCGTGGCCGCGGCCGAAGTGGTCGTCGGGCTGGCCATCATCATGTCCATCTTCCGGAGTCGGCGCAGTGCCTCGGTCGACGACGCGAACCTGCTCAAGTTCTGACCGGGAGACAAGCACACCGTGACGGGAATCTACGGCGCCTCGTGGCTGCTGATCGCGCTGCCGCTGGCCGGCGCGATCGTGCTGCTGCTGGGCGGCCGGCTGCTGGACCGGGTGGGCCACCTCATCGGCTGCGCCACCATCATCGCCGCCTTCGTGCTGGGCCTGTTCGTGTTCGCCGCTCTCGCGTCCGACCCGGTGAGCGATCGGGTGCACGAGGTGTCGATCTTCACCTGGATCCAGTCCGGGACGTTGAACATCGACTTCGGGCTGTTCATCGACCCGTTGTCGGTGACGTTCGTGCTGCTGATCACCGGTGTGGGCGCGTTGATCCACATCTACTCGATCGGCTACATGGAGCACGACGACGAGCGGCGCAAGTTCTTCGCCTACATGAACCTGTTCGTGGCGGCCATGCTGCTGCTGGTGCTGGGCAATTCGTTCGTCACCCTGTACGTCGGGTGGGAAGGCGTGGGCCTGGCGTCGTACCTGCTGATCGGGTTCTGGTCGGACCGCCCGGCCGCGGCCTCTGCCGCCAAGAAGGCGTTCGTGATGAACCGGGTCGGTGACGTCGGGCTGGCGCTGGCCATCTTCCTGATGTTCAAGGAGATGGGCACGGTCTCGTTCACCGGCGTCTTCGACCGGATCGGCACGCTGGCCGAACAGTCCCCGGGCACGGTCACCGTGATCGCGTTGTTGCTGCTGCTCGGCGCCTGCGGCAAGTCCGGCCAGGTCCCGCTGCAGGCGTGGTTGCCCGACGCCATGGAGGGCCCGACCCCGGTGTCCGCGCTGATCCACGCGGCGACCATGGTCACCGCGGGGGTGTATTTGATCGCCCGCTGTTCGCCGATCTATGACCTGACCACCGACGGCGGCCTGGTGGTCGCCATCATCGGCACGGTGACGCTGCTGGTCGGCTGCATCGGCGGCTGCGCCAAGGACGACATCAAGAAGGTGCTGGCGTACTCGACCGTCTCGCAGATCGGTTACATGTTCCTGGCCGTCGGTCTCGGCGCCGGTTCCTATGCGCTGGGCATCCTGCTGCTGCTGTGCCACGGCTTCTTCAAGGCCGGCCTGTTCCTCGGTGCCGGTTCGATCATGCATGCGATGAACGACGACGTCGACATGCGCCGGTACGGCGGGCTGTACCGCAAGTTGCCGATCACCTTCTGGACGATGGTGGCCGCGTACCTGGCGATCATCGGCTTCCCGCTGTTCGACGGCTTCTACGCCAAGGATCCGATCATCGAGGCCGCCTTCGCCGCCGAGGGCGCCGAGGGCTGGCTGCTCGGCTCGGCGGCGTTGATCGGGGCCGGGATCACCGCGTTCTACATGACCCGAATGATGATCATGACCTTCTTCGGCGAGCCGAGGTGGAAAGAACTCAAGTCCACCGACGGCCGCGATTACCACCCGCACGAGTCGCGGTTGGTGATGACCGTGCCGATGATCATCCTGGCCGTCGGCTCGGTGGGCGCAGGCGCCTTCCTGGCGATCAACAACCGGTTGGCCGATTGGCTGGCGCCGTCCGTCGGCCCGTACGAGGAGCCCGAGCCGCCGATTTCCGCCGGCCTGCTCACCGTGCTGACGCTGGTCGTTGTCACCGTCGGGGTGTTCATCGCCTACTGGATCATCGGCCGCCGGCCGGTTCCGGTGACGGCGCCGACGCCGGTCAGCCCGGTCGTCGCGTTCGCCAGGGCCGACGTCGGGGGCAACGCGATCAACGAGACGCTGTTCGCCCGGCCGGGCATCTGGCTGACCGGTGCGTCTGTGTACGCCGACGCCAAGGGCGTCGACGGTGCGGTCAACGGCCTGGCCGCGACCTTGGGCGGGCTGTCCGGGCGATGGCGGCACTGGCAGAACGGCTACGTCCGGTCCTATGCGCTGTCCATGTTCGCCGGCACTCTCGTCGTCGTCCTGCTGCTGCTGTTGGTGAGGTTCGCGTGAGCACCCCCCGTCCCTCGCTGATGGCGCGGATCAACTTCGCCAGCGCGGATGAAATCGTTTACATGGGTCACGCCAGTCCCATAACCGCGACGATGAGCCGCGCGGGGGAACACGGGCACATCGGTCAGTCCAAGCCCGTCACCGGCACGACGGTGCGCGCGGATGAAGTCGCACACTCCTGTCACTTCAGTCCCACAACCGCAACGTTGAGCCGCGCCGTGGAAGTTGATCCGCGCCATCAAGGGGTCACCGGGGCCGTCCGTTCGACCGGGGGAGTCCAGCGATGACCAATTCTCTGTACCTGCCGATCCTGCTGCTGCTGCCGCTGGCCGGGGCCGTGGTGGTGGCCGGGATGTCCGGGGCGCCTGCCAAGACGGTGAAGCTCACCGCGCTGGGCTTCTCGATCGTCGAGCTGGGCGTGGCGATCGCGTTGTGGGTGGCCTACCGCTCTTCGATGGACGCCAACCCGTCGATCGAAGCGGCCGCTGCGCCGTTCAAGCAGGTCTTCTCCGTCGAGTGGATCCCGTCGTTCGGGGTCAGCTTCTCCCTGGGCGTCGACGGCATCTCGCTGACGATGATCGCGTTGATCGCCGTGCTGGTGCCGATCGTGCTCGGCGCATCCTGGGAGGAGAAGCTCCCCGCCGGCCGGACCATCGGCGGCTACTTCGCGCTGCTCCTGGTGTTGCAGGCGGCGATGATCGGCGTCTTCGCGGCCACCGACGTGTTCGTGTTCTACGTCATGTTCGAGGTCATGCTGATCCCGATGTACTTCCTGATCGGGGCGTTCGGCGGCGTCCGCAGGGCGTACGCGGCGACCAAGTTCTTCCTGTACTCACTGCTCGGCGGCCTGCTGATGCTGGCCTCGGTGATCGGCCTGTACGTGGCATCGGGCAACGTGCTGCCATCCGGCACCTTCGACTGGGAGACGCTGCGCTCCATCTCGAGCCAGATCCCGGAGTCCACCCAGATGTGGATCTTCGCCGGGTTCGCCATCGCGTTCGCCATCAAGGCGCCGCTGGTGCCGCTGCACACCTGGCTGCCCGATGCCGGTGCCGAAGCGCCGGTCGGCGCCGGGACGCTGCTGGTCGGTGTGCTGGACAAGGTCGGCACGTTCGGCTTCCTGCGGATCTGCCTGCCACTGCTGCCCGCGGCGAGCGCCAAACTGGCGTGGCTGATCATCTTGTTGGCCGTCATCGGCATCGTCTACGGCGCGATCGTCGCCGCCGGTCAGAGCGATCTGAAACGGTTCGTGACGTTCACCTCGATCGCCCACTTCGGCTTCATCGCACTGGGCGTCTTCGCCTTCACCACCCAGTCGATCGCCGGGGCCGCGCTGTACATGGTCAACCACGGCATCGCGACCGGGCTGCTGTTCATCGTGGTCGGCATGCTCGCCGCCCGCGGCGGTTCCAAGCTGATCGGCGATTACGGTGGCGTCTGGAAGGTGGCACCGCTGTTGGGTGGCATGTTCCTGGTCGCGTCGCTGGCCACCGTCGCGCTGCCGGGCACGAACTCGTTCATCTCCGAATTCCTGGTGCTGATCGGCACCTTCACCCGCTACCCGGGCTGGGCGGTGATCGCCACCATCGGCATCGTGCTGGCCGCGGTGTACATGCTGTGGGTCTTCCAGCGCACCATGTTCGGCCCGATCAGGGGCGTCGGTGTGCTCGGCGAGGACTTCGGGCTGGACACCCGGGTGCCCGTGACGGTCGGCGGTCCGTCCGGTCCGTCCGGTACCGCAGTGGACGTCGCTGCCGAGTACGAACGCGCGGCGCCTGCGCCCGGGCCGGCCTTCGACACCGCCGAGGCAGAGGGAGCGCATGCCGCGCCCCACTCCCGAGCGGCAGCGGTGCGTGCCAAGTTCGGTGACCTGACCGGCAGGGAGATCGCCGTGGTGACCCCGCTGGTCGCGCTGATCATCCTGCTGGGTGTCTACCCGCAGCCGGTGCTGGACGTGATCAACCCGACCGCGCAGCGCACCATGGTCGACGTCGGGTTCACCGATCCGGTCCCGCCCGCAACCGCCTCGTCCGTCGGAGGTGGCGAATGACCGCGCTGAGCCTGGTCGCTGCCGCATCGGTCAGCGGGGCACCGACCGACCCGATCGTGGTGCCGCCGATCGACTTCGGCGTGCTGATGCCGATGCTGATCGTGCTCGGCGGGGCGTGCCTGGCGATCCTGGTGGAGGCGTTCCTGCCGCGTTCGGCGCGGTATCCGACCCAGGTCGTGCTGGGCATCGTGGCGATCGGCGCCGCGCTTGCCTGGACTGTCTACGGCGCGGTGAACGACGACTTCGCGGTGACGTTCAGCGGAGCGGTGGCGGTGGACGCCGGCACCTACGTGATGTGGGGCGTGTTGCTGGTGCTGGCCATCCCGTCGGTGCTGATGATGGCCGACAAGGTGTCCGAGCCCGGCGGCGCCTTCGTCAGCCAGGCGGCCGCCAACGTCGGCTCACCCCGGGATCGGATGGCCACCCAGGTCGCCGCGCCCATGCAGACCGAGGTCTTCCCGCTGACGCTGTTCGCGGTCGGCGGGATGATGGTGTTCCCTGCCGCGGCTGATCTGGTGACGCTGTTCGTGGCTCTCGAGGTGCTGTCCCTGCCGCTGTACCTGCTGTGCGGGCTCGCCCGCCGGCGCCGGCTGATCTCGCAGGAAGCCGCGGTCAAGTACTTCCTGCTCGGCGCCTTCACCTCGGCGATCTTCGTCTACGGACTGGCGCTCCTGTACGGCTACTCCGGTTCCACCCGGTTCGCCGCCATCGCCGAGCAGTCAAGGGCCGGGGGCACCAGCGACGCGCTGCTGCTCGGCGGCATCGCGCTGGTCGTCGTCGGCCTGCTGTTCAAGGCGTCGGTCGGCCCTTTCCACCTGTGGACACCCGACGTGTACCAGGGAGCACCTACCCCGGTGACCGCGTTCATGGCCTCCTGCACCAAGGTGGCCGCGTTCGCCGCGATGCTCCGGGTCTGCTTCTCTGCGCTGCAGCCGATGGCCTGGACGTGGCAGCCCGTGGTGGCGATCATCGCCGCCGCGTCCATGATCATCGGTTCGGTCATCGGGATCACCCAGACCGACATGAAGCGGATGCTGGCGTACTCCTCGGTGGCGCACGCGGGCTTCATCCTGATCGGCGTGCTGGCGATGTCCGAGCAGGGCGCTTCGGCCACGATGTTCTACCTGCTCACCTACGGCATGGCCACCATCGGTGCGTTCGCCATCCTGACGGTGGTGCGCAAGGGTGACGGCGAGGCCTCCCACGTCTCCGACTGGGCCGGGTTGGCCAAGCGTTCGCCGGTGCTGGCGGCCTCGATGAGCCTGTTCCTGCTGTCCTTTGCCGGGATCCCGCTCACCGCCGGCTTCATCGCCAAGCTGAGCGTGTTCACCGCGGGTATGCAGGCCGGCTACGGCTGGCTCGTCGTCATCGCCATGCTGGCCACGGCCGTCACCGCGTTCTTCTACCTGCGAATCGTGGTGGTCATGTACTTCTCCGACCCCGCGGTGGAGGTGGGCGAGCTGACCCCGGACGGCCGGTCACGCGCGGCTCTGGACGCCCCGTACGTGGTCGTGCCTGGCATCCTGACGGTCATCGTGATCACCGTGGCTGTGGTGATCACCCTCGGACTGGGGTTGTATCCCGGTCCGGTGCTGGACCTGCTGACCGTCCCGATCCCGATGCTGTCGTGACAGTATCGGCGGTTGGCGACCCCAAAGTGGGAAGCATCATCCGATCGGTCGGTCCGGGCGGGCCGAATTCTGACATACAGTCGGCGATGTGAACGCGCCGACCATGCTGACCGGCATCGAACTCGCCGACGCCGATCTCTCGGCGCGGGTGGGTGACGGCCTTGCCCGGGTAGAGGACCTGTTGGAGCGCGAACTCATCAGCGACTTCGACTTCGTCACCGAGGCCGCGGGGCATCTGATGCATGCCGGCGGAAAGCGGTTCCGGCCGCTGTTCACCCTCGTTGCCGCGGGGATCGGGCCGCGTCCGCAGTCCGAGGACGTGGTCGTTGCCTCCGCGGTCGTCGAGTTGATCCACCTGGCGACGCTGTACCACGACGACGTGATGGACGAGGCCGATCTCCGCCGCGGTGCGAAGTCGGCGAATGCGCGCTGGGACAACTCGATCGCGATCCTGACCGGCGATTTTCTCTTCGCGCACGCGTCACGGCTGGTCGCCGGGCTCGGCCCGGAGGCAGTGCGGATCATCGCAGAGACCTTTGCCGAGCTGGTCACCGGGCAGACCCGGGAGACGGTCGGGCCGCGGCCCGGTGAGGACCCGATCCGCCACCACCTCACCGTGCTGGACGAGAAGACCGCCGCGCTGATCGACACCTGCGCGCGGTACGCTGGGATCTTCTCCGGCGCCGAGGACAACGAGATCGCGGCGCTCCGCCGGTACGGGCGCGCGGTCGGCATGGCGTTCCAGATCTCCGACGACATCATCGACATTGCCTCGGACGACTCCGGCAAGACACCCGGCACCGACCTGCGCGAAGGTGTGCGCACCCTGCCGGTGCTGTACACCCTGGCCGACCCGGCCGCCGATCCGCGGTTGCGGGAGCTGGTCTCGGGTCCGATCACCGCCGAGTACGAGGTGGCCGAGGCCGTCGACCTGCTGCGCTGTTCGGTGGGGCTGGCCACCGCGAGGGACGCCCTGAGTGGCTACGCGGCCGCCGCCGAGGCGGAACTGGAGCTGCTGCCGGATTCACCGTCGCGGGACGCCCTCGCCTCGCTCGCCGGGTTCGTGGTGGCCCGCACCAGGTAGGCGCGAATCCGCGCCGGCGTTGGCGCTCCGCAGGGAGATCCTGCACGCCTCCGACCCGGTCGACATCTCCGACCGGGTGGCAGGCGCGCCTACGATCGCAGGAAATCGACAACCGTTGACGCGTCAGCCGATCGACGACATCAGACGGCACCGCACGGCTACGACGCTGTCCGCGCCCACGTCCGCGCTGTCCCGCCCGGCCGTCCTGGCCGGGTCTACTTGGCCGGGTCTACTTGGCTGGGTTTACTTGGCGGCGCGGGCGGCGTCCCGGGCGCGCATCCGCTCCCGCTGCTCGACGAACCGGCTGGCCTGCGCGTCCAACCCGACGAGGAAGTCGGAGAGCTCTTCGCGGGCCTTCTCGCCGTCCGGGCCGAAATCGTCGCGGTCGAAGATCTTCCAGAACTTCAGCACCGGCTGGATGACGGCGTCGTGGTGTAGCCGCAGGTCGTAGATGCCGGCCTTGGCGATGGTGACGGAGTTGCGCTGGAAGTCCGTCATGCCCGCGCCCGGCATGGTGAAACCGACCACCTCGTCGCGGATCGCGGACATCGTCGCGTCCGGGGCCCTGTCGAGGGCCGCGGCCACCAGGTTCCGGTAGAAGATCATGTGCAGGTTCTCGTCCTGCGCGATGCGGCCCAGCAACTGCTCGGCGACGGGGCACCCGGTTGCAGCCCCGGTGTTCCGGTGCGAGACCCGGGTCGCCAGTTCCTGGAATGAGACGTAGGCGACGGCCTGGAGCGCGGTCTTTTCGCCGGAGTCGTAGCCGGCCGTCATGTGCTCCATCCGGAGCGCTTCCAGCTTGACCGGGTCGACGCCGCGGGTGACCACCAGGTAGTCGCGCAGCGCGATGCCGTGCCGGCCCTCTTCCGCGGTCCACCGGCCGACCCACTGGCCCCAGGCGCCGTCCCGGCTGAAGCGGGTGGCGATCTCCCGGTGGTAGGACGGCAGGTTGTCCTCGGTGAGCAGGTTCACGACCATCGCGGTCTTGGCCACCGGGTCGAGCGGCGAGTCTTCCGGCACCCAGTCCTCGCCACCGAGGAACGCGAAGTCCCGGCCGCGACTCCACGGGATGTAGTCGTGCGGCTGCCAGTCCTTGGCGATCGCCATGTGCCGGTTGAGGTTGTCCTCGACCACGCTCTCCAACTCGTGCAGCAGTCGTGTCTGCAGCCCTTCCGGCCCGGACGGGATGCGGTCGGAGGTGGTGGTCATGCCGCCTGCCCCGTGATGACCGATGCAGCTGTCCGGCATGTGGTGCCGGACGGCCGGCGTCGCAGGAAATGGGGCAGGGGCATAGAGACTCCGAACGCTGAGGGTGATCTCGCGGTTACCGCCAGGGTAGTCGAGAACCCTTCGAGTGGCAGGACCTCAAGTATGGTGAGCCTCACTTTATCGTCGCAAGGACCGAACTGGTCAGGACGCCGATGGTGCTCGCCAATCGGGGCCTGGTCCATCCCAGCGGGGTCGGTCCGCGCTGGGTCGGTCCGCGGTTGCCGCGTCGCTGTCGATCACCCCGCGCGCCGAATCGAGGGCTGCGCGGGTGGCGGCATCGGCCTCGGCCAGTGGCGTGCGACCGGCGGCGGGTGCATCGGCGACCGGATCGATGCGGCGCAGCTCGAGGACGAACCGCGCGAGGTCTCGCGCGGCCAGGGTTTCGTCGTCGACGGACTCATCTGCGTAAGGCGCGCGCCGTCGATCCAGCGGTAGATCGCCCAGGAGAACGGGTAGCTGCTCGCCGGACGGCCCAGTTCAACCGGCTCTGGAATCCGCAGGGACAGCTGTGGCGCGAGCTCGGGGAGCCAGCGCCACTCCCTGTGCAGATCCCGGGACCACGCCGCCACCCGCGGCAGCCGCACGCACAGCCGGTCGCCGAGCCGGAAGATGGCGTTGACCGTCGCAGTCGACGTGACGGGATCGATCGGCAGGTCCGCCAGGTGGGGGAACTGTCCGGCGACCAGCTGCTCGACGAGCCGGACGTCGATGTCGACCTCGCCGTCGTGCATCTTCACAGGCTGGCCGGCCCGGTCAGGGCGTGCGCCCCAGCAGGCCCAGAAGCCGGTCCTGCTCGCTGGCATCGGCCGGAACCGGCACCTCGGGCCCGCAGACCCCGCCCATCCGCAAATTGCCGGCCAGGTTGGAGGCATCGGCGTAGACCCGGTGCACCTCGCCGGGCGGCAGGGTCTCGTCCTGATCGGTCGCCCGCGCGATGTCCCAGCCGTGCACCAGCAGGTCGAATCCGAGGAACCCGTCGACCGTCTTCTGCACGCTGGTCCGGCCGAACATTCCGTCGTATTCCGCGCCGGCCCTGGCCGGATCCTCCAGCAGGTCCTGCATCGCCTCCCGTGCCTCCAGCCAGGCGGCCTGCGGGTCCTCGTCCACGAACTTGGTCAGCGTCACCCCGACCCCGCCGTACTTCGGCATGTTCACGTGACTGTCGATGACGTGCTGCAACACCTGCCGGGCGTTCCAGTCCTCGCAGGGCGACGGGCTGTCCCAGCGCTCGGCGGGGACGGCGTCGACCCGCCGGGTGAACTCGGTGGACAACTTGCGATAGCGATCGGAGATATCGGTCATGGTGCCGACCGTAGACGGGGGCCGCCTCACCGGTCTTGGACAATTCCGTCCGGGATGCGGTTTGACGACCCGCGCCGGGCGCAGGCATGCGGGCTCGGGCGGGATCGGCGCTGTCAGACGGTCGCGGTGGCGATGCTCACCCGCCGAGGGTGTCGAAGCCGGCGCCGAGAATGAAGCACTGGCCGACGCCGCGGCTCACCGCGGCCGCCAGCTGATCCTCGGCAAAACGGCTGCGCAACAACACATGTGCGCGCAGCGCCAGGGCACCGGCGGCGGACAGCTCCGCGCGCCGCTCCGCCAGGTGGACGACGGTGTCACCGAAAAGGGTGGGTGCGATCGGGTCGTCGAGAATGAGCGGCGGGCCGTCGACGACCTGATGGGCGGCTCGCGGCCACGCGACGCCGGCGGCCGTCCGGCTGGCTCCCCGCGGCTGGCTCACCGGTTCAGTCTTCCGCCGCCGGTTGGACGCTGTCCAACCCCGGAATGGAAATCCCGGCAACGGGCACCCACCGATGCCGCTGCGTTGACAAATGCCGGGCGGTCTTCAACCCTGAGGCAATGACGGCAATCGGCAGCGCTGGCGCCGGAGAGCGACGATGACGGAATCAGGCGGCGTGAGTATCGAGGTGGTCATCGCCGCACCCGCGCCGGAGGTCTGGGCGGCCCTGCGTGATCCGCAGCTGATCCGCCGGTGGCACGGCTGGGAGGACGACGGGCTGGACGCGGAGATCGACCAGATCTACGGCGCAGCCGCCACCGTCGCGGAATCCGGCATCCGGCTGGTCCTTGCCGGAGGCGACACTGTTGACCTGGCAACGGTTCCCGGCGGCACCCTGCTGTGTTTGCGCCGGGCGCCACTCGGCAGCAATCCGGAGTGGGATGCCTACTACGACGACATCACCGAGGGCTGGACGAGTTTCCTGCAGCAGCTGCGGTTCGCACTGGAACGGCACCCGGATAGCGATCGTCGCACGCTGCAGTTGGCCGCCACACCGGGCATCGCGGGTGGCATTGCCGAGCGACTCGGACTGGCCGAGCTGCGCGACCGTGACGCCGGAACGCGTTACGCCGCAACGATGGCGCCGGCAGAACAGGCGACGGGGCGGGTCTGGTTCGTCAGCGAAAGGCAGCTCGGGATCACCGTCGACGGCTACGGCGACGGCCTGTTGATCCTCGCCGAAGAGCCGGTGGCGCCGCATCGACCCGATGGTGGATCGATGGTGCTGCTGACCGCCTACACCGGGCCGGACGATTTCGCCGCGATCAGTGAGCGGTGGAATGGCTGGTGGTCCGACGAGTTCGGGACGGCGAGGGGCGAGAACGGGTGACCGTCGGGTGTTCGCCGCCGGAAATGCAAAACTCCGACCGGCCGCATCGTTGCGGCCGGCCGGAGTTGGTGTGCTGAGCCAGAGCGGACCCGGGCTCGTCGGGCGATGGATCAGGCTGAGCTGGCCGCCTTTTCGCGCGCCTCGTCGTCGCGCTTGACCTGCTCGGACATCCGCAGGTCCTCCGGGCGCAGCGGCCCGGTCGGCTGCAGCGGGCGGTCGATCAGGTACCGCACGTAAGCGTATGGGGTGAAGAATCCCGGGAGATCCTCGCCCAGCGCCGCCTCGGTGAACACGTCGCGGGCCTCGTTGACGTGCCGGTGGCCGCGCTCGTCGGTGGCCTGCTTGTGCAGTTTGTCGACCTCGTGCCCGACCAGCTCGTTGACCAGTTCGGGGGTGACCACGAGCCCTTCGGCCAGCCTGATCCGGTAGTGCAGCCACTGCCACACCTGGGTCCGCGAGATCTCCACGGTGGCGGCGTCTTCCATCAGGTTGTCGATGGCGACCGCACCCTGCTCGCTGACCCAGGCGGTCAGGTACCGCAGCGCCACGGAGATGTTGGTGCGCAGTCCGTCCAGCGTCACCGAACCGGGGGTGGATCCCGGGGCGATGAGGTCGGCGGCGGTGACATGTACGTCCGGGCGCTGCTTGTCCAGTTGGTTGGGCCGGTCGCCGAGCACCGCGTCGAACGCCGCCGTGCAGGTCGGCACCAAACCCGGGTGGGCGACCCAGGAGCCGTCGAACCCGTCGGCGGCCTCGCGTTCCTTGTCGGCCTTCACCTTGGCCAGTGCCTGTTCGGTGACCTTGGGTTCGGACTTGTTCGGCACGAACGCCGCCATTCCGCCCATGGCGTGAGCACCGCGCCGGTGGCAGGTGGAGACCAGCAATTCGGTGTACGCGCGCATCATCGGCGTCGTCATGGTGACATTGGACCGATCGGGCAGCACGTATTCCTGGCCGCGGGCCGCGAACGTCTTGATGTAGGAGAAGATGTAATCCCAGCGGCCCGCATTCAGCCCCGAGGAATGGTCGCGCAATTCGTACAGGATCTCTTCCATCTCGAACGCCGCAGGCAGCGTCTCGATCAGCACGGTCGCCCTGATGGTCCCCTGCGGAATCCCCAGCAACGCCTGCGCCTGGACGAAAACGTCGTTCCAGAGCCGGGCTTCCAGATGCGACTCCAGCTTCGGCAGGTAGAAGTACGGCCCCGCCCCGCTGTCGATCAGCGCCTGCGCGTTGTGGAAGAAGAACAACCCGAAATCCACGATGGAGCCGGGCAGCGGCCGCCCGTCGATGGTCAGGTGCTTCTCGCACAACCGCCAGCCGCGCGGGCGGACCACGATGGTGGGAGTTTCCTCGCCGACCTTGTATTCCTTGCCGTCCTCGGCGGTGTAGTCCAGGTTGCCGCGAATGGCGTCGAGCAGGTTCAGCTGGCCGTCGATGATGTTGAACCAGCTCGGCGCGGTGGAGTCCTCGAAATCGGCCATCCACACCTTGGCGCCGGAATTGAGCGCGTTGATGCTCATCTTCCGGCTGGTCGGCCCGGTGATCTCGCACCGGCGATCGACCAGGCCGGGAGCCGGCGGCGCAACGTGCCAGCTGGAGTCCGCGCGGATGCCGGCAGTCTCGGTGAGGAAATCGACCTTCTCCCCGGCGGTGATCCGCTTGCCCCGCTCGCGCCTGGCGGCGAGCAGTTCGGCGCGCCGTCCGGCGGCGGCCCCGTCGAGCTTGGCCACGAAGACCAGTGCCTCCGGCGTCAGGATCTCGTCGAACCGCGGGTGCATGGTGCCTTTGACCTTCGGGGCCTTGGGTGGTCCGAACATCGGTTGTCTCCTGTCAAGACGAGAGTTCTTGTTTTCCTGGGGCTGGACGGGCTGGTCCGGGTGTCGAACGGGAGGCCGCCCCGAAGGGCGGCCCGCCGATCAGTGGAACTGCTCTTCCTCGGTGGACCCGACCAGTGCCAGCGTGCCACTGTTCGGGTTGAGGGCGGTAGCCACCTTGTCGAAGTACCCGGTGCCGACCTCGGCCTGGTGCTTGACGGCGGTGTAGCCCGAGGGCTCGTCGGCGAATTCGGCTTCCTGCAGTTCCACGTAGGCGCTCATCCCCTGGCGGGCGTAGCCCTGCGCCAGGTGGAACATCGAGTGGTTGATCGCGTGGAATCCGGCGAGGGTGATGAACTGGAACTTGTAGCCGAGGTCGCCCAGTTCCTCCTGGAAGGAAGCGATCTGCTGGTCGTCCAGTGCCGCCTTCCAGTTGAACGACGGAGAGCAGTTGTAGGCCAGCATCTTTCCGGGGAATTCCTTGTGCAGCTCGGTCGCGAACTCCCGGGCCAGGCCGAGATCCGGCGTGCCGGTCTCCACCCAGATCAGGTCGCAGTACGGCGCATAGGCCTTCGCCCGTGCCAGCACCGGCTCGATCCCGCTGCGCACCCGGTAGAACCCCTCCGCGGTGCGCTTGCCGGTGAGGAACGGCTGGTCGATCTCGTCCACGTCACTGGTCAGCAGATCGGCGGCGAGCGCGTCGGTGCGGGCGATGACCAGCGTCGGGACGCCGGAGATGTCGGCGGCGAGCCGCGCGGCGTTGAGGGTGCGGACGTGCTGCGCGGTCGGGATCAGCACCTTGCCGCCCATGTGGCCGCACTTCTTCTCCGACGCGAGCTGGTCCTCCCAGTGCACACCGGCAGCGCCGGCGGCGATCATGGACTTCATCAGCTCGAACGCGTTCAGCGGACCGCCGAAGCCGGCCTCCGCGTCGGCCACGATCGGCACCAGGTAATCGGTACCGGTCTTGCCCGTGCTGTGGTCGATCTGATCGGCGCGCAGCAGCGCGTTGTTGATCCGGCGGACCACCGCGGGAACGGAGTTGGCCGGGTACAGGCTCTGGTCCGGGTAGGTCTGGCCGGCCAGGTTGCCGTCGGCCGCGACCTGCCAGCCGGACAGGTAGATGGCCTCGAGCCCGCCGCGCACCATCTGAACCGCCTGGTTGCCGGTGATGGCGCCAAGTGAGCGCACGAACTTCTTGGCCTGCAAGGCCTTCCACAGCCGCTCGGCGCCGCGGCGGGCCAGCGTCTGCTCCTCGACCACCGTGCCGCGCAGCTTGACGACGTCCTCGGCGGTGTAGGTCCGCTTGATGCCGTCCCAGCGGGGGTCGTCCGCCCATTCCGCGGCGAGCAGGGCGGCATCGGCCGACTGGGTGGCCGGCCGAGCACGGGTGCTCGTCGTTGGGGTGGGGCTGAGCGTGGCGGTCATCGTCGACGCGTCCTTCCAAAGGGGTGTGGAT
>Ga0075520_1000250_pt1 | contig 22366 bp, 24 predicted proteins | sample NGEPerB_FD_75100 | JGI IMG/M metagenome (GOLD analysis project Ga0075520, IMG submission 75100) | Arctic peat soil microbial communities from the Barrow Environmental Observatory site, Barrow, Alaska, USA - NGEE PermafrostAB12-B | ecosystem: Environmental > Terrestrial > Soil > Wetlands > Peat ... | reverse complement strand
GCACCGCCAGCGGCCGCGGATAGGGGAACAACTCCACGCTGTCGATGTCGTAAAAACCTGTTCCGCCGCCAAGTTGTATCGTGTTGGTGCCGGCCGCCATTTCGAAACTGCCGATATCCTGGATATCAAACGAGTTTCGCCTGGGGAATATGCCGGAAATCGAGGAGCCGTTGACTACTCCCACAAAGTTTTTTTGGCCGTAAGGCGAGCGGAAACGCACAATCAAACGATAAGGGCCGGCGGAGGCCTTAAATTCCCACCGAACCAAACTGTTCGTTGCACGAAATCCGGTCACGTAACCGCTCGCGGAATACCCGGGCACCTTGCTGGAAACGCTCGTGCCATCGAGGATCCCGTTCTCAGCCTCCAATGTAATCGTCTCGGCTCCGATGCTACTGGACTGATCCAGGTGAAAACCAACGAGCAACACTAGAAAGGGGCATAATGCAACTGCTCGAAATCGTGACGCCCGTGCGCTCGTGCTGCCGTGATCCGCCATTGCAGAAGAGAATTGTGCAGGCGAAGAATCCTGGCAAGCGAAACTGATCCACTCAGTTCGTCAACCGGGTCGAGCATTCACCCGGATCGCCCGGCCTGGCGGGAAGCCCCGAGGTGATCGCAATTGGGGTGTTTACCCTACTTAAGACGCGTTTGTCCTCAGTATAGATTCTCAGGCATTGAACTTCCCGCTCTTTTTGGGGTCCTCAGCCGGCCATCTGGTCGGTGGTTACCCCACTTCCACAACGCGCCAGGCGCAGCTTATCATTCGGAAGATGGGGATAGATATAACCGGGTGCGCTCAGGACCGTAAGCCGCATTGATATTATGAAAATCTTCAGTTCAGCCTTTCGTGACGGGGAACGAATTCCCCGCCAATATTCTCGCGACGGAGAGGACAAGAGCCCTCCGCTCCGCATCACAGACGTTCCTCCAAATACCCGCAGCCTGGCGCTCATCATGGACGATCCGGATGCGCCGAGAGGCACGTTCACGCATTGGATTGTGTTCGACATGGATCCCAAAACGGTGGAGATCGGTGAGGATCGGGTTCCGGAAAACGCGCGCCAGGGGGCGACCGACTGGGGAGAGGCCAAATATGGCGGCCCCAAGCCACCTTCGGGCGAGCATCGCTATTTTTTTCGACTTTACGCGCTGGATACAAAGCTTGATTTGCCTCGGGGTTCCGGCAGGCAGCAAATCATGCAGGCGATGCAGAGCCACATTTTGGAGCAGGCCGAAACCATGGGTCGCTACGCCTCGCCGCAACCTGCCGCCGGCAAGAAATGAAGGAGGAATTCCATGGAGACACTCGAAGTGGCGCCCGAAGAATGGGAGCAGTTTTGCAGCGATATCCAGGCTTTCTGCCAGGGGGCGGTGGCGAGCATTGAGTGGGTGCAACCCGATGGCGCGACAACGTCGATCACCCGGGATGTGCCGCTGCGGGCAATTCTATGGGGTGACAAGACCGATCGCTGCAGTAACAAGCTGGTCATCGACTCGGGGCTTCCGGGTGAAGAGCCGATCCGGCACGTCGTGATTGAGCCCATTCACATCCGGCTGAAGGGGGATGCCGCGGACCGCTACAATTGCCTGGAGGTGATCGCCGAGAATGGAAAAACCACCATGGCATTTCATCCCGGACTAAACTCTGCGCAGTTGAGACACTGTTATTGGCAAACCCCTACTCGCCAAGGTTCCGGCGCAAGAGAGCGTTGAGCCGGGCCGGGGAGGTGACCGTCACGATTCTCCCTTTGGTGGAGACGAGCTTGAGCTCGCGGAACTTTGCGAGAGTCCTGGAAAATGTTTCACTTACGGTCCCTAATTCCGCCGCCAGCACCCGCTTGGTCATGGCAAGTTCGATCCGGACCGGCTTGTCGCCGGCGGGATTTGGACATCGTTTGATGAGCCAGTTTGCAAGCCGGGTCTCGACGTCCTTCAGCGTGAGATCTTCCAATTGGCCCACCAGCACGCGCAGATGGCTGCTCATGGAGCCGAGCATGCGCAACGCGAGTTCGGGCTGGCGGCGCAGCAAGGCCAGTATCCCGTCCTTCTGGACGAGCAACACCTGGGTTGAATCGAGCGCGCGTGCATCGGCGGGATATCCCTTGTCGCTGGCCAGGGCCACCTCGGCGAACGATTCCCCAGCTCGAAAAACGTGAATAATCTGTTCCTTGCCGGCAGCGTTGACGCGATGCACATTCACCGCGCCGCGTTGCACGATGTAAAAGCCCACAGCGGCAGCCCCTTCGTGAAACAGGTAATCGCCTTTTTCCAGGGACTTTACCACCGTGACCTGCGCAATGTGTCCCAGGTCCTGAGCCGGAAGCCCCGCAAAAAGCTGGCAACTCCTCAAGGTGTTCGCGATGGCGATTGTTCTCAGTTCGGGGACGGCGGCGGACATGGCACAGATTCAAGCAGCTTCACGCCAAAAGTAAACGATGCAGTCCGCGATCGATCCCTAATGGCCGCCGCAGCAGCTCGGAACCGTTTCCGCGGCTTGAGTCGCGGCGCGAAGCTTGGTGATCTTCACCCGGAATTCTTCCGGGCCCTTGGCGATGTGTTCCCAGGTGAACGTCCCCGGCCATTGCGCAGAAAACTGGTAGTACAACGGCACAGGATCATGATCATTCAGCAGAATAAAATGATCGCCCACAGGCAATTCAAGCCAGGTGCGGATAATGAGCCCGTGTTTGACGGAGCAGGGAATCGGCCGCACGTCCATGACTTTGTCCGGGCCGACGATGGTTGGTGTTTGCGTGTTTGTGTTCATAGGTTTTGATTGCTTAAAAATTTTAGAAATTCCCGGCGCCAGTCGCGGCGCGGCCAATCTGGGTCATCATGGAAGGATGCCATGGCGGGTCCCATACCACATCCACCTCCGCTTCCGTGACGCTGTCGAGTTGGAGCAGCGCCTGTTGGACTCCCAAAGCAATGCCTTCGTGCATCGGGCACCCCGGCGTGGTCAGGGTCATCAGGACGCGCACCATGCCGCCGTCAATGGCCACGCTGTAAATCAGACCGAGATCGACAATGTTACAGCCCAGTTCCGGGTCAATCACTTGCCGCAATGTGGCGAGGACGACAGCTTCGTTAAGAATCGTGCCTGTCATACAATTAATTGGCTGCGCGGGATGGAAAGGGTTTCAGCACGGGGAAAAACAGGTGCGAAAGAATTTTTGCCACGTTCAGGACGAAGAACCCCATGCTCACTGCCAGTGTCAGGGCGCCGCAGCGTTCCCGTCCCGAATCAATCAACGGCTGCTCAGTCATGACCACACGCTAACCCGCGACTCCATTTTGGGATTTGACGTGTGTCAAGGGATTCCGATTTATGCACCCTTATCAATTCCTGATGCCCGTAGCCGCGTCTCGTCAGAGCGCGGCTGACATTGTCGTCTCCCCTCCAGATAATTGGCCGCGCTCTGACGAGACGCGGCTACAGGGCAGAATTGATAAGGGTGGAACCGAGTAAATTGCTCGTTAGTTGAGCTGCAAATAGGCGCGGCTTCCTTCGGTTTTTAATCCGCCAGGCTGGCTTTCCTTCAAGAAAAGCCGCTCGGGGCCGACTTGGCCGGTCTGCAGGATGTAAGCGCGGACGGCTTTTGCGCGTTCAGATGCGAGGGCTTCCAGGTCGCCATCGGTCACGACCACGCTGTTCACGACGAGTTGTTCCAGGCTGCTGACGGGCCGCCCCTGGCTGCTGCTCGGCGTCACGGCAGCAGCAACGCTCGCGACGTCTTCACGTTGCAACAAGGCTGTGGCGCCTCTCTCCATTTCCATCGCCCGTCCCTTGATCCCTGCCATTGGCGCGGTTTGGACAACACCGCGCGTCTTGTTGGTGGAGATGCGCCCCTGGGATAAAGCTTCGGCATACATCTGCTTCAAATAATACTGCCTCTCTTCCGGCATGACTGTCACTTGATCAGGGCCGATCTCCGCCCGGGCTGATTTCCGCAAGGACAGCCATTTGCGATTGCGAAGTTGCTTTTCGAGAAAGACGCGCCGGAGTCCGGCGCCGTCGGCTTCGACATCCACGCTGCCCTGGATTTCCAATTGCAGGGCGGGCCGTTGGTAAAGCCCTTTGACAAGCGCGTCCAGCTTCTCCTTTGCAGCATCCTGCAGGCCGGCACTGCCCTGAGCGAAATCCTGGAACCGGATGTCCTCGCCTTTGCCCCCAAACAGAGAGCCAAGCGCCGCGAAGGGCGACGTCATAATTTTTGTGAACATGTTCACCAGGGCGTGGACGATTACTTTGTGCAGCCGGAATTGGGGATCGTCCATGTTGCCCTCGATCGGGACGTCGAGCACGATCTTGCCGTCCCGATCCTTGAGAATCGCCACGCCGAGCCGGACGGGAAGATGTGTGGCATCGGGGCTGTTGACCTTTTCGCCGAACGTGAACTGGTCCAGGGTGATCAGGTTCTCGGCTTTGAGGCTGCGTCCGCGCAGATGGTAGGCCAGGGCCATGCTCAGCTTGCCCTTGGCGATGCGATAGCCCGCGAATTTTCCGGAATAGGGACTGGTCGGAGTCAGGTCGATGTCGCGCGCCGAGATCGTCAGCTCGTTGGTTTCATTCGGGTCAAACGGATTGATGGTGCCGGTGATATCGACCGGTCCAACGTTGTCCACTTTGGCATGGAGGCTGACATCCGCATGCCGAAGATTTTTGGAAGAAAGACCTAAAATGGTTCCGCTGATTTGCTCCAGGGCGATGTTGGCGTTGGGCTCGAGGGAGCGGTCTGAAAAGGATGCGCGGGAATTAGAGACAACGACTGTGGCGATCGAAAGCTGGTCCAGGGGGATGGATGGTGTGGCATTCGTGCCAGTCAGGGTTCGGGCTGGAACCGCGTTCTTTCTGCCGGTGGACGCCACTTTGGGTGCGGCTTGCGCCGGAGCGTTGGTATCGGCGATGCCCAATGCGGCCATGAGGTTCATGACGTTGTTTGTCTCAATCACGACACGGGCATAGGCATCGTTGATGGCGATTTCCTTGATCCTGACAGTCGGCGGATTCAGGCTGGCCTCCATGCCGGAAACGCGAATGGAGCCCCATTTCAACAGATCTTCCGCCAGCACGCCATCGACCATTGAAAAATCATTCAACGACGTATCTCCGGAAAAGGTGACCTCCGGCAACTCTGCCTGGGTGGTGCGCAGGCGGATGTGACCGTCCACGCCCAGTTTGCTGCCGACGATGAAGATGTTGAGTTTGGGCTCCAGGTACGGATCCAGCGGCCGGAGTTCCAGGTTGGCGATATCCAGGTGAATGTCTGCCGAGGCGGGAGTCAGGGCTGCCTGGATTTCGAGGTGGACGGTTCCGTTTGTGTTCCAGCGCGCCGACAGGTCGGCGCTCAAATTCTGTCCGGGAATGTTGGAGATATTCTTTGCCTTCAGGGTTATATCGCCCACTTGAAGCCGTACCGGGCGCGGGTTGGCCAGGTCTTCCAGGTGCAAGCCGCAATCCTGCACATTCACCTCGTGGAGGGTGCCGCTCCACTGGTTGGTGTTGTTGAGCAGCAGGGCGATTGCGTTGGTTACCGACCGGAGCAGAAGTTGAATCGCGCCCGGCGCGCTGCCCGATGCTTCTGCCGGTTTGGAAATTTCCAGCACGTTGATGGCGTTGCTCCTGTTGCGCTGGAGTTCCAGTTGTGCTCCTGTGACCGATAGAGAGCCAATCTCCGCGCGACGCGTCCCTGTGTCCACGCTGGCGCCGCTAACCGCAAATTCGGGCAAAACGATGATATTCGCGCTGCTGCCCGGTTCGGCCAGCTTGAAGGAATGCAGCGCAATACTTCCGTTCGTCAAAGAGGCAACCCGGTTCGAAGGGCTGAGCTCGAAATGATACGACGAATGTGCGTCCATCGTGCCGTCCCGGATTTGAAATCGGACGAAATCCTGGTAGAGCGGTGCATACTTGTTCAGTGTCAAATTCGCCAGCGAGAATTCCCCCTCCGATCGCACAGGGCTTAGATAAAAATAACCGCTCCAGGAGAATTTTTCGCCCGCATCGGTGGTTCCCGAGAAGGCGTATGGATTTCTGCTGTCCGAGTCGGTCCGAAACTTGTCGAGGGTCACATCGAGTGGGCCAAGGATCCGTTTGAATGGACTGCGGGGGGTCAGATCCGTCAGCGATGCGGCGGCCCCGGTGATTCGCAGCCTGCCGATGCGCAAGCCGAGGGGTTTGCCCGGCGGCTTCGACGAGTCATTTGTGCCGAACTGCGTGATCAAATCGGAGAAGTTCAATGTGTAATCCTTCTTCACCTCAACCCGCACAAAAGGCCTGGTGATCGTTACCTCTTTGAAGACCCAGGCACGGGACACTAGAGATGAAAATTGGAAGTTCACGTACACTTCGTCCCACGACATGAAAGGCTCGCCGTCCTTGTCTTTGATCAAAAGGCCGCGGACGGTTGCGGAAAGGGTGTAAGGATTCAGTTTTACCTGGCGAATCGAAACCTCGCGATGGAGTTGAGCCGCCAACTGTTTTGCGGCGACGGACCTGATGACAGGAGGCAGAACAAGAAAGCCAAGGATGGTGTAAACAATCAGGACGCTGATGATCCAAATAGACCCCTTGCGTTGTCTTGGCGATAAACGATTCAGTGCGGAGAAGTTCATGTCTTCGAGCCCTCGCATCGAGTATTGAACTATCAACCCTTTGAGTCAAACCCGGAGCATGGATTGGGTGCGATTTAAGGTGCCGATCAAGTTTTCGGCGGTAGAGGGCGACGGCAGATGGAACGACTCTGGAAGGAAAAACGAGTTACTATTGCCGAATGGCCCGCCATCAGCCAGGAGTGATTCCAACCTTCGCTGCGCCAGCGATTACTGCACGAGGAGGCAGGACACGCCGTGGGAAGATCCCATCGATGCGCTTGAAATCACGGGGCTGTAGGCTGGGGCTGAGCCTGTCTAAGTTCGGCCTGAGAGCTCCGGTACAGCCCTGTCGCGAACTCTGGCCTGGAATGGCTTTCGATGCGCGCGGCGGGCTCAAACTCGTGGAAAAAGAAGGTTTCCGATTCCAGCAGCATCTGCTTGACACCTTTGGGCAGGCGCTGGAAATCCGGATACGTTGTCAGTATCGACTTCATCGGTTCCTTTCACGCTCTTAGACGCCTGTCTGGGCAAATCATTCAATCTTCGCTCGCAACCCCTTGACTGCCGGCCTGCTGTTTCTGATGCGCGCGAAATCCCGCTATTGCTTCCATGGGCGTCTTTCAGTATCCATGGGGCATTCAACATTGCCTATGAGCGAGCCCTTTATTTTTCAGAAATTTCCCATTGTTCAAAAAGTTGAGCCGGGAATGTATTACTGGTGTTCCTGTGGACTTTCCAAGAGCCAGCCTTTTTGTGACGGTTCCCACAAAGGCACCGGGTTGAAGTCAAAGCAGGTGGAAATTACCGAGGTTAAAACGGTGGCTTGGTGTGCTTGCAAGCATTCCTCGACGATGCCTTTTTGCGACGGCACCCACTCAAGGCTGCCTTAGCGGGAGGAAAGCGAGTGGAGCCTCTGTCAGGCTCAGCCTTTCCGTTTGAAGATTTCGCTCGGATCGGCCAGGTTCAAAATCGAGAGATCCAGGCCTTGCCCGGGATCACGTTCGCGCGCGATGAGAAGCTGGCGCGCAATTTTTTGCGCGGCGGGGGTGGCGAAGTACTTGACGGCCCCGACGCTGACGGTGGCCTCGAAAATCACAACGAGCAGGCAATGTTCATCCACGGCCACCGTGAAAATGCTGAATTTCTCCCCGTGCTGGTAAACGCTGTTGAAATTGTCTTCGTGGACGAGATTGGCGATGGTTTGATTTGCCAGGTAAGCCCCTGAGGCGAGCGCCGCGATCGTCGTGAGTTCAAACTGGCGGGTATCTCCCTGTTGCGCGATGAGGAATCCGCCTTTGTCGATCACCAGCGCGGTCGTGCCGTCGCTTTGTTTCAACAAATCCCGCAGCGCATCGTCGAGCTGCTGGATATCCTCCTCGAGGACTTGGGGCAGGGTGGCCATGTCATGCGTACTGCGGCGTGTTTTGGCTGATGAATTTGTTGAGCAGCATGCGCGTGATCATGTTCAGCGTCTCGAAGACTCCTTCGCACTTGTGCGCAACCGAGATAAAGGACGGAACCTGCACGTCCCGATTATTTAAAAGGAATTCCATGTACTCCACAGGCGCGGTGTTTGGCAGATCGCGCTTGTTATATTGCAGAACGTAGGGAATTTCCGCCAGGTTCAGCTTCAGCGCCCGGAGGTTCTCTTCCAGGTTCTGAAAGCTTTCGACACTTTCGGCCATTTTTTCGTATTGCGAATCCGCGACGAAGACGATGCCATCGACCCCCCGCAGCACCAGTTGCCGGGTGGTGTTGTAGATGACCTGTCCGGGCACCGTGTAGAGCTGGAACTTGGTTTTGAATCCCTTGATCGACATGGCTTCGATTGGGAGAAAGTCGAAGAACAGCGTTCGGTCCGAGCTGGTGGCGAGCGAAACCAGTTTGCCTTTGTTTCCTGCCGCGGTCTGGACGTGGTCGTGCACCTGGACGAGGTTGGTGGTCTTGCCGCCCATTGCCGGGCCGTAGTACACGATTTTGACCTGTAATTCTTTTGTTGCCTGATTGATGATAGCCATAGACTACTGCTCAGCTTATTGTTTCTTTCGATCCAGTTCCGCAGCCAGCGCGACCAGTTGACCTGTGGGAAGGGGTTGGCCAGGGCGGCCGAAAACCGCAAAGAAAATGGCGTTGACGCGAAAAATCTTCCAGGGAACATTTCCGACCGTAAAATTTAAATTGTTCAATTCGCCCATCCGCAATTCCTTGGTGCACTGGCTGACTTTTCCGAAGATCTGAGGCAGGAATGCCGCCAGCGTGTCCCCGTTCAAATCCGGTGACAAACGGCTGGCCACCATTAACCCGTCGGGCAGCGCGATCAATGCCCCGGTCACACCCTCGAGCGCCGCGGCCCGCGACACCACCTCGTTCGGAGTCGCGTAACGGGTCACAAAAGTCGTCCCCGGCGATGGCTCGGCTTTTGGCTTCGCCTCTATCTTTTCGATGATCGCCGTGTCTGAACTGTCATCCCAGCTGTAGTAATTGGTATCGACCGGCTTGGAGATGGCATGGCTTGGGGCCGGCGCGGAGGAACCGGGCTGCGGCTGCGGGAATCCAAAGAACAGGTTGGGAATGCTTTTATCGAGCGCGACCTTTTGCTGCGCTTTGTTGGGTTCGTTATGCCGGTTCAGAAACAGCGGGGCGATCACCTTGAGAGGCAAATCCAGGATGGCGTTGTCATGCACTGAAACCGTCGGCAGGGGCGCCGGTTTGATCCAGGATCGCAGCACTTTCCAGGCAAAGCTCACCTTTCCACGCTTGAGCGCCTGCTCGATCGTGTTGGCGGGCAGCGCCACTTTGGCCTCGGCTAAATTGAGCTGGGCGATTTCATGACGTAAAGCCTCCGGCCAGTTCTCAGCGAGAGAGGCCAGCGCAACCGTCAGGGCCGGCAATTCCTCCGCCTTTTGGAGAGGCACCGTTGGGGCTGCAGAACGCCGCAGGCCAAGTTCGGCCGGTGTGATTGGAGGCGTTGCGGTACCCACGCCGCGAAACGACGTCGGGACGGAGCTGGCTGGAGGAGAACCAGCAGGTCGCGGGACGATCGCCGGCGGCGTGGGTATGGATCCAATGGGATTCGCGTTGCGAGAATGGGGCAACGGCAGATGGCTCAGCGGGACACCATGCGGTCTGGCTTGCTGGGGCGAGGGCGGCAACGGCAGCTTTTTCTCCACAGGTGTTGCGGGCGCTGCCCCAGTCAGGGGGTGTGGCGTCTTCGGAGTTGCCGGAGGCAGTCCTGGTGGAATGGGGGTTCGCATCATGCGAGCCGTGTGCCTCGGCGGAATCGGTGCGCGCGGAACTGCGGTCAGCGGCGCGGTTGAAATTGTGGAGCGCGGTGCCGCTTGCATCGGCGCAGCCGGAGTGACTGTGCGGGCTGGAATGGCGGCGGTAAGCGGCGGAACCGGAGTTCGCGCAGCGGCAGGAGCCTGGGAACTGGCGGAACTGGCGGAAAACCCCGAACCATTTCCCCACTCTCCAAACGGGCTCCTCACCTCGTCAGGGACATCAATCTGCTTTTGATCGTGGCGGCGAGCAAGAAGCGACGCGTCGAGCTGCAGAAGGATTTCATTCAACGGAAGATTAATAGGAATCTGGTCGCATTCGCTTCCCAGGGCGAACAATTGCGGAGCGGCGCGCCGCAATTCGCCAAAGTGGATGTGAACGGCGCCGTGCGGAAGTTGTGACAGGACTTTTTCCAAGCCAACAGAAACGGTTGCTTCTCCGACTTCCAGTTGGCGGATTCGAGTCTTCAGTTCGGATGGAAAGGCGGCAAACACAGCCTGCAACGAAACGTCGACGCTGGTCCGGCAATTGGTTTCGGGCTTCCCGTTCCCGGCATTCCGGCTTGCGGGCGGTGTGCTGTGCTGGACTTCGGTGAATCCGGTTCCGTTGGGCATCGCCTCGTCGGCAAGCGTCAGGGGAGTGTTTTGGGTCGATGAATTCCTGGGAGCCTCGCGCTGGAAAATGTGTTTGAAAAAATCAAGCATATGTCATCGATGGAAACCGCATCGCGCAGGAATTATGCCAGCAACCGCGTTTCTTCGGGTTCAAACCCCTTCATTGCGAGCGCATGACGGGGTCGCGAACAGACAGGCAGTTTCCGCCGAAGCGGATGTGCAAACTTGTCTCAACGCTGGAAGTTGTGTCCACATTGAAGCTCGGATTTCCGAGGTATCGCGCGCCGTTGGGGGAGCAGATGAATGAACTCAGGGGAGATCACAATGTCCGGCAGGAAAATGAAAACCGCACCCGGAACGGAATACGGCTTGCTTTGTAGTAGAGAAATGGACGCTGTTATTTCAAGGGTATTTCGTTTAGCAGACCACTAGCAGCCGTTATGGAATCGCGCCACAGAATCCTGCTTCTGGATGACAATCCGGACGTGCTGGAGATGTATCGGGAAATTCTTTCCCAACTCCCCAGCAAGCCGGAGATTCATACAGCCACGACGGGCGCGCGGGCGCTGGCGCTGTTGGATGCCGAGCCGGTCCGGCTGCTGGTTTGCGATTTGAAGATGCCGAAGATGGATGGGCTGCAAGTGCTCTCGATCGTTCGCCGGCGCTATCCGGAGCTGCGGACGGTGGTGTTAACGGCGGTGCAGGACGAGGAATTTCGTTCGCGGGCGTATGCGTTGGGGGTGGACCTGTTTTGGTTGAAACCCGAGACCCAGCTCAACCTGCAGATGTTCATGGAATGCCTGGAGTCCCTGCTGGGGCGGGATGCCGGCAGCGGTTTTCGCGGGGTGCAGAGCAAGAGCCTGATGGACATCGTCCAGATGGAATGTTTGTCGCAGGCCTCGACAGTGCTGCGGATCACGCACGGGGCGCTGACGGGAAGAATTTGGATTTCCGACGGAGAATTGGTCCACGCCGAAGCGGAGGGAGCGGTTGGCGAACCGGCCTTCCGCCGCATTCTGGAATGGAAATCTGGAACCTTCGAGAGTCTTCCTCCGGAGCCGGACCACGAGCGGACGATTGACAAGCCGATCAACGCCTTGTTGCTTGAGATGGCCCAGGCGATGGACGAGGTTGCGAATCCCGGTGCAAACGGTTCCGAGGACGCGGCGCATCGGAAGACGGTGTGGAAGCTTTCGGCGCTGACGCGCGAGGGTGCGGAATGGGTGGTTTCGGCGGGTGAAACTGGCGCTTCCGAAGGGTGGGGGACTCAGAATGCGAATGAAGCAGCGGCATGGATGCGCCAGGCTGGCGAATGCTGCAAGCGATTGAGCGAGCGCCTGGAGGCCGGCCCGCTCTCGCACGTTGAAGGATGCGCAATGGAACGGCGCTTGATCCTGCTGCCCTGCGATAAAAAAGCCTTTCTGGTCGCCTGGCCGCTCGACACGGACTCCCAGCGCACCACCGAACAAACCAAACAGTTGGTGGCATCATGGGAATCCTGAAACTCTTTTCGAAAACCGGTCCTGCCGTCCGGCGATTGCCGGCCGGAAGCATGACAGTCGACCGGCAGGGCAACGTGGTGGCAACCACCGTGTCCTCGGCCTATCCCAAAGCTTCGCTGGCCGCGGTCGCAGGAGAGGTGCTGAAGGTATTTAGCGAGGCGCGGGCAGCCCACATGCCGCTCTCGGAAATCCACCTCCACTTTGCCAGCCTGCGGATCACTGCCCGTGCAATGCGTGGGGGAGCCATCGTTTTTCTCTCACCCAACATTCCGTTGAAGACATCGTCCGCAAACTAAGCATGCGCCTATGAGCTCAAGCAAAAAACTCGAAAATTTAATCGCGCAGATGGAAAACTACCTGGAGTGCTGGAAACAGTTCAACCAATTCGTCAACCTCTCGCGAAGCAAAAAATTCGGGTCGGACGATGAAAACCAGTTTCTCGAAATCAAAAGCGTTCTCGTCCAGGAGTTGGAGGTCATCCTCGCTTCGGTCGAGGTGAGTTCTCCCACCAAGGAGGAAGTCCATACTCTCATTGGAAATGCCCCGTCGCTGCGGTACCTCAGCGAAATGAACGAGGGCGCGCTGCGAAACGTCGAGAACCAATGGCACAAGATTTATATCGGCTGGCATTCCATTCTTGGGCAATTGAAGGTTCGCCAACACGAGGAAGATACAAAGAGCCCCCTGGCGTCCCTGTTCGCATCCGCCAAATAATCGCCGCCGCATCGGCCCCAGTTGCAGCTTGTCATTTGAGGGATTCTTTCGTTTCTACCGGGAATGCCAATCTGGATTGCCGTCACCCTTCTTGGGATTCTTGAAGGTATCACCGAGTTCATCCCGGTTTCCTCAACCGGACATCTGCTCATCGCCGAGCGCTGGTTGCCTCGGCAAACCGATTTGTTCAACATCGTCATCCAGTGCGGCGCTGTCCTTGCCGTTCTGCCGCTTTTCCCCGAGCGACTGAAACAATTCGTCTTTCGCTGGCGCGAGCCGCAGACGCGCGATTACCTGTCGAAAATATTCGTTGCGTTCGCGCTCACCGGCGCCGTGGGATTCGTGCTTGAGAAGAAGGGCTTTAAGCTTCCGGAAAACTTGATGCCAGTGGCTGTCGCGCTGCTGGTAGGGGGCGTCCTCTTCCTGTTGGTGGAGTTGTGGCTGCGCGGGAAAACCATGCGACAGGAAGTCACCTGGCCGATTGTCTTTGCCGTCGCCCTGGGCCAAATCCTCGCCGCGGTTTTTCCGGGCACATCCCGCTCGGGAGCGACGATCATCCTGGCCTTGGTGCTTGGACTGAATCGACCGCTGGCGACGGAGTTTTCATTTTTGGTTGGGATACCGACGATGCTGGCCGCGGGGGGTTACAAGATTTACAAGGAGTTGGGCCACACCTCCGGGGCTGCTGGCGAGGATTGGGCTATGGTGGTCCTTGGCACGGTTGTCTCCGCAATCGTTTCCTTTTTCGCGGTGAAATGGCTTCTTCGGTACGTGCAGACCCATACGTTCAGCGCTTTTGGGTGGTACCGGATTGCGCTGGGGGTCGGGATATTGCTTTTGCTGCGCTAGGGTGGTGACTGGAGCGGGTTAGACCCACACCCGGGCAGTAACTCCATGCCGCGCCGCAGGGCTCGCATTGATTTCACTTTCGGGTGTGCCAATTTGATGCATGAGTTTACGAAGAAGAAAATCACGCTCCCAGCCCCGAAAGGCTGTGACGTCCGATATTGTTGGTGATGTTCAGCAGACGGTCCGTTGAGGTGGTGAAAGCGGGCTAAGGACTGAGCGCTTCCAGGACAGCCACCGACGCGGCATGAGCCTGAGTATGGCTGAGACTGATCAGCACGATGCGGCCCGCGCGATCCTTCAGCAGTTGTTCGCCCCTGCCGTGAAGGACAACATACGGTTCGCCGCTTTCTTTGCGCCGGATTTCCATGTCGTGCCAGGCTAATTGTGCTCCGATGCCGGTGCCGAATGCTTTGGAGATGGCTTCCTTTGCGGCAAAACGGGCGGCCAAAAATGGCCCTGGCGCCTTATGGGAGAGGCAATACTCGATCTCAGGAGCCAGCAGAATCCGGTTTAAAAATCGCTCCCCAAATCTTTCATAAGAAGCCTCGATCCGGGCTACTTCGATGATATCAATGCCCAGGCCGAGAATCATGATCCATGGTCGTTTCCCATCAATTGGAGCATTTCTTTCACGGCCTGGTAAATCCCGGCCAGCACGGCCCGACTCACAATACTATGGCCGATGTTCAACTCAACCAGGTGCGGCACCTGGCGGAGCAAAGTCAGGTTTTGGTAATTCAGGCCATGGCCCGCATTTACTTTCAGCCCGAGCGCGCGGGCCTGTTGGGCGGCTGCGATCAGCCGCTGCAGTTCCGCGTCGCGCCGGTTCTCCTCGAGAAAATGATTGGCAAATGCGCCGGTGTGGAGCTCCACAAACTGGCTTCCCGTCCGGGCCGCCGCCTCGATTTGATCCGGACCGGGCGTGACGAACAGGCTGACTTCAATGCCGGCGCCGTTCAATTTCCTGCGCGTCTCGGTCAGCGCGTTTTGGTTGAGAACCACGTCCAGGCCGCCTTCCGTTGTCACTTCCTGGCGGCGCTCAGGCACCAGGCACACGATCTCGGGTTTGAGCTGCAGCGCGATCTCGACGATGGCCGGCACATTGGCCATTTCCAGGTTCAACCGGGTCTTGAGCGCTTCGCGCAATCGCCAGATGTCGCGATCCTGGATATGTCTCCTGTCTTCCCGAAGGTGAGCAGTGATCCCATGGGCGCCTGCCTCCTCGCAGGCCAGCGCCGCCGATACGGGGTCCGGCTCGCCGGTTTCACGGCCTCGATACCTGGCCTCGCGCAGGGTGGCGATATGATCAATGTTAACGCCTAACTTCAACATATCCTGGAAAGCCGCCGCACCTGGTGATGCGTTGGCGGCGCTCTTCTGTGCCAAAGATACCCGCTCCTGGCAAACCCAATCATGATTAGGTTTGCAACCGTCGAACAAAATTTGTCTTCTGTCAGCGTGTCCAAAGTGCGTTCGTTCGTGAAAGACTGGCTGCCCGCATGGATCTGGATGGCTGTTGTATTCTCAGCTTCCGCCGACTCCGCATCGTTCCGGCATTCCTCCCGTCTTCTTGACCCGCTTCTGCGATGGCTTTTTCCACACTTGTCCGAGGACAGGAGGAACTTCATGATTTTGCTGGCCCGCAAGGGAGCCCACCTGACCGAGTACGCCGTCCTGTCGCTGCTATTCTGGCGAGGCATTCGCAAATCATCAAATCACGATACTCCCCACTGGTCCTGGGAGCAATCCGGCCGCGCCGTCCTCTACGTCGCACTATTTGCCGCCACTGACGAACTCCACCAGTTGTTCGTTCCCGGCCGCGACGCCTCTGTTCGCGACGTGATCATCGATACGATCGGGGGCATTCTTGGAATTCTGGTTTTGAAGGCCATTCTTGCCGGTTGGACTCGATTCAAAAAAATCAGTAATTCACAAGCCTGACAGATCCCGCTAGTATTTTCCCGGGCATGAAGCGGCCGCTGGGAATGGTGGCGGTGTTGTATGGGATCGGGTTGCTGCTGGGAGAATATGTGCAGCCGCCGCTTCCGGTCCTTCTTTCCGGTTCCCTTCTCATCGCGTCGGTCGCCCTGTGGCAACGCCGGCTTCTCCCGATATTATTATGGGCCCTCATTCCCAGCGCCGCCTGGACCAGCATGGTGGTTCGAACGACGGCGTTATCGCCGTTCGACCTGAGGACAATCCAGGGGAACGTGGCGGAGTGGATCACCGTGCGAGGCGAGTTGATTGAGGTATCGAGCTCATCGAGGCCTTCGCGGGATGGCGGCGGCCCGGCGCAGGTCCGCAGCGTAGCGACGATCCGCTTGAACAGCATCCAAAAGCTTTCCGTCTGGCAGCCGGCGGTGGGCCGGATCATTGCTTTGGTCCCCGGTGAGTTCAGCGGGGGTTTCCATCCGGGAGTACAGGTTGAGACGGCTGGAATCGTGTCGATTCCTGCAGGACCGCTGGCCGAAGGGTTGTTTGACTATTGCTCCTATTTGCGGCGCCAGGGGATTTATTACCAGTTAAAGACGCAATCCACCAACGACTGGCGCTTGTTGGGCGCCCCTGGGCGTGTTCCGTGGAAGGAATCTTTCATGGCTTGGGCCAGGTCCGCGCTTGGCCGTGGGTTGCCGGACCAGGACCAGACGCTTCGGCTGGAGTGGTCGTTGTCGCTGGGCGACAAAACCGTTCTGACGGAAGCGGTCGCCGAACCCTTTGTCAGAGCTTCGACGTACCATATTTTTGCCGTGGATGGATTGAGAATGAGCATTCTTTTTGGAATCCTGTTCTCGCTATGCCGCGCCGCCCATCTGCCGCGGGCCATTTGTGGATTGCTGCTGATACCGGTTGTGTGGATTTACACCGGGTTCACGGGGTGGCCGGCTTCCGCGATTCGCGCTTCGGTAATGCTCACGGTGATTATTGCGGGATGGAGTTTGAGGCGGCCCGCAGACCTGGTCAATTCGCTGTTCACGGCTGCGCTGATCATCCTGATCTGGGATCCGCAGCAACTGTTTCAGGCAGGGTTCCAGCTTTCGTTTGTGGTTGTTCTGAGCATTGTGCTGACGCTTCCAATCCTGCGCCAGGTTTGCGATCGATGGCTGAGTGCCGATCCGTTGTTGCCGGAGAGATTGCGCCAGCGCAGACCTGCGATTCTCCGGGTCCCCGCGCGTTATGTCCTGGAATTGTTTCTCACATCCACCGCCGCATGGATCGGTTCCATACCCCTGGTGGCTTACTATTTCCACATTGTGACTCCGGTCAGTGCGCCCGCCAACATTGTTGCCGTGCCCTTATGCGCGCTCGTGCTCGTCAGCAACTTCGCCTGCCTGCTTCTGGCCCCATGGTGTCCAGCCGCGGCCCAATTGTTCAACCATTCAGGTTGGTTCCTCATGGAATGCATTCGGGGGAGCAGTGTATGGTTCGCGCAGTGGCCGTGTGCATGGTTTTATGTGGCCGCCCCGGGTCTCTTGGGCATGGGCTTATATTATTTGCTCCTCTGGTCCTCCACCACGGGATGGCTCTTCAGCCGCCTCGGGAGCGCCTGGAAAATCACAGGACTGATCTTGCTGGGCACCCTTTGGTGCTGGGGTTGGCTGCGCCAATGTTCCAATTGTCGCCTTCACATCCTGCCTCTGAACGGCGGCAGCGCAATTTATGTCGATGCGCCGGGCCATCGAAACGATTTGCTCGTGGATTGCGGCAATGACAATGCCGTCCAATTCGTGCTCAAACCTTTCCTGCGAGCCCAGGGAGCAAACCGATTGCCTGCCGTCGTCCTGACCCACGGCGATCTGCGGCAGATCGGCGGCGCCGAATCGCTCGTTTCCCAGATGCCCGTCGATTGTGTCGCCACCAGCTCCGCCAGGTTTCGCTCCAAAGTGTATCGCCAAATCCTGAGCCGATTGGAGAAGGAACCAGGACTCCACCGGACCGTAACCCGGCTCGATCGTATCGGGGATTGGACGGTTCTGCATCCGGAGGCGAGCGATGATTCCGCGCAAGCGGACGATAGCGCGCTCGTCTTGTTCGGGCGGATTCAGGGCACGCGGGTTCTGCTGTTATCCGATCTCGGCGTGCTGGGCCAAGGCGTCCTGCTTCAGCGAGAGCGCAAGTTGCAGGCGGACATCCTTGTGGCTGGGCTGTCTCAGGAATCGGCATCGGTTTCAGAGGCATTTCTGGACATCGTGCGACCACAATTGTTGGTCATCACCGACGCCAAATTTCCCGCAACCCGGCGGGCGGGCGCTGCGCTGAGGGAACGGCTCGAAAAGCGGGGCATCCCGGTCCTTTACACAGGCGCAGGCGGGGCTATTTGCATCACAGCCCGGTCCGATGAATGGGAAGCGCGGACGATGGATGGAACGATCATCCGCGGGCACGCTGCGCGGTAAAGGAAAAGCATCGGGGCCCGGCTGCTTGCGGGGTTGTGGCGCAGGCACAAAAAATTGCTGTCATTCGATCACGCCGGTGCTAACGTGGAGTTAAGACACCCAACAAAGTTCTGCAATGAACTGGCGTGACACAGTATTTAGTGTGGGGCAACCGGACCAGGCGGTTCTGGGCCGTTACAACCCTGGGCTGCGCCGCAAAACAGGAGCCTCTCATGACCCCGCATGGCACAATCAGTGAAATCTTGCAGCAAAAAGGCACAACCATCTGGACCATCAGTCCGGAAGCCACAGTGTTCGAAGCCATCCAAATGATGGCCGACAAGAATATCGGTGCCGTGTTGGTGATGGAGAAAGAGCAGTTGGTGGGGATTATCTCCGAACGCGACTACACGCGCAAAGTGGTCCTCAAAGGCAAAACGTCCAAGGAAACAAAAGTCCGCCACATCCTCTCGGAAAAACTCATTCATGTGTCTCCAGGCCACAGCATCGAAGAAGGCCTGAGACTCATGACGGAACACCGTGTTCGCCACCTGCCCGTAATGGACAATCAAAAGCTGGTCGGCGTTGTCTCCATTGGAGATCTTGTCAACTGGGTGATATCTGCCCAGAGCACAACCATTCGTCAGTTGGAAACTTATATCACCGGATATCCCGCTGGCAGTGCCTGAAGGCCCACCCATGCTGGCGCCGCCGGCGCGAATCGCTGCTGGCTATTGGGGCCGGCTTCTTGTCACCGTCACGGATACGTAACGGGCTTGCGGAACCGTAAACTTCTTGAGTTCGACTGTGACCGCCTGCGGCCGGAACTCAGCCAGGATCATGTCGGCCACACTGGCAACTACCTTTTCAATCAGTTTCCAGCTCCGCCCGGTCCCGAATTTCAACAGCCTGTCGGCAACGGTCTGGTAATTAATCGTCTTCTCGATTCGATCGCTCACCGAGGCGGACGAAAAATCATAGTCCAGGTCGACCGTCACCAGCAGCCGTTGGGGGTTGGCGCGCTCTTCATCGCCCAGGCCAACGCAATAAAAGACTTCAAAATCCACAATGCTGATTCTCGACATGGCTGCGAGTTCCTTTCGTTTCCATTTACAGTTTCAAAACCGCTTCCAAAAGCCGACGCGTCGGGCCGTTGACTGGCATCTGCAGCGCATCCGGCGGTTTGACCCAGCGAAAATCGCGGGCCTCCTCGTTCAATCGGACCTGCGGCTCTCCCCGAACCCGGCACGTGTAATTGAGCAAAATAAAATGTGCATCCCGATAAAATTCTGCCGGGCGAATGCAATCCTGCACCAGCACAAAGTGAATGTCGACTATTTCGAGATTTGTTTCTTCCTTCATTTCCCGGCGCAAAGCATCGGTGGAGGGTTCGCCCCATTTTATTTTGCCGCCCGGGATGCCCCAGAGATCGGACCACTTGTGGGTGCGCACGATGAGAACTTCCCCGGCGTCATTGAAGATCAGGGCCCCCACAGTGGCAACGGGCATCAGCCGCCCTGGGTCGGCAGACGCCTGCCGCAAGCCTGGTTTCTTGCTGAACCCTTCCTGCTCCAACACGCGGCGCAGCTCGCCCAAATGCTCCACGACCAGGTCAGGCTCCGCCGCGCGCAACTGTTCCAAAGTGTTGTATCCGGTCAGGACCGCGCAGGAATGAATGCCGCCATGCCGGGCGGTCTCGATGTCATGCTGCATGTCGCCGACGAAGAGGGTTTCCTCCGGCTCCAAACGATTCCCTTCCAGAATTTCATGGATCTTTTGCCGCTTATCCCGGACTCCAACGTAAGACGATTCAAAGAATCCCCCGAATGCTGTGACTGCGGCTTGCACGGCATAATGGTCGCCGCGCACGGAACTGAGCAGAAAGAGACGCATTTTCTGATTCCGGCAGAATTCAAGGAATTCCCTGGCATGAGGCAGTTCACACACGGATTCCTGCTCTGCGCGGAAACGGTCGTGATACCAGCTCTCCAGTTGCCGAAGCGGCACGTGCGGAACGTGCCTGTCATAAAAGACCGTGAATGGAAGACAGAACTCGGCTCGGAACTTCTCCAGCGGCCACTCGGCCATCTGCGCCTGGCTGAGCACGTAATTGGTCGCTTTCCACACAGCCGGCAGGTCGTCAACCAAAGTCCCCGACCAGTCAAATATCACGTTTCGGATCACCCTCCGAGTGTAGCCCCATTTCATCGCCGGGCAATACCCACAAAAATTCCGGCCCTCGGCATCCGCCGCAGCGTTGCTTTGGCCGGCGAGTTCAGTAGAGTGACCTAAACAACCGTCGCCCGGTGATGCTCATTGCCTTCCATAAACCGTACGGGGTGCTTTCCCAATTTACCCTTGAGCGTTCGCCCCACTTGACCCTGGCCCAATTCGGATTTCCCAAACACGTTTATGCGATCGGCCGTTTGGACGCCGATTCGGAAGGCCTTTTGCTGCTCAGCGATGAACCTGAACTGAACAAGGAGTTATTAGACCCGCTCCATGCGCACCAGCGCGAATACTGGGCCCAGGTTGAACGGAAACCTTCTGGTGACGCTCTCCGCAAACTGGAAAATGGCCTCCTGATACTGGGTCGTCGCACGCTGTCCTGCAAGGCCCGGATTCTGGATCCTCAGCCGGATGTTCCGCCCCGGCAACCTCCCATCCGCTTCCGCAAAAGCGTTCCGGACTGCTGGATCAGCCTGGTCCTGGTGGAGGGCAAGAATCGACAGGTTCGACGCATGACGGCGGCCATTGGCCATCCCACGTTGCGCTTGCTGCGCATGCGAATCGGGCGCTATGAACTGGGCGCCCTGAAACCGGGGACATGGAAAATTCTATCGCTGGAGGAACGAAAGGCGGTTTGTTCCTGATGTCAATTCCAGGATACATGCGGTCGGAGCCGGATGGAGTGTTGGTATCCATCAAGCTGCAGCCGCGCGCGTCCCGCAACCAGATTTGCGCTCCCCTGGGCCAGGAATTGCGAATCAAGGTGACCGCGCCCCCGGTGGACTCGGCGGCAAATGAGGCGCTGGTGGAATTTATCTCCTGCCTGCTGGATTGCGCCAAGGGCCGCGTGCAATTAATCCGCGGTCACACCTCCCGGCATAAAACAATCAAATTGCTCGGGTTCACCCCCGAACAAGTCCTCGCCAAGATCGGGACCACTTCCTAATCATGGGCGTTTGTCACCATGTTGCTGGAGATGTCAGGACCTTCCAGCCAATTGCCGCTTGAGCCCGCCTTCAAAAAATGCTCCTCTGTCCGGCACATTGTTTATGCGTTTAAATCGAATCGCCGCCACACTTTCCCTGGCCTTCATCGCCACAAGCTGTTCAACCTTTCACAGAACGGAAACCCCGATTCAACCGGTGACTCCAAACGCATCACCCGAGGCCGTGGAGCTCCTGAAATTCATTTACAGCATTTCCGGCAGGCACACTTTGACCGGGCAGCATAATTTTCCGAACACCCGAGACAGTTCCACGCTTCAGGCAATCCGGATTTACGGCAAGGTTCCGGCGATTTTCGGGCAGGATTTCGGGTTTGCCGCGGCGGGCGACAAGGATTCGGTGGCCGCGCGGCCTGACATCATGGCGGAGGTCAAACGCCAGTACACCAATGGCGCGATCATCACGTTGTGCTGGCACGCGGTCCCGCCCACGGCCGATGAACCGGTGACCTTCAGGCCAAGGCCGGGGACCCCGACAAATCGTCTGGCCAGTGTCCAGGGCCGTCTTACGGATGAACAGTGGAAGGATCTGCTGACGCCCGGAACGGAGTTGCACAATCGTTGGTGCGCCCAGGTCGATGTCATTGCCGGATACCTTAAGGAACTCCAGGCCGCGCACATCCCGGTGTTGTGGCGTCCTTATCACGAGATGAACGGCGAGTGGTTCTGGTGGGGTGGGCGAAGGGGAAAACACGGCACCCAGGCAATGTACCGTCAGATCTTCGATCGCCTGGTCCATTATCATCACATCAACAACCTGGTCTGGATCTGGAGTGTCGACCGGCCGAGCACTCCAAACCGGCAGTTTGCCGATTATTTTCCGGGTAGAAAATATTTTGATATTGCGGCGCTGGATGTTTATCGAAGCGATTTCAAGCAGTCTTACTACGACGATCTGCTCAAGCTTGCGGCAGGAAAACCGGTCACGCTCGCCGAAGTGGGACCGGCCCCGACGCTGGCAATCCTCGAGCAGCAGCCTCAGTGGTGCTGGTGGATGACGTGGGCAGGTTTGACGGCTGGACGGCCCAATGTGAACACAAACGCGTTCCTGACGTTGGTCAACAGTCCGCGTTCCTGGAGCTTGAGCGACCCCGGTTATCAGGAAGCCATTACTCCGCTCCGCACTATTTCGGGACTGCCGCCTTTAAATGGTGTCGCGAGGTCAGTCAGCCAATAACTATCCCGTCCATCGCGAAGTTCACCAAG
>Ga0075520_1000247_pt1 | contig 22405 bp, 18 predicted proteins | sample NGEPerB_FD_75100 | JGI IMG/M metagenome (GOLD analysis project Ga0075520, IMG submission 75100) | Arctic peat soil microbial communities from the Barrow Environmental Observatory site, Barrow, Alaska, USA - NGEE PermafrostAB12-B | ecosystem: Environmental > Terrestrial > Soil > Wetlands > Peat ... | reverse complement strand
TATATAGGCGATGCAAATGGCACCCTTAACAGATACAATGCAATATTCGACAGTTCAATAAGCTATATCGATACAACCACTCATTTCAGGTATTTCATTAAATCAGCTCCGGTTACTAATTATGACCGGAATATTATTGACCAGTCGGTCGTAAACGGGTCGGATACGTATGGAGAGATCTTATTCGATAAGGGAAAGTACCTGCTGAGAAAAGGGCTTTTAAGTGATTTAAAAAACATCCCTGATAAGGAACTGACCAACAGCACCTTCAGGGTTGAAAAAACCCGTCTCATGCAGAAAGCCGACAGCATCAACAAGCTGAGAAACTGGCTGGTGGCAGAAGACAAGAAAAGAAGGGACACACTTACAAAGCCGCTTTACGAATATTATGTTAAGAATGAGCCAATTGATATAAATCATTACATTTTTGAAAAAGAGAAGCAAAACTACTATGAGCAGCTCTGGAGAAAGAAATATATGGATGTTGATCTCGATACGGGTCATCTTCAGCTGCCGGTGATGAGGATTTATGAAACCGCTTTCTATAATAATTATATTGTTACCCAGGTTGATTTCAGCTTTCTGAATTATTCCTACCAGGTGTATAATTCAGGCGCTCCATATTTCAACCCCGGAATAAACGCAATGACACGATTCGGAGTTGTCGATCTTTTCGAAAATATAAGGATAACAGGAGGCATAAGACTTTCAGGCAACTTCGACAGCAACGAATATCTGCTCAGCATCGAAAACCTCAAAGGAAAATTCGATAAGCAGCTTATCTTTTACAGGCAGGCCTTTTTCAGCTCTAACGACACTACCATAATTAAATCTCATACCCATAACCTGTATCTTTCATTCTCAAGACCCTTTTCTCCCGCACTTACCCTGAAGGGAACAGTTGCATACAGGTACGACAGGGAAGTATATTTATCGACAGATATCGTAACCCTGACAAAACAAAGCATCTCACAGCACTGGGGAAGCCTTAAAGGAGAAGTAATTTATGATAACACCCGAAAAAGGTCAATCAATATATATTATGGAACCAGATTCAAAATTTTTGGAGAGTACTATAAGGAGCTGACTGCAAAAAAATCTGACATGATTGTACTCGGAATTGATTTCCGAAAATATATAAAGATCCACAGGGAGCTCATCTGGGCAAACCGGTTTGCAGCAAGCACCTCCTTTGGACCGACAAAGCTGTTATATTACCTTGGTGGCGTTGATAACTGGATGGGGTATTTTTTCACAAAATATACCATGTTCGACAATTCAATACCGGTAAACACAAATGTAAATTATGGATTCCAGGCGATTGCTACAAACCTCCGGGGTTTCAGTCAGAATGTCAGGAATGGAAATAGTTTTGCTCTCATTAACAGTGAGGTAAGATGGCCTTTTGTCAGATACTTTGCCGGCCACCCCCTTAAGTCAAATTTCCTCAACAGCCTTCAGGTAGTAGGTTTCGGAGATATCGGCACAGCATGGTCAGGCAAAACTCCATGGTCAGGCAAGAATGCCTACGACGATCAGGTTATAACCAACAATACAATCACTGTAACCCTCGACTCGAACAGGGAACCGATAGTTGCAGGTTTTGGCGCCGGGGCCAGGGTTCAGTTACTGGGATATTTCATAAGAGCTGACTGGGCCTGGGGAATTGAAAACAATTATCTCCTCCCTAAAATGTTTTACCTCTCCTTCAGCCTCGACTTCTAGTAGCATTTTGAGTGAAAATATTCTTCCATTTACCCCCTTTCCCGTCCCGCCGAAGCGGGAGGCCTTCCTTTTTGCTCCTTCCCCCATGCGGGAATCCCGAATACTCGGGAGGGATGGTGGTAAAAAATAAAATATTTGCACCCGAGTTATTATTGAAAACAGATAGTCATATTAGGAGCAGAGAATTTTTTATTTTAGAAATTTTGGGTAAATTTGTGCGGTTGTTGTAATTACTTTAACTAAAAAATTATAGAAATGGCTTACAAAATCAATGAAGAATGCACAGCATGCGGAACTTGTATCGATGAATGTCCCGTTGAGGCTATATCTGAAGGTGATATTTATAAAATTAATCCGGATACCTGTACCGATTGTGGTGCTTGCGCAGATGTATGCCCTGTTGAGGCTATTCATCCCGCTGAATAATTCAATCTGAAAATGAATATGAAGAGCCGCTGAAATCAGCGGCTCTTCGTGTTTATTGTGGATTATATCTGGCTTTCTCCAGGATGCTTTGCACATCCGTATTGCCCATAAGCCCGGCAAGAGACACATTCCTGTTCTTCATCATATACGACTCGACTATCCGGAATCCAATCCAGACCGAGGCTCTTCCCGGTGACTCATTTGTAAAGTAGCTCGTAAAAGGGGCCTCATCGGTCATCTTTCTGATAACAAACCCGTCGGTGCTGAATAGAAGGTTATTTTCGACAACGTACTGCCACATCTGGCCTTCATTATTCCTGCAGAACTTCATCTGGTTATCCGAAAAACCGAAAATGACCGAATCGCTTACTTCAGGCAGCATGCATTTTTCAAAATATTTCAGCTTCCCGTAATGTATCATCTCTGTCATTACATTATCCACCGGGTATTTCATGCCGGTAAAATCCCATTCCGTAAATCCCCAGCTATAAATGCAATCAGGAACTATATTCACTGAGGTCATCCTTGCCGCAATATACTTGTATATCTGAAGCCGTTTGTAATATTCACAGTCCCGTCCCAGATATCTGTCAAGCCCTATTCCCAGCACGGAATCACCAGTAATAATGCTATTGTTAAAGCCAGCGCTGCAGGTAAATACTGCCGGAACTTTTTTCCCGGGGAAATAATAGAGATAATGTCTGAAAGCTCCTTCCAGTTCTTTTTTCAGCTTATCCGTCTCGGGATATTTTCTGACTATTTCAAGATAAACATCATAATTGAGCTTATCTGTGCAGAATCTTACCAGAAAATCCCCGAAAGAAGGATCGTTGATATCACCGGTATTTATGACAAATGAAAACAGCTGAAGGAATGATCCATATTCTTGTTTTAAATAAGGAACACTTGCAGGTATCTTGTCAGGATCAAGTGAAAATATCTCCTTTTCCAGCCGTTTTATTTCAATATTGACTGATATCGGGGATACGTTTACTCTGTATATGTTTTTTCTGCATGATACAATTACAGGCAGACAGAACAATAAGGCAAATAAAATAACTGACCGAACTCTCATATTTTAAATAATTTCAACTTCCGAAAATAGGTACTTTTCGCCATAGTGACAACTCCTGGTTACAACGCAATAACTTCTCTTAATATTTGTTAATTTTACAAATGATTAAAATATACATTTAAACATATGAATTCTAAGAGTAATAGAAGTTCGAAGATCTCTGGCTTATTGATCATCATTATTTTAATAATCACGTCGTTTAATCTGCAGGCTCAGCCGGGACAAGCATCCGGATCCATCTTTAAATTCGGTGTCCATGCAGATCCCATGATTACTTGGTTCGGTTCGGACAACAATGCTGTTGTAAACAAGGGCGCCAGACCAGGCTTCAATTTCGGAGTATCAGTTTACAGGTATTTCGGACCCAATTATTCATTTTCCACAGGAATTAATCTTATCAGCGCCGGAGGCAGGCTTATCAGCAGTGATACCACAATCTTCTATATTTCACATTCTCAGTCCCTGAAACTTGTTAAAGTCAACCCGGGTGAAGCAATTGTTTATAAAATACAGTACCTGTCTATACCGCTTGGTCTGAAGCTTCAGACAAACCAGATAGGGTATTATACATTTTTTACCGACCTGGGCGTTGATCCAAAAGTAGTAATCGGAGGTAAAGCTGATATTCCTTCACGCAGTATAAAAGGTGAAAATGCCATGGAAGAGATCAGGATGTTCAACATGTCGTACCATATAATTGCAGGAATTGAATATGGAGTTGGCGGAAACACCGCATTGGTACTGGGTCTTGGTTTTGACAATAATTTTCTGGATATTACAAGAGAAAAAGGGAACCAGCCTGTCGACAAGATCACTCATAAACTGCTGTCAATCAGGCTTGGCGTGAATTTCTAAGTAATGCTTAAATGAAGATAACGCTTGCCCAGCTGAATTATCATATCGGCGACTTTGCAAAAAACAAAGAGCTGATCTGTAATGCTATACGAAAAGCCAGGCATGATAACTCCGATCTTATAATATTCTCTGAACTGTGTGTTCCGGGATATCCTCCGCTTGACCTTCTTGACAGGCTCGATTTTATTGAAAAGTGCAACGATACCGTTAAGGAGATTGCAAAGGAATGCACAGGAATTACAGCAATAATTGGCTCTCCGGTAATCAACAAAAACAAGGAAGGGAAAAAGTTGTTTAATTCAGCGCTGGTCCTGTCTGAAGGTGAAATTGTTTTTTCAGTACATAAATCTTTGCTTCCCACATACGATATCTTTGATGAATACAGGTATTTCGAGCCTGGTAAAAAATTCTCCGTCTTCAAGTTCAAAGGGCTTAAGCTGGCGATAACAATCTGTGAGGATCTTTGGGATGAACAGCCTTTCGAGAATGAATTCGAGAAGAAGAGCCTTTATACTATCTCTCCAATGGAGGAGCTGGCAAAACAAAAACCCGACCTGGTTATAAACATATCTGCATCACCTTTCTCATATTCAAGAACTGGCATCAAGGCTGATATCTTCAAAAATAAGGCTCGTAAATACCACCTTCCGGTAATTTCAGTTAACCAGACAGGAGCAAATACTGAGCTGATATTTGACGGGGCTTCGAGAATCGTCAACAGCAATGGAGAGATTTGGAGGCAACTGCCATACTTCAGGGAGGCCGTTGAGACCTTTAACCTTGATGACATCATTGCCGGTGCTAAACCTTCCGGAGATATTGAGACTGAGCCTGTTGAGCTCATTCATAAAGCACTGGTGACAGGTATCCATGATTATTTTGCAAAAACAAGGTTCAGCAGCTGCATTGTAGGGCTATCAGGAGGAATTGACTCCGCTCTAAGTCTCTGCCTGGCAGTGGAAGCGCTTGGCAATGAAAATGCACGGGCCCTTTTAATGCCTTCCAGGTACTCCTCGGAGCATTCTGTTGCAGATGCAGTCGCACTGGCAAAAAACCTGAATGTAAAGTATGATATTATAAATATAGAGAAACCATTCAGGGCTTTCGAGGAAGATATTGCACCTCTTTTTTCAGATAAGGAGAAGGATATCACTGAAGAGAATCTCCAGGCAAGAATAAGAGCCGTTCTGCTGATGGCCGTATCAAACAAATTCGGATGCATTCTTCTGAATACATCCAATAAAAGCGAAGCTGCTGCTGGGTATGGAACTCTTTACGGCGATATGGCAGGTGGATTATCGGTAATAGGCGATCTCTATAAAACGGATATTTACAAGCTGGCAAATTATATTAACAGGAACGGAGAGATAATACCTGATAATACGATTGTTAAAAAGCCTTCAGCCGAGCTCAGGCCCGGGCAGTTTGATACTGATTCCCTTCCGGAATACAGGGTGCTTGACTCTATCCTATACCAGTATATTGAGCTTCAGAAGCCTGCCGACCGTATTTCCGGTGAAGGAATAGATGCTGCAACCGTTCAGAAAGTTATCAGGCTCATAAACTATAATGAATATAAAAGGTATCAGGCTCCTCCTGTTTTAAGGGTTTCCTCAAAATCTTTCGGCGACGGCAGAAGAATGCCTCTGGTGGCCCGTTACTGATTCAACTTGGCTGATCTGTGATTACTCGCTGAAGAATACCCTTTTGACCCTCCCGGGTATTGAGGTCAGAATTTCATAAGGGATAGTTTCGCATTTGGTGGCAATTTCGTTGATGCTGATATTATTGCCGAATATCTCAGCCTCATCGCCAACTTCAGCATTAAGCCCTGTCAGATCGGCCATGCACATATCCATACAGATGTTTCCGATAATCGGCACCCTCGTATTCCTGATCAGAAGGTTTCCATTCCTGTTACCTAGTTTCCTGTTCAGGCCATCGGCATAACCGGCCTGCAAAATTCCAATTGTCCTTTCTTTGTCGGAAACATCGGCACAATTATATCCCACGGGCTCTCCGGCAGGGATTCTTTTGATCTGAGAAATACGGGTTTTGAAACGGCCGGACGGCTTTAGATCGATCCCTTTAAAATCGCCAATGCCATAAATGCCAATTCCCGGACGAACCATTTCAAACTGGTACTGGGGAAACCTGGCTATCCCGGCCGAATTGCATATATGCCTCAGGAATGAGTATCCCGTTTCCTGCCTGATCTTTGCGACAGCTTCAAGAAATTTCTGAGCCTGCATGTGTGTGAAAGAATCCAAAGCCGGTATGTCGGCCGCAGCGAGGTGCGAGAATACCGAAATGACCTTCAGTGATTCAGTCTGGCCGATCTTTTTTGCCAGTTCATCTACCTCTTCAGGCATGAATCCGAGCCTATGCATTCCCGTATCTATCTTGATATGAATAGGATATTGAACAAGACCATGCCTTGATGCTGCTTCAGTAAATTTCGCCAGGGAATAAAAACTGTATATTTCAGGCTCGAGATTATACTTTACTATCTGTTCCAAGGAAGAGAATTCAGGATTCATAACCATAACCGGCAGGGTTACTCCGGCATTCCTGAGCTGAATGCCTTCATCGACGAATGCAACTCCAAGATAGCTCACCCTGTGATATTCAAGAAGAGATGCTATTTCTGCAGGTCCGGCGCCATATGCGAATGCCTTCACCATTGCCATTATTCGCGTACCCGGATCAAGGAATCTCCTGAATTCATTGAGATTATGGGCAATCGCATCGAGGTTCACTTCGAGAACCGTCTGATGGACCTGCTGTTCAAGCATAGCCCCGATTTTCTCAAACTCATATTTGCGGGCTCCCTTGATCAGTATGATTTCATTCCTGAAATCTGATACATTGAAATGATGAAGGAATTCTTCTGTCGAGTAGTAGAAAAGGGCAGAAGTTCCGAATAATGAGCTGTTTCTCGTCAGAAGGGGACCGACGCCTATGAATTTATCTATTCCGGATCTCCTTATCAATTCTGAAATCTCGTGGTATAATTCTTTTTCATCTCTTCCGCTCTCAACAAAATCGGAAAGGATGAGAGTAGTCTTTTTATGGTCGCGGCTTCTTAAATAATCGATAGCCATTCCCAGCGAACCCGGATCCGAATTATAATAGTCTTCAACAAGCTGGCACCCGTTTATTCCTGCTTTCATCTCCATCCTCATTGCAACAGGAACCAGGCTGGAGAGCCCTTTCATGATGATATCAGGGTCAATCTTCAGGGCAAGGCATACAGTTGCCACAGTTGCCGCATTCTCTACCGAAGCCCTGTCATCAAATGGAATCATAAATTTAAAGGCGTGTCCCTCATAAGCAATTTCCATCTGTGTCCGGTTTCCTGAAAGCGGGCTTTTATTCACAAATACCGCAGCTTCCTTGTCTGAAAAGGACCAGTCGACAAGCTTCTTTGCGTTGAGCAGCTGATCATTCCTTATTAATTCGTGAATGAGCTTCTGGTCCCTGCAATAAACCAGTAATGAAGAATTGGCAAAAAGCTTCAGCTTCTCTTTTGCCTTTACCGAATTATCAGGGAAGTTCTCACTATGAGCATCTCCTATGTTAGTAATAACTCCGATCCCCGGATCAATTATCTCCCGGAGCTTTTCCATCTCTCCCGGCAAGGAAATGCCAGCTTCAAAAATTCCGGCCTTGTACTTTTCATCAAGCTTCCAGACAGAAAGAGGCACCCCTATCTGTGAATTATAGCTCCTGGGACTTCTTACCACCGGCTCATAAAGTCCGAGGATATCTGCCAGCCACTCTTTGACTATTGTTTTCCCGGTGCTTCCAGTGATTGCAATGACGTCTGATTTAAATGACCTTCTTTTGCTCGCGGCCAGCTTCTGAAGAGCCGAAACGCTGTTTTTCGTCACAATGAAGGCTGCATCAGCATATTTAATGAAATCAGCAGGCAGTTCTTCTGTAACAAATACCCGTATCCCTTTTTCATAAAGACTCCTGATAAACTGGTGCCCGTCATGGTTTTTCCCTTTTATCGCAAAGAAGGCCATGTCTTCAGAATATGATATTTGCCGGCTGTCTGTAACTATATCAGACACTATCAGACCAGGATTACCCGTGAGTTTCCCGTTAATAATTTTTGCAATATCTGAAGATGTATATTTCAAGAAAAGTTGAATTTTGATCTAAAGCCGTTCAAAAATAGCTAATATTTCTTTAGAGCTTCGTTATAGCAGCTCCTGCATAAAGGCTCGTATTTGTCTTTTTCACCCAGAACTACTACCTGATCCTCATCAGATTTTCTGAATGAATACTGGGCAAGATTTCCGCATCTCATGCATATCGCATGTAACTTTGTAACATATTCGGCAATCGAAAGAAGCGCAGGAATCGGTCCGAAAGGATTTCCCATGAAATCCATGTCGAGACCCGTAGCTATAACCCTTATTCCTTTATCAGCCAGCTTGTTGCATACTTCGACAATCGAATTATCAAAAAACTGGGCTTCATCAACTCCGATTACATCCACATCGCCCGCAAGGAGCAGAATTGCCGAAGCATTGTCGACAGGAGTCGAGACTATAGATTTTTCATCGTGAGAGACAACCCGGATATCGGAATACCTGTTATCCAGCGAAGGCTTGAATATTTCAACTTTCAGTCCGGCGAACTGAGCCCGCCGCAGCCTCCGTATCAACTCTTCCGTTTTACCGGAGAACATTGAGCCTGTAATTACCTCAATTGAGCCGCGCTTACCGGTCGATCTCACTGAATTCTCCAGAAAATCCATCTGCAATTATCTCGTTTTCGGGTACCAATTAGCATGATTATTCCGTTATGACTTGTGGAATAATATTTACTTTTGCAAAATAAGAAAATTGGTTTGTTTTATTAACATCAAAAGGTATGGATTTCAACTCGACTGTTGATTTAATTATTAAAGACCTTGATGAAGCAAGGGAAATCATTGATGATCTCAAGAATTATCCTGATGTACCGCTTCTCCAGATTGAACTGGCCAAATCGAAATGTAAAAGCGCATCAGAAGTAATATCGCTTCTTAAAATAGTGAAGGCGCCTTTGAAGAGTGATGAAAAGAAGGAATCCATTCCGGTAGAGCCAGTCGATTTGACGGATACTTTCGAAGTTATCAATAGAATTGCTGAATCACCAGCTCCGCTCCTGCAGGCTGTGAGAAATATTGATGCCTCTGCTCCTGCTTCGGGCAAGAATACAGAACCTTCAATCATTGCCGATACATTCATCAGCCAGTCTGAAACTCTTAATGACCAGCTTGGCAACCTGAAAGATGACAATGATCTTCATGGTTCAATAAAGCTCAAGCCGATCTCAAAACTTTCTGATGAAATTGGGGTCAATGACAAGTTTCTCTTCATAAGGGAGCTCTTTAACGGGAATCCTGAAGCTTATAACCAGGCAATAACAAAGCTTGATGAGACTGCATATTTTGCCGATGCTAAAGTAATAATTATGAGCTATACCGGCGAAAACACTGAATCTTTTGCTGCAATTCAACTCCTCGACCTTGTAAAACGCAAATTTCCGGAAGATGAGTAAACTATACCTGGTCCCTACTCCAATAGGCAATCTCAGAGATATTACCTACCGCGCTGTAGAGGTGCTCGGAAGTGTCGGCCTTGTTCTTGCTGAAGATACAAGACAGACTGGCAAGCTGCTCAGCCATTATAATATAAGGACCCCTCTCCAGTCGCATCATATGTTCAACGAACACAAGAACATTGAAGCTATCTGCTTAAGGATAGAGTCGGGGACAACTGTTGCTCTGGTTTCTGATGCCGGAACCCCCGGCATCTCAGATCCGGGATTTCTGCTGGTAAGGAGCTGCATTGAAAAAGGCATTCCTGTTGAGACGCTTCCCGGCCCGACTGCACTTATCCCTGCCCTTGTAAATTCCGGGCTACCTTGCGACAGGTTCTGCTTCGAGGGATTTCTTCCTCCGAAAAAAGGCCGGACCAAGAAACTGACTGCCCTTGAAGAGGAGACCAGGACAATAGTTTTCTATGAATCACCCTACAGGCTCGTCAGGGCCCTCGATGAGATGGCTGAACATTTCGGAGCTGACAGGAAAGCATCAGTCTCAAGGGAATTGAGCAAGATCTACGAAGAAAATATAAGAGGGACATTGGCATTTCTTTCAGAGCATTATAAAAACAAACCACCAAAAGGAGAAATTGTGATCGTTGTTGCAGGGAAAAAAGAATAATTTTCTATATTTACCATACCTGCAATAATTTCAGCTATGAAACGTGCTATTTCATCTGTCATATTATTACTCTTAACCAGTTTGCTTATAAGTGCCCAGATGCTTAAGGGAAAAATCACAAATGCATCCGGAAATCCTGTTCCTTTCTCCACAATCTACATTCAGGAACTCCGCGAGGGAACTGCTGCCAATGCAATGGGAGATTATGAATTAAAACTACCTGCAGGACAATATACGGTCACTTACCTGTGCATGGGTTTTGCACCTCAGTATTTTAATGTAACAGTTTCCGGTCAGGATGTCAGGAAGGATGTGACTCTTCAGATGCAATATTACCAGATCCCGGAAGTAAGGATATCAGCCACCGGCGAAGATCCTGCCTATGGCATCATGAGAAAGGCGATCGGAATGGCGCCATATTACCTTAATTGCGTAAAACATTATAAATCTGAGGTCTACCTTAAAGGAAGCATGATAATTCAAAAAATTCCCGCACTTATAAAGTCATTGATCAAAAAAGCTGAAAAGGAAGAGGGCAACGGGAATATTAAGATCAGGGAAGGAGATGTATATTTAATGGAATCTTACAACGAAGTTGAATTTACTTCTCCCGATACATATGTCAAGAAAGTGGTTTCATACAATAGCACGTTTCCCAGTACAGATAAAGAAGTCTCTCCGATGGATCTGATAGGTGCAAGTTTTTACTCACCCAAGACTATGGGTATTGCCATATCTCCTCTTTCGCCCCAGGCATTTTCGTATTACAGGTTCAAATACCTTGGAGCTACACTTCAGGGCGAAAATTTAATTAACAAGATTCAGGTTATTCCAAAGATCAAGAGCCAGGAGCTGTTTGAAGGGACTATATTCATCATCGAAGATCTGTGGTGCATTCAAAGTGTCGATTTTACATTAAACCATATGGTTGGGAAGATAGGCATCAAACAATTATATATCCCGGTGAAAGATGAAATATGGATGCCTGTGACTCACAAATTTGAAATAGAAGCCAGCATTTTTGGTTGTAAAGCTGAAGCCGGATTCAGTAGTTCAATAAGGTACCTCGATGTAACACCAAATGAATCATTGCACAAACCTGAATCTGTGACTGCAATCTATTATGCGGCAAAAAAAGTATCTGCGTCAGCAGAAGTTCCGGTTTCAAAAAATCAGCAGAAGATTCAGCAGATTCTGGATAAGGGTGAGATGAAAAACACTGATATGATCAAGCTTGCAAAGCTGATGGAAAAGGAATCGAAAGAGAGTCAGCCTGACAGTGTAAAGAGCAACCTTGAGATAAAGAATAACATCACAAATACAATAGAAAAAGACGCCGGAAAAAAAGACAGTGTTTACTGGGCTGAGATAAGGCCTATACCTCTGACTGATATGGAAATGCGAAGCATTATAAAACGTGACAGCATAAAGAAGGAGGCTTCACAGCAGGTTATTAAAAGCGACACCCTTCCCAAGCCTAAGGTGAAGAAGAAAAGTAAATTCCTGGAAATGGCAGATAATATTGTTTCGGGGCATACATGGTCCGATACTACCGGAATAAGCATAAATTTCGGAGGACTTGTCAATCTGAAAACACTTAGTTTCAATACTGTTGACGGATTTAACTATGGAACTGATTTAAGGATAACAAAACGCCTGAAAAATGGCAATTCACTTACTATTGCACCCGTTGCCAGATGGGCATTCAGCCGCGAAAAACTGATGTGGAGAATGAACGGTGTCTATAGCTTTAACAGAATGAAACAGAGTCAGCTTTTTTTCAGGTCAGGAAACTCCAGCAGCGATATTTCTGACGGAGGTTCGATAAACACGTTCTTAAATTCAATCTCATCCCTGTTCTTTAAGGAAAATTATCTAAAGCTTTATCAGTCGGCTTATCTGACAGCAGGTTACAGAACTGAAATTATCAACGGGCTCGCTATTCAGGTTTCAGCTGAATATGAAAACCGGAAGGTTCTTTCAAACACAACTTCCTTTGCGTTCATCAGGTCATCTAAAACTTATAGTTCAAATATCCCGGAAAACGAATACCTGGCTGCGGGATCAAATCCAATCAATGCATTGCGGGACCAGAAGCATTTTGAATTTGTAACAAATGTTACATTTACTCCCCGGCAGCGATATAGCATCTATAAGAATGCCAAAGTAAGCAGAGGTTCGGACTGGCCGACTTTCGGCCTGACCTGGAAACATGGAATCAACGAATTTTCAGAACTGACAGACAAATACAAAGATTTTGACCTCATCATGGCAGATATCTCAAGATATCATAACATAGGGATTGCTGGCAATCTCAGGTGGAGGATCGTTAGCGGAGGATTCCTGAATAACAAATATGTTGACTGGTATGATTTCGTTCACTTCAATGCGCAGCCGCTTCCGGTTCTTATAGACAATTATCACGATGCCTTCAGATTGTCTGCATATTATTCGATGGCCACGCCTGAATTCTTCGGTGAGGTAAATTTTAATTACAGCACTCCTTATCTCCTGCTGAAGTACATTCCGGGTTTCAGCAAAACGCTCGCCCGGGAGAATTTAAGTCTTTCATATCTTGGAACAAGGTATCATAGCCATTATACAGAGATAGGTTACAGCATCACCCAGCTATTCTTCATTGGTGAAGCCGGAGTATATGTCGGTTTTGATAACCTAAAATACAGGAATGTCGGGGCAAGAGTTGTCTTAAAAATCGGCCGGTGATTGCAGAAGTTTTATCTGCAACAGAACCGCAAAATCAGCAATTTCTGATTTTGCGGTTCTGATTCTATGCAAAAGGTGGTTCATCGTGAATGTCAGATTCATTATCGAAGCCGCCACCGAGATTCCTGAAATGATCGTGGTTCATCTTTGATCCGAGAGTTATACTCTGTGCCCCTCCGGGTTCTGTACCCGCATCCATGTCAAACTCATCGATATCGACAAACTGTGCTTTCTCTTCACGGAACTTCAACCTTACATCGTCAACGGGTCCGTTACGGTTCTTAGCGAGAATGATTTCGGCAATGCCCTTCGTCGATGAACCGTCTTCAAAGGCAGTAATACCGAATTTTTCCTGACGGTGAATAAATACAACCATATCAGCATCCTGCTCGATAGCGCCTGATTCACGAAGATCGGAAAGGAGCGGACGCTTGGAACCTCCTCGCATTTCAACCGATCTGTTGAGTTGTGAAAGAGCTATTATAGGTACGTTGAGTTCCTTAGCGATACTCTTCAGCGACCTTGAAATATTGCTTACCTCCTGCTCGCGGCTGCCTGCATTATCTGGTCCTGACATGAGCTGAAGGTAGTCGACGATTACAATATCCAGTTTATGCTGCGCCATTAGCCTGCGGCATTTGGCCCTCAGCTCAAAGATCGAGATAGCCGGCGTATCGTCGATATAAATAGGTGCCTGCACAAGCCTTTTAATCCTGGTATCGAGCTGCTTCCATTCTTCCTCAGAGAGCCGTCCGTTTTTGATCTTGTCTCCGGGAATATCCGTCTCAGCTATGATAAGCCTGTTTGCAAGCTGAATTGACGACATCTCACATGAGAAGATTGCAACGTTTTTCCCATGGTCAATTGACATGTTCCTGGCCATCGAAAGCGCAAAGGCAGTTTTACCCATGGATGGACGTGCCGCAATAATTATTAGTTCCGATTTCTGCCATCCCGATGTAAGCCTGTCAAGTTTTGTAAATCCTGAAGGAGTACCGACAAGAGCATCTTCTCTCTTTCCTGCTTTTTCAATCTCCGCGATAGCCTCCTTTATAACAACATTTATCGGAGATACTTCTCTCTTTATGTTTCCTTCAGCTATCTGGAAAAGCTCGTTCTCTGAATAATCAAGAAGCTCTGTAACATCATATGTGTCGTCAAATGACCTGGTCTGGATCTCGGATGAAACACGTATCAGCTCCCTCTGAATATACTTCTGTGCAACTATCCTTGAGTGATAGTCGACATTGGCAGCACTTACAACCTTTGAAGTAAGCTGGGTAAGGTATACCGGACCTCCGACACTATCCAGCTCCTGGTGAGCCCGAAGTTCCTCAGTTACAGTATAGAGGTCAACCGGGTACTCCCGTAAATTAAGATCTAAAATGGCTTTAAATATTTTTCTATGGGCATCTTTATAGAAACTTTCCGGCTTAAGTATGTCGAGAACAGTTATTACGGCCTCTTTTTCAAGCATGATAGCACCAAGAACTGCCTCTTCCATATCTATCGCCTGGGGAGGAACTTTCCCAAAATCAGGTAATACTGTTACGGCAGGTCTTCCCTGCTTAAATTGTTTAGCCATTTATATTATATTGTTGAATTACAATGTTTTAAAGGATTTATTTAATTTTTTTTCTGGCAGATTCAAAGTTATTAATAACCATGCTCAATAACCCGGAATACCCATTTTTTATTACAAACAGAGAATGTTAAAAACTTGTTGAAAAGCTAAAACAAAGAAGGGTTGCGACAAATCCAAAACCTAATGGTATTTTTACAGCAAATATCGGATTATGATCATTTTCCCCAATGCAAAGATCAATTTCGGATTAAGGATTACGGCGAAGCGTTCCGATGGCTATCATGATATTGAAACTATTTTCTATCCTGTGAATATTTCGGATGCTCTTGAGTTTGTCATGCTTAAGGGAAAAGCTGAAGGTGATGAGATGAAAGTTACCGGACTTAAAATTGCTTCCCGACCCGGGAATAACATTGTAATAAAAGCTCTCCAACGCCTGCGGAAGGATTTTCCGATACCCAATCTTAAGATACATCTTCACAAAGCAATACCTTCAGGCGCCGGACTCGGAGGAGGATCATCCGATGCAGCATCGTCGATTAAAGCCATCAACAAGTATTTCAACCTTGCAATGAACGACCATGAGATGCGCAGCCTGGCCCTCGACCTTGGAAGCGACTGCCCGTTTTTTATTGATCCTGTTCCCTCCTTTGCAAGCGGCCGGGGTGAGATTCTTCAACCTGCAAATCCTTTCCTGGATGGATATTTCATAGCTATCCTGAACCCCGGGGTCAGCATAAGCACAAAAGAAGCTTACATCAATTGCCATCCTGCAAAACCGGAAGCTCCGCTTGAAAAATTGATCAGGCTGCCTGCCGACGCTTGGAAAAAGAATATAAAGAACGACTTCGAAGATTATGCCTTCAAGATATACCCTGTTATAAATGACATGAAAAAAGCATTGTACCGTTCTGGTGCAATTTATAGCTCATTATCGGGAAGCGGTTCTTCAATATTCGGCATATACGAACAAAAGCCGAAGATCCCGGCAAAGCTGAAAGAATATGTAATATTTGAAGGAGTAATGTAAGAATTACCCGATTTCAATCAGGACCATTCCCTTTGATACCCTATCTCCCTTATTCACCAAAATGGCTTTTACCTTTCCATCTATGTTGCATTTTAGCTGGTTCTGCATCTTCATGGAATCGAGTATCATCAGGTCATCTCCTTTCTTCACAGGCTGTCCTGGCCTTACTAGTATATCGAGTACAGTTCCGGGAATGAAACTTAATATCAGGTGTGGGTCTACAGGCTTATAAGGAATTCTGTTTAAAAACCTGCTGCTGATCCTTGTCTTGTAAAGACTTTCATCAATATTAAGGACCCCGAGTTTTTCATTTTTTTTCATAGTCACTTCGTTAATTCAGTCTTCAGGATAATCAAAATGGAGGAAGCCCATGTTTCTTCTCAGGCATCTGTATTATCTTGTTTTCAGATATATTGAGTGAGTGCATCAGGAATTTTCTAGTCTCAGAAGGCTCAATCACAGCGTCGACATATCCTCTTGAAGCTGCAACATAAGGATTTGCAAATTTCTCCTTGTACTCTTCTATTTTCTGTTTTCGGGTACCGTTAGGATCGTCAGAGGACATTATCTCTTTTCTGAATATTATATTTGCTGCGCCTTCAGGTCCCATAACAGCTATTTCAGCTGACGGCCATGCAAAAACAAAATCAGCCCTGAGGTGACGTGATGACATTGCAATATAGCCTCCGCCATAGGCTTTTCGTATAATAACTGTCAACTTTGGTACAGTTGCCTCGCTGTATGCGTAGAGAAGTTTTGCCCCATGCCTGATTACGCCGGCGTGTTCCTGGTCGACACCGGGCATATACCCGGGCAGATCCACAAGGGTAATTATGGGAATATTGAATGCGTCACAATATCGGATAAAGCGGGCAGCTTTATCCGAAGAATCAACATCGAGCACTCCTGCCATCTCGAGGGGCTGGTTTGCAACGAATCCCGTTGTTCTGCCGCCCATTCTTCCAAAGCCTATCACAATATTCTTCGCATAAAGTTCCATTATCTCAAAGAAATCGGAAAAGTCGACAATTGAACGGACCACATCCTTGACATCATACGGGAGAGTCGGGTCATCCGGAACAATCTTGTTAATATTGAATTCGGGTTTTGGTTCCCGCGATTCGAATGCTCTGGCCTTCTGTCCATTATTCCATGGAATGAATGTTATCAGTCTCTTGATCTGGTCGAAGCATTCTTCTTCAGTAAAAGCGAAGAAATGGGCATTGCCTGTTATTTCACTATGTACCCTGGCACCGCCAAGATCCTCCATCGATATCTCTTCGCCGAGGACAGTTTTTATAACCTCGGGGCCGGTAATAAACATCTTGGAAATTTTATCTACAACAAAAACGAAATCTGTAAGAGCGGGAGAATAAACAGCGCCTCCGGCACATGGTCCGAGGATAACTGATATCTGTGGAATGACTCCGCTTGAAATCGTATTCCGAAAGAAGATCTCACCATAGCCTGCCAGAGAATTAACTCCTTCCTGGATCCTTGCCCCTCCTGAATCATTAATACCGATCAGTGGAATACGCATTTTAAGGGCATGGTCCATTATTTTTGTGATTTTTCGCGAATGCATGAGGCCGAGAGACCCACCGGCAACCGTAAAGTCCTGAGCGAAAATTGCAACCGGGGCGCCATAAATGGTCCCGGACCCTATTATCACCCCGTCGCTCGGAAGTGATTTTTTAGCCATATCAAAGTCACGTGCATCATGTTCGACAAAAAGGTCGTACTCATTGAAGGAGTTTTTATCGAGCAGAGCCATTATACGCTCGCGTGCAGTCCTTTTTCCCAGAGCCTTTTGTTTCTCAATTGCCTGTTCCCCACCACCAAGCAGGACTTTTTCGCGTTTCTCCTGTAATTCTTTGATTTTCTTATTTATAGCCATCGGCGTGTCGTGTTAAATTCTTTTATCCCCGAACTCAGGGGTACAATTTTAAGTAAATTGACTGAATTAACGAAACTACTTGGGTGCCATTTTATAGAGTACCGATCCTATTACCAGGTAAAGGAGGTTTGGTATCCACATGGCAAGCATTGGAGCAAGGTTGCCCTTTAGAGAGAACTGTGAGGCAAACTGCTGAAAAAGAATATATGAAAAGCTGAGCGCCAGTCCTATTCCGATATTCATGCCTATTCCTCCTCTGACCTTTCTTGAAGAGAGAGTTACCCCGATCAGCGTTAGGATGAATACAGCGAAGGGGCTTGCAATTCTGCGTTGCTTTTCAACAAGGAACACCTTGAGTTCATCGGAGCCCTGCAGCTGAAGGAGCTTGATATATTCATTCAGTTCCCTGTATTTCATCGTTGCGACCATATCCGGGTCTTTTGAAAAATCACTCGGCTTAACGATCAGGGTCGTATCGATCTTGTTCCCATATGATATGACCTCCGTATTGTTGTCGATTTCGCGTAACATATAATTTAAGGCCGACCACTTGTTTTTTGTTGAGTCCCAGACAACTGTTGGAGAAGAGAGCTTGGAAACCAGCTTTCCTGAATCATTAAATTTCTCGACAGTAAAATTACGTCCCCTGAAATATGTGGGATTGTATGATTCCATGTAAATGTATACGTTCTTATGGTCCTGCCTGTGAACATCTTCGACACTTGCTTTGCGGCTTTGCGAATGATAGTACTTATCCTCAAAATCCATCCTTATCAGGTTGGAATGAGGGATCACAAAGTTTGTAAGGTAAAAAATGAAAAGTGCAATTACAGTTGCTGAAATAAAATATGGCCACATCATCCTCCGAAAGCTCATTCCGCAGTTAAGGATTGCAATGATCTCAGTATTTGCTGCCAACCTCGAAGTAAAGAAAATAACTGAAATAAAGACAAAAAGAGGGGCAAAAAGCGTGGCAAAATATGGAATGAAATTAAGGTAATAGTCGAAGATAACAGCCCTCCAGGGAGCCGAATGCTCCATGAAATTATCAATCTTCTCGGCAAAGTCAAAGACAACGGCAATGGTCATTATCAGGACAAGGCAGAAGAAGAAGGTTCCCAGAAACTTCCGGATAATGTATCTGTCAATTATCTTAACCTTCAGGGAGACTAAAGCCTCTCTGATAGTTTTTTTATCATTGATCCCTTCCATTTTGAAAAATCTCCTTCGTTGATCTTATTTCTTGCCTCTGATACAAGGTATAAATAAAATGCCAGGTTATGAATGCTCGAGATCTGAGATCCGAGTATTTCTCCTGAAATTACCAGATGCCGGAGGTAAGCTTTGGAATAAGTATTGCTCACAGTGCATGGAGTTCCGCTGTCAATCGGGCTGAAATCATTCATCCACTGTCTGTTCTTTATGTTAATTATCCCCTCAGAGGTAAAAAGCATACCGTTCCTTCCGTTACGGGTTGGCATTACACAATCGAACATGTCTATACCTCTCCCGATTGCCTCAAGAAGGTTTACAGGTGTTCCGACCCCCATGAGATACCTCGGTTTGTCGAGGGGCAGTATTTCATTAACTACTTCAATCGTCCTGTACATCTCTTCAGCCGGTTCTCCAACTGATAAACCACCTATAGCATTTCCAGCCATCCCGGTCCCTGCAATTTTTTCGGCCGATAATCTCCTCAGGTCGTCAAATGTTCCGCCCTGAACTATCGGGAAAAGATATTGTTCCTTGTCCCATAACGGATCTGTGGTCCTGAACCTTTCTATGGCCCTGTCAAGCCACTGGTGAGTCAGCTGCACTGATTTCCTGGCATATTCATAATCGCAGGGAAAAGGAGCGCACTCATCAAGCACCATCATTATATCAGATCCGATAATACGTTGTATATCAACGACATTCTCTGGCGTGAAAGTATGTTTCGAGCCGTCAATATGTGATTTAAAAATTGCTCCCTCATCAGTGAGCTTTCTGTTTCCGGCCAGCGAAAAGACCTGGTATCCTCCGCTATCGGTCAGGATCGGACGATCCCATGACATGAACCGGTGCAATCCTCCTGCCCCCCTGATAACTTCTGTGCCGGGACGGAGATACAGATGGTATGTATTTCCCAGAATGATCTTTGCATCAATTTCCCCGGCAAGGTCGCGCTGAAGTATGCCTTTTACGGTTCCGCCGGTTCCGACAGGCATGAAGATAGGAGTTGGAATCTCACCATGAGGTGTAGTCAGAAACCCTGTTCTCGCGTTTGAATCTTTGTCGAATGTCTGAATCCTGAACATAATTTAAGCCTGATTCCGGCCCGACAAATGTAACTCATCCCGCCGGTCTCAGAAAATAATGAGTAATTTTTTTCATATTTCAGGAAAACTATCTTTCCGATTCCGATTATCTTATTTAATATTGCCATGCTATTTTGACAGCCAGTTATGTTCAATTATAACCTCTTCCCGATAATCCTTTTTGCCCTGTTCTGTGTCGCTTCGGCAGTCCAGTTATTTTATTATCTCTGGTTTTATCTTGCTGTGAACCTGAAACAGGAGAAAACTGACGGGACAGCAAGGAAACCTGTTTCGGTAATTATCTGTGCAAGAAATGAGGCTGAGAACCTTAAAAACTTCCTTCCATCAGTTCTTGAACAGGAATATCCTGATTATGAAGTCATCGTTGTTAACGATTGCTCCGAAGATAATTCGTACGAAATTCTGGGAAATTTTTTGCCAATATACCCTCATCTGAGAATTTCGAATGTCAATAGGGATCCTAAATTTACGCATAACAAGAAATTTGCCCAGTTCATCGGTATAAAAGCTGCAAAAAATGAAATCCTTGTTTTCACGGATGCAGATTGCAGACCGGAATCACCTCAATGGCTTGATGGCATCGCTTCACATTTTGATGATAAGACCGATTTTGTTCTCGGGTACGGAGGATACATTAATAAAAAAGGGCTTTTCAACAAGTATATACGGTACGACTGCATGACCATCGCAATGCAGTACCTCGGGATGGCGATCCGCAGAGTTCCGTATATGGGTGTCGGAAGGAACCTTGCATACCGGCGCTCGCTCTTCTTTGAGAAAAAAGGATTCGGTGCATATAATCATGTCATTTCAGGCGATGATGATCTATTTGTCAATTCCAATGCCAATAAGGCAAATACAGCTGTCGAAATTATCAGCTCAAGCCATACCAGGTCGGTCCCATGCACCAATTTCAGTGATTGGAAAATTCAAAAGAAAAGGCATCTAACAACAGCACCTTACTATAAACTCCGCGACAAATTCCTTCTTGTTGCTGAACCGGCATCAAGAATTATCTTTTACGTTGCTTTCATTATCCTTCTTTCGCTTCCATTTCTATGGCAATATGCTTTGATGATCTTTGGGCTGAGGCTTATAACGCAGATTACGGTAGTGGCACTTGTTCAGAAAAAACTTAATGAGCCAGGGATGGCAGGTTATTCAATATTTTTTGATATCTTTTCCCCATTGATCAACGGTTTTCTTCTTCTTACCAACACACTCAAAAGACCTGGCAAATACCAATGGAAATAAATCAGGGGCTTTCGGATAAGGCTAAGAATGATCTCATACTGGTTGAAGAGGCCAAAAAGGGAAATGAAAAAGCTTTTGCTGGTCTCATGAACAAGTACAGGGATTCTATATATTACATGTTGCTTAAAATGGTTAATAATCCTTCTGATGCCGAAGATCTGACCATTGAAGCATTCGGGAAAGCTTTCAGGAACATAGATTCATACACGCCGCGATTCGCCTTTAGTACATGGCTGTTCATGATCGCGACCAATAACTGTATTGATTTCATCAGGAAAAAACAATCATCGCCTGTCCCCCTCAATCAGCTTCATGAAGGTATAGATAACCTCACAATTAACATCCAGTCGGACCTTCCTGACCCGGAGGAGACGCTGATAAACGACCAGAAAATTGCCATACTGAGGAAAATAGTCAATCAGCTTAAATCGCCCTACAGGGAGATTATTGAAATGAGATATTACAAGGAATACTCGTACGAGGAAATATCGACTAAGATGAATATTCCTATAGGTACTGTAAAAGCGCAGCTTTACAGGGCCAAAAGCCTCCTTTACAATATTTTCGTCAAAACAGGGAACAGGTGATGGATGATGCCATTTCTAAATATTTCCCTTCATTATCAGCGATCCAGAAGAATAAAATTTCACAGCTGAGACCGTTTTATGAACGGTGGAACAGTATGATAAATGTTATTTCGAGAAAGGATATGGACAATTTCCCTGTGCACCATGTCCTTCATTCTCTCGCTATTGCAAAGGTTATCTCTTTCGTTCCAGGAACCAAGATACTGGATATTGGTACAGGGGGCGGCTTCCCCGGAGTGCCTCTTGCTATATTGTTCCCGGGATCTGAATTCTTCCTTCTCGATTCAATAGGAAAGAAAATCAAAGTGGTCACTGAAGTTGCCCGCGAGCTGGATCTGGCTAACATTGTACCTGTTAGAAAAAGGGCTGAGGAGGAAGATGGAAAATACGACTTCGTAATCAGCAGAGCCGTAACTCAATTCCGGCAATTTGTCAAACTGGCGGAAAAAAATATTTCAAAGACACCGAAGAACTCCATGCCTAATGGCATTTTGTACCTCAAGGGAGGAACTCTTGATGAAGAAATTGAACCATTCATAGGCAGAGTAAAGGTTTGGGAAATCAAGGAATTCTTCAGCGAACCATTTTTTGAAACCAAAAAAATAGTCTACCTGCCGGTTTGATTTTAATAAAAATATCATTGGCTAGTTTTGATATTCCAAAAAAACATTATCTTTGCGATCTCAAATTAAAAGAGTACAAT
>Ga0075520_1000246_pt1 | contig 22418 bp, 19 predicted proteins | sample NGEPerB_FD_75100 | JGI IMG/M metagenome (GOLD analysis project Ga0075520, IMG submission 75100) | Arctic peat soil microbial communities from the Barrow Environmental Observatory site, Barrow, Alaska, USA - NGEE PermafrostAB12-B | ecosystem: Environmental > Terrestrial > Soil > Wetlands > Peat ... | reverse complement strand
GGCCACAACTGTCGCCGCATCGCGTCCCGAGCGCCATCCTTCGAACAGCGGCGAGCCCATCTCGGTCGGCATGTCGGTGGTCTCGATGATATCTTTCACGCCCATCGGTATACCGTCGATCGCCGATAACGGCTTGCCGTTGCGCCAGCGTACGGTCGACGCGTCGGCCGCCGCCCGTGCACCATCGATATTAGTGTGAACGAATGCCCCGATCTTCGGCTCCCACGTAGCGAGCGCATCGAGGCAGCGTTCGAGGAATGCCCGCGGGGTATCGCCCCCCGAACCGAACCGCGCGGCGGCGGCGAGGAACGGCCTCGTCTTCGGCGTGCGCGTGATGTCGGGGAACAATATGGTCAGGCCTCGGCTGTATCTCGTCGAATGATCACGGACGGCAAGGATATTAATTTAAGGGATAGTCTGGCTCCTGTTTGTGATGTTACGCGGCATTCGAGTTTTGGCGCAAGACGCGTCGCTGCTGAATGGTCTTGAGCTTGATCCACTGACGCTCTTCAGGGTCGCCTGCTCGTAACGCGGCCCGCCAACCAGACCGTCGCGCCGCGGCCACCGTCAAACTAACATTGCATGTGGTTCCGTCATCCGGGCTGGTCACTCTGCCTCGTCGTCCACGTTGGTTCTCGGAAACGACACAGATCAAAGAAGTCGAGTTACAACCTGACAATACGAAGACAAATCAGTAATTTTTTTGGCTTGTTCAGTTTCGATGTTATGAATCCTAGAGCTTATATATCCCGCCCCGAGACTTAATGCGCATTTGATCGCTCGAATTTCCGATTCAGCGTCGCCCAAAGTTTCAAACGCTCTGAATTTGTATGTGGCTTTATCGCCAAATAGAAAAAACCATTTACCGTCTTGCTCGAACGGAGGAGAAAGAAAAATGTTATTCTCGGAAAACAAGTGCATTTAAGCCCATATAGTTCAGATTCTCGCCTTACCCCTGATTGTTGATATCCGCGCGCCTCTCTAGGCGTTCTCCGGGTTTCGATCTCTTGAGTAGGCCCTCGGTCATCTCGAGATCCAGGTCTGCTTGTTAGCCTCGATCAAATCACTTTCTGACTTCAAGCGCTACAGCATACCCGCGACGTGCTATTGCAACACAAGCCGACCGCTGTGCCGTATTCCGCGCTGATGGGCTTCTCGTTTGGGTATCGTTCCGGTCGGGACGTCATTCGCGTTGACGAGAATGACCACATCCCGCCTGGATCGGGCGCAATTGCAGACTGGCAAAGGCCTTCAAGGTCCCTATCACCATACCGCGCGTTTTTTACTGCCTGCGTCATGTTGTCATGCGCCTGAACGCCCAAGCTTTTCTCACTTTTGAAACCGACTCTAAGCCCTGCGCGCGTGGGCAGATCCGGATAGTGATTAGTTGACAAACTAAGCTAGCAGCTTTATTTTTAATTGATATTTTAGGGACGCATTATTGCCTCTGTTGCGGGGTGCCGCTCGCAACAAGAGAGGTTTAATTTTGACAAGATGCGCGGGATTTTAAAACTGCGCAACGTCGCGAACAAGTTCCTGAAGATCTGCCTACGGGGAGGATAAAACAATGAACGGATTATCACGCAAGATAAACAGGCGGGCCGCTCTCGGCGGTATCGGCGCAGGAGTGGCGTGGGGGCTGTCGTCCGTTCACGTCCGGGCGCAGGCCACTCCCGTCGTAATGAAGCTCGGTACGCAAACGCTCAATGACTCCCAACACGAATGGATGAAGATTTTTGCCCGGTTGGTCGAGTCCGGCAGCAACGGGCGGATCAAGCCGGAGCTGTATCCAAGCAGCCAACTCGGCACCGCGCCGCGGATGATCGAGGGCACGCAGTTCAATTCGATCCAGGGGTTTGTCGCGCCGCCCGAGTTCTTGAGCGGCGTCGACGGCCGGTTCGAGGTGCTCGGCTCGCCCGGCTTGTTCAAAAACGTCGAACACGCCGACCGCACTATTCAGGATCCTGAATTCAACAAAGCGTTTCTGTCGCTGGGCGCCAATAAAGGGCTCAAGGGCATCGGCCTGTTCATCAATGCTCCAACCATCTTCAACACCCGAGCCAAAATCGCGAAATTGGCGGACTTCGCCGGCCGCAAAATCCGCGTGCTCGCCGCCGCAGTCCAGATGGAGCAGCTGCGCAAGCTGAACGCGACGCCGGTACCAATGCCGCTCGGCGATGTGCTGCCGGCGCTGCAGCAGGGCACCATCGACGGAGTGATGAGCGTACTGCCGGTGCTGACCGCGTTCCGCTATTACGATGCTGCCAAATATATCCTGGAATCGGAACAGGCGATGGTCAGCGTCGTGACGGTATTGAGCAAGATCTGGTACGACAATCTACCGGCGGATCTTCAGGCCGTCCTTGCCGATGCCGGCCGGCGGGCAAGCACCGAGGTATTCCCCTGGGCCGTCGAATTCATTGCCAAGCAGCGCAAGGTTTGGACAGCGAGCGGTGGCGAGCTGGTGCAGTTGAGCGCGGCCGAGCATGCCGAGCTTAACAAGCTGTTGAAGCCGGTCGGCACCGAAGTGACTGCCGCGAAGCCGCAAGAAGCGGCGCTCTACGCATTGTTGCAGAAAACCGCCCAGAAGACCGCGTGAACACCGCCGCTTCCGAATGGATGATGTATCGATATTCGACAATCCGCCGACAAGCCATTTCGGGCTTGTCGGCGGCAGCATCGCGCGTATTTGCCGGATGATTGCGGCGGCGTGGCTGTTGTACATCGTGGCGATTACCAGCGTGGACGTTATCGGCGGCCATTATTTCGGCTCGCTTATCAGCTAGGCAGAAATGCTTGTCCTTGCGGTCATAGTCGTCGATGCGGGCGTCATCGCTATGGCGGAACATGCATATTCGCCTTGACAATTTTATCATACGCTTGCCGCCTGCCTTGCGTCGGATCGCGAGCATCACCGCGGCGGCGAAGATTGCAATGTCTCGGCCTATACTGAATAAATGGAAAAAGCGGAGCTGCGAATGACCGATAATCTGTTCCGTGTCGTGAGTGCGCTCCTTGCGATCATCCGCGGTATGGCTGGCATACTGCTCGTCTGCAGTGTCGCCATCAACTTTGCTAACATTTTGGGGCGCTATTTTATCCATTCCTCTATCTCTTGGGCGGAAGAGGCAATGTTATTTCTGATGATAGGCTGCATATTCCTTGGCAGCAGCGTCGTCGCTTGGTCCGGCCGACATATCCGCATGGACATCGTATATCGTCTCATGCCGGAAAATATTCGCGTAGCGCTCGATCTTTTTTCTGAACTCGTTTTTTTTCTCACCGCAATCGTCCTCGTTGTTTTCGCTTGGCCGGTGATCCGACAACTTGTGGCATTCGACCAGCGAAGCCTAGCAGCCAATATTCCGCTCGCCATTCCACAGGCGATGATCCCGATTGGACTTTTGATTATGGCGTTTATGGTGGTCGCGCGTCTCTTCACGGGCCGCTCTGGTCATTAGCGAAACGTTTAGGGATAAGTTAGCGGGGAGCGGCATCGATGCTAACCAATTTCATATACTTCATTCTGCCCGCGATACTCTTGATTCTCGGTATTCCAATATTTTTGACTCTTTTCGTGACCTCCATCGTCATCGTGTTGGTCACAGGTTTGCCGACGGAATCGATTCAGATCTACATTTTTGGAAGCCTCGACAATTATCCGTTGCTCGCCGTTCCATTTTTTGTGTTGGCGGGCGAAATTATGGCGCAGGGAGGCATTGCTCGACGGATCGTCGTGTGGGTGATTTCGTTAGTCGGCGGGATACGGGGGTCGCTCGCCGTAACAACCGTCGCAGCATCGGAAATCTTTGGCGCCATGACGCATACCGCTGTCGGCACCGTGGTAGCCGTTGGGCGGATGATTTATCCTTCGCTTCGCGATAGCGGGTATGACGAGCGCTTTTCGGTTGGACTCATTGCTTCCTCGGGCGCCATTGCAGTTGTCATACCACCATCGATTGCGATGATTATTTACTCGATGGTGGCGCAGCAGTCGGCAATTGCCTTGTTTACTGCAGGCATTCTGCCGAGTCTTCTCATCGGGTTCGTCGACGCGATCTACGTCATGTCCTATGCCCGAATTAAAGCCGTCCCACTAACGGCCGGTGCGCGGTGGGAAAACATTTTAGCTTCCACAAAAGACGCGAGTTGGTCTATCGGTACAATCGTCGTCATCTTCGGCGGCATTTACGGCGGCATATTCACGCCAACCGAGGCTGCCGGCGTTGCAGTCGTCTATTCGCTCTTCATTACCATGGTGATCCACCGAGAAGTTGGCATCGCCGATCTCAAGCGCATCATCGTGAACGCGGTGGTCTTGATCTCTCAAATAATGATGATCGTATCCGCAGCAGGTATCTATGCCTCACTACTTACAACCAGCGGGATCCCTCGGCAGTTGGTCGCAAAAATCATTGCACTGGACTTGCCTGAATGGGCGACACTCTTGTCCCTCAACGTTGTGCTCCTAATGATGGGGAGTTTTCTCGAGCCACCAGCAGCCATATTGATCCTAACGCCGCTCCTCCTCCCGATCGTTCAGGCCGTTGGTGTGGATCCAATCCACTTCGGCATTATCATGGCCGTCAATTTAAGCATCGGCATGTACTGCCCTCCGTTCGGCCTCAACCTTTTTGCTTCACAGGCAGTATTCGAGACGCCGCTTGGCAATATTTACCGCGGCGTTTTGCCATTTGTGGCGATTAATTTTCTAACGCTCTTAGTTATCACATACGTGCCAGCAATTTCGATGGCGCTTCTTGGCCACGCGCACTAACCCGCTTGTTCGGCATACGTCATCAAACGAAATTCTGATCAGCTGTCCGCTGGAACGACACCCGGCCAGCGGCTTTCTCCGTTGCATCAAAACGGCCGGACACGTGATTGCATCCGAACAATGCTGCAGTAACGTCACATAGCTTTTGCCATGGCGCCATCCACATGTGACCGGGACCATTTAAAGGCTTTGGAAATATGGTTGTGTGACCCTCTGTTCATGTCCTGCCATTCAGGCAGCATTTTGTTTCTGGATTGATCTTGGCGTCGTGTGGCGGGTAATCATATCGTGTTCGTTCGCGGCGTGCGTATCGCGCAGAGCAACCTATTGCACAACTAATTTGAGCCGCCGCACTAGAGGTGTAATTCATACGCTCGAGAAGCATTTGTGCCCTACGTCATTTTTCACTGACGCCAGCGACTTTTACGGCTTCAGCCCACAGCGACATATCGGCCGCTATTATCGCCGCAAATTCCTCAGGTGTATTCCCGAGTGCATCGGCGCCAAAGCTGGCAAGCCTCTCCGAAAATTTCGGATCCTTGACCTCACGAGAGATCAAGGCCGAGATCTTACTGATAATTTCTTTTGGCGTCCCCGCAGGAGCCATCAGCCCATTCCAGGTTAACGTTTTGTATTGCGGATAGCCGGACTCGCTCACCGTCGGAACATCGGGAACCTGAGGCATACGCTGGGGACTCGATACCGCCAGCAATCGGATAGTGCCCGCCGCGGCCTGCGGAAGCGCATCGGATAGGTTTGAAAACATCGCCGGAATGTGACCAGCAATGACGTCGGCCAGCGCCGGCGCGTTACCCTTGTAAGGGACATGGATCATTTGAAGGCCAGAATTCTTTAAAAACAACGCCATCGACAGATGGTTAAGGCTGCCGACACCAGCTGATGAATAGGCAAGCGCGTTGGGTCGATCGCGAATATAGGAAACAAACTCGGCGAGAGTCTTCGCCGGAAAGTCCTTGTTGACGACCAAAACAAAGGGATTTGTCGCGATGATACTGATCGGTTCAAAATCCTTCACTGGATCGTACGGTGTTTTCCTAATTGCCGGCAGGATCGCAATTTGCGGCAGTGCCGCCATGAACAACGTGTAGCCGTCAGGCCGCGCGCGCGCGACCGCTTCAGCCGCGATGGCGCCCCCCGCTCCTCCGCGGTTCTCGACCACAAACTGCGTTCCGAACTCTTCACCTAACCGCTGAGCAGTAATGCGTGCGATACTATCCGTATTTCCACCCGCCGCGAAAGGAACGACGATTACTACTGACCGTTGCGGCCACTCTGCAGAGTGGGCCGGCATGGCGAAACTCAAATTGATCAAAGCGATGAACAAGGTCAAAGATAGTCTCGACGCTTGCATTACCGTATTCCTTGATTGCGACGTTGTAAGCAGTTAGATCAAAGCGGCTTATTAAGTTCGGGCAGTACGAACTCCTGCCACCCTGGAACATCGGAAGCTTCGGCGAATGGTTCACCGAAAGGCCGTGTAGCATCAACGCCAACCGCGGCAGATACGCGAGCCGCGGTGGCGACGTTTTCCCCCACTGACGGATCGAGCGGACCCGCTGGAGTTTGTTCGATGACGAAAACGTCGCGGTCTGGCCGGACGCGAAAGCACATCGCCCATTCTACGTCGGCTGAATCGTGCACATCGATGTCCGGCTCGACTACAATCACCCATTTCGGCCGAATATTGCTGGCCATGGTCGCTAAGATCGCCTGACGCGCTTCACCTGCGAACCGTGGCCGCATAGCGATCACAACGTAGAAGGAAACTCCACCCGAAGGCGGGATCGCTACCCGCTCGACCGTTGGAAACTGCGCTTTCAACAAACGGAGGATCGAGGCCTCGAACGGAATAGCTTTCAAGATGTGGTTTTCGGTGACCGGCTTGCCAGTGAGCAACCCCTGAAAATATGGCTTTTGACGGTGAGTGATTGCGGTTATGCGCGCCAGGGGCTTTAGGGAGGTGGGCGTGTAATATCCCGTGTATTCGCCCAGCGGCCCCTCCGAAGCAGTGGCGTTTTGGTCCACCTCGAATTCGATAACGACTTCGCTCGTCGCGGGAACTTCGAGGTCGATTGTCTTGCAGCGCACCAGCTCAACCGGAGCACCACGCAGTCCGCCCGCCACATGCCAGTCGTCAGTATCGTCACTAGTTTGGACTTGGCACGTATAGGCTAGAATAGGATCGACGCCGATGAGAATGGCGCCGTGCGCCGCGATACCCAAACGTTGGCACTTCGTCAGATATTTCCCAAACCGATGAAACGGCTGCGCAAAAAAAGAAAACGTGTCCTTCCCCGCAATCTGGGCGCGGTAGTGTCCGATATCCGTCACGCTGCTTTCCGGGTCCTTAGATACAAAAATACCGGCGGTGATGTATGGGCCGCCATCCTTCGGACTGTAGGTCGGTATGGGAAACCGGGTGATATCGATGTCCTTGCCCATAAGCACCACTTCGTGACAAGGCGCCGCCGCAGAAGCTATGGTGGGCGCAATAGGATGATCCAAACCCCCCAGCACCTTGTCGAAGATTGTCTCTTCTGTTGCCTCGAAAGCCAGCAGGGCCTTGCTGCGCGTCGAGTAAAGACCTCCAACGAGGGGAAATTCCGTGCCGTTCCGGCTGAATAAGAGCGCTGGTCCTTTACGGACATAACTCTGTTTTAATGCCTTACCGACGTCAGTCCGCAAATCGATGGGGCGATCGATGTCGACCAGTTCCCCGTGCTTGCGAAGCACATCCAGAAATTGGCGAAAGTCTTGGTACGGCATTCCGGTTACCTTTCGCCTATCGGCCTAAGATCTGTCCAGCCGTAGTTTGGCTCGTCGCGGGATGTCGAATTCGGGAAGGCCGCACTCTTTCCACACGGTTAGCGCCTTCATCATCATGTCCTTCGGCGGCAGCGAGAATGTACCCGAGTCAATCTTTTGCGTCGCATCGAGAATGAGCTTCGAGCCTTGCCAAACGGTCCCGCGCGCATCACGTACCGATGGATCGATATGAAGCGGCACATAGACATCATCGATGATTACCGTATCGCGCTGCGGGCTGAACCGTGAGTTCAAGGCCCAATCTACATGGCTAGGATCCCGAATATCGACGTCCGCGTCGACTACGGTGATCCGCTTTAGCAGCGTCGTATCGGCAATCGTCCGACCAACGCGTTTGCCGTGGCCCGGGAATTGCGGGGTCATTGCCACGATTACATGCGCCAACAGACCGCCGAAGGTCAGATCGATCCAGACATCATGTACAGCCTGCTCTCCGATGTGATCGCGCAAAGTCTGCAGGATAACACCGGCATTCATAAGGCTCTGGATGGTCGTGCTCTCAGAAGGCGGCATTTGGCTTGTGTAGCCGTAAAATATTGGATCACGGCGATGCGTGATTGCCGTTACGCGTGCGACGGGACGCTTTTCGACTTGACCCATATAACCTGCGAATTCGCCAAATGGGCCTTCATCGTCCCGCTCACCAGGTGCGATTTCCGCCTCCACGATGATTTCCGCATTAGCGGGCACTATAAGATCGATTGTCTTGCATCGGACTAAATCGATCGGTTCGCGCTTCAACCCGCCGGCCAGTTCGATCTCGTCCCGGCCATAGGGGAGGTTTGCAACGGTCGCCAAGTGAACGACCGGTTCCGTCGCGATCACCCACGCAATCGGTGCCTTCTTTCCTTTTTCAGTCCACGATTGCACATTTCGTGTGCCCTGACGATTGGGCGAGAGATTAACGACCACGGTACGACTATCTCGCACCATCGTTCGATAGACCCCCATATTTGCGACACCAGTGTCATGATCGCGGGTGACAACGATCGTGGTGAGGTACGGCGCCTTGTCCTTGCCTGGTGTCCAAGTCACGATCGGCAGCGTGTCTAGGCTAACGTTCTGACCGGTGACGACAACCTCCTGGCACACGCCGCTACCAACTATCCGCGGCTTGATCGGGTTGCGTATCGCGCCGACGACCGTATCATTGATATCCTCCACGTCGCATTGCAATGCGACCGCGACACTTGCAGGACAGGCGCCCAGGGCGCCGGTGACGACAGGAATTTTGGAGCCCTTGACGTTCTGAAAATACAAACCAAATCGCCGATCGATCGGAAGGGCTTGGTACATCCATTTTGCCAGGCAAGCGACTTCCCAATTGTGATCCACTTCACGACTGACACGCTTGACGAGATTTTGCTGTTCAAGTGCAGCCAAGTAATCTCGCATGTCTCGAAACGGCATAGTGCTACCCCTACATAAAGCTATCGGACGCAACTGCGTTCACGCCCGTGTCACGTTTCCCGCGTTCAGAGAAATTCCGAAATAGAACATTACGATCGATATTGCCGCCTCGCGTGCATTCTGGGTTAATTGCCGGGTGAAGTAATCGACATGCACCTGAACTTGCTCATCGATGCGGTGAAGAAGCTGTTTTCCTTGCGAGGTCACGACCGCGTAAGTAACACGCTGATCGCGGTCACTGGGAAGGCGAAGGACGAATCCTTTTTCCTCAAGAGATTTCAACATATTTGACGCAAATGCCGGAGCTATATCGAGTTTTTCTGCGACTTCCTTGACCCGCAGCTTCATCTGCGGACTACCATAAATCTGTATGAGAGCTTGATGCTCGAGGGGGTCAAGCCCGCCAAGTTTTGCCTGTTCCTCAATTAGCCTGAACACTTTGCGAAGGACGAAACGCGCCTGCGCGACGCCTTCAAAATAGTGGTGCCGATTGTGCACAGTCCTCGATTTGACCGCCTCTTTCCGTTTTCTTTCCAGTCTGCTCGCGTCGATGACAATCGTCATGGATATTCCTACTAATGCCTTATTCGGGTTGGCTGTTCGTCACTTGTTGCAACAATAAAGTTGTAAACTAATATTGTCAAAAAGGTTTTCTAACAACCCTTGTTCGGTTGCCAGTCGCATCCGTGGGCGCGATCTGACTTTCAGGTCGCGGATATCACGCGGAGGAGGGTTGACCGCAAGCCAGCTGAGGTCTTACGGAATTGATCGGGATTGCGGCGGCACTCATGCCGCATGCATGGCTGACCCTGTTCGGCAGCGACGCGCAGATGGTCGCGGTCGGAGCACACTATTTGCAGATTGTCGGACCCTTCTATGGCTTCTTCGGCGGTGGGCTCGCTCTATATTTTGCATCGCAAGGCGCGGGTCGGTTGGGCTGGCCGATGGTCGCGGCGGTCGTACAGGTGGCCGTTGCCGCGGGCGGCGGCTGGCTTGCGGTCAAATTTCTAGGTGGAAGCGACCCACTATTTATCTCACTTGCAATAGCGCTCGTGATATTCGGCGGCATCAATGCGTCGGCGGTCGCGGGCGGCGTGTGGTTTAGGCGGCCAAAGCCTTCTGCAGCCGTCCTAACCCAACCATCGTGATTGAGGAGCCCGTGCCAATGTCACCAGCCGACCATACGCCGCACTATCTCGATGAACTGAAACCCGGGCTGGTTATGTGCTCCGATCCGTTGGGCGAGTTGCTCAACATGGAGGATATAAAGACGTTTGCGCGCCAGTTCGATCCGCAACCGTTCCATCTCGATGAGGTTGCAGCGGAAAAGACACTCTTCGGCGGGCTCGCAGCGAGCGGATGGCATACAGCCGCCGTGACGATGCGGCTTCTGGTCGATGGCGGACTTCCGCTGGCTGGCGGGATTATCGGTGCAGGCGTGGAAGAGATACGCTGGCCGCATCCGGTGCGGCCGGGCGACCGGTTGCACATCGTGAGCGAGGTACTGGGGGCACGGCCGTCGCGCTCGAAGCCGGAACAGGGCATCGCCAAGATCCGGGTCACGACGTTGAACCAGAACAATGAACCGGTCCAGATTATGATTTCAAATCTGGTCGTCCAGCGCCCGGCCGGGCTGAGCCTCGCACGCTAACGGTATTGTCGGCTTCTGGCTCATCTCGGACTTGGCGTGACGTCCGACTTGAATCCGCAAAGCGCTGCAAATCAGACGTTAGCCGGCGATGCAAACTATTCTCGATGTATGAGTACGAACCCTAGTTCTCGGCGGACTGCACCACCAATAGGTTCAGATTTTATTAGAGACACGGACAGGGTGCGGATCTACTTTTCGGCATAGACATGGGGCAATCATCGGTTCGAGTGAATCGCAATAAGGAACGCATTAAGGAAACTGACATGGAGTTGCTTGCAGAGGAAGGCCAGATATCCGTCGCCGGCATGGCGCTCGAGTATCGATTGATTGGGGCGCCGCCTTCACGGTCATCGACAATCGTAATGCTGCACGAAGGGCTTGGCTCCGTCAGCACGTGGGGCGAATTCCCGCGCCGCGTATTCGAACGTACTCGCGCAAGCGTATTTGTCTATTCGCGTGCCGGCTACGGAGCATCTCCTCCGGCTGAGCCCGGTCTTCCGATCGACTATATTAAGCGGCACGCGCTCGACGTCTTGCCGAAAATCCTGGAAGCGATCGGATTTAGTCAGGGACTTCTGCTCGGTCACAGCGACGGTGCTTCGATGGCCGCCGCTTATGCCGGGAATGTTGCAGATCCTCGCGTGCGTGGCCTCGTATTAATGGCACCGCATTTCTGCGTAGAGCCGGAGACCCTCGCGGAAATCAGGAATGCACGAAAGGCATTTGAAACCGGTAACCTACGCCAGCGCCTTGCGAGTTATCACAACTACGTCGATACGGCATTCCGGGGATGGAATGATGTGTGGCTCGATCCCAGATTTTCCGCGTTCAATCTCAGAGCGGAGCTGGCCAGAATCTCCGTCCCGATGTTGATCATTCGTGGTGACGGAGACCGCTACGGAACGCATCGACAGGTCCACATGGCCCAGGAAATATGCAAGGGCCCGCTCGAGACCTTGCTGATGCCAGATTGCGGGCACGTGCCGCATCGCGAGAAGCCCGCACAAACCGTCGACGCGATCGCTCGGTTCTACGAACACCTCCTACCCGACCGAATTTCAAAGTCGCAGCCGAAGACCTAGCGATTGCTCGCGCGCTTTGCGGCGAGAGCACGCTCGGCAGCTTCGCCGATCGCGAGCAGATCGTGGTCTGCACCGTCGAAACGCGCAAGCATCAAACCGACCGGGGCCTCTCCATTACCATGGCAAGGCAGACTCAAAGCGCAGCCGTCGAGGAAATTGATCAGGGTCGGGTTTCGCAGTACCAGCAGATTGACCCGATGGTATAGGTCGTCGTCACGATCAAGGCCGCCAATTGGTGGCGCAATAATGGGTACCGTGGGCATGGCCAAGACATCAAAACCGCCGACGCGAGATCGGACCGCCCGCATCAATTCGCTTCGCCGTCGCAGCAGCCATAAATAGTCAGCCGCGCTCACATTGCGGCCCCTTTCAATGCGCACTGCCACGCGTGGATCGTACCGATCGCGGGCGCGCCCGAGCAGATCGCGGTGCCAGCTGTAACCTTCAACCGCCGGGAAGGTCGCTACCTCTGCCGTCTGACCGACGTCGGTAAATTCGGAAACATGAATTTGTGAAACTTTTGCGCCGGCATCGACGAGAACGGCCAAAGCGGACTCGAAGATTCGGCTCACATGGGCATCGATATCGTCGAATACGCGCGTCGTCGGCACCGCGATCCGCAGGTCCTGCAAGCTCACCGAATGCGCGGCTTCACAGGGCTGATCGCTCAAGACCGCGTCGAGGATCCGACAACATTTAACGCTGCGGGTAAGCGGACCAATCGAGTCGAGGGATATCGACAACGGCAGCGTGCCCGCAAGTGGAATGCGCGCGGCGGTCGGCTTGAAACCGACGAGCCCGCATAGGGCCGCCGGTATTCGGACCGAACCACCGGTATCGGTGCCAATCGCAGCCATCGCCATGCCATCGCAGACGGAAATTGCCGCTCCGGACGATGATCCACCTGGAATACGACGCGTTGAGCGGTCGTACGGATTCGCCGGGGTTCCGAAGTGAGGATTGAGTCCGAGACCAGAAAAGGCAAACTCGGTCATGTTCGTCCGCCCGACAATCACCGCTCCAGCTGCACGCAAGCGCGAGACGACGACCGCATCGGCTGAGGCCGGCGCGGCTTCGGCAAGCACTACCGATCCGGCGGTCGTCGGAATGCCGCGAATATCGAATAGATCTTTGATAGAAATCGGGATGCCGCCGAGCGGCCCCGTCCATATTCCGGCTTGCCGACGTCGATCGATGGCCTCGGCATCGGCGATCGCCGATTCAGCGAACACCCGCACGAAGGTGCGCGCGCCCTCGCCCGACGCCGCCTCCGCGTGATCGATACAGGTCTGGACCAACGCCCGGCTGGTGGTTGCACCCGATTCCAAAGCCGTACGAACGGCCGCGATTGTCGCGTTCATGATTGCACCGCCCGCTCGAGGCTGCGGTTTCGATTCTGCTGCGTTAGACGTAATAATGGATTTCGAACAGCAGACAGCCGCCGACGGACTTGAAGGGGCCGTGTGGTGCACCTGGTGGGCGACAGGCATATGTCAGCGGGGCAAATGATTTGCCACCATTGCCGTGCTCGTCATTCCCGACGGTCAAATCGCCGGATACGAGGAACACCTCTTCCCAATATTCATGCACAAATGGCTTGGTCGTAAAAACGCCTGGCGCAAACCTTAGGAGCCGGGACCGATTGCCGGTTCCGCCAGCTTCATCGAGCGAGCCGGCCAGGATCTTCTGCTGGATGCCCTCGGGATAGCCCGCCGGGGTGACCCAGCCTGTCGTCATGTCGATCTTCTTGAATTCGTCGTGTAGCTTCGGGTTCTTCATCGGCTGAGTTTCCCTGTTTGGCGCGCGGCCGCCTTAGACCTGCCGGGTTACGTTGCGCTGGAAGGCAAGGATGTGCTCGCGCATGGCATTTTCCGCCGCATCCGGCCGCCGACTCTGAAGGGCAGCGACGATCGCGCGGTGCTGCGCCAATACATTGCGATGATGGTCGGGATCGCGCAACGAAATGAACCAGAAACGGAGCGACCGCTCGTGCAGGCTGCGCAGAACATCCGCTAATACAGTGTTACGCGCTGCGCGCGCCAAAGTGTCGTGGAATTCCCGATCGAATAACATCATCTTCTCGACGTCACGTTGATTCGTCGCCTTTTCCGAGGCGTCGACAATTCTTTGAAGATGTTGCAGTTCGGAGTCGTTGGCTCGGTCGGCGGCGAGGCGAGCGCAATAGCATTCGGTCACGAGCCGCACATCGATGATTTCCATCACCTCGTCGACGCCGGCCGGCACCACCATGACACCCTTGCGCGGCATGATCGTTATGAGGCCATCCATCATCAAACGGTGAATTGCCTGATGAACGGGTGTCCGGCCGATCTTCAGCTCAGCCGAGATCGCGGCCTCACTGAGGACCTCGCCCGGCCGATAGCCGCAGGTAATGATGCGTAGCTTAATTTCGTTATACGCTTGATCAAACAGTGATTTGACCGGTCGCGATCCCACGAGGGTACGAGCAGACGTCGCGTGCGCGGAGGCTGACTGCTTCCTCATCTATCCTCCCTCACCCTTCCACCGGGAGAACGACAATATCGTAGGCGTGCACGATCCGTCGGGCGCGGACAGGATCGAATAGCTCGAATGAAAACCGCTTTGATGGGCGAATGCCTCCTTTGGCCGCCAAGGTTCCACAAAACATCGCCGTCCCCTCGGCCAGAGAGCCGTTCGACGCAAAACCGGCAATGATCGCGTCGGGTGGCAACATGGCCGCAGCGGATCCCTGCTGGTACAGGCGCTGCTCCCCGCCCTCGGCGATCCAAGAGCGCAGCTCCAACGAATCCCAATGGTCGCGCACGTCATCGAAGGCCCACAGTTCGGGGGCCATTGGCTTGTCGCACATTTGTTTCGAGAAGGTGACGCAGTAAGTCTCAACCTTTCGGTCGGTGTGATCAGAACCGACGCCGAGCCAGAGCCGCTCTGCGTCGCGGATCAGCACCAGTTCCACCTCCCCACTTGAGTTCTCGCCGGTCGCCTCGATCTGTGATGACGTCGTCAGCCGCGCGGCCGAGACGCGGTAATAGATCGGCGCTGATTTTGGTCGAGCCACGCCTAATGCCTCGAGCTCGGCAATGTGCTTTTCGCGCGCAATCGGATCGCGCCCGGTCCAACCGGCAATGACAGCGGATCGCAGAGCGATCGGTTGGCTCTCAATTTTGCCGTCACGGTGTGTGCGAAAAGTCAAGGTCTGCACGGATAACGATGCTTTCATTTCTCACGGCGTCGCGGCCGACGCTCTCTTCTGAGCGGTCTCCAGGATGGCGTCGACCATGCCGACATAGCCGGTACATCGGCAAATATGCCCGCTCAGCATCTCGCGAACTTCTTGCTCGGACGGCTTGGCGTTCTCGCTCAAGAACGCCTCAGTGGAGAGCAAAATGCCGGGCGTGCAATAGCCGCACTGCAAGCCATGATGCTTGCGGAACGCGTTCTGTAAATCGTTCAGCTTTCCATCCTTGTCAGCGAGGCCACGTACGGTATCAACGCGTCGGCCCGCCGCCTGCACCGCGAAGGTCAAGCAGCTGCGCGCTGGCTTACCGTCAATCAGGACGGTACAAACACCGCACACGCCGTGCTCGCATCCGACGTGAACTTCCGGTCGGCCGAGTTCTTGGCGCAAAAAATCGCTCAATAGCATGCGTGGCTCAGTCAAGCCGCGCACCTCCTGGCCGTCCAGTGTCATGGTAATGGGGTGCCGTTGCCCCTCTTTCAGCTCGAGCATTTTTTCGCCTCCTCGATGACTTGGCGGCCGAGGCTCCGCACCAATCCACGGCGATAGACGGCGGTGGCATGAGAATCGTCCGTCCCGCCAAGATCCCAGGCTAAATCGTTGAGCGCATCGTCGATCCCACTCTCGTCCAGCCCAGACCATTCGCGCACCGTCGGCTTCTCCGCAACTCCACCGACGCCGAGCCGGGTTGTCTTTCCAGACACCATCGCGGCGACGGCGCAGATGGCGAAATCGCCGTGCCGCTGCGCCATCTCCGTGAAGGCGTATCCAGCACCGGGTTTGCGCGTGGGGAATCGCACGGCCGTAATCAACTCATCGGGTAGTCGGGCGGTCGTCAGCATGCCGGTTTGGAAATCGCCGCACGACAGCACGCGTGTGCCGCGTGACGATATCATGACAACGCTGCCGCCGAGGGTGGCGAGGCACAGCGGCAACTCGGAACTCGGATCGGAATGGGCGATACTGCCGCACACGGTGCCACGACTCCTCGTCTGGTAATGCCCCACATGCGGCATGGCCGCGTTCAACAAAGGGGCCCGTTCGGCCAGCTTCGGCCACGTCATAAACTGCGCCTGCGTCGTCGACGCGCCGACCTCGATTTCACCGTTACCTTCGCGAATATACGCGAGTGGAGCTAGATCGGAGACGTCGATTAGCACCTGCGCCTCGATGAGACGGAAATTCATCATCGCTACCAGCGACTGCCCACCAGCGAGAATGCGCGCATCCTCACGCCATCGCGCCAGCGCCTGCACCGCCTCGTCGATACTCGCGGGCCGCAGATAGGTGAACGATTTCGGCTTCATGTGCCAAATCCGAGCGCATTGAGCAAACGTCGCCACCAGGACTGCTTAGCTTGGCTCGCTGGCGCGGCGCCGCCGGTCATTTCCGCAACGAGGCGTTGGAAAAACTGATTGATTAGAACCTTGGTCGCCCCATCAAGCATGCGCCCGCCGACTGCGGCCGCCTTGCCACTGATCTCGGCGCTGTATTCGTATTCGATCAGGGTTCCGGCGCCCTGCGGCGCCAGGCGCACACGAGCGCTTCCGACTGTAATTCCGAGCGCCCCTTCCAGTCCGCCGGATAAAGTAGCAGCGCGCGGCGGATCAAGGTCGGTGAGCGCAACCCGCGCGGCGAAGCGGCCCTTAATGATGCCGACTCCGAGTGAGACGTCGGCACGGTAGCTGTTAGGGCCGACCAGATCGAGGCTATGACAGCCCGGAATCGTGCGCTTCAATATCGTTGGATCGAGCAGCGCGTGCCACACCAACTCCGGGGCGACCGGAACGGTCAATGTTCCTGAGCCCGCTGTGGCCTTGGCGCCAGCCTTCGGCGCTTTGAGCGACGATACCGGGCGGGCGACGCGTGGCGGCCTCTCGGTTTCGCCCATGAGCGCTTTGACGCGAGAAGGTGTGAGCGGCAACTTGACGTCCTTGACTCCGAGAGCATCGGCCACCGCATTAGCGATGCAAACCGGCGTGCTCATAACGTTGCCCTCGGCTAGCCCCTTAGCGCCGAGCGGGGTGAATGGCGACGGGCATTCCATGTGTAGGATGACCGGACGCGGAACTTCGCAAGCGGTCGGGCAGAGATAGTCGGCGAACGTGCCCGACAGAAAGCTGCCGTCGGAGCTGTAGACAAACTCCTCGAGCAATGCACAGCCCACGCCCCAGCCGAACGAGCCGTAGATTTGGCCCTCGGCAATCAGCGGATTGAGAATGCGTCCGGCGTCGTGCATGGTCACGTATTTGTCAATACGTACCGCCCCGGTGTCACGGTCGACCTCGACGCCGCAAAAGTCGAAGACGAAGCCATAGGTCAGCGAAGTATTGATCTGGTCGGCGTCGTTCGGCGGCTCCAGCTCCGGCGCCGAGTAGGAAGCGGTTTCGGAAATGCCCGGCGCCATCCCCGTCGGTAGCTCGCCGGGCGACCAGTGAGCGGTACCGGCAACGCGCGAGAAGCGAATATTGTTATCGGGATTGTCCTTCGCAAATACCTTGCCGTTGCCAAATGCGACTTGCTCCGTGGGCACGTTAAGTGTTTGGCTTGCAATTTCGCTGAGCTTGCTACGAATTTTGATGGCGGCCATTTGCGCGGCAACCGCCGTCGACGAGGAGAACCGGCTGGAATAGTTACCGGTGGCAATCGACCAGGGATCGCGCTGGGTATCCCGCTCCATATTGCAGCGAATGTCATGCGGATGGAGGCCGAGCTGTTCGGCGACGATCTGGCTCAGGACGGTCGCGTGGCCCTGGCCCTGCGGCAGGCTGTCGGCTGTTACGCTGACGGCACCGAGGCAATCGACATGCACGGTGGCATAAGCGACGTTTCCGCCCTTCGGTCCGGCCTTACGACGTTCCTCTACCGGAACGATCGTGCTGAGATAACCCATATTAGATTGGGCTGGTTCCACCACCGCCGCGAAGCCGATGCCGTAGAGACGACCGGCGGCGTGCGCCTCGTCGCGCTTGCGCCGCAGCTCGGCCAAGCCGCCGTCCCGTTCAGCCAGCGCGGTAGCGGTCTGGTAGTCGCCAGAATCGATCAGCGCGCCGGCCGGCGCACGATACGGAAACGAGCCCGCAGGAATGAGGTTTTTGCGGATGACATCGAAAGGATCGAGCCCGAGTTCGACTGCAACCCGCTGCATTAGACGCTCGATCGCATAATAGATCTGCGGTCCGCCGAACCCGCGCACCATGCCGGACGGCGTCTTGTTAGTCATCACCAGCTTGTTGGTGATGCTCATGTCCTTGACGGCATAGGCGCCGGTCATGATGCCATGCTGGCGATAGAGCGGCCCCGGCATGGGCGGACGCAGATATGCGCCATAGTCGTCGATCTGCTCAAAGCGCAGCGCCGTGACGGTGCCATCCTTCTTCACCGCCGCCTGCGCGTGGATGATGCGGTTCGGCGCCGCGATGGCCGCAGCGAGATGCTCGAAACGATCCTCCACCCATTTGACCGGACGGCGGGTGCGCCGGGAGGCGACGCACATCAACACCACGTAAGGGAAGATTGCCTGCTTCACCCCGAATCCGCCGCCCGAATAGGCCGGAGTGCGGATGCGCAGCTGCGCGCCCTGGCAGCGCAGCGCCTTAGACATCACCGGATGGACAGTGAATGGCCCCTGAAAATTGCAGAGAACGTCGTAGACCCCCTCACCGGGCTGGTAGTCGGCGACAACGACGTAGCCTTCAAGCGGGGTCTGTGAGTTGCGCGGATAATCGATCGTGAGCGAGACAACTTGGTCCGCCTCGGAAAAACGCAGATCTGGATCGCCATAGGTGAAATGGCGGTCCGACGGAACATTCGAGCCGACTTCGGGATGCACGAGCGGCGAGTCTTTCTCGAGCGCGCGCAGAGGATCGATGACAGCGGGCAGCTTTCGGTATTCGACCCTTATGTCATCCACTGCGTCCTCAGCGAGGTAGCGATTTTCGGCGACGACGACCGCCACTGCCTCGCCGACGAACCGCACTCGGTCGGTTGCTAGCGACCACTGATCCATCGGCTGACGCAGCACGATGATGAATGGATCAGTGTCCGCTTTGATATCGCTACCGGTCAGCACCGCGACCACGCCGGGGTGCGCCGCAGCCTTCGAGGTGTCTATGGATAAAATTTCGGCATGGGCGTGGGGCGAACGCAGAATGGCGGCGTGCAAGGTCCCCGCTCGGACCGGCAGGTCATCTGTGAAATAACCGCTACCGGTCAGAAGTGTGGCGTCCTCGACCCGCTCGACTGGACGGCCGAGCCAACGCTGTTCCGGCGCCGGTTTCGAAGTTGACGAGGGGCTCGCGACCATGGGGATTGCAACATGTAATACTATTGTGATATTTCATATATCTTCCACATCCCACGGGATGTCAACTGCGAAATTGATCGATTCCGAGCAGCAAATCTGCGGGCCGGTGGCGCGTGGCAACGAGGACGGAAATATGAACGGGATTATTGAGAGCGACCACACTGTCGTGGTCGACGAAAGTGTCACCCCCAACACACTTCGCTTCTCCGCGGTCTTCAACGTCGCGGTTTCGTTTATCGACCGGCATATCACCGAGGGACGCGGCCCCCATGTCGCGTTGCGCCACGACGCCGATGAGATCACCTATGCCCAGCTCGCTGAGAATGTAAGCCGCGCCGGCAACGCATTGCTGAAGCTCGGGCTGATTCCCGGCGATCGCTTGGTCATGGCGGCGCTCGACGCGCCGATGTTCTTCTATGTCTTTTGGGGCGCCATCAAAGCCGGGATAATTCCGATTGCCGCTAGCACGTTTCTAAAAAGCTCCGATTACCGGTACTTGATCGCCGACGCGCAATGCGCCGGGTTTGTCTACTCGTCGGCCCTGGCCGCGGAATTGGCGGACGTTGCGCGTTCATCGCCGCACCTGCGCGTCGTACTCCCGATTGACGGACCCAAGTCCCTGTCCGAGCTCATCGCCGCCGCCTCGCCAAAACTCGACCCGGCGCCAACGACCCCGATGACGGATTGCTTCTGGCTATATTCCTCCGGCTCTACTGGCCACCCGAAGGGCGTCGTTCATATCCATCGGGACATGGTGGTGACCAGCGAACGATACGGACGCAAGGTCGCGGGAATTGAACCCGACGATATTGTTTTCTGCGCGAGCAAGCTGTTCTTCTCCTTCGGCTTCGGCGGCGGCATGACCTTCCCGCTTTGGATGGGCTCGTCGATCGTCGTGCAGCCGGAACGGGCGACCGCCGAGCTTGCCCTCGATTATCTCGAGCGCTCCGGCGCAACAGTATTTTTTGGCGTTCCCACCCTCTACGGCCAGATGGTTCATGCCTATGAAAAACGGCCACGCCGTCTCAGCGCATTGCGACGTAGTCTCTCCGCAGGCGAAGCCTTGCCGGCCACGATCTTCAACCGGTGGAAAGAACTGACCGGCGTATCGATCCTGGACGGCATCGGCTCCACCGAAGTACTGCACATTTTCGTCTCTAACCGGATCGATGACATCCGGCCGGGCACCTCCGGCCGGCCGGTCCCCGGCTACGAGGTCAAGATCGTCGGCGAGGACGGCAACGTCGTGCCAAACGGCGAGATCGGAACGCTTTGGGTCAAGGGCGAATCGAACGCCCGCTGCTACTGGAACAACCCGGAAAAGTCGCAAAAGACGATGGTTGGCGAGTGGCTGAATACCGGCGACATGTATTACGTCGACCCTGACGGCTATTACGTCAATGCCGGCCGCGCCGACGATATGCTGAAAGTCGGTGCCATGTGGTGCTCGCCGATCGAGATCGAAGCGAAGCTGCTCGAGCATCCGAAGGTGCGCGAAGCCGCGGTGATAGGTCGACCCGACGAGAACAACCTCATCAAACCGGCCGCGTATCTCGTGCTCAGGAATCCCGAGGACGAAAACGACACGTCAGCCGCTGAGCTGCAGCAGTTTTGCAAAGAACACCTGGCCGGGTTCAAGTATCCGCGCTGGATCCATTTTGTGAGCGAGTTGCCAAAAACGGTCACAGGAAAAATCCAGCGCTTCAAGCTCCGTCAGAGCCCGGCCTAGAAGCTCCCACGTGCCGGTGGATCACTTCGAGGTCCAACGGCGACGAGGCGGCTCCAACCCGATCCCACGCCTGTTTACGGGACAAAGAAAGGAAGACTGCAATGACCTTTGAGGCTCCAATTTCGCGCTGGCAGGAACGCATTCTACCCGAATGGCTCGATTACAACGGCCACATGAACGTCGCCTATTTTATGCTTGTATTCGATCACGGCACAGACGCCTTCTACCCACTGATAGGCCTCGGCAAGCCCTACCGCCAACGCACTGGAAAGTCGACTTTTGCCGTGGAAAGCCACATCACCTATCAGCGCGAATTGAGCGTAAATGAGGAAGTCAAAGTCACCACGCAATTGCTGGGCTTCGACGCGAAGCGCATACACTACTTCCACACGATGTGGCACGTCGAGAAGAAGGGGCAGATGGCCACACTCGAGCAGCTCGCTTTGCACGTCGACCTTACCACACGCAAAGTCGAACCCATGCCCGAGGAATCGCAGCGCTTGCTGCGCGAAGTGTGGGAAACGCACCAGCATTTGTCGAAGCCCAAAGAACTAGGAAGCGTGATGACCCTGCAGTCAAAAAAGAAATGATGCAGAGCTCAAGTACGAAACGCTGCAACTGCGCTGGCGCCAACTGCGGCTGCTCTAAAAGGAGCCCGTCAGTGATACCCTCTATTACACGGGCGCGGTCTGGGGCCCGATTAGCTTGGTCAGCTCGGTCACCTCACCGCGCTCGATCAGAAGCGAGCTGTCGACTATCTTTTCCAAGAGCTTCGGCGTCGATTCCGTGATCAGCAAGCCGAGACTGGGCCGCGTCTGTCGAAGTTGCGCGAGCGTATCGGCATAAGAAAGCGCAAGCACAGGTGCCAGTCCTTGGAATGGCTCGTCGAGCAGAACGTAGCGCGTGCCAACCATCAGCGCACGACCAAGCGCGACGATCTTTCCTTGGCCGCCTGAGAGGACCCCCGCCGCGCGCTTCCGTGTGATCGCGATCTCCGGAAGGAGCGCATAGACCTCGTCGAGACGGCGTTTGCGTTCAGTCGCTGGGAAGGACAGGGCGATGGCCGGCAGCAGCAGATTATCCTCGACCGAAACATCCGAGATCAACCGACGATCCTCCGGCGCATAGCCGATGCCGAGGCGGGCGCGGTCATGGACAGGCACCGTAGCCAGGTCGACATCATCGAATAGTATGCGGCCGCCTTCGAGCGGTAGCAGCCCCATAATACAGCGCAGCATGGTCGTTTTGCCGGCGCCATTGCGCCCGATCAATACCGTTGGGCGCGACGAAGCCACTCTCATGCTGACGTCGCGGAGTACGAGCTGGTCATGAAACCGGACCCGGACTTTTTCCAGCCGGAGCATTAGCCGATCCCTAT
>Ga0075520_1000242_pt1 | contig 22464 bp, 17 predicted proteins | sample NGEPerB_FD_75100 | JGI IMG/M metagenome (GOLD analysis project Ga0075520, IMG submission 75100) | Arctic peat soil microbial communities from the Barrow Environmental Observatory site, Barrow, Alaska, USA - NGEE PermafrostAB12-B | ecosystem: Environmental > Terrestrial > Soil > Wetlands > Peat ... | reverse complement strand
GCGCGGACGACCCGCTGGCCGCGCTTGGAGTCGTCGATCTTGCTGATCTTTCTGGGGGGCGGCCGTTCGTGGAGATGCGGTCGACGTCCGGACTGCGCCAGCAGGTGGACGCGGCGTTCGACCGGGCGAGCGTCGTCCGCACCGCAGCCTTCGAATTGAGCACGTCGGACGCGGTGGTGCGCTTTGTCGGGCTGGGTTTCGGCGCGGCCCTCGTCCCCCGGTCGGCGACGACCGGCCGATCGGGCGTTGCCGTCCTCGCGCTGACCGATACCCAGGCGCAGCACCCGGTCAGTCTCGAACACCGGCAGCCGGAGCCGTCGGCGCCGAGTGCGCGGGCGTTTCTGGCACTGCTCAGCGGGTCAGGATGATCAGCGCGCCGGCAGAGGCGAAACGTTCTCAGCCCGCCGCGCGGGCGTCCGCCGCGATGGCCTCGTGTTGGGCGGACCCCACCACGTCGAGGCCCGGCCGTTGGGCACGGGCCAGCGCCAACCGCAGCGCATAGACCCTGGCGGCGGCGGCCCTCAGCACGTCCGGTGACAGCGAGCCGTCGCCGGCGGCGGTGATGATCCCGTTGACCGCGGCCCCCGGGTCGGTCGGCATCAGCACCAGGTCCTGGCCCGCAACAAGCGCCCGCCAGGCGGCCTCGCCGGGCGAGTAGTTCTGCGAGATCGGGGCCATCTCCATCGCGTCGGACACCGTGACGCCGGTGAAGTTCAGTCCGGTGCAGTCGGCGGCTCCGGCGCCGCGCAGCAGGTCGGTCACCACCGCTCCGGAGATGCTCGACGGCACGGTGGTGCCGACCGCGGGGACCAGCACGTGCCCGGTCATCACCAGTGCGACGCCCGCGTCGACGCCGGCGCGCATGGGGACCGCCTCGACCGTGTTCCATTCATCGCACGTAACATCCAGCGTCGGCAACGACTCGTGGGTGTCCGCGGAGATCCGGCCGAGGCCGGGGAAATGCTTGATGGTGGCCGCCAAACCGGCGCTCTGATAGCCCTGTACCGCAGCGGCGACCAGCGTCGCGTCACGCTGCGGATCGGACCCGAACGAGCGATCCCCGATGGCCGAGGACCCGGACACCGGCACCACATCGGCGTCCGGCGCGAAGTCGACATTGATGCCGACCGCGAGCATTTCGGTGCCGGCCGCCGCGGTGACCTTTGTGGTCTGCGCGGCCGCCTCGTCCGTCGAGCCGATCGAGGACAACTCCGCCGTGCCCGGGAAGTCGGTGAAGCCGTTCACCAGGCGGGTGACCAACCCGTACTCCTGGTCGGTGGCGATCAGCAGCGGGGCGCCGGCTTGCGAGGCCGGTACCTGCGATTGCAGGTCCATCGTCACCGACTTCACCTGCTCCGGTGTGCCGGACGTGGTGCCGTCGATCGCTCCGTTCGAGCCCATCAGGATGACGCCGCCCAGGTGCAACCTGGCGACCAGGTCGCTGCCGACGGCCTGCGCGGAGTTGGCCATGACGACCATCCCCGCCTGGTCCGGCACGCTCATCCCGGCGACCGCGGCGGTGGCCTGTGCCAGGTCCGCATCGGTGACGAGGCCGCGGGGCGCAACCGGCTGGGCGGGCGCCGGAGTGGGCGGGGCCGGGGTGGCTGCTGGCGGCGCCGGAGAGGCGCTGAGCGGCTCGGCGGTCGATGCGGCAACCGTCGCGGCCGATGACGAACCAGCGCTGGCCTGGCCGACCGGCGCGGACGAACAGCCCGCGAGCACGGCCACGGTCCCTAGTACGGCAACCGCCGCGACCAGGACTCGGCGTGATCGGACAGAGCGCGATCGCACAGTGCGGCGGGGGCGCGTCACCCGCATGCCGTCATCGACTGGGCCGACGGGTCGATACCGCTGAGCACCAGGCCGTGGTCGGTGTCGCTGAGCAGGTACGTCACGTCCCACTCGATGCACTCGGCGGGCAGCGTGGGCGGCGCCAGGTCGACGGACTGCTGGGAGGTGAACAGGATGCGCGCCCGTAATGGGTCGTCGGACACGGCCGTCACCATGAAATTCGAATCGACACTGGTGGAGTACTCCCTGGCCCACCGCTGCGGATCCTGTACCGACGATTGCGAGGCGGCGACAGAGCGGACCCAGGAGGCATAGTCACGATTGTTGATGGAATCAAAGTAGCCCTGCAAGACGTCGCGGATCTCCTCGGCCCGAGCAGAGTCGCCGGCGCCGTCGGCCATCCGGATCGATCGATTGGCGCTGGGTCCGGCCGCGTAGTCGGCAGCGGCCATAGAGGTGTCGACCCGCTGACGTCCCAGCGCCCAGGCGGCTGCCGCCCCCGCCGTCAGGATGACGATCAACAGGGTCGACAGCAGCACTGTCACGCTCCGGCGGGTGAGCCGCATCCGTTCGATGACCTTTCGCGTCGTGGTACCCCGAAAGGTCGACGTACCGCGGCGGGTCGGGTTGCCCGGAGCGGTCAGCGTCTGGGGGTGAGGGGACGTGAGACCCCTCTCACCGATCTCACCCTGACGTCACCCCGACCTCATCCGACCTGATGCAACCACGTGACGGGGGTGCCCTCGCCGGCCCGCCGGTAGGGTTCCAGCTCGGCGTCGATTGGGGTGCCGAGGATCTCGGCGAGGCGGTGATGGGAGGCATCGAGACTGGTTGCCGAGCTGATCAGCGAGCGAAGCTGGTCCTCGCCGATCATCACGTCGCCGTTGGCCGAGATTGCCGCGCGCCAGACCCCGCGACCGGGGACATAACAGATACGTTCGCCGTCGACGCCGGCGCTCGGTTCCTCGGTGACTTCGAACCGGAGCATGGGCCACGCCTTCAGGGCGTTGGCAAGACTGCCGCCCGTCCCTGGCTTACCCGCCCAGCTGACGTCGGCACGCAACGACCCCGGGGCGGCGGGTTGTTCTGTCCAGGACAGCGTCACCCGACCCCCGGTCACACCTGAGATCGCCCACTCGACGTGCGGACAGATCGCCGCAGGAGCCGAATGCACGAACACCACACCACGGGTCACTACCATCCACCTCCGCTCGCGCTCCATCGTCTTCCCCAACGTGGAGGCCGCGGCGAACAGGCGTTCCGCGCCGAGACGCGGTCGATCCGTGCTGCGTGTGCAGTTGTGTGGCCATTGTGCACTGTGTGACGGCCCAAGCGCCAGCGTCCGGTGGCGCAAGCACGGTAAATCTTGCACGCCCGCCGACGCAGCGGCCGGTGAGCCGGCCATCAACGGCCGTCGACGGCCGTCATCGGGAACTGATCGGACGGACGGTCCGTGCGATCAGTGCGCGTGGTGCTACCCCGCATCCGGCCAGAGCGGCTGTCCGGGTTCACTCGGGGTCCACGCGCCGGACGAGCGCGAATCCTTGCCGAACAGCGGCCCGGCAACGGCCAGGGCCAGCAGAATCATCACGATCACGAGGGCGGTCATGACTCAAGAGTGGACCTGTGAATAGCCTACGTCCATCTGTTTATTCTTCCGGGAATGCGTAAGATGAACTGCATGATCGATGTGCGCAAGCTGGAGATCCTCAGCGAACTCGACCGCTGCGGCACGATCGCCGCCACCGCCGCCGCCGTACACCTCACGCCATCGGCGGTCTCACAGCAGATGGCTGCCCTGTCCCGGGAGGCCGGCACACCGATGCTGGAGCCCGACGGCCGCCGGGTCAGGCTGACCGAAGCGGCCGCGCTTCTGCTCAGCCACGCGCATCAGATCTTCACCCATATGGAGCACGCCGAGTCGGACCTCGCCGCGTTCCGGCGGGGCGACGCGGGCACGGTCCGGCTGGGCACGTTCAGCTCCGCGATCAAGGCTATCGCCGTGCCGGTGGTGACCGACATGGCCCGGACGTCGCGGCTGCGGGTCGAGATCCGCGAGGTGGAGCCGGAGAACGCGATCGGCGCGCTGTTGGCCAGGCACGTGGACGTGGCCGTGACGATGGCCAGCGGCGAGTTCCTGCTCGGGCACGACGACCCGCGCATGCAGTCCGAGCACCTGCTCGACGACGTGATGGATGTCGCGCTGCCCTTCGGGCACCCGCTGGCGCAGGAGCCCGAGATCGACCTGGCCGACCTGCGGGACGCCGACTGGATCCTGGCCACGCCCGGAGTGCCGTGCTGGCGGATCACCCGCGACGCCTGCGAACGCGCCGGTTTCCTGCCTCGGGTGCGGCACTACGCGGACGAGTTCGTCGGCGTGGTCGGTCTGATTGCCGCCGGCCACGGGGTGAGCCTGCTACCCCGGCTCGCCCAACCGGAATTCGTCGACGAGGCCATCGTGCTGAAGCCGGTGTCCGGAGTGAGCCCGGTGCGCCGGGTCGGGGCGCAGATCCGCTCGGGAACGGCCGAGCAGCCACACATCGCCCCGGTGCTCACCTCCCTGCGCCGGGCGGCGGCCGACGTTGCGGACGGCCCGCTGGAATGCCGCCCGGCGTTGTACCGGGCCATGGTTCCGGTGGCGTCAACGGCGTGACTGCTGTGTATGGGGCTCCGACGCTTCGCTCCTCGCCCCGCAACTCATCGGCCGGTCCGCCGGATCGGTCGGCGCTCAGCCGATCTCGGCCACATGACTGATGTTGCGACGTCGTCCTGGTCGGTGGAGCGCTGCCCAGCGAACCATGCGTCCAGGATCTCGCCCAGCACCGGCTCAGACGTCATCCGGAGCGACAGGGCAAGCACGTTCGCGTCGTTCCACCTGCGCGCCCCGGCCGCGGTCGCCGCGTCCAGGCAGAGCGCCGCGCGCACACCCGGCACCTTGTTCGCCGCGATGGAGGCACCGGTCCCGGTCCAGCAGCACACCACGGCCTGCTCCGCGCGGCCCTCTGCGACGTCACGCGCGGCGGTCTCCGAGGCCCACGCCCACCCCGCCGGTTCGCCCGGTGCCAGCGCGCCGTGCGCGCGCACCTGATGGCCGCGGGCCCGCAACTGCTGGAGCAGCGCGCCGGCGATGCCGGTGTCCTCGTCGGCCGAGACGGCGATGAGCATCGGGTCACCGTACCCTCGACGCACACCGCTCCGAGCTGGCCGGGAGGATCCGCCGTGGCAACCACCCTGATCGCGTTGATCCGCGGCATCAACGTCGGTCCGAGCAAACGCGTCGCGATGGCTGATCTGCGCGAACTGCTGACCGGGCTCGGGTACTCCGACGTCCGCACGCACCTGCAGAGCGGCAATGCGGTCTTCTCCACCGGCGCGAAGCCCGCCACGGTCGGGGCGGAGATCGAGGATGCGCTGGCCGACAGGGTGGGCGTGCGCGCGTCGGTGGTGGTGCGTACCGGACGTCAGCTGACGGCGGCGATGGCTGCTGATCCGTTGGCGGAGATCGCGGACAACGGATCGCGGCACCTCCTCGGCTTCCTGTCCGCCGCGCCCGACCCCGCCAAGGCGGCGGCCGTACCCGAACTGGGTGAGGACGCCGATACCGCACCGGACGTGGTGCGCCTGCTCGGCGACCACCTGTACCTCTGGTGCCCCAACGGCATCCTCAAGGCGACCTTCAGCAAGGTCGACTGGGACCGCCAACTCGGCGTCGTGGTGACCATGCGCAACTGGAACACCGCCACCAAGCTCGCCGAGCTCGCCCGCGCCTGACCCCGCGCCCCCCCTTTGTGGCGCGGATCATCATCGTCAGCGCGGATGAACTGCTTCACTCGCGTCACTCACTTCCCATAACCGGCACGATTGTCCGCGCCGTGGAAGTTGATCCGCGCTCAAAAGGGGGATCCGCGGGAACCGAAGAGCGCCTTGTCCAGCAGCGGGGCCTGCTCGCGGGCCCACGGCGAGAGCCCGCTGCCCGGATCGGCGGCGGCGTCCAGGAACTGCTGCCAGCTCCACCAGGCGACTGCGTCGACCTCGTCGGCGCGCGCCCGCACCTCACCGGAAATGATGCACACGAACACCGGGCACAGCTCGTTCTCCTCCACCCGCCCGTCGGAGGCCCGATAGCTGAAGTCGGGCAGCACGACACGCAGGTCCTGCGGGTCAAGGCCGAGTTCGAAACGCATCCGGCGGGTGGCCGCAGCTGCGGGAAGCTCGCCGGGGGCGGGGTGGCCGCAGCAGGTGTTGGTCCACACCCCGGGGAACGTGAGCTTGTCCCTCGAGCGTTGGCTGACCAGCAGGCGGCCGTCGCCGTCGAAGCCATAACACGAGAAAGCCAGATGACGGGGAGTGCGCGGGCCGTGCACGGTCGCCTTGTCGGCGACACCGATCGCCCGGCCTTGGTCGTCGACCAGCACCACCTGCTCGCCGGCGGTCGGCCCGGGCTCGGGCTCGGGCTCGGTGGCATCGACGGACACCGTGGGATCGATCAGCGGGTAGGAACTGTTCACGGGCGTTGACACCGGGCCCAGACTACCGACAGCCCGGGCGACCCCTTGGCCGACCGGGCTGTGCGGAACCCATCTGAACAGGAACCACGCGTGGCAGGAATCACACCTGAACAGGAACCACGCGTGAGCAGAAATCACGCCTCGGCCGGCATCTCCTCCTCGGCGGCAATGGAGTCGTCCTGCCCGCGGCGGTAGAAGGCGAAGGCGCACAACACGATCGCCAGCATGGCGTACCCCAGGGCCACCTGCGGGTCCGCGGCCCAGCCCACCTCCGAGGCGTGGATCAGCCCGATCCAGCTCAGCGCCGCGCCGACCGCTGCGGCGATCGCAGAGGCGTAGAACTTCCGCATCAGGATGAACGCCACGATCGACCCGAGCACCATGCCGGCCAGCACCGCGCCCTCGCCGAGAGTCTTGAGACCCTGATAGACCAGGCCCGCGTTGCCGAGAGCCTCGTCCCCGACCTGCGCGGCGGTCGTTCCGGCAGCGGCGAGGGCGTTGTCGATCAGACCGGTCCCCCACGAGGCCAGGTTCGGCAAGATCGCGGCCACCACGGCGGCGGCCTGGATCCGCGGCACCGACTGGAATGCCTGCGCGCCGATCAGCAGCCCGATGTACAGCAGGATCGGGACAATCGCCGGAATGGGCAAGACCGTGTTGAGCACGCCGAACAGGCCAAGGAAGCAGAGCACCGCGATCAAGATGCCGCTGGCCATGGAATACGAACCGCGCCCGCCGGCCGCCTTCCAGCCCGGGTGTCCGATGTACACAGCCGGCGGGAACGGCGAGCCGAGCGCCGACCCGATGATCGCACCGGAACCGTCGGCCAGCAGCACGCTGCGCAGGTTGTAGCTGTCCCCCGCCGCCGCGGCGCTCTCCAAGTTGCTCATCGCCTCGGCGAAGTTGTAGACGCCCAGCGGGATCGCGGTGGCCAGCAACGGAGCCAGGTTGCTCAGCCCGTTGAACAGCATGTCGAAATGCAGGGTCGGCACCGCGATCGCGATGTCGCTGACCGCCTGCTGCACGTCGGGCACGGACATGTACCCGCCGATCCAGCCGATCGCGGTGCCCACCAGCAGCGCGGCCAGGCCGACCGGGATCCCGCCGGGCAGCCTGATGTTGGTGAAGAACCCGACCAGGATGATGCCCAGCACCGGCAACCCGATCCAGGCCGCCTCCCAGATCTGCGCGGCCGGCCTCATCGAGATGAAGGTCAGCGAGATGCCGGCCAGCGTGCCGAGCATCGCGGCTCGCGGGGTGATCTTGCGGATGAACGGCCCGACGAATGCGCCGATCAGGACGATCACACCGATGACGAACGCCCAGGCCAGGCCGGCTTCCCAAGCCCGGATCGGGTCGCCGGTGGTCAGGAAGATCGGCAACATGATCACGAAGACGACGATGAACATGTGCGGGACGCTCGGCCCGTACGGCAGTGCGGTGACGTCGGTGCGGTTCTCCCGGCGGGCAAGCCGCCGAGCCAGGAACGTGTAGTAGACGTTGCCGGCGAGCATCGCGATGCCCAGCGCCGGGAGCACAGTGCCCAACACGTCGGTGGCCGGGACCTGCACCACGAAGATCAGGAGCGAGGTCAGCGTGAGGACGTTGACCAGGATGTTGAAGCCGAGGCCGAAGAATGCGTTGGTCTCGCCGCGGGTCCACCACGGGATCTTGAGTGAGTCCTCCGACTTCGAGGTCTTGAAACCGGTCAGGTTCATGGGTTCTCTCCTTTGCGGAGCGGTGCGCGTGTGGGGGAATGCCTGCCGAGGTGCAACCGGCGTCGATGATGCGGGAATGCGGCGATTCAGGCGCTCAGCACCGGCTGACGCAGGGCTTGCAGCAACGCCGTCGAGTCGGCGACCCACCCGAAGATCCCCCCTTGGGCCGCAACCATTTCCAGGCCGACCCGCTGGAACTCAGGGAAATAGGAGCCGACGCAGTCGGAGAGCACGAGCGCGTCATAGCCGCGGTCGTTGGCTTCGCGCACCGTGGTGTGCACGCACACCTCGGTCGTCACCCCCGTGACGATCAGATGGGTGATGCCCGCATCCTCCAGGATGCCGCCGAGTTCGGTCGCGTAGAACGCACCCTTGCCGGGCTTGTCGATGACGATCTCCCCGTCGACGGGAGCAAGTTCGTCGATGATGTCGTGCCCGTACTCACCGCGGATGAGGATGCGGCCGTGCGGGCCGACGTCACCGATGCGCTGAGATGGCCTGCCACGCTGCAACTTCGCGGGCGGGCAGTCCGAGAGATCCGGCAGATGGCCCTCTCTGGTGTGAATGACCAGCAGGCCGCTCTCTCTCGCGGCGGCCAGCACCTCGGCCAGCGGAGGTACCACCTTCTGCAGCAAACTGACGTCGTTGCCGAGGGTTTCGCCGAACCCACCGGGCAGCAGGAAATCTCGCTGCATGTCGATGACGATCAGGGCGACCTTCCCCTCGGGTAGCGGGAAAGGCCCTGGCTCAGCCGTGAGCGTCGCGGGAGATGTTGTCAGGGAGGGGGTGTCGATCATGCGCACTCCTGATCTTCAGAGGGCAGGGACTGGGCTGGATCGGCCGGCTGGTCTACGGGGCGTGCTGGTCGGTCGACTCGGCGGCCAGGTAGGCTCGCCAGCCGCCGTGGTGGGTGATGTCGAGCGCGGTCGGGTCGGCGAGAACCGTTGCGTCGGCGACGAATCCGATCTCCCAGGTGCCGTTGGCCAGCAGCACCCGGCCAAGGCACACGGAATCTGCTGCGGCAGAGAGAATTTCGGCCAAACCCGAAGCCGGCAGCACCCATGTCTCCACCTCGATGGCCGCGCCGCCGGTGTCCACCCGGACCAGGGCGGGTACCGGCGCCACGTCACCGACCCGCAACAGCCGGTAACTGGGTGCGGTCGACGTCCGCGTCACAAGGACGCCGCCCCGGTCGGTGAGGTCGGCGCTGCGAGGTTGGTCCGAGAGGTGATGGCCCACCACCACGAGCGTGGTGGTCGAGCGAGTGTCCGCCTGGCCGCGATCACTACGGTCCGCCGGCACCGCAGGTCGGGCGGCCAGAGCCGGTTCACCGGCCAGCCTGGCCGCCAAGGCCAGCACCCGATCGTCGGCCAGGGCCTGGCCGAGGACCATCAGCGCCGCGGGGCGGCCGTCGCTGGTCAGACCGGCGGGAACGACCGCCGCGCAGAGGTCGAGCAGATTACCGAAATGCGTGTAATGGCCGAGCGCGGTGTTGGTGGCGATGGGATCGGCCAGCACCTCATCCACCGTGAAGGTCGTGCCCACCGCGGGAAGGATCAGCACATCCATCTCCCGCCACAGCTGGGCGACCTGGGTGCGCAGCTCTCCCAGGCGATGTTCAGCGGCGAACACATCTGTTGCGGTGTAACGTCTTCCGCCGTCCAGAATAGAGCGGATCACCGGCAGTACCGCGTCTGGCCGATCGTCGAGGAACGCGCCGAACTCAGCTAGCCGTTCGGCCACCCACGGACCCGAGTACAGCAGCGCGCCCGCGTCAAGGAACGGTCCGAGCGGGACCTCGACGGTGCGGTCGAAGGCACGTTCGATCCCGGCGCGGGCCGCCAAATGGGCCTCCCGCATCGGACCGTCACCGAAAAACTCCAACTCGGCGACGTCGGGAAGCCCGATGCGGAAGCTGTTCGGATCGCGACTGTCCCGGCGCCGCGATCTGCTGTACGGGTCGTGCTCGTCGACCCCGGCCACCAGATCGAAGACCACGGACAGATCCGTGACGTTCCCGGCGATCAGGCTGATGCAATCCAGCGAACGGCAGGCCGGCACCAGACCCACCGTGCTGATCAACCCCCGGGACGGCTTGAACCCGGCGATGCCGTTCATCGCCGGCGGTACCCGTCCGGAGCCGGCGGTGTCCGTCGCCACGGTGAACGGGACCTCGCCGGTGGCCACCGCCAGCGCCGACCCGGAACTCGATCCCCCGGAGATCAGGTTGTTGCCGAACACGCTGCGCGGCAACGTGTACGGCGTCCTTGTCCCGTTCAGGCCGGTGGCAAACTGATCGAGATTGGTCTTGCCGATGAAGATCCCGCCGACATCGAGCAGTCGGGATACCACCGGAGCGGTTGCGGTGGCCTGATACGAATACTCCGGACAGGCCAGAGTCGTTGCCACTCCAGCGACGTCGATGCTGTCCTTGACGCCGAACGGCACTCCGTACAGCGGCAGTGAACCCGGATCCGGATGCTGTTCCAGTTCCTTGGCTCGCAGGATCAGGTCGGATCGGTCGACGACGGAGATCCAGGTGCCGTCGTCGCCGCGCTCGGTGATCGCTGCGAGCACCGCCTCCACCAGGTCGGTGGGTGCCAAGTCGTTGCTGCGGTAGGAGTGTGCCAGCTCGGAAATCGACGGACCGTGCACCGGACCGCTGTGCGGACTCTGAGGCATGCGGTCGATTGTCGACAATCGCTGTATCGGGGGTGGAACCGTCGTGTTAACAGTGGGCTACGTCAGCCCCTTGCCGCAAGAGTGCGGGCGGTACCGGCGCAGGGGCAGAATTGTCGCGAGCACGGCGCACACCCAAGGCAGCGGGATGCGCTGATCAATCCCACGTTTCACCGAGATGCGCTGATCAAACACCCGCGAACCGTCCGCTTTGTCCGAGCGCAAGGTACAGATGATCAGCGCATCCCCAGCACAGCCGTCCGAATGATCCGCGCACCCCAGCGCAGGGTCCGAATGATCAGCGAGGCCCCGGTGAACAAAGCCACTCAACGACCACCTGCCGCGCGGGGCAAACCTCCGCCGGCCAGTCCGCAGGCCCCCCGATCTGGTTCCCGCGGTCAGGCGGGCTCGGCGACGGACCCCGCGGCGACCGGCGCATCGGTCCGAAACCGCAGATATCGCTGCCCGCCGTGTTCCTGCAGAGCGTCGAGCACCCGCTGTGGGTCGTTGCTCTCCAGCGCGGTCACCAGCTCCGCGTGCCGTCGCAGACCTTCCCCCGGCCCCATCAAGGACGCCTCGAGACGGAGGTTCACGGCCATCGGGCGCTGCAATTTGAGCAGGATCGGTTCCAGCGCCAGATCGAGCTGGCGGTTACCAGCCAGCGAGACGATGGCCGCGTGGAAATCGCGGTGCGCATCGTCTTTGGCCAGCTCATCGCCGAGTTCCTGCGCTGATCGCATCCGTTCCAGATGCAACCGGACGTCGGCCAGCGGGTCCACCCCCGGTCGCGCCGTGAGCGGCAGCGCGACGGTCACCGCGTACCGCTCCAAGACCGCTCGCACCTCGAACAGCTGGCGGATGTCCTCTTCGGACCAGGTGGCCACCCGGGCACCGCGGCGCGGCAGATGTTCGACCAGCCCTTGCTGGGCCAGCAGCCGCAGCGCTTCCCGCAGCGGCGCCCGACTGATCGAGAACCGTTGCCGTATCTGCTCTTCGATGAGACGCTCACCGGGCTCCAAGGCTCCACTGAGGATCTCGTCGCGCAGCTGCCGGGTGGTCACCTCGACCAGACTCGGTGCGAACAGTTCGACGGCGGCGGGATCGGCACTCATCTGCTCTGGGCCTCCCATCCGGCGAGGGCGCGGGCCCGACGGCCATGCGCGCTGGATTCGCGGTGTAGCTCACAGTGTAGGAGAAAGACCCTGAAACCCCGGCCCGCCGGAGCTCTACTCCGGTGGGCCGGGGCGGTTCTGCGGACCGTCAGCGGCAGAACGGCGCCGTCACGCCGCGGTCTTGACCAGGTGACAGGTCCCGTCGATGGCGAACCACTTACCGTTCAGCCCCTGGCCGTTGGCATCGCCCGGAGCGTTGTCGCCGGCGTAGTAGTACAGCGCCCACTTGCCCATCACCAGTTGCAGGCTGCCGTCGGGCCGCTGGATGGTCTTCGCGCCCGATGCCTGCAGCTCGTCGGAAATGGTGAAGTCGGCGGGCACTGTCAGCGGCGGCCATGCCTTGGCGCAGGCGTCGAAGCAGGTGGTCTGACCCTCCGGATCGTCGGTGAAGGCGTACAGGGTGTGGCCGTTCGCGCCGACCATCACCTCACCGAGATTGCCGACCTGGGCCAGGTCGACGACCGGTCCCTGCGTCGGAGCAGCAGCAGCAGGAGCAGGCGCGGCCGCGTCGGCCGGACCCTTGACCAGCTTGCCGTCCGCTCCGACCGCAAACCACTTGGTGCCGACACCCTCGCCGTTGGTCTCGCCCGGCGCGCCGTCACCGACATAGAAGTAGAGCGGCCACTTGCCGATCTTGAGCTGCTTGCTGCCGTCCGGCCGGTCGATGGTCGTCACGAGCGCGGGGTCCACCCCGGCCGGCAGGGTGAATCCGGCATCGACCGTCACCGCGGGCCACGCGGTGGCGCAGGCATCGAAACAGGTGCTGGTGCCGTTGGCGTCATCGGTGAATCCGTACAGCGTGTGTCCGTTGGCGCCGACCAGCACCTGGCCGAGTGTTCCGGCCTGGGCCAGGTTCGCCGGGGCAGGTGCCGCCGGCTTGGCCGCTGCCGGGGCCGAAGCGGCTGCAGAGGGCGTTACGGCGGCGGCACTGTCGCCCTTGACCAGGGCGCCGTCGGCACCGACCGCGAACCACTTGCCACCGACGCCTTGGCCGTCGGCGCTGCCCGGAGCGCCGTCACCGGCGTAGAAGTAGACCGGCCACTTGCCGATCTTCAGCTGCTTGCTGCCATCCGGCCGGTCAACCGTGCTGACCAGCGCCGGATCCACCCCCGGTGGCGGGAGGAAGGCGCTCTGCACGGTCACCGCGGGCCAGGCGGTGGCGCAGGCATCGAAACAGGTGCTGGTGCCGTCGGCGTCATCGGCGAACCCGTACAGCGTGTGCCCGTTGGCGCCGACCAGCACCTGGCCGAGGGCGCCGGTCTCGGCCAGGCTCGCCACCGGTTTCACGGCCGTCGCATCCACCGCGGCAGCCGCGGAAATTGTTGCCGTACCGGCGATCTGACTGCCCTGGCCGCAGGCCGACAGGAGCAGACCGGCGGCCACGATCGCAATCGGGGCGGCCAGAATCGTGCGCATTTTCATCGCAAAACCCTTTCGGAATTGGACCAAGTCAGGTGGTGGGCCGGGGTGGTGGTCCGCTCGATCGCCCGGCACCCTGCAATACGGGGGTCCTGGCCAAACGGTTCGCGGGTTTCGGCGAGAACCGTGACGGCCGCGCGCACGTACTTCTTGTCATGACGTCAAGCGGGTTCTTCCTCGCCGGGGGTGCGGGCACCCGAGCCCGGCACGAACGGCTGAACTACCCTCATCCTGGTGCTGAGCCAGGAGGACATCGGACGCTTTCGCGCCGGCGACTCCGACGCGGTGCGCCTGGTGTACCGGGAGTACAGCCGACTCGTCTACGCGGTCGCCAGAAACCTGCTGGGCTCGCCGCAACTGGCCGAGGAAGCGACCCAGCAGACCTTCCTCAAGGCGTGGCGATCCGCCGCGACCGTCGACCCCGGTCGGGACCTGGCTCCGTGGCTGGCCACCATCGCCCGCCGCACGGCGATCGACATCCATCGGCAGGAGTCACGGGAGACTGCTGGCAACCTGGAGGACGTGCCGGTCGCACACCCCGCGATCGTGCAGCAACCGGCCGCGATCGAGCGCACGTACGACGTGTGGCAGGTCCGCCAGGCGTTGGACGAACTGCCGCCGGACGAGCGGGTGGTCGTGCAACTGCAGCACCTGGAGGGGCTCACCCAGACCGCGGTTGCGGAGCGGCTCAACGTCCCGGTCGGGACCGTGAAGTCGCGGGCGCACCGGGCACACAGGAAACTCGCGGCGCGCCTGGGCCATCTGCGGGAGGGCTTCGATTGACGCCCTGACCGGCCCGGCCGGTCGCCGCCGCGAAACGGCTCCGACCAGCACCGATCGACACAACTCGAGCACAGAACGACACAGCAGAAGACGTACCGTGGGACACCGGAATGGGAAGGAGGTGAGCAGCGATGGCACCAGCGGGTGACGGGCACAGCGGTCGGCACAGCGCCGACGACACCGCGACCGACGAGGCCAGGGTGAGCTACCTCAGCGGCGACGCGGACGTCGTGCTGGACGCGACCGATCAGGCCGAACTCGACGAGTTGCGCGCGCTGCTCGCCGACCCGACGCTGTGGGCCGAGCCGCCTGCCGAACTCGAGGATTCCGTCGTCGGGCTCATCACCGCCGAGAGCGCTGCACCCCGCGGTGAGGACCAGGTGGCCGCCACCCCCGAGATCTCCCCCGCGGCGGCGGCAGACACGCCCGCTGCGGCGCCGCGAGACGACCGCCCTTTCCGGGTGACGGGCGACCCCGGTCAGCTGGCGGCCGTGAACGATGACGGCTCACCCATCGATTTGGCGGCCGCGCGGGACCGCCGCGTTGCCAGGGACAGCGCCAGGGCGGCCCGCGGTTCCCGCCGGCGATGGGCGCGTCCCGGGATCCTGGTCGCCGCGGCGGCGGCGGTGATCGCGGTGGCGCTGACCGGTGTGTTGCTGCTGCGGGACACCAGTCCCCCGCAGCAACGGTTCGACGTCGCATTGTCCGCCACCGAGTTGGCTCCCGGCGCGTCCGGTGACGCCAGCATGATCAAGACCAACTCGGGCTGGGAGATTCACCTGCAGGCGGTCGGCCTGCCTCGGTTGGAGAACGGCCAGTTCTACCAGGCCTGGCTACGCAACGCCGATGGCGTGTTGGTGCCGATCGGCTCGTTCAACGAGGGCACGGACGTCACGCTCTGGGCGGGAGTTTCCCCGGAGACCTTCTCCACCTTCACCATCACCAAGGAAGCGGCAGACGGGAAGCAGGATTCGTCAGGACAACGGGTGATGTCGGGTTCCGCGGTCGAGCAGCACTGATCGGGCGCTACCGGACTGTCCGCAGACGACCAATTGGCCACCGATCCGGTGGCAGGCTGAGTACCCTTCCAGAGTGAGTACCCGCCTGGACGACCCGCTGGTCGATCGTGAGCGGGAGATCGAGACGATCGAACGGTTGCTGGCCCGCGCCGGCAACCAAGCCGGCGGTCTGCTGATCGAGGGTCCGCCCGGCATCGGGAAATCCCGATTGCTGGCGTTCGCGCGGCGACATTCAACGGGCATGCGGGTGGTCAACGCCCGCGGCTCTGAAATCGAACGGGACATTCCCTTCGCTGTCGCCAGGCAGTTGCTCGAGCCGGTCCTGCACTCCGCGTCAGTTCGGGAACGGTCGGAACTGCTGGCCGGGGCAGGCAGCCTGGCCGAGCGAGCCCTGGTCGACTCCGAGGCCGACCAGCACGCCTCGGACGAACCCGGCTCTGCCACATTGCACGGGCTCTATTGGTTCACCGCCAACCTGGTCAGCAGGTCGCCGGTGTTGATGATCATCGACGACATGCAGTGGGCGGATATCGCCTCGCTGCGCTGGCTGGCGTATCTCGCCCAGCGCATCGATGGGCTGAACCTGTTGTTGCTGCTGGCCGCGCGGCCCCGCCAGTCCGATTCCCACGAGGAGCTACAGGATTCATTGGCCGGGGTCCCCCAGTTCGAAACCGTGCGACCACGGGGTCTGACCCTGGACGGCGTCGCCCGGCTGGCGCGGGACGTGGTGTCGCTGACCCCGGAGCCCGCGTTCGTGGCGGCCTGCCACCAGCTGACCCGCGGCAATCCCTTTCTCGTCCGGGAGTTACTGCGCGAACTGGCCGCCGCCGGGGTGGCACCGACCGCGGCGAATGTGCCGCTGGTCGAGCGCCAGACGTCGCGGACGGTGAGCCTGGCGGCGCTGGGCCGGCTGCGCCGGCTGCCGGCGGAATGCCGGGCGGTCGCCGATGCGGTGGTGGTGGCCGGAGATCCGTGCGAGTTGCCGCTCGCCGCTGCCATCGCCGGCCTGGACGAGGACGCCGCCTCGCGCGCCGCGGATGCGCTGGCCGAGGCGTTCATCCTCGATCCCGGTAGACCATTGGACTTCGTCCACCCCTTGGTGCGCTCCAGCGTCTACGCAGACATGGGCGTCGCGGAACGCCATGAGCTACACCGGCAGGCGGCAAGGTCGCTCACTTCCATGGGCGCCGCCGTCGAACGGATCGCACTGCACCTGCTGGCCAGCGAGCCGCGCGCGGATGCCGAGACAGTGCAGATCCTGCGACGCGCCGCACGTCAGGCGCAGAGCCGGGGGGCCACCGATGCGGCAGTCGTCAATCTCACCCGCGCATGGCAGGAGCCCCCGCCACCGGAGGTGGTCGGCGACGTCGCCTTCGAACTCGGCACGGCGGAGCGGCACGCCGGTCGGCTGGAACCGGCGATCGCGCACCTTCGAGAGGCGATCGGTGCGACCACTGATCCCCGGCGCCGCGCCCTGGCGGCGGGGGAACTGTGCACGGCGTTGATGTACACCGGCGAACAGACCGCCGCGCCGGTGGTGGCACTGCTGGACGCGATCCGGGCGCTGCCCGCGAACGAACGCGACCTCGGGCTCCGATTGGAGAATCTGCGGGCCTTGGCCGCCGAAGGGTCCAGCGATTCACGGAGGCTGGTCGACGCGGCCGGTAGCCGGTTCGGCTGCGACCCGGCGGCGCCGACGACGCGCGCCGAACGAATCCACGTGGCGGCGTTGGGGTTGGAGGCCGCCTACCGCCAACCGGCTCACGTTGGCCGGACGCTTGCCAGGCGGGCCGTCGAAGGCGGCGACCTGCTCCGCGATCCGGGACCGGGCGATCATTCGTTCTTCATGGCCCCCTTTGCATTGCAGATCAACGGGGCCTTCGACGACTCGATCCAGTTGCTCACCCAAGCCATGGACATCGCGCAGGCCCAGGGTTCCGCGTTCGCTTTCGCCCAGGCCGCGGAGTGCCGCTCGATGTCCTGGCTGTGTCGCGGATACCTGGCCGAGGCCGAGGCGGACGCGGAGCTTGCCCTGGCGTACCCGGGCGGATCGATCCGGATCGCGGTAGTGACGATGATCGAGATACGCCTCGCGCACGGCGATGTCGCCGGGGCCGAGCTCGTCTGGAAGGAATCAGGCCTGGACAAGGCACCCACCGTCGCGCGGGGAACGGTGCTCAATCTGCAGGCACGCGCGCACCTGCGGATGGCGCAGGGTCGCCTGCGGGAGGCGCTGGCCGATCTGCGGGCGTGCGGCAGGATCGAGGAAGAGTGGGATGTCCGGACGCCGGTGCTGACCCAGTGGCGGACCGACGCTGCCCTCATTCTCAGCGCGGCGGGGGAGGTCGACGAGGCGGAGAGGCTGATCGACCAGGAGCTCGCCCGGTGCCGCGCGTTTGCGGCACCCCGGACACTGGGCATCGCCCTGCGGGCAGCGGGAGCGGTGCGCCAGGGCGCTGCTGGGATGCGCGATCTGCAGGAAGCGGTGGCCGTGCTGCAGGACTCGCCGGCCCGGCTGGTGTATGCGGGTGCGCTGTACGACCTGGGCGCGGCGTTGCGCCGGTCCGGACGGCGGTCCGACGCGCGACCTGCACTGAACGCGGCGGTCGAGCTTGCCGTCCGGTGCGGGGCCACGGCGCTGGCGTCCACGGCCCATGACGAGCTCGTCGCGGCGGGCGCCCGGCCCCGTCGTGATCCGCTGCACCACCGAACGAAGCTCACCGCGAGCGAGTTGAGGGTGGCCCGGCTGGCACGCGACGGGTTGACCAACCGAGAGATTGCGCAAGCCCTGTTCGTCACCGAGAAGACCATCGAGGTCCACCTGACGAACAGCTACCGCAAGCTTGGCATCGGTTCGCGATCGCAGCTGGCCCGGATGCTCTCGCAGGTCGATCCCGCAAGCTGATGTCGCCCGACGACTGGCTCCGGATGCCCTGCCGTCGTTTCTTGGGGTATTCCTTGGGGTACTCCCCCGACGCGAAGCGAGGGTAAGGGGTTCATGGTCAGCACAAGTCGCGCGCTCCCCGTCCCGTCGGGGGGGATCGGGAGTGCGCGGCGCTCAGACTGCCCAACCCGCTCCTTCGGCGGTGGCTTCTTGCCCGAACCTGGCTGACCCCGCAGTGTGTCGGGGTCCGTGACCGCGATGCCGCCCCGGCGCCGGTACTCTCGGCCCGGGCCTCCGGAAGGATGGCGGGGACGAAAGAACGACTTGAGGACTCAGGGCACTGTCGGCGTTCCGCACCGGAGTCAATTCTGGAACTGGCTCGGCACCGGAGAAGTTGGGCATCAGGTGACCTGTGTCAGTGACCGTTCGCAGTCGTTCAAACCGGCCTTGCGCCAAGAATCAGATCTGACGCGAGAACAGCGCAATCTCATTGACGCCAAGATTGGGAGACGCCCAGTCGACAAATGGCGAAGGGACTTCGCAATGTTCGCTCTCGTGGGGGATGGCTTTCGGGCTGCGGCGTCGGCGACTCCTGCTCCACAACCCGCTGCGGCACAACCGGATCCGGTGGCGGAATCCGACGACCCCGCCGGTCAGCGCCAAGTCGGTCTCGCCGAGGCCGCCGGTGGGCCGCGAGAGCAATTCGTCGTTGCCGCACCTGGTCTCACGGCAGAACCCGGCGCGGCGTTCGCCGGAGTCGATCAGCAGGCGGGGGGTGTCAACGACGGCACGAAGGAACAAGCCGCCGCCGTGCAGTTGCAACGCGCGCCGTCCGTGGCACCGGAACAGGTGCTGCCGAGCGCCGGTCAGGTCAATGGCTGCGCAACCGGATACGGGCGCGGAGTCGTCTGCCTGCCGCAGACGCCGCCAAGTCATGCCGCTCACGCGGCGCTGACCGGCGAAGACCTTTCCCGGTATTGGACCTGCACTGAGGTGCGCACACTGCTTCCTCAGGGCGTGGTGGTCGACACGACGGGATCCGATCCACTCGCCCTGGACAGCGAGGGCGACGGCACCGCGTGCGGCGACGGCGACTCCTGAGAACCGGTATCGCACAGCGGGCGGGGGCATCGGGACGTCGGCTCGTGGTGGGGCGAGAGGGGTTCGAACCCTCGACCTGACGGATTATGAGTCCGCTGCTCTGACCGGCTGAGCTACCGCCCCGCCGAAACCCTACCGGTCCAGTTCCGCCCGGTCGTGCCGTCCGTCCTGACGGTGCCGTCGAATCGGTGCCGTCGAACCGGCGCCCTCACCCTGCGCCGATGTCGAAGACGTTGCCCTCCGGGGTCGGTCAGCGTCACCCAGCGGGTGCCGTATTCGTCGAACTCGGCGACCCTGGTGGCACCCAGGCCGACCACCCGCTCGACCTCGGCCGCGCAGTCCATCGCATGAGTCGGAGCCAACAGATCTCGGCGGACACAGTCCGCCTCGACACCCGCCTGGACGCCTATTCTGCAGATCTGGAGGTTCGGCCCGCCGACGGTCCCATCATCGGCCCCCTTGGTCGGGGCCGCATGCGGAGGTCGCATTCCTCTTGCGGCAGGGCCGGGCACCCCGTGGACACCGCGCTGATACCCGGTCAGCCAACTCGCTTCACTTCGAGCAAGATCACGGCCTCGCCTGGGCCGCAGTCGATAGGCTGCTCGGTCGCCATGACGCGGGCCTTGACGCGGTCACCGACAGAAAGCCCGGCGATGGTGGCGCCGGACACGGCAAGCTGCCGGCCGTCATCGACGGTCAACCCGTAACACGTTCCTGGTCCGCTGCGCGTGAGAGTTCCCAGCACCCAGAAGCCGGTGATCAGATCGCTGGGCGGGCTGATCGCCGATTCCGGCTGGGTGTGGGGTGGATCGACGAACTGGGTGGCGGAACGGCTGGTCGGCGCGGAGCTTGACGGGTGGAGGTCGGCTGTGGAAGGCGGGGCCGCCGCGGTCGACGTCATCGTGGGACCGGCAGCGCCTGACGCACAGCTCGCAGCAGCAAGCAGCACCACGAGCACGGCGAATACCTGCCGAAGGTTGCGCATACCAGAGGGACGGATCGTGGCGTCGGATGGGTTGCACGGCGCCCGGAGTCTGTTGACTCCGAGCGCCGTCGTACAACAGGTGCCGGAACGATCAGCTCACCGGCGTGAGCCTGACCCTTGCCGAGGTGCCGTTCTCGGACAACACGGCGATTTTGACGCCGGCGTTGGCCACCTTCACCCCGTGATCGAGCTGGTTCGGATCGAACCAGTCCTTGGTGTCGTCGAAGACCGGTTGCCCGTTCTGGCCGCGGATGTAGCTGGCCTTGCCATCGATATGCAGGGTGAACGAATCGGCCTTGCGCTTGCCGAATGGCGCATCGTAGATCTGAATGCGAGTGCGCCAGGGCGTCGTCCCATTCAGGTTGTAAATCGTCTGCGGGTGCGCGTCGATGTAGAGATTGCGGCCCTGGCCCGGGTGGGTGCTGACGTTGTTGTCCGACTGGGAGGTGTCCCAGTAGGAGATCAGCAGGCCGGTCTGGTACGCGTAGTGCTCGACGAAGTCCGGCTTGTCCGGGAACCCGAAATTGTACGGACCGGTCTTGAGGTACTTGTCGTAGGAGACGTAGCTACGGTATCCGGCGATGTAGTAGTTGTCGTACGCCGCCGTCGACGAGGCCTCGACCGAGCTGAAACCCGTCAGGGTCCAACCATTGGGGGGAGTCTCGGCCCCATCGCTGAAGATCGTCTGGCCATTGTTGGTCACGGTGATGGCATCGATGAAGATACCGGAGATGGCCTTCGGATCGGTGCCCTGGGCGGCCCCGTCCGTGACGTACCGCGCCCGGATGTTGATCGTCTTCCCGGCGTAGGCCGAAAGGTCGAAGGTGGCCGGCACCCAGCGGCGGGTGACGCCGTCGATGCCATTGCCCTCGTTCGGATCCAAGCTGGTGATGGAACCGGCGATCGCTGCCCAGCCGGTGCCGTCGTCGACCTCGACATAGGCGTAATCGCACTTAGCCGGACCGCAGTCCTCGATATTCCATCTGGCCTGGAAGCTCAGTGTTGTCGAGCCTGCAGGTAGCGTCACCTGACGAGCCATCGAGTTGTCCAGATTGTCGCCGGCGCCGGACCACCACTGCCTGGCCCCGTCGTAGGGCGCGCCGAGTTCGGTGACGATCTGTTTCTTCGGCAGTACGACGACCAACGCCTGAGCCTTGGCGCTGTTGTACTCCTCCGGACCGAGGTTCACCGTCCTGGTCTGCCCGGCGACGGCCACTTCGTAATCCAGCCAGCCCAGTTGCAGCTTGTTCCAGGCGCCGATGTCGCCGGCCCGGTCGCCGATGAACGGCTCGTTCCTGCCGCCCAGCCGGCTTTGCGCCATCAGCGTCCAGTACTCATTGGCATTGCCCGTGCCCGGACCGCCCGCCGTGTCGTAATCGTCGGGCAGGCCGAGATCGTGGCCGTACTCGTGGAAGAACACACTCCGTCCGCCGTTTTCGGGCTGAATGGTGTAGTCCGCGATCCAGATACCGGTGTTGCCGATCTGATTGCCGCCATCGGGATTCCCGGCCGGGCCGGCATGTCCGTCGAGATTGAGGAAGGTCCTCCAACGGTGCGACCAGATGGCGTCCTCACCCTGGCTCGGGTCGCCGTCTGCCTGGTCGCCGCCGGCGTGCACGATCTGGAAGTGATCGATGTACCCGTCGGGTTCGTTGAAGTCGCCGTCGCCGTCGTAGTCGTAACGGTCCCACTTGTCGAAGGTCTGCAGCTCGGCCTTGATGTCCGCGTCCGATCGGCCCGCGGCCCGCTGGTCGGCGACCCATTGATTCGCCGCATCCTCCACCAGGTTCCAGGTATTGGCACAGACATTGCCGCCGCAGGGATACCCGTCGGACCGGCCGTAGCGGGCCTCGTTGTAGCGAACCTTTACCCAGTCGGTGACCTCGCCGTCGACGGAATACCGTCCGGAGGACTGCCTCTCGTAGTAGGTCTTGAGGGACTCGACGCCGGGACCGGTGCCGAAGTAGGTCTGCTGGTAGTGGGCCCGGCTGTAGTCGGGTTGCCAGACCGTCAGGTTGTCGACGGCGCGATTCGGCACCGGAATGCTGTTCCGCAGCGGGCCGTCGAACACCGCGGGGTCGGGAATTTTCGGGTCGGTGTCCTGATCGGGGTAGTTCGGGTTTCGCTCGTCACCGAACTGGGCGAGGATGACGAAGATCCGGTCGGTGGATGCTCGTTCCAGTTCGACGTACTGGTCGTTGGTCTTCGCCGGGGTGGCCCGACGGCCATTGGCCGCGGTACCGGCCTCCTCGGTGGTGCTGATCTTGGCGACTTTGCTGCCGTTGATGACCTCGGGAGTCACCTCGCCGTTGATGACCGCGGCGACGGCCTGCTCGCGCAACGCGCGACGCTTGTCCTCGTCGGGGTTTGGCAGGTCGTCGATCACCGCGCCCTGCTCCGTTGAG
>Ga0075520_1000241_pt1 | contig 22469 bp, 21 predicted proteins | sample NGEPerB_FD_75100 | JGI IMG/M metagenome (GOLD analysis project Ga0075520, IMG submission 75100) | Arctic peat soil microbial communities from the Barrow Environmental Observatory site, Barrow, Alaska, USA - NGEE PermafrostAB12-B | ecosystem: Environmental > Terrestrial > Soil > Wetlands > Peat ... | reverse complement strand
CCGCCGGAGAACCCCGACCTGGCTATCGGTGCCTTCACCCCACACGGTCCCTGGACGGTCGAGCCCGATGCCATGCCGTGGCGATTCGCCACCGACACCGAGGGTGACATCGACGTCCTTCGGGCCGAGGCGGCCACGCTGGCCCGCCGACTGGTCAAGCCCCAGCACATACCGTCGGTCGGTCGAGTACTGACCGTCGGGCTGCGGCTGGGCACCGCCCTGGTGGGCTGGGGGATCCATGACCGAGGCACGCCCCGCTCGCGAGCCGGGCTGTCCCGGCGGCTCCGGCCCGCCTTCGAGCGGCTCGGCCCCACCTACATCAAGCTCGGGCAGATCATCTCCTCGGGAGAGGGGATCTTCCCCGAGGAGTTGGTCGAGGAGTTCCACCTCCTGCGCGACCGCGTCCCACCCGAGCCCTTCGCCACCGTCCGGCGAACCATCGAGGAAGAGCTGGGCCGCCCCCTCGGGAAGGTCTTCGTGTCGTTCGACCGCACCCCGATCGCCTCGGCCTCCATCGCCCAGGTCCACGCGGCGACGCTGCGCACCGGCGAACGGGTCGTGGTCAAGGTCCAGCGGCGCACGGTGGCCTCGATGGTCCGGCTGGACATCGCCTCCATGTCGTGGATCGCCCCGCTGCTGGTCGGCCGCATCCCCGTCACCGCGCTCACCAACCCGCCGGCCCTGGTCGAGCTGTTCGCCGAGACCATCGTCGAGGAACTCGACTTCCGACTCGAAGCCCAGAATATGCTTGACATCGCCGCCGTCTTCGCCGGCACCGGCCAGCGATCGGTCGTGGTGCCCCGGCCGCACCCCGAGCTGGTGACACGGCGAGTACTGGTGATGGAGCACCTGCACGGCTTCGCCTGGGGAAATGCCGCCGGGATGCGGGCCGCGGGCATCGACACCGCGGCCGTCCTCCGCTCGAGCCTGATCGCCTTCCTCGAGGGTGCGCTGCTCTACGGGGTCTTCCATGGCGACCTCCACGGCGGCAACCTGCTGGTACAGCCGGACGGCACCGTCGCCCTGCTCGACTTCGGCATCACCGGCCGGCTCGACGAGCCGAGGCGCCAGGCGTTCCTCCGCCTGGAGATGGGCGCCACCACCAACAATCTGACCCTCCAGGTCGAGGCACTGCGGGACCTGGGGGCCCTTCCGGCCGACTCCGACGTGAAGGCGGTCATTCGCGACCTCGGACTCGATCGCCCCGCGGTGGATCCCACCACCTTGACCGCCGAGGAGATGGTGGCCGAGCTCCGAGAGGTGACCAAGGCGCTCCTGGGCTACGGGGCCCGGCTACCGAAAGAGCTGATGCTGTTCGTCAAGGACATGCTCTTCCTCAACGGGGCCATGGCCACCATGGCCCCGGACGTCGACATCCTCGGAGAGGTCGTCGCCATCGTGACCTACTTCACCGAACGGCACGGCGAGCGGATCGCCCGCGACGTCGGCTTCGATGTGCTGTCGGCACCCATCGACCTCGACGGCTATCGGGCGGCACTGGGATTCCCCGACCAGACCGACGCCATCACCTTCCGCGACCTGCAGGAGCGACGGGAGCTGATTCGGCGGCGGCTGCAACACCGCAGCGAGAGCCACGGTCGCCGTTCGTTCCTGCGGGCGGTCTACCGACTGGTCCGGCCCGATCGGGGCTGATCGGGGCTGACCATTCCCCTTCCCCGGGCCCGGGGGCAAGGCCGACGGGTCGGTCAGGGGAGCCAGCGCAGGCCCTCCTCGGGTCCCGACGAACCCATCAACCGGCGTCGAGGGCCCTGCGCAAGGAGGAGACGAATGCGGCCGCGCCCTCCGGCCCCCCGCCCTCCAGCAGGCGGCGCACCAGAGCAGAGCCGACCACGACCCCGTCGGCCACCTCGCACACGGCGGCCGCCTGTTCGGGGGTCGACACCCCGATCCCCACGCACACGGGCAGGTCGGTGGCATCGGTGACCCGCTCCGCCACCTGGCGGGCCGACTCCGCCAGGACCGCCTGCTCCCCCGTCACTCCCATCCGCCCGACGGCGTACACGAAGCCCCGAGATCGCTCGCAGATGGGGCCGATCCGGTCCAGCGGGGTCGATGGTGCGACCAGCAGCACGGTGGCCACGCCCGCACGGTCCGCCGCATCGGCCCACGGTCCGACCTCCTCCAGCGGGAGGTCGGGGATGATGGCGCCGGACACTCCCGACTGGCTCATCAGCCCGGCGATCCGGGCGTGGCCGGCCCGGAAGATGAGGTTGTAGTACGTCATGACGACGATGGGAACCCCTACCTCGACACGGCTGAGGTCGGCCAGGATGCCGTCGGGCGTGGTCCCCCGCTCCAGTGCCCGCAGGGACGCCTCCTGGATGGTGGCACCGTCGATCATCGGGTCCGAGAAGGGGATGCCCACCTCGATCGCGTCTGCTCCGGACCCGGCCAGCGCCTCGAGGGTGACCAACCACTGATCGTCCAAGCCCCCGGTCAGGTAGGGCACCAGGAGCTTGCGCCCCGCGTCGCGTCGGGCGCGCAGGGTCGACTCGAGCAGGCCGGGAAGGTACCCCGCGCCAGGCGGCCGATCGCCGGTCACGCCCGTCCCCGCAGGATGTCTCGTACCTGGGCCACGTCCTTGTCGCCCCGTCCGGACAGGTTGACGAGCACCGTGGACCCGCTCGGGATCTCCGCGCCTCCGGCCGCCGCCACCACCCAGGCGATGGCGTGGGCGGACTCGAGCGCCGGGATGATCCCTTCGGTCCGGGCCAGGAGCTGGAAGGCGTCGAGCACCTCCTCGTCGCCGGCCGCCACGTAGCGCGCCCGGCCGAGCTCGGCCAGGTGGGCGTGTTCCGGTCCGATCCCCGGATAGTCCAGTCCTGCCGAGATGGAGCTCGCCTCGAGGATCTGCCCGGCCTCGTCCTGGATGAGGGCGCTGTGCATGCCGTGGAGCACCCCGGGAATCCCCGTGGACACCGCGGCGCCACCGGCAGCCTCGACAGCCACCAGTGCGGAGCGTGTGGCATCGGCGAATCCGGCGAAGATGCCCGCGGCGTTGGAACCCCCACCGGCGCAGGCGACCACCACGTCGGGATCGGCGCCGTCGAGGAGCTCGCGGCACTGCTCCCGGGCCTCGTCCCCGATGATCCGTTGGAACTCCCGGACCATCCAGGGGTAGGGATGGGGCCCCATCACCGAACCCAGGCAGTAGTGGGTCTCCCCGACCGACGCCACCCACTCGCGCAGCGCCTCGTTGACTGCGTCCTTGAGCGTGCGGCTGCCGCTGGACACCGGTCGGACCTCCGCGCCGAGCAGCTCCATGCGGAAAACGTTGAGCTCCTGGCGCTCGGTGTCCACCTCGCCCATGTAGACCACGCACTCCATGCCGAACAGCGCCGCCGCAGTGGCCGTAGCCACGCCGTGCTGCCCGGCTCCGGTCTCGGCGATCAGCCGCTTCTTGCCCATTCGACGTGCCAGCAACGCCTGGCCGATGACGTTGTTGATCTTGTGGGACCCGGTGTGGGCGAGGTCCTCCCGCTTCAACAGCACCCGGACGCCGAGCTTCTGTGACAGCCTGGCGCACTCGGTGACCGGCGTCGGCCTGCCGCCGTAGTGGTGGAGGATGCTGCGGAACTCGTCGTGGAACGCGGGTTCGGCCCAGGCGGACCGGAAGGCCACTTCGACCTCCGCGCAGGCCGGTACCAGCGACTCGGGAACGAATCGGCCGCCGAACCCGCCGAACAGGCCCGACGGGCCCGGATCGCCCATCATCGGCGGCACCGGGGGCCCCCCGCCTGCCGGAGTCGGCGGCGTGGTCACGCCCGTCGTCACACCCGGCTCTGTGGTCATTGTTCGTCCTGCCAATCGAAGAGGTCGGGACCCGAGGTCGATGACCGACCGTCTCCGCCGGCCGTGGGGTGCGGTCCGTCGTCCGGCCCGGTCGACGTGGCCGCCCCCTGGCGGCCGGCTCGGTCCGTCGCCCGTTCTGCAGCGTGCACCGCAGCCATGAACTCGAGCAACATGGCGGGGTCCTTCACGCCGGGCGCCGACTCGACGCCACTGGCCACGTCCACTCCCCAAGGATGTAGGTGGGCGATGGCCCCGCCGACGTTGTCCGGGCGCAGGCCACCCGAGACGATCAGCCGGCTGGGGTCGACGACGCCCTCCGCCAGACGCCAGTCGAACAGCTCACCCGACCCCGCATTGGCCCCGTCGATGAGCAGCGACTGGGCCCCGTACTCCTCGAAGCGTTCGATGTTGCGGTGCCCGGCGGGGAACGCCTTGATCGTCCAGTTTACCCGGCTGGCGATCCACCGGGTGTCCTCGATGGACTCGACACCGTGGAGCTGCACGGCCCGCAGGCCGATCTGATTGGCGATGTCGATGACCCGCCGCGGCGACTCGTCCCGGAACACTCCCACTGTGACCGTTTCATGGGGCAGCCGCTTCACGATGTCGGCCACCGCTGCCGGCGCCATCTGACGGGGGGACGGAGCGAAGATGAAGCCCACCGCCGCGGCCCCCATCCCCACGGCCAACAGGGCATCGGCCTCAGAGGTGATCCCGCAGATCTTCACGAACACCCCGTCAGCCTCGTGCCGGTCGGGCATCGCGAATCCGGTCACAGGCGCACCCCGAGCAGCTCGGCCACCGCAGCCCGTCGGTCTGCCGATCGGACCAAGGTCTCCCCCACCAGCACGGCCTGGTAGCCGGCATCGGCGAGGCGGGCCACGTCGCCTGCGTCCCGGATCCCCGATTCGGCCACCGCCAGGACCCCTGCGGGAATGGCCGCTCCCAGCGAGAGGGCCCGCTGATGATCGACTTCGAAGGTGCGGAGATCCCGCTGGTTCACGCCCACCAGGCCGGCACCGGCATCGAGGGCGCGGCGCAGTTCCGTTTCGTCGTGGACCTCGACGAGGGCGGCCAATGTGCATCTGTGGGCCAGCTGCAGGAACGAGGACAGCTCCTGGTCGGTGAGGGCGGCAGCGATGAGCAGCACCGCGTCCGCCCCCATCGCGCGGGCATCGCACACGTCGAGGGCGTTGACCGTGAAGTCCTTCCGCAGCACCGGCAGGGAGCAGGCGGTGCGGGCGGCGCGCAGATCGTCGGGCAGTCCACCGAAGAACTGGTGGTCGGTCAGCACCGACAGGCAGGCGGCGCCCCCGGCCTCGTACTCGACGGCCATCGTGGCCGGGTCGAGCCCAGGGTCGAGATCGCCTTTCGACGGCGATCGCCGCTTGATCTCGGAGATCACAGCCATGCCGTACCGCGCGCTCGCCGCGGAGATCGCATCGGCGAACGAGCGTGTGGCTCCACCCCGCTCCGCCTGTTCGACGGCCGCCTCGACATCGCGGGTGTCGGCCGCGGCGGCGGCCCGATGGGCGGCGAGGATCGTGTCGAGATAGGCCGGCATGGCATCCGAAGCCTACCGGGGCCATGGCCGCTCCCGGTGCTGGCAGCCGCGCCGTCGTTCACACTTTCCTAACCATGACAACCGGCGCTGCCGGCCCGGTGGCAGGCTGGACCTCATGGTGGCAACCGAGGAGACCCTGGTGGTGATCGAGGACGATCACCACATTTCGGACCTTGTCGCCATGTACCTGCGGCGCGACGGTTTCCGGGTGCTGCAGGCGGAAGACGGAGAGTCGGGTCTGGCCCTGGTGGAACGCGAGCATCCCAAGCTGGTGATCGTCGACATCGGGTTGCCGGGTGCCCTCGACGGCCTCGACGTCTGCCGAAGACTCCGCGGCAGCACGGCACCGTCGGGTGACGGGCACCGGAGCAGGGCTGAAAGGGCTGTCTGGGGCGGCGTCGCCGCGGACGTCGCGATCCTGATCCTGAGTGCCCGCGACGACGAAGTGGATCGGGTGCTCGGCCTCGAACTCGGTGCGGACGACTACGTCACCAAGCCGTTCTCGGCCCGTGAGCTCGTGGCCCGTGTGCGCGCCATACTGCGTCGGGTCGGAGCGCCACAGGTACAGGCCGGCCCCTCGGTGCTGGAGGTCGGGCGCGTCGAGGTCGACTCCGGCCGCCGCGAGGCCCGCGTCGCCGGCGAGGTGGTCCCGCTGGCCACCCGTGAGTTCGACCTGCTTGCCTACCTGGCGGACAACCTCGGACTGGCCTTGTCGCGTCGGCAGCTGCTCAACGGAGTATGGGGGGACGACTGGTTCGGCGACGAGCGCACCGTCGACGTCCATGTCCGCCAGCTGCGCAAGAAGTTGGGCGACGACCTCCCCCTGGCCACGGTCTGGGGCGTCGGCTACCGGCTCGGATGAGACGACGACTCACCATCGCCATCCTGTTGTTGGTGGCGGTCACCCTCCTGGCCACCAGCGTGGGGAGCTACGTGCTCATCCGGCGTGCCGCCGTGTCCACGTCACAACAGGAGCTGATCGGACAGGGCAGGGCCATCTCCCAGACCTTCTCGAGCACCACCGACATCACCAAGGCGACGTTCCGGCGTGAGCTCAGGGTGATCGCGGAGGCAGGGGCCTTCGCCGACATCAACGTGGTCGCCCTCCATCCTGATGGCACCATCACCGGTCGGCTCCCGTCCGGCCTCACCGAGGCGCAGCTCGACACGCCGGCCCTGCAGGCCGGGTGGCAGACCAGTGGCCACACCAGGTCCCTCCTGGTGTACACCGCCGTGCCCACGCCGATCGCCAAGGTCACCACGTACGTCCCGGTCCTGGTCATCACACGCCAGGCCCACAACCCGGCCAACGGGCTCCGCTACTTCGGCCTGGTGGGTGCCATCGGCCTGGTGGCTGCCGCCCTGGTGGCCGCGGCCCTGGCCCGGAGGTTCACCCGCCCCCTGGTGGCAGCAGTTGCCGCCACCAGGCGAATTGCGTCCGGGGACCTCGATGCCACCGTGGCAGTCCACCCCCGGGAGGACCCCGAGTTCACCCGGCTGGCCGAATCGATCAACACCTTGGGGGCCAACCTGGTTCGGGCGCGCGACCAAGAGCGCCAATTCCTCCTCTCGGTCTCACATGAGCTGCGGACGCCGCTGACCTCGATCCGCGGCTACGCCGACGCGGTGATCGACGGAGCCACGGACGATGCCGCCGCGGCAGCGGCTGTCATCAGCTCCGAGTCCCGCCGCCTCGAGCGTCTGGTCCAGGACCTGCTCGATCTGGCCCGACTCGATGCCGATCGCTTCTCCCTCGACCTGCAGGCCGTGGACTCTGCCGCGGTCGTCCGACAGGTGGTCGACGGCTTCCGGCCCCGGGCCGGCGAGCTCGGACTGGAGTTGATCACCGCACCGGGCTGGGATGGTCCGCTCTGGGTAATGGCCGACGCCGATCGGCTGGCCCAGGTTCTGGTCAACCTGGTGGAGAACGCTTCCTCGTTCGCCCGGCACCGCATCGTGGTGGGAGCGGCCCCCGTGGGTGGGACCCCGACAGTGTGGGTGGTGGACGACGGCCCGGGGATTCCCGCCGATCAGCTGTCACGGGTCTTCGAGCGACACTTCGTCTCCGACCGAGTCCGGGGGCGGCGCACGGGCTCGGGCCTGGGTCTGGCCATCGTGTCGGAGCTGGCAGCCGCCATGGGCGCCACCGTCCGGGCCGAATCGCCGGTGGCCGAGGGGCAGGGCACACGGATGGCGGTGGCATTCCGGCCCGGCCGACTCCCCGAGGCGCTCGGTGGCCCGGGCGGCCCGGGTCCGGCCGGCCCTTCGATCGGGCCACCGATCGGGCCCTCGATCGGGCCTTGGGCCGTTCCCACGGCCTGAGCCGATCCGATTCGATCCGGAGCGCCAGGACGCAGTATGAAGGAAACCCCGACGGAGAGGGAGGACGTATGGACCAGGTGATCCTTGTCACCGGCGCCTCGGCCGGCATCGGCCGGGCCTGCGCCGATCGGATGCATCGACAGGGGTGGAAGGTCGTCGGTGCTAGTCGCCGCGGCACCTCGACCGGCGATTGGGCCCCGATGGTGATGGACGTGGACAGCGATACGTCGGTGCGCTCGGGGTTCGAGGCGCTGCTGGCGGAGCACGGCCGGCTCGACGCCGTGGTCGCCTGTGCCGGGTGGGGTCTGGCCGGAGCCGTGGAGCAGACCCCGATCGCCGATGCGCGGGACCAGTTGGAGACCAATTTCTGGGGGGCGGTGCGGGTCGTACAGGAGGCACTTCCCGTCATGCGCCGCCAGCAGTCGGGCAGGATCGTCCTCATCAGTTCCATCACCGGGATCATCGGGATCCCGTTCCAGGCGTTCTACAGCGCAAGCAAGTTCGCCATGGAGGGCTACGGGGAGTCGCTCGCCTACGAGGTGGAGCCCTTCAACATCCAGGTGACGCTGGTCGAACCCGGCAATGTGCGAACCGACTTCACAAGCAGTCGCCGTGACGTGCAGCCACCCGACGGTGACGATCCCTACTCCGAAGCGGTGACCAAGGCGGTCGCCAAGATGGCCAGGGACGAGGCGAGCGGGGTCGCCCCTGACGATGTGGCCGCAACCGTGCAACGCGCGCTCGAAGCCAAGCATCCCCGCCGCCGGATGTCCGTCGGCAAGCTCGATGAACGGGTGGGGATCATCAGCAAGCGCCTCATGCCGTATCGCCTCTTCGAGGCGGCGGCCAAGGGTAGTCTCGGCGTCTGAACGGCAGCACCTCCCTCCGTCAGGGGCGGAACCGCCCCGCCGCGGAGGGGAATGGTCGGGAAGGAGGCAGGGCATGGCCAATCCCCTCGGCCCTCTCGGGCCGGCCGACGAACGGTTCGACCACCAGATCGCCGACACTTTCGCCACTGTGGGGGTGAGCGACCCCTCGTGGACCGAGAAGGTCTGCGCAATGGCGGCCCGGCGGGACGGAACCCTCCAGCTCGGCTTCGGCATGGGCAAGTACACCAACCGCAACGTGCTCGACGGCTACGCCGGCCTCTCCCGGGGCGTCGAGCAGATCACCGTGCGCGGCAGCCGGTGGCTGTTCCCCGATCCCGATCTCACCTCGGTGGGACCGATCCGATACGAAGTGCTCGAGCCGATGCGTCCGGTCCGTTTCGCCCTCGAGGCCAACTCCGGTCACCCCCTGGCCTTCGACTGGGTGTACGAAGCGGTGCTGCCGGCTGTCACCGAGGAGCGCACCCACCACCGGGCGCCCCTCGGCTACCGGGTCGGTGCCGACCTCGTCCGCTACCACCAGATAGGGACCGCCTCCGGCTGGGTCGAGATCGACGGGCACCGGCACCACATCGACCCTGACGAGTGGGTGTCGACCCGCGATCACTCGTGGGGCGTTCGGTACGACGTGGGCACTCCGCCGACCGACGGCGACCCGTTCGATCCGGTGTCGGAGATGGACTTCCAGATGATCTGGTGCCCCGTTCTGATGGTCGACCACGACGGGACCCGCTGGGGCCTGTTCATGCACCTGGTCGACCTCAAGGGATTCGGCCACGAGCAGAGGACCGTGACCGGCGCCGTCGAGCATCTCGACGGCCGCGTGGAACGGATGACGGACATCCAACCTGATCTCGCCTACGACCCGTCGAACCGGAGGCTCCTCGGGGGCCGGGTCACGGTGACCATGGAGGACGGCTCGGTGCGACGGTTCGAACTGGAGGTGCCCACCGCCACCGGCTTCCATCTGGGTGCCGGACTGTACTTCGGATGGCAGGGCCATCATCACGGGGAGTGGCGGGGGGAACTCCACATCGACGGTGAGCGCCTCGAGGACTGCGCCGAGCCGGCGCTGGCCCGCGAACTGCATCAGGTGCGGGACACCTTCGTCCATGTGCGTGACCTCGACACCGGGTCCGAGGGTTGGGGGAACTGCCAGCCGATCATCACCGGCGCACGCCCCCGGTTGGGGCTGGGCGGCGACTCGTCGTTCTGGTGACCCCGGCGGCCCCCGAACCCCCCGGTCGCGGCTGATCCGATCAGAAACCCCGGATCCGATCAGAGGCTGATGGCGGACCAGTACGAGCCGTCGAGCATGCCACTGAGGGTCGAGCGGTGCATGATCAGGTCGTCGATGTCGCCAGGACGTTCCGCTTCACCGAAGAAGATGGATCGCTCGGTGACCCGCCGCATGATGACACCGTGCCGGATGGCTGCGTAGGCGATGTGCCAGGTGAGGTCCCCCGGAGCCCGGCCCGACGCCTTGCCGTAGGACTCGCGCACATCGGACGGCCGGAACATGTCCGGAAGCCCGGGTGCCCCGAGCTGCACGGCCAGGTCCTGGAAGAAGAGGTGGAGGTAGCACATCCACCCGAGGTCGACCTCGGGTGGGGCCACCGCGGCCATCTCCCAGTCGAGCACCGCCACGACCTCGTTTTCGCGGAACATCATGTTGCCGATCCGGCCGTCGCCCCACGAGAGCGCGTCGGCACTCACGTCGGTGGGGAGGTTGTCGATCAACCAGGCGAAGCACTCCTCCAGCAGCGGTGACGGGGCATCCCCCACCACCCAGTCGTGATACGAGCGCCAGTGGTCGAGGCTCCGTTCGAGCGAGGTGGCACCCCGGCCAGGATGCTCGAGGAATCCGAGGTCGTGGCGCTCGGGGGTGATGGAGTGGATCCCAGCGAGAGCCCGGATCGCCGACTCCTGCAGGGTGCGGCGATCGGCTTCGCTGCCGTCGAAGACCCAGTTGTCGCCGAAGGTGTAGGGCAGGACGTCCGGCGGTACCAGCCCGTCGACCCGGCCCATCACGAAGAAAGGGCCCCCGAGGATCGCGGGATCGGGTTCGTACCAGAGTGTCTCCGGTACGGGGACCGAGGTGTGCTCCTGCACCAGCCGCATCACCTTGAACTGCATGTCCAGGTCGTAGGTGGTGAAGACCGGGTATGCGGTGCTGGCGGGTTCGACGCGTGCCACCAGGCGGTGGTCGACGGAGCGGCCCCCTTCGTTCCAGCGAGCCGTGAAGAGGAGGGTCTCCGAGGACATGCCGTTGCCCTCGGGACTGGCGACCTCCGTGATCACCGGTTCGCTTGCGGCCGGCAATGTGTCGGCCAGCCACTGCTGGAGTTGCTCGGCCAGCTGCCGCGGGTCACGGGTCGAAGTGGTGATTCGTTCGGCGTCCATCTCGATCGGACCCTCCGGCGCCGACCCCCCCTCTGATCGTGTCCTCGGACCCATGCTGTCTCCCCCGTGCTCTTCCGCAACTGCCGCGGCGCCAGTATCGCGCCGTGACCACCCACGCCTCACCGTCGTTTCGATTCGTGCCGCCCGGACCGCCCCCACTGCCCGGACCATGACGACCGGCCGCATCGCCGGGACGCCGGGCTCAGCGGGCGGCGTTGATCTCGCCGGCCACGGTCTTGGCCTCTGATTCGGTGAGGCCCCCGACGGCCAACTGTCCGTTGACCGTGGTGAAGTACAGGGCGGTCGGCTGGATGATCTGGTTGCTCACCACCTCGGCGTTCACGTCGATGGCGACGAAGGCGTGGAACTGGGCCCTCGCCAGGTCGTTCCATGCAACGGCACCGGCACTGGTCAGCGTGATGTTGACCAACCACTGGTCATTCCCGACCTGGGCAGAAGCCGACTGGACGGACGCGCCGGTCAGGCCGACCGGTCCCAGTACGAAGCGACCGGTCACTGGAGTCGACGGCGCAGCGGGGAGCAGCACCGTCGACGTCGCGGTGTCGTTGGCACCGGTGGTGGATGGGTAGGGGGCGAACTGCGCGTCCGGTGGAATGTTCGTGTTGCTCGTGTAGCCGTTCGGGTTGCTCGAGCTGGGGGTCACCACCAGATTGATGGCGGACAGCTGGGATGCCGTCGAACAGGCCGGCAGGGCACCGGCAGGTGTGGTCTGTCCACTGGCTCCGGCGTAGTCCGGAGCTGCACAGAGCACCGGCCGCACAGAGAACACGGAGGGCCCCGTTGCCCCGCCGATGGTCGAGGCGGTGGTCCCTGTGGTCCCGGTGGTCGAAGGGGACGTTGTGGACGTTGTGGACGAGCAGCCGGCCAGCAAGAGGCCGATGCCCACCACCATCAGAGTCTTCGCCTTCAACTGCCACCTCTCCTTCCTCGCAGGTCACGGACACTAGCTGCGCAATCGGAGCCCGAGGTGCATGGCCGCTCCGAGCCCGGGAGCGGCGCAGCCGCAGTCGCCCCTCCCCTCCGACCCTTCTTCCCCTCCTACCTTACGAGGGGAAGCGATCGGGCCTCCGCTACGGCCGTCCGGGGCCCGTCGTCGCCCATCCAGCGGACCACCACCGCCGCCGGAGGAGCGATCCGGCGGTGCAGCGTGGCCAGTCCCACCGCGGCCCCGAGTCCGGGCGACCACGCGACGGAGGTCAGGTGCCCGACCTCGAGCTCGCCGTCGGCGGTCAGGACAGTGGCGCCGATCGGCGGCAGGGCGTACCCTGCGCCTCCCTCGTCTCCGCTGTGCACGCCGGCCTCGAGCACCAGGCCGCTCATCTTGCGGGCAACCTTGGAGCCCCGGGCGTCGAGTCGGGCCACCAGCTCCTGGCCGGTGAAGCATCCTTTGGTGAACGAAACCGTGCGTTCCACCAGCCCGACCTCGGCGGCGATCGTCGTATCGGTGATCTCCCTTCCGTTCGCCGGCACACCCGCCTCGATCCTCACCGTTTCCCATGCCGCATCCCCGCAACGGGGCACACCCGGGTCAACCCAGCCGTCGATCGGCCCTCCCGATGCCGGTGAGGGTCCGACCAGGTCGAACCCCGAGAGGCCCGGCCACTCGACCGGAAGGCGCAACACCCCGTCGGGCCCCGTACCGGCGCCGGCTGCGGGCCGGGCCACCGCCGAACCACCGGCCTGCGGTCCACGGATCGCCACGCAGCTCCACGGGAGCGGCTCGATCCCCACCTCGACCCGGAGCCGGAACCGCCGTAGTCGTGCATCGACGACCTCCCCGTACCCCCCGTCGGTGTCGATGACGAACGCATCGTCGGACGTCCGGGTGACCCTGACGAAGGCATCGACCTTCCCCTGCGGGCTCAACAGCAGCGCGTCCGCCGTCCCGCCGACCGGCATGCCCTCGACGTCCTGACTGCACTGGCCCTGCAGGTAGGTGGCGGCGTCCGCACCGGACACGGACAGCACGTCCCGGGGGAGCTGATGCGCACCCACCCCGTGGCGAAGGGCCTCGTACTCGGCCCCGGCGGTCGTCGCGGGGCCGGTCACCGGGATGCCGACGAGTCTCGGGCCATGGCCACCGCCGACAGGATGGCCGCCGCCTTGTGGGCGCACTCGGCGTTCTCCGACGCCGGATCACTGTCGGCCACGATGCCCGCCCCGGCCTGTACCGACGCGGTCCCGTCCGGCCCGACGGTCATGGTCCGGATGGCGATGGCGGTGTCGAGATTGCCCGAAAAATCGAGATACCCCACAACCCCCCCGTAGACACCACGCCTGGTCGGCTCGAGCTCGTCGATGATCTCCATCGCCCGGACTTTCGGTGCACCGGAGAGGGTCCCGGCCGGGATGGTCGCTCGCAGCACGTCGATCGGTCCCTCGCCCGGGGCCAATCGGCCCGACACCTGGGAGGTCAGGTGCATGATGTGGCTGTAGCGCTCCACCACCATCATCTCGTCGACCACCTCGGTACCGAAGCTGACCACCCGCCCCACGTCGTTGCGCGCCAGGTCCACCAGCATCACGTGCTCGGCCACCTCCTTCGGGTCCTCGACCAGCTCACCTGCGAGCCGGCTGTCGTCCTCGGGAGTCGCTCCTCGGGGGCGCGAGCCGGCGATGGGCCGCGAGATGACCGTTCCGTCGCGGAGGCGCACCATTGGTTCGGGAGACGCACCCACCACGGTCACCTCGGGAAAGCGGAGGAAGTAGAGGTAGGGGCTCGGATTGACCAGGCGGAGGACGCGGTAGACGTCGAAGGGATCGGCGCCCAGTGAGCCGAGATCGAATCGTTGGGACAGGACCACCTGGAAGATGTCCCCGGCCGTGACGTGCTCCTTGGCCGCCCACACCGCGTCCTCGTAGAGCGAGTCGGACATCGTGCGCCGCACATCGGCAGGGGTGTCGACCCGCTGGGGCAGCAGGCGGGGCGGTTGGTCCATCGGGCGGAAGCAGTCCACGGCCAGCTGATCGAGCCGGGCCTCGGCGGCGTGGTGGGCGACGTGGAGCTCGTCGACCCCCCAGCCCGGGTCGATGACCACGTTGTCGATGAGCACCACCCGCTGGCGCCAGTGGTCGAAGGCGGCCAGCTGGCCGATGACCGACAGGATGGCGTCAGGCTGACCCAGGTCGTCGTGGGGGGGGTTCGGCAGATGCTCCACCTCACGCACCACGTCGTACCCGAGGTAGCCCACCAGTCCGGCATGCAGTGGGGGCAGGTCCGGCAGCTCCGGTGACTCGAAGGCGCCCAGAATCGCCTCCAGGGCGGCCAGTACGCCCCCGGTCCCGCTGACCCTGTTGCCGGTCACCGCATCGAGGTCGAGCGCGCCATCGGTGGTCACCACGCCGCGACGGGAGGTGATGGTGGCCAGGGGATTGCGCCCGATGAAGGAGTACCGCCCCCACCGTTCGCCGCCCTCCACGGATTCGAGCAGGAACCCCGTGGTGTCCCCGCTGCCCACGATCTGCAGGAAGGCGGCTACCGGGGTGATGGTGTCGGCCACGAGTTCGCGCCAGACCGGGACGATCCGGTGCTTGGACGCCAATGCCACGAAGCCCGAAGCCCCCGGGCCCGTCGGGTCGTGCTCCGACGGCAATGTCATCGATCCGACGTCGCGTCGCCGAAGGCGCGGTGGAAGCAGGTGCGGTGACCGGTGTGGCAGGCTCCCGCCCCCGCCTGGTCGACCCCGATCAACAACGCGTCACCGTCGCAGTCGTAGCGGACGCTCCGCACGTACTGGCGGTCGCCCGAGGTCTCACCCTTGCACCAGTACTCCTGTCGGCTGCGGCTCCAGAACCAGGTCCTGCCGGTGTCGAGCGTCCGGCGGAGGGACTCGTTGTTCATCCAGGCGAACATGAGGACGGCACCGTCGGTGGCGTCCTGGACGATCGCCCCGACCAGACCGTCCCCGTTGAATGCGATCCGACCGAACTCGGCGTCGGTGAAGGCGATCGGGGTGGCGATGTAGGTGGTGGTGCCGTTCGTGCCGGTGGTGCTCACGAGAGGTTCTCCCTGGTTCGTGTCGTTGCTGTCATCTGGGTCGTCGGACGAGGCGGGCCCTCGGAGCGGAGCCGGGCGGAGCGGATCCCACTCGGTCCGGCGGGCCCGGGGCCCGCCCTCGGGGGTCATGTTCAGAGGTACAGGCCGGTCCCGCCATCGACGTGGGTGGCAGCGACCGCGTGGATGTCCCGCTCACGGAGGATGACGTACTCGTCCCCTTGGACTTCCACTTCGAAACGGTCCTCGGGGTTGAACAGTACGTTGTCCCCCACCTTCACCGATCGCACGTGAGGGCCCACGGCCACCGCCTCCGCCCAGGCGAGCCGCCGCGAGACCTGGGCGGTGGCCGGGATCAGGATCCCCGCCCGTGAACGACGCTCACCCTCCGACTGCCCCACCTGGACCAATACCCGGTCGGCCAGCACCGTGATGGGCAGCTTGGTCCGGCGCCCGTCCCCGTTTTGGCTGGTCGCTGGAACTTCTGACGTCGTGGAAGCCACGACGTCAGGTTACCGCAGGGGTGAAACGACCCGGTCGGAGCCGACCTGGTCGGTCGGGGCGCCCGGGTGGGCCCGTCCGGTGGAGGGAGCGACTGCGGTCAGGAGGGTGGTTCAGGAGGTTGAGGTCAGGAGGTTGAGGGCGGGCGCACCGAAACCCCCGCCGACAGCATGTACAACTTCGCCTCGCCCACGGTGAACTCACCCAGGTGGAAGATCGAGGCGGCCAGCACCGCATCGGCCGATCCCTTCAGGGCCCCCTCGACCAGGTGGTCGAGCGTCCCCACGCCGCCCGACGCAACGACCGGCACCGGGCACCGCTCGGCAATCGTGCGGGTCAGCTCGAGGTCGAATCCGTTGCGGGTGCCGTCGCGGTCCATCGAGGTCACCAGCAACTCTCCCGCTCCGACGACTGCGCACCGTTCCGACCAGGCCACGGCGTCCAGGCCGGTGGGGGTCCGGCCGCCGTGGGTGAACACCTCCCATCCGCCTGCCCTGCCCGATCCCCCGTCCGGTCTGCGGCGGCGGGCGTCGACCGCCACGACCACGCACTGGCTCCCGAACTCGTCGGCCAGCTCGGCGATGAGGGCCGGCCGATCCACCGCGGCGGTGTTGATCCCGACCTTGTCCGCTCCGGCCCGGAGCAACTGCCGGGCATCCTCGACCGAGCGCACCCCTCCGCCGACGGTGAAGGGGATGAAGACAACCTCGGCGGTCCGCGAGACGACGTCGACCATGGTCCGGCGGTTGTCCGAGGAGGCAGTGATGTCGAGGAAGACCAGCTCATCGGCGCCCTGGGCGTCATAGCGCGTCGCCAACTCCACCGGATCCCCGGCGTCGAACAGGTCGACGAACCGGACACCCTTGACGACGCGCCCGGCGTCCACGTCGAGGCAGGGGATCACACGGACCGTCCGCATGCCTCCACCCCCTCTGCCACCGTCATCCGGCCGTCGACCAGTGCCCTGCCGGTGATCACGCCGCTGAGCCGCCGCTCCCCCCGGCCACCGGTCGGGTCCGGCACCTCCACCCGGACGACCAGTCCGGCCAGCCCCTCGACGTCGGCTACCGAGCCCACGCCACCCGAGGCGATCACCGGGAGTGCCGTCGCCTGCAGTACGGCCCGCAGCCCGGCGAGGTCGGGGCCGGAGAGCATGCCGTCACGGTCGATGGCGGTCACGATCACCGCGGCCAACTCCACCTGACCCACCTCTCCGAGGACATCGGAGACGGTGCGGCCACTCCCCTCTTCCCAGCCCCGGACCGCAACCTCGGCACGACCATCCGCCCCCAGCCGGTAGTCGAGGCCGAGCGCAACCCGACCGGGAAACCTGGCTGCCGCCCTGCGAGCCAGATCCGGGTCCTCGAGGGCAGCGGTGCCGAGGATCACTCTGCTGACGCCGCCGTCGAGGAGCTCCTCGACGTCCCCTTCCGAACGCACTCCCCCGCCGGTCTCGACCGGGACATCGACGGCGGCGGCAATGGCCAGCACCGTCGGGCGGTTCACCGGACGGCCGGAACGCGCCGCGTCGAGATCGACCACGTGCAGCCACGGCGCACCGGCATCGGCGAACCGGGTGGCCAGAGCCACCGGGTCTCCGTACTGGCTCTCCCGGTCGAAGTCACCCTGCATCAGCCGGACGGCGGAGCCACCCCTGATGTCGACGGCCGGATAGAGGTCCATCACGCAGATGCCTCATCGACGCAGCGCACGAAGTTGGCCAGGATGCCAAGTCCGACCGCCCCCGACTTCTCCGGGTGGAACTGGGTTCCCCACACGGCGCCCCGCTCGGCGGAGGCGGTGACTGCTCCGCCGTACTCGCAGGTGGACGTGGTGTCGGCCGTCCGCTCGGGGGCGAACGAGTGCACGAAGTAGACCCACGCCGGATCGGGCAACCCCCCGAGAAGGCTGGAGTCGCATCCGTCCGCGATGTCGAGCACGTTCCACTGCATCTGGGGATGCTTGACCCCTTCCGGAAGCCGCCTCACCGTGCCGGGCAGGATCCCCAGGCCCGATTCGGAGGGATCCTCGTCGGAGCCTTCGTACAGCAGCTGGAATCCCACGCAGATGCCGAGGAACGGCACGCCCCGACCGATGGAGAAACGCGCGGCGACGTCCAGTCCGCTCGTCCTCAGGGCCTGGGCACAACGCCCGAAGGCCCCCACCCCGGGTAGCACGACGGCGTCGGCCAAGGCGGCGCGATCGGGGTCATCGATGAGCTCGGCCTCCGCCCCCAGGTGCTGGAGTGCCTTCTCTGCCGAGCGCAGGTTGCCGATGCCGTAGTCGAGGACCGCAATCACTGGTGCCGGGACAGCCCAGGGAGGGCCCGTCCCCTCCGGTGTGAACGGCCGGACGCCAAGATCACAAGGCCCCCTCGCTCACAGGGCGCCCTTGGTGGACGGGATGCCGCCACCCTCGACCCGAACCGCGTCCCGCAGGGCTCGTGCCACCCCTTTGAACGACGCCTCGACGATGTGGTGGGTGTTCTTTCCTGATATCAACCTCAAGTGGAGGGTTAGACCTGCCGATGTGGAGAACGCTCTCCAGAACTCCTCGGCCAGCTGGGGGTCGAAGGGAGGGGTCCCCAACGGAGCCGTTTCCGGAGGGAACTCGATGCCGTAGGCCAGGAACGGGCGGCCGGACAGGTCCAGGGCGACTTCGACCAGTGCCTCGTCGAGCGGGAGGGCGATCGAGCCGAACCGGCGGATGCCGGCCTTGTCCCCCAGGGCCTCGGCCAGCACTTCCCCAAGGGTGATGCCGACGTCCTCGACGGTGTGATGGGCGTCGACATCGAGGTCCCCTACGGCGGCGACGGTCAGGTCGAATCCGCCGTGCCGCCCCAGCTGACTGATCATGTGGTCGAAGAACGGCAGACCGGTCGACACCTCGGTGGTGCCGCCATCGTCCAGATCGATGGCCACGTCGATGGTGGTCTCCTTTGTCGCCCGTCGTTTCGCCGCCGTGCGGCGCGTCGGGGAGGGAGTCGGGGACGGCGCGGGTGTCGGCGCGGGGCTCGGTGTCGGAGTGCTCATCGCAGGCTTTCGCTCAGTGCGGCCAGGAACCGGTCGTTCTCCGATGGGAGCCCCACCGTCACCCGGAGGCAACCGGTGAGGCCTGGCCACTCCGAACAGTCTCGCACGAGCACCGATGCCTCGAGGAGGCCTGCCCATACGTCGTGGGCCTCCTTCCGCAATGGCCGGAAGAGGATGAAGTTAGCGTCCGATGGCCAGGTTTCGACGGGCAGGGCCGCCAACGCGGCAGCGATCCGCCCTCGCTCTTCCCCCACCATCGCCATCCGGTCCTCCATCTCATCGACGAACCGGAGGGCCAGACGCCCGGCCAACTGCTTGGCCGCGTCGAGGTGGTAGGGCAGCGCCACCATCTCACAGGCCCGGACCACCTCGGGATCGGCGACCAGGTACCCGAGCCTCGCCCCGGCCATCGACCAGGTCTTCGAGAACGTCCGGACCGCCGCCGTGCGTCCCGCCCCCGGGCCCCCACCACGCAGGATGTCCAACGCCGACGAGGGCGCGAACTGCCCGTACGCCTCGTCCACCACCACCAGGCCCGGGGCCATGGCCACCACCGCCTCGATGTCGGCAAGTGGGTCGGCCCGACCCGTCGGGTTGTTCGGTGAACACAGGAAGGTGATCACCGGATCACTGGCACCGACCACCCTGCGTACCTCGTCGAGGTCGAGTTCGAAAGCGTCGGACCGGCGTCCAGCCACCACCTCGGTGCCGGTGATCCGTGCGATATGGCGGTGGAGGGTGTAAGTGGGCTCGAAGAGGGCCACGGCGCGGCCCGGTCCCCCATAGGCCAACAGCAGCGATTGCAGCACCTCATTCGACCCGTTGGCACAGAAGACCTGTTCGGGTCGCACGCCGTGGCTGTCGGCCAACGCACGGCGGAGCTCGGTCGCCTCACGATCCGGATACCGGTTGAACTCGATGCCGGCGATTCCGGACAGCAACGCCTCGTACCACCCGGGCGGGGGCGGCAGTGGCGACTCGTTGGTGTTGAGCTGGACCTCCACGTCGACCTGTGCCGAGTGGTAGCCGGTGAGGGCCACCAGGTCCGGGCGCACGGACGGGAGGCCCGGCTGCCCGCCCGCGCCCCTCTCTACCGGGGCCATCGCAGCCGCACCGACTGGGCGTGGGCCGGAAGGCCCTCGGTCTCGGCCAGGGTCACCACGTGGGGTCCGAGGACCTCCAGCGCCTTGTCACTGACGCTGACGGCATGGATGTGCTTCCGGAAGTCGTCCACCCGGAGGGCACTGGCGAAACGCGCCGTCCGATTGGTGGGCAGCACGTGATTGGGACCGGCCAGGTAGTCGCCCATGCTGGCCGGCGAGTTCGGGCCGAGGAACACGGCCCCGGCCGACGTCACCTGGGACAGCAGCGATTCGGCGTTGCCGGTGAGGATCTCGAGGTGCTCCGGCGCCACGATGTTGGCGATGGCCAACGCCTGCTTCGGACCGTCCACCAGCACGGCGAAGCCGCCGACGCCCAGGGTCGCCTCGAGGTCGGCCCGTCTCGCTGATTGGCCCACGATCCGATCGACGTGGGCTGTCACCGCCTCCGCGACCGCCTCCGACCAGGTGATCAGCCAGGCCATGCCGTCCGGCCCGTGCTCGGCCTGCACTACGAGGTCGATGGCGGCCCACTCGGTAGGGGTGTCGGGGCCGGCGATCACCACCACCTCGGACGGACCTGCAAAGGCCGAGGCCACACCGACGACTCCGGAGACCTGGCGCTTGGCCTCTGCCACGTGGCGGTTGCCCGGCCCCACGACGACATCCACCGGATCGATGGACTCGGTTCCGTAGGCCATGGCTGCGATGGCCTGTGCGCCACCAACGCAGAAGACTTCGTCGACGCCGGCCACCGCGGCTGCCGCCAGGGTGGCATCGTCGATGTGGCCATCGGGCCCGGGAGGGACGCAGAGCACGATCTCCTCCACACCGGCGACGTGCGCCGGCACCGCGCACATCAGAACCGTCGACGGGTAGCGGGCGCGGCCACCGGGCGCATAGCAACCGGCACGCGCCACCGGCCGGACCAGATGGCGAACGCTGATCCCACCGGAATCGAAGTCGTCGGCGGCCGCAGATCCCGATTCGTGGGCGTGGTAGGCCAGGATCCGGTCATGGGCGATGTCCAGCGCATCCTGCAGCTCGGACGGCACTCGCTCGAGAGCGACTCTGATCTCCGCAGCCGGGACCCGTAGCTCGTCGAGATCGACGCCGTCGAACCTCGCCGTCAGGCGGCGCAGGGCAGCATCCCCGTCGGCGCGCACTTCACCGATGATGGCGGCCACTGCGTCGGACGAGCGTTCTTGCTCGTCCGCCGGGCCCGGCAGCGCCTCACGCAACGCCTTGCGATCGCCGGTGAAGCCGCGGAAGTCGAGGCGACGGAGGGCCATGGGCCGCCGATGCTATCGGAACCCAACGGAGGGCCGTCCTCGCAGAATGGTCGCAAGCCGGTGGGGCGCGGACCTCCGGCCGTGGACGGAGCGGTCGACAGGGTTGGACGGAGCGGTCGACAGGCTTGGACGGAGCGGTTGGCGGGGGTGGACGGAGCGGTTGGCGGAGCGGTGCAATGATCAGTCGATGGCCGCCAGTTCCGCAGAGCTCTCCTCCCTCGCCACCGCACTCGACGAACTGACCCGCCGGGTGACCGTCCATGCCGATGCTGCAAATGCGGCAAAAGACGAGGAGACAGCTCGAGAGCTGTTCGCCATCGAACGTGCCCTCAACAGCGCAAACCGGAGGATGGCCAGACTCTCCCTGACCCTGGGCCGCAGATGACGGTGCCGGTCAGACAAGTTGGACGGCTTTGGTTTCACACTGAGCCCAGACGCAGCGAAGGCACCCCGTAGGGTGCCTTCGCGCGAGCGGGCCGGGCGGCGGATCCCGAGCTCCGCTCTTCGAAACCGATTGGCGGGAATCGGTTTCGAGGGCAACAGCACATCACATTCTTGAGGTCAATTCCAGTCATCGTTGCGATTAACCCGCCCCAAACGGTTGCGGGCAACGATTAGGGACCCGAATCACCGCCGAGTGCACTGACCATAAAGTTTCGCTCGTTTGGCAGCCCGGCGAGTCGGGAGTCTGGGCATTCGCCGGGTTCGTGAGGCGGGGATGAGGGCCGCTCGGGTGCCGTTGACCGGGCTGATCATGCCGTAGCCGGGTTCCGGACGCGTTGATCCAGGGATCGGGTGAGACAACGGTCGGAGGAGCGAGCGCTACGCGGCCCGTGCTCGGGGTTGGCCCCACCGGCGTCGGGCCTCTCCTCTGAGCATGGCCCGGTGCATGCACTCGAGGGCGAGGATCTCGGGGTCGTTGGTGTCGGCATTGCGCCAGCGGAGGATGGGCTAGCCGTCGGGGGCGTGGGCACGGATGGCCTTCAGTGCCCGCAGGGTGGGCGTGACACCTTTGCGGCTCGATGCGGTCATGGAGCCGGTCGGCACCGATCGAGTACCGGGCGAACAGCTGTCTCGTCCCATAGGGCTTGTGGTAGTTGGCTCGCAATCGCTGTGGCCAGGACTTCTCCGCCCAACACGACCCGCCCATGGGCATGATGGCCAGAGGCCCGAACTCGTCGAAGGCAAAGGTCAGGTCCCACTCGTGCTCGAGCAGCCACTCGATGCGGGCCGGCTTGCGCACACTCCACCGGGTGAAGGGCTGGCCCAGGCTGGTGGGGCGCTTCTCGGCCGTCGTGACGACGCGTCGACGCTGCTCAGTCGTGATCCTGCGGGGACGTCGCCCCCCGCCGAGGCGAGGACCACCAGTGCCCGACGCCACTTCACGTTCGGCCCGTCGGTCCTGTCGCCACCACGGCGGACGATCCGCTGCAATTGGCTACCTTCCTCTTCGGAGAGCCGGCGCACCGTCACTGGCGTGGCCATGCAGGGATTCTGCGCGACCGGGATCCTCAGGTGGACGACGCGCCCCCACCAATGT